>Ga0172376_10003639_pt1 | contig 18091 bp, 14 predicted proteins | sample Lak35m_FD_121114 | JGI IMG/M metagenome (GOLD analysis project Ga0172376, IMG submission 121114) | Freshwater microbial communities from Kabuno Bay, South-Kivu, Congo - kab_092012_35m | ecosystem: Environmental > Aquatic > Freshwater > Lake | place: Democratic Republic of the Congo: South-Kivu... | reverse complement strand
GGAATTATCAGTCTTAATGCACTAACCTATTCATGCACTATGCTTCCGATTTGTTGATGATGATCGTTCGTGCCTGTGAAAAGGAAATACGCTTTCCATAAGTGAGCATACCAACCGTGAACAATTTCGCTGATATCCATAGACATCCGAAAATTGATGCTATGAGCACGAGAACAGAAAGTACTATTTCGCTCCAATGCGGCATCAAAAGGGCTATGCGAGCGCTCATGACGGCAGGAGTCAAAAAGGGAATATAACTGCAGACTTTGGAAATCGTTCCACCCGGATTTTCAATGATCACGAACATCAAAATGAAGGGTACCGTTGCAAGCATCATGATATATCCTGTCATTGTCTGTGCTTCTTGTTCCGTTGTTGCAAGCGATCCCAATCCAATCATGATGGATGCAAATAAAAAATAACCGAGCATCGCATAGAGGAAAATGAGATGTACGGATGCAAAGACCGAAACTTCCACTTGTGAGAATGTTGCGCCCAGCCAAGCAAAGATCAGCCAAAAAGATGCCTGAATCAATCCCAATCCACCAAGACCAAGCAATTTCCCGGTCATTAATTCCATCGGTGTAACCGATGAGAGAAGTATCTCGATGATGCGATTTGTTTTTTCATCGAGTAAACTTCGCACGAGCTGCTGTCCTGAAAAGCTCACCATCAGAAGAATGATGAAAATCGTTCCATATACACTTGCGAATTCAACAAGAAAAGAACCCGATTCAGAACTCCCGTCCTTCTGCACCTTGATTGTTGAAAGATCAATCCCTTTATTGATATCCTTGAATGCTGTTTTTTTCATGCCATAAAATGTCAAGAGTGAATCTTGAATGATGGCATCAAAAATTTCAGTGATTTCTTCAAGTTCTCTTGCATTTCCAACATGCTGACTATGATAGTCCATCTTTTTGGAAGAATACACGTCCGATGGGATCACGATCATGCCCACATACTCTTCACGTAGCAATGCTTGCTGATATGTGGCAATATTCAATTGCTGTTTAGGATCTATGGCTTTGACTGTGACATCAAATTTCTTTTCACCACCGGAATAGGTGATGGAATCCACCATGGGTTTTGCCAATCTTCCAATGGATTGTTGTTTATCCAAGATGAGAATCTTTTTGGGCTCTTCAACTGAAACAGAAGTCAGTAGAATCGGAAGTACACTGAATACTCCCATGATCACAGGACTCAGAATCATCGACAGAATAAAGGCCTTGGTTTTCACTTTTTGGATGAATTCCCACCAAGCCACTGTTGAGATGGATTTCCAATTCATGCTTGTACCTCCTCTTCACCTTCAATATGCTGACGGAAAATACTGAGCAATGTCGGTTTATAAGGATTGATGCTGATAATGTCGCCATAAGTCGATGCGTGGGAAACAATGTCTTGCATCGAACCATGTTCGATTGGAATGATCCATTGCATGTCCGATACTTTGTGAAATGTTTCAGGTAAAGCTTGTCCATGCAATGAGGAAAACTCAATGATGATATCCATAGATCCGGAACGGAGAATATCAGTCATGTTCCCGCTCAATGCGATTGTGCCTTTATTGAGCATGATCACTGTATCGCACAATACCTCTGCGATCGGCAATTGATGCGTACAGAAAAGTATTGTTTTACCTCTCTGCTTCAATTCCTGCACGATGTCTTTGAACAATTCCTGATTGAGTGGATCCAAACCTGAAAGTGGTTCATCGATGATGAGCAATTCGGGGTCATGCAAAACAGATGCAATGAATTGAATCTTTTGTTGATTTCCTTTTGAGAGTTCTTCAATCTTTTTGTGCTTATAATCAGGAATATGAAATCGTTCGAGCCATCCATCGATATCTGATTTCAATTGTTTTGCATTTCCTGTTTTGAGTGAACCAAGATAGAGCAAAGTTTCATTGACTGTTGACTGCTTATACAAGCCTCTTTCTTCCGGTAAATACCCGAATGCGCTACGAGGAATGTCCTTGATGTCTTTGCCTTCATAGGTGATAGACCCACCATTGGCACCCAATATGCCGAGGATGATGCGAATGGTTGTTGTTTTTCCGGCACCATTCGGACCCACGATTCCGCAAATCTTTCCGGATTCCGCGGAAAATGAAATCGAATCAAGTGCACGAAATGTGCCATAGTTTTTCGTCAAATCAGTGATAGTGAGCATGCTTCAATAAGAAATGTTGGATGGTGTGTAACGCGGTGCTTGCATATTGGTTACAAAAAAAGGTGGTCCTGACTCTTCAAGACCACCCTTCATGATTCATGTCAATCAAGCAAGATCAAATCTATCTGCATTCATCACTTTATTCCATGCAGAAACAAAATCATTGATGAATATTGATCCGGATTGTGAGGTTGCATATACTTCCGCAAGTGCTCTTAACTCAGAGTTTGATCCAAAAATCAAATCCGCGCGTGTTGCAGTCCAGGTTTTTGCGCCTGATGTGCGATTCACGCCTTCGAAGAGTTCATTGTGAGCATCAATCGGTTTCCATGTGATATTCATGTCGAGCAAATTCACGAAGAAATCATTGCTCAATGTATCACTCTTTGTTGTGAACACTCCATGCTTTGATTGATCATAGTTTGTGTTCAACATGCGCATGCCACCGAGGAGTACGGTCATTTCTGGAGCTGTAAGATTGAGAAGTTGTGCCTTATCAATAAGCAATTCTTCGGTTGAATACACAAAATTGTTCTTCTTATAATTTCTGAATCCATCTGCAATCGGCTCGAGTACTGCGAATGATTCAACATCTGTCTGCTCTTGTGAAGCATCCATTCTGCCGGGAGTGAATGGAACACTCACCGCATGGCCCGCATTGGCCGCTGCTTGTTCAATTGCCGCGCAACCACCGAGAACAATCAAATCAGCCATGGATACATGTTTTCCATTTGCATTGAATGTTTGTTGAATCTTTTCATATGCATCCAATACTTTGGACAATTGAGAAGGGTTGTTCACATTCCAATAGCGTTGAGGTGTGAGTCTGATCCGTGCTCCATTTGCTCCGCCGCGCTTATCGGAGCCACGGAATGTTGAGGCAGATGCCCATGCAGTTGACACCAATTCGGAAATAGTCAAACCGGAAGAGAGAATAGTCTTCTTCAATGAGGCAATGTCGCCTGCATCGATCACAGGATGATTCAATGCTGGAATTGGATCTTGCCATATCAAGTCTTCTGTTGGTGCTTCCGGACCGACATATCGTGTTTTCGGACCCATATCGCGATGCGTCAGTTTGAACCAAGCACGAGCAAATGCATCAGCGAATTGATCTGGATTCTCAAGGAATCGACGAGAGATTTTTTCATATGCGGGGTCGAATCTCAATGATAAGTCAGTGGTGAGCATTGTTGGAATATGTTTTTTTGTTCCATCGAATGCATCAGGAATTGTGGCATCGGCATTTTTTGCAATCCATTGATGTGCACCTGCCGGACTTTTTGTCAATTCCCAATCATACTTGAATAAATTCTCAAAGTAATTATTGCTCCATGCAGTCGGTGTGGTGGTCCACGTTACTTCCAAACCGCTCGTGATTGCATCTTTACCTTTTCCGGTTCCAAATGTGCTGGTCCATCCCAATCCTTGTTCTTCGATTGATGCGCCTTCGGGTTCCGGTCCTACATGAGACGTTGGGCCTGCACCGTGAGTTTTCCCGAATGTGTGTCCACCGGCGATGAGCGCAACGGTTTCTTCATCATTCATCGCCATGCGACCAAATGTTTCGCGAATGTCTTTTGCCGCAGCAATTGGATCAGGATTGGCATTGGGGCCTTCCGGGTTCACATAAATCAAACCCATCTGTACGGCAGCGAGTGGATTTTCCAAATCGCGTTCGCCGGTATAGCGTCTGTCATCGAGCCATGTACGCTCTTTTCCCCAATACACATCGGTTTCCGGTTCCCACACATCTGCGCGTCCACCGGAGAAGCCGAATGTTTTGAAGCCCATTGATTCAAGTGCGACATTTCCTGCGAGAATCATGAGATCAGCCCAAGAAATGCTTTGACCATATTTCTGTTTGATAGGCCAGAGGAGTCTGCGTGCTTTGTCGAGATTGGTATTGTCCGGCCAACTATTCAAGGGAGCAAATCTCTGCTGACCCGTTCCTCCGCCTCCACGACCATCGCCTGTACGATATGTACCGGCGCTATGCCAAGTCATGCGAATGAAGAAAGGACCATAATGTCCGAAATCTGCAGGCCACCAATCTTGAGAATCGGTCATGAGCGCAACAATATCTTTCTTGAGCGCATCATAATCCAATTTCTTGAACTCTTCAACATAATTGAAGTGCTCGCCAAGTGGATTGGACAAATTGGAATGTTGGCGTAAAATATTGAGATTCAATTGATTGGGCCACCAATCGCGATTTGCTGTACCCGCGCTGTGAAAACCCTTGCTTGTTGCACCCGTCACCGGGCATGCATTGGTTGATGAAGTATCCATGGTGTTCTGTGAAATGATGAAAAATGAATGTTCAATTGTGGTCTGCAAAGATACGGCCTTGAACACAGACCTCATAAACAGGGTTCCAAAGTTTTACACCATTGCAAGAAAACGCCATAATTCAACCGGGTTTCAAAACAATAGATTCATTCCCAATTGCACGCCTACCTGATTATATGTTGTGTGCATTGGATGTTTTGCTTCAAAAAAAAAGACATCCCCTCTGATTTGTCGATATTGAAGATCCGCATTGAGTTGTTTGCTCAGCTTCACATTCAGTCCGGCACCTCTCACGGAAAACAATCCAAATTCCAGGCTGACCATCCCACCAAAGCCGGCTGCAAGGAATGGTCGAATCTTGCCTTTGACGGGATAGAGTCTTCCTTCAAGCAAGATTGGAACATAGAATCTTCCGGCATTGATTTGGGCACCGATGGAACAAGACAGGTCGATATGTGCATTCAGGTGATGCAATGTCCCAATTGAAATGTTATGATTTGTTGCCAAGATATCCTGCTGTTGAATCGGCGTACCTATTTCGTCGATTCTTGGGCGTGGAATCATTGTTGCGGGCATGATGCTTGCCGTGGCCATGTATTCGGTTGTTGAGCGTTTGAATATTGCGGCACTGCGTGGAGATTGTCCCAAATTGTGATATTCATCTGCGGTTAGTGCGCAGGTGAATGCGATGATGAGAATCATGAACATGAATACTTCCCTTGAATAAAAAATGTACTACATCGCAATTAGCGAAGTGAGAAAGAAGTAAATCAGTGTTCAGATTGGATTTCCAAATATTAATGAATGAGCAATTGTGTGAAATCTTGATTGATATGCAAGAAATACATGCCATGATCAAGATGTTGAATAGGTATGATATGTTCTTGTTGATGCAAGGTGCTTTCCATCATGCATTTTCCCTGAAGGTTGAATACATATAGCGAAAGAGGATGAACCGGAATACCGGACAATGTGATGATGATTGCATCAGTATTTGCGATGATGCGATCAATCATGGTTTTGTCATCAATTGTTTGCGTGCCAAATGAAGTGAAGAATGTCACATATCGACTCCATTCCGCCTTGCCTCGTTCATTCACTCCCCGTACACGAATGTCATAGCGATGATTATTGGAGAGATTATGCATGGTGAATTCATTGTTCTTGACAATTGTATCACGACTGAATTGTGCATCCGCATGTAAGACTTCCACTTCATAAGCATCCGCAAATTCTGCTTTGTTCCATCTGACTGCAATTGTATCAGTTCTTATGATGATGCTGTCTTTGGGAATTGTAATTTGCGTCAATAAAGGAATCGGTGATAGATGCCGATATGTCGCTGAATCTTTCACGCTCCATGGACCATATCCGCTTGCATTGTAAGAACGTCCCATCCATGATACTATGCCACTGCGTTTCGGCATTGCAATGATGAGCATTGTATCAATGAGTGATGTATCATCAAGAACAATCTCATCATCCAATTGAATGCGAAGATGATGTCTTTGAATCATCGAACCTGCAGGACTCCACGTGAACATGATGGAATCACTTGTGATTTCTTTGGACTTCGGCTCAATAAAAGACATCATGCCCGGTAATTCAAGTGGTTTGGGTGATGTTGAAAGGACTCGTGCATTACTTGCAAGCCCCCATCCGGATGCATTCACCGCCTGCACTTGCCAAGTATATGTTGTTCCATATTCTGGCAAAGCAAATGTATAAACGGTGTCTTTGATATCCAATTTGCGATGAATGATCTCAGTCCCTTTTTTCAGCGTGAATGTATAGGACAATATCTTACTCTTCGCCGCATTCCATCGAAATTGTATCAGACTATCTTTATTGACTATTGCATAATCTTCGGGAGACACTGCAATTGTTTGTGAAGGAAGGGGAAGTTTCATTGAAGTGAATGTCCATGGACTATTCCATTGACCCCATCCTTGAGCATTTTTTGCTCGAACTCTCCATGTATGCAATTGCGAATATTCAAATCCACCTACATTCACTATGGTGTCTTGCAGGGTAGAATCACTTTTGATGATTGTGCCTCCCCGAAGTATCTCCACATGATAAATTGCATTGGGGATCTTGTTCCATGTGAATTTGGCGATTTCCTCAGTGAGTGTTTGTCCATAAGCAGGAGCAATCATTGTTACCGATCCCGGAACTTGGGGTGGCTCCGTATGAACATTCTGATAACATTCGGCGAATGAATATGCTCCATTGCATTGCGCTTTTGCATCCCAATTGATGCTCCATATCATCATGCCTTTAAGGTTAGGATATCCATTTCCTGAAACCATCGAATATGATCCCGGTTTGTTTCCTTTTCCTCGAAGATATTTCATGGCTTTCATGATTGTTGCCGTATCCACATAACCACCACCTGCGGCATTCGTGCATGCGGGAAGACCGACAGCAACTTTGCTAGCGGGCAGACCATTGAATTGTCCGCCACCGGTTGCAAATCCCTGAATCACAGCTTCTGTCATGGCCACAATGAAATCAGCAGTTCCTTGAGTATAGATATTTCTGTCGATGCCGTACATCGTTCCTGAATTATAGAGTTGCACTTGAAGAATATCGAGTGAATCCCGCAATGCATGAATGATTGGAAGATAGCCACCCCAAATACTTCCGAATCCTGATTGTCCGCCTTGCACATAAGCTGTTTCCGGTGCCATCGTGAGCATCATCTTTTTTCCTTTTGATGAGCGATGATGATCCATGATGGATTTGATGGCTTCTATGAGCCTGATTTGAGATGCATTCGCAGGATTTGCAATAGTTCCACCTGTTATCACGATGCAATTACCATGCTCGATATCGATGTCGATGCCGTCGAAATCATAGGTATCCATGATGCCATTCATCGATGTAATGAATGCCTGTTTTGCATTGTCATTTGGAAAATCAAGATATGCCGTTGCCCCGCCAATGCTGATCAACACTTTTTTCCCTTGTGCTTTGAGTTGTGCTATTGCTTGCTTGAATGCCTGAACGGACATATTCTCCGGCGTGAAAGTCATGGTCATGTCCGTATTCGAAATCGGCATTGCAAATGCAATCGCAATCACCGTATAACGAGCATCTATGTTCTGCGGATGTACCCATGCAACATCCTGTGAATTCCAATTATGGAAATATCCCACCAATTCATGTTGAGCTTTGGATATGCCATATGCTGAAATGAACAGAATGAATACCGTGAAAATGTTTCTCATATACGAACATAAGACTATGATTGATGCGGTAATTTACGCATAAATCTTTCATTGTTTTCAATTGCCAAAATCAATGTATCCCCTGATCCACTTTAGCATGCCGGGCGGCTTGCCCCTGAATTCAGCCGCCCTGTTGTTGTGCTCGCATGTCTTATTCTTGTGTGATTGCATTGGCAGCAGCAATCGTTTTGGAAAGGATTCCCTTGATGCTTTGCAATGCTCTGGTATTATAGATTTTCGCGCTTCTTGGTGATTGTCCAAGTACGATATGTTCTTTTGGTGCAACATATATTCTTGCACTTCTTGGAGACTGACCCAATACGATATGCTTTGTTGTTTCTTCTTTTGCTTCTTCCAACTTGGCAACAGGAACATAATTGGGATTAAGGATCTTTGCACTTCTCGGAGACTGACCCAATACGATATGCTTTGTTGGTTCTTCTTTTGTTTCTTCCACTTTTGCAACAGGTACATAAGTGGAATTATAGATTTTTGCACTTCTCGGAGATTGACCCAATACCTGATGATTGTTCATCTGTGTATTGTAGATTTTAGCACTTCTGGGTGACTGACCCAAAACTTGATGTTGAGCAAACAATGATGTTGACATTGCAACAAAAGCGAGCAAAAAAACGATGCTTTTCATAATACTAACCCTGATAAAAATGGAGATAAAAATGTTTTTCAAACCGTTGTGCGAGCCCTGAATGAAAGATTGAAACTGTGTATCATATCGCCGCACATGAATACATAATGCATTTGCCGTGCCAAACTTATTTTAAGAGGTGAAAACTGAAATCGTGAAATACCCTCAAAGCTCGATGAATACTAGCTTCTAGAGTATTCAAAAAAAATTGAAGACTCAAGTATATAGTGACTTATCCACTGTGAAAATCAGCCGGAAATTGTGTGTGATGTGTGAGGGAAGTGTCAGGTTGTTTTGACAATCTTGTCAAAATTCAGAGAGCATTCTGTTTCTGATGAACTCTGTATCGGAAAGGGTATTCAGAAAACTCTTTAGCAATGTTCTTTCTTCAGCGGAAAGTGAAATACCTGCCGGATTTCTTTGTTTGAACACCGGATCCAAATATGGGGAGTCTATGATGCCTTGTGCATAATGGTCAAGCACTTTGTCGATGGTTTCAAAACGACCATCATGCATATACGGTGGAGTGAGCATCACATTGCGAAGTGAGGGAACGATATAAGAATACACATCTTTATCATTGAGTGTGATAAGCGCTCTTCCTTTATCATTCTGATTCTTCACACTGAGTCCGGTATTTCTGAAGGATTCATCACTGAAGAATGGCTCCGCATGGCAAGTGGCGCAATGTTGTTTGAACACTTCATACCCCGCTTGTTCTTCGGCAGTGAATGAAGCACCTTCATTTCTTTTCACCTTATCATACTTTGATTGTGCGGAAATGAACATCACTTGAAATTGTGATAATGCTTTGAGAAATCGTTCACTTGTTATCTCTTCTGTTCCGAATGCCGATTTGAACATCCCTTGATACTGAGGATGCTTACGAAGTTTATTGAGTACATTCTCAATCGTTTCATCCATTTCATTATGAGCTGTGATGGGATTGACCGGGAACATATCCAGATTAAACACACCTCCATCCCATTGAAAGAATCGTTTCCATGCAACATTTTGAATTCCGGGTGCATTGCGCATTGTGAGTCGATCTTGTATGCCATGGCTCAGATCATGTCCATGCTGGGAAAATGCCGAAGATTGTATATGGCATGTACCGCAAGAAATCGATCCATCCTTGGAGAGAATGCCATCATAAAAGAGTTTTTTTCCGAGCATGAATCCTTCTTTGGTCACGGGATTCTTGGAAAAATCATAGCTCGGTTGAGGGAAATTCGATGGCACCGTGAAATTCACATCATAGGATTGTTCGGGTGATTGGGTTTCAGTGCATGACTGTATCATGCTACCAATCAAAAGTGCGAACAAGATATACAATGGAGCTTTCATGTGAATCAATCCTTCACCAAATGAGAGAACATTGTTGCATAATTATCGGCGATTGTCGTGGCATAAGGAGCGAACATCACGGAATTGTATGTTGCAACCGAGATTGCTTCTTTTCCCGTGAAGATCTTGTTCACATCTGCGGCAAGATGAAGGGTTGTCGATTGATTACCTGAGATGATGCATGGTTTGCTCGCAAGATTGATTCGTACAGAGCGAATGCAATTGATTGTCTGGGTTGAATATCCGCCAAAGCCGCCCACATGATACCGTATGCCACCTGTTGCGGAACCTGACGCATAAGTGCCTTCAAATTTGAAATGGATATATCCTTGATTCCATGACCAATACATGTCTTGCGCGGCAGCGCCTATATCCAAAACGCCAGTTCTTTTGTCGAGACCCATCGTTGAACGAATAGAATCCACTCCCACCACAATATGGACCGCTGTATAAGTACCTGCCGGGATATCGGAGAATGAACATTTCAGAGAAGAGGGAACAGACATATCAATGAGCTTATAGGAAGAATCCTGAGGAATGACATGCATGCTTCCATCGGCCCGCTCCAATGTGACATTGCTGAGATAATAGCGTAGCATGGAACAGGAAATGGACTCACCATTCGCAAGTTGATATGTAGTACCAAGCACAAACTCTTTATCCGCAAATGCATGATTGATGGTAATATTCACGGATCCCAAAGAAGCATTGGGTCCGGCAGGATCTTCACCGCATCCTTGAAGCAATAGAAGCAGTGACAACAGCATGATGAGTTGTTTCATGCACAAACTTACAAAATCAGTTAGCAATATGATCATTCCCCTCGTGTCAGAGGGGTGTCATGCGAAGCATGACGGGGTGAGCTCTTCTTTATTCCCCTCGGCGAGGGGTCGCCGAAGGCGGGGGTGGGAAAGTCATTGAATCAGCATGAAAAATTGCAAACGAAATGGAGAATGAAAAATGTCCCACCCCGCCCTTCGGGCACCCCTCTCCGAGGGGAATGATTTCGATTTGTGCACCCAGAGCGAATACGTTGTTTGAATGGCATTGTGATATTCCCCTCTCCGAGGGGAATTTCTCATACGTTTATACCCCGAGCATAGCCGAGCGGCTCTGCCTGTCAAGCTCAGCATGCCATCATTCAGAATGAGGTGAATGAAGAACAATCTCTTAAATTACAATCAAAAAAATGTCTCATAGAAAGAAAAGATCGCACCCTCAATTTCGAGGACATCAACCACTATCAACATATCATCATCGCCCTCACCGAGACATCTCGTCTGATGAAAGAGATTGATGATTTGGGGATGGAGTGGTAGGTGATCATATATATGAACATGTTTTGTCGTTAATTTGTATGAACAATAGTCTTAAGGTTGTATTATGAGTTTTACCCTTATGTTTAAATCAAGCAAATACTTCATAGTGCTTATAGTTATTACTTCTCTTATAGTTGGTTTTCAAAGCATACAAAGTAAAGACAAATCCAAAAAGGTAAAAGGAATATTCCCTGAATATATAGAGGTACATTATTCAGATCCACCATGTGATTGTTGGATCTCGGATGACTTTGCCATTATCGAAAAAGGTAGTCAAAAGAGCATCGCTTTTTATGACCAGAGTTTATCATATTTGAATGAATATTACTATGTCGAACAATATCACGATGAAGAAGAATGGCCGGGATACGGTGGCGCAACTTATAGACTAAAGGAAGAATATATCGGCAGGGAATTTACAATAACATAACAATAGTAAATTGTGTCCAGGATATAAGAGCTGTGAAGCAGGTAAAATATATAAGAATATGATTATCACTATAAAGTGAATATGTCTCTACCTGGGTTGCGGAGAAGGAGGGATTCGAACCCTCGATAGGATTGCTCCTATAACGGTTTTCGAGACCGTCCGATTCAACCACTCTCGCACTTCTCCGAATGTGGTTTGGAGTGCAAAAGTACGAAATCGTTTCGACTATTCTTCCAGACTCTCCACGATCTGCAGATAACTCACATAGCGTTCGGGTTCAATCAATTCTTCTTCCACAGCTTGTTTCACAGCGCAATCAGGTTCATGCCGATGCGTGCAAGATGTGAATTTGCATTTGGGATACCATGCATCAAAATCATGAAAATAGAATGCGGTGTCATCTGGGTGCATGTCCCATATTCCCAATTCTCTCAATCCAGGTGTATCGGCAAGAAATCCTCCGCCGGGCATTGCAAACAATCGCGCGGAAGAAGTGACATGCTTGCCCTTCCAAGTGCGCTCGCTCACTTCGCCGGTTCTTTGTAACTCCTCGCCCGTGATTGCATTGATGAGTGAAGATTTTCCCACGCCTGAAGGACCCGACAATACCGTTGAATGTCCGCGCAATGCTTCTGATAATTCCTCGATTCCGATTCCCTCCGCAACGCTCGTGAACATCACGGGGATTTTCAGCGTGTCAGAATACACAGCCAAATCCTCTGCAATCAATTCTTGATCCATCAATTCAATTTTGTTGATGCAAATCAATGGCTCCAGTTTCCCCAATTCAGCGGCAATCAAATATCGATCAAGCAAACGCTTATTGTAAAAAGGGTCCGCAGCTGACATCACGATCAAAATGGAGTCCACATTGCTTATGATCACCTGCTCACCTGCATGCTTGCCAATACCTTTTCTGGATAATTGAGAAGTCCGCTTGCCAACTTCAACTATGCTCCCTTTCTTGATCCCCGTTCCATCATCCACAAACACAATCCCAACATGATCGCCAACAGCCAAAAGGGAAGTGTCCTCATGCATGGCAAAAACAGTACCCGCAGGCAAACATTCAAAAACCTCACCCGATTCAGATTGCACAAACCAAGTTCTGCCACCTACAGCCATCACATGTCCGGATGCATCAATCATACCCTCGGGCGCTTGACCGGCCTTGATCATCGTGCGCGTCTCCTCCTTCCTGGATTGTACCCTGCCGGTGGATGAACGAACATCCATCTCCTCCAGCCATGTCTCCTCAGAGGAATATGACTTTCTTTGCTTGATTTTGGCCTTTTTGCCCGATTCTACTCGCTTTTTCTTCATGAATACAGTATGAATGTGTCAGATTGTTTACACAATTCTGTCAATATTTTTCCACAATGACTCTTGCCATATATGGGAATTTATGTAATTTGACCCCAGTTTTTCTAAACAATAGTCAGTTTTTTTTGGAATATCGTTGGATTATCAGAGAACATGCTGATGATGGTTCCGCACAAACACTTGCACAAACGTTAAATGTACCCATAAGTCTCGCAAAAGTCCTTGCGACGCGCGGACTTATGAATGAATCCGAAGCTGAACGATTTCTCTCTCCCGCACTTGAAGAAATCCATGATCCGTTTTTGATGAATGGAATGGACAAGGCAACGGAAAGAGTTTGTAAGGCCATAGCGACCGGTGAAACCATTTGGGTTCATGGCGATTATGATGTGGATGGAACCGCAAGTACAGCAATGATGCTCCTCTTCCTGAGAGAGATAGGGGGGGATGTACGATATTTTGTTCCGGACAGACAAGGGGAAGGATATGGTCTGTCGCATCAAAGCATTGGCAAAGCCAAAGAAGCCGGTGCAACACTTCTCATCGCCGTTGATTGCGGCATCACTTCCGTTGAACCCGTTGAATATGCCAAATCACTTGGTATAGATACCATCATTTGCGATCATCATGAACCGGCTGAAGAATTGCCGAATGCATGTGCAATTCTGGATCCCCTCAAACCTGAATGTTCCTATCCCTTCAAACATTTGTCTGCCTGTGGTGTTGCATTTAAATTGATACAAGGGATTTGCATCGCAATCAATAGACCCGATATTCCTTTTTCCTATCTGGATTTCGTTGCAGTTTCATCAGCGGCCGACATCGTTGCACTCACAGGTGAGAATCGCATTCTTGTGCATTATGGTTTGGAGCGCTTGAATAATAATCCGCGTCCCGGATTTCAGGGCTTGCTTGATTGTGCAGACATGCGTGCCGGAAATCTCACAACATCCAATATCATCTTCGGCATTGCGCCTCGCATCAATGCTGCCGGCAGATTGGGTGATGCAGGTAGAGCGGTGGATATGATGATAGCCGATGATGAATATTCTGCATTCTCGATTGCACAAATGCTCGAGAGTGATAATCGCCGTCGCAGACAATTGGATGAATTCACATTCGACCAAGCAAGCAAAGAAGCAGAACGATTGCTTGGCGAAAAGGAACGTCGCTCACTTGTGGTGTATAAACCAAATTGGCATGCAGGCGTAATCGGAATAGTTGCATCACGTTTGGTGGAGCGCTTTCACTTACCAACGATTTTGCTTACTTCATTGGACAAACATGCGAAGGGTTCAGCAAGAAGCATTCGTAATTTCGACATACATAATGCATTAAAAGAATGCGAACATTTATTGCTTGAATTTGGCGGTCATAAACATGCTGCCGGAGTAACACTTCTGGAGAAAGACATCGAGGAATTGCGTGAGTCAATCGATGCCATAGCACATCGCGAAATCACTCCCGAAATGTTGATTCCCGAAATCGTCGTTGATTCAGAATTGCAACTCAGTGAATTGTCACCACGATTCTTGGAAGTACTTCGAAGATTCGCTCCTTTTGGATATGCAAATTCCAAACCCATGTTTTATGCTCGCAATGTTCGTTCTGCGAATGGCGTTAAAATCATTGGTGGCAATCATATCAAATTGCGTACAGTGCAATCAAATTTTGCAATCGATGCAATAGGATTCAATCTCGCTCATAAAATCAAATATTGTAGCAATGGAAAGCCCTTTTCAATTTGCTTCAATTTGGAAGAGAATGCACAAAATGGATCCAATGCTCCCCAGCTTTCCATCAAAGACATTCGTCCTGAAGAATGATCAATGCTTGAATCTCAACCATATATCCTTGATTGACCATTCATTGTTCATGATGAATGTCAATGCCAGGCCAATAAACCCCGTCACATAAATACCGAACCAACCACCCACTTCGGCAGAGATCAAATCACGATCGGCCAATTTTTCTCCTCCGATCAAACAAGCCCAGAAAATCACATAAAATATCAGACTGATTGCAGCACTTATTCCGAAATTTCCGCGCTTGCTCATCATGCCGAGTGGACATCCAATAAACACGAAAACCAGACATGCACAAGGAATGGAGTATTTCTTGTAAATCTCCACGAGATATGCCTTCTTCTTTTTTTGCTGCTCCGATGCCTGAAACAAATCAGATTCCAATGGTGAACGTAGCATGGACAAACGATTCATCACGCGTTTCTGAATATCAATATCATTCGGTTTGGAAGGTTTCTGCAGAGCATCCGTCAATCCTGAAGAATCACCTGCAATGCGTGCCTGCATCACCTCGGCATAATGGTCTTGCATCAATGTGTCGATACGCTTCTGCGTGACATTGATCGATGCATCGGTTTCAAAAACGATTGCCCTCATGTCTGCAATGGACATCTCGCGATCTCCACGAGAACCCGGATTCACATCCGATTGCTGAAACAAAAAATCTCTGGCAGCAATTGAAATCACATGTTTTGCAAAACGCATGATTCTGAAATCAGTTCTCTTTTGTTTTTGCAATTGATGCACTTCTCCATTGCGTAGCGTGACAATCACTCGAGCATAATCAGAAGAAAATTTGATTGATCCCGTATCTGCAGAAAGGACATTCGTTCTTGTGCTGAAACCATTGTCATAAATCGTGACCCCATACATCGCGCCGCTTGCAGTATCAACTTTCCTTGCAAGAATCGTATATCCCTCCAATTGAGAAATGAATCTACCGGACTCAATGGCAAAAGTCGGTTTCTTGCGCTGTATGTCCTGCATCAGGATTTTAAAACGATGATTTGATTCAGGCAGGATAGTGTCATTAAACCAATATACCCCATAAAACAATCCGCAACCGATGAAAATGATCGGCATCATCATGCGCCACAAACTGCGTCCACCGGATTTGATGATCGTTGTTTCATGCGCACCGGACATACTGCCGAATGCCATCAATGTGGAGAAGAGAACGCCCATGGGAATGGCGAGAACAATCATCCAAGACAAACTCAACATGATCACTTGCAGGATGATGGCATTGTCGAGCCCTTTTCCGATGAGCTTGTCCAGATTGTTCATCAAGAACTGCAGCAGAAACAAAAACATCACCGTGAAGGTCCCGAAGAAGAAGGGGCCTATATGCAGTCTGAGAATATAAAGAGATATGAGCATGATTCAGTGGAATTCAATCATCAATCAAGGAAAAGATACGGTTTCCACGCTTCATCCACTTTTCCCATGAAATTTTTCAAGAAAGTGACATGATGCGGTTTGCGAGGTTGCTTTGCAAGTTTCATGCCCGCTTCCTCCGGTGTTTGATTTCCTTTGCGATTATTGCATCGGATGCAAGCGGTCACCAAATTATCCCATGTGTCCATGCCTCCGCGTGAACGAGGTATGACATGATCCAGAGTCAATGGAGGACTTGTCTTCGCGCAATATTGGCATTGATGATTATCTCTTCTAAGGATATTTCTTCGCGATAATTCAATATTCTTGAATCGAACCCGGATATAAGAGGAAAGTCGAATGACACTCGGATAGGGAAATGTTGCATTCACTGAACGCAAAACACGGTCTTGTCTTTCGGCAACAAGATCGGCCTTTAGTAAATAAATCAACAAAAATGCCTTTTTGGCACTGCAAACGCTGATGGGTTCATAGCTTTGATTCAGAACAAGCACGCGATTGGCCAATGAAGGCGAATTCGGCAATTGCAAGCTTTCCTGATCATCATCCTGAATGAATGAGGCCTTTTGCGATCCATATGTGGTGTTTTTACTGAATGTACCCTCGGCTTGAACAAATGATCATGTTTCAATGATACGAATATAGCACAGAAACATGAATTCTCATGATGTTCGCTTTGTCATCGTGAAATGGTAAATTTGAGTCAATATTCCATGTCATTGAGATTGTTTCCACATATGAAGCCAATCATCGCTTGTATCGTCTTCATGCTTGTGTTCGGGGGTTGCTCAAGCACCAAAATGGCTTTGCCTGAATATCTACCCGTTTATGAATCCGCAAGACCTTCAAATGTTCTGCAAATCCCATATCCTATTTTGCTCCTTCATGGCCTTGGACAAAAAGCCAGTGTTTGGGACAAAGATGCCATTGAATTTTATGAACATGATCTCGGATTGCAACATGCGGGGATATTGCGGCCGAACAAAAAAGGAATTTCATTGGACAAAAAAGGTTCAGGAACGTTCATGGATTTTTTCACGGTACAATTCAGCAATCCCGTCGATTCGGTTGAAGGTTGGACAAAAGAATTAGAACAGTGCATACAATTTGTGCGAGAAAAAACCGGTGCTGATAAAGTGATTCTCATTGGCTATAGCATGGGTGGTCTTACCGGCAGACATTATCTCACAAAGCATGTGAAAGATCATCATGTGCAAAGACTCATCACTATTGGTTCTCCGCATCAGGGGTCTGCTTATGCAAAAGTGTATATTTGGAAAACCTCGGTGAATACAACGCTCAAGGAAGGAAAGGGAGGATTATTGCAACCCATCATTGAACAAGCCGCTGAATTGATTAGAAAAGCAGAGCGTGATGTTCCTTTTGATTCTCCTGCGGTGCGTGATCTACGTAGACCTCAGGATGGCGGTTGGTTTATCGAAAAATCCGGCAATAGAGAACATCCTCTGGATGTTGAATACATCTCCGTGATTGGTGATGTAGACATCATGAAGGAATTGTCTGCATTGAATCAATCCGGTGCCAAGGAATTGCTCAGACGCATCATGGGATTGCTCGGACTCGGCGTTGAATCGCTCTTTGAGGGCGGAGATGGTGTGGTGAGTGCCAGTAGTCAGACAATCAATGAATTGCCATGGTTTAGATCTCAGCCGGGGAGACAAAGAATTTCACAGACGATAAAATTGTCCTCAGTTCATGAAGAACATCTTCGCAATAGCAATGAAATTCAGAAATTATCGCTTGAAGATCAGCCCGAATTCAAGGGCGCTGAATTCTATCGTGATGCATCCGGCAATCAATTGCTTCTTGTGATCGAGTATACAGATTATTTACCGAAGAATGAATGTAAAGTGACCATTGATTTCAAGCAATCGGGAATCACCAAACAAATCATCGTTTCACCCAAGGATATTGCATTGGTGAAAACATCTTCCGGTCTCGTAAAACAATGCGCAATCAATATGCCGATGGGATTCAATGTCAACTCGGCGATTGAATGTTCGATCATGATCAAAAATGCCTTTGGCAGACAATGTTCCGCAATCAAGTCTTGGAGAGGAATATGAATCATTTGTGGTCACCCTGGCGATCAACCT
>Ga0172376_10003637_pt1 | contig 18093 bp, 22 predicted proteins | sample Lak35m_FD_121114 | JGI IMG/M metagenome (GOLD analysis project Ga0172376, IMG submission 121114) | Freshwater microbial communities from Kabuno Bay, South-Kivu, Congo - kab_092012_35m | ecosystem: Environmental > Aquatic > Freshwater > Lake | place: Democratic Republic of the Congo: South-Kivu... | reverse complement strand
GATGACGTCACTGGATTTCATACGGCAAACAATATAAATCACTGTCACGGCGACGCCGTTCTACTACTTCTTGACTTGGGTCGTCGGTTTTCGGGGCATGACAGTCATTTTGGGCTTGGGCATCACAGTCGGCATCTTTTGCATCTTTTGAGTCACCTGAACCTTCTTTTGCATCTTTTGGGGCGCCTGGACCTTGTTTTGCATCTTTTGGGGCGCCTGGACCTTCTTTTGCATCTTTTGCGACACCTGAATCTTCTTTTGAAGTTGTTGGGGTTTCTGAATCTTCTTTTGAAGTTGTTGGGGTTTCTGCATCTTCTTTTGAAGTTGTTGGGGTGTCTGCATCTTCTTTTGCAATTGGACCTGTTGCTTTTGTGGTGCGCGCGCAGGGGCAGTCATCTTTTTGGTCGAGCCGAAAAAGGGCAGATACTTTTGGAGTCCCAGAGTCCAGTGCGACTTTTTCGCGGTCATGGACTTTTGAGCAGCAGTAGGCTGTTGACGGATCGCGTGGACAGCCTGGCGCAATTTCTGCTGGGCGCGCATCAACGCCTGCTGTTGCTGTTTTCCGCCCTGTGAGCTTGATTTCTTTCCACTAGCCATCATGGTTTGAGTCGGGAAAGCCATTGTGAGGAAAGGCGTCAAAAGGTCGTCTTTCAAATCAGTCTGTTTTCTTTACCCGTGAAAAAAAAAAATCGGCGCAGGTGGAGAGGAAGCACGATGCTCGATTTGCTACCGCCCTTGGGCGCCATGGTCTTGGGCTTGGGCTTCATCGTCTTGGGCTTTGGCTTGGGCGCCATGGTCTTGGGCTTGGGCTTCATCGTCTTGGGCTTCGGCTTGGGCGCCATGGTCTTGGGCTTCATCGTCTTGGGCTTCGGCTTGGGCGCCATGGTCTTGGGCTTGGATGCCATGGTCTTGGGCTTTGGCTTGGGCGCCATGGTCTTGGGCTTTGGCTTGGGCGCCATGGTCTTGGGCTTCATCGTCTTGGGCGCCATGGTCTTGGGCTTGGGAGTGTATGGGGCGGGCATTGTTTTTTTGTTAAGAATATACTTTATTTGTTGAGAGTGAAAAAAAGTTTTCAAGAATTAGAAGTCGATGAGTTGTTTGTTCGACTCTCTGGCGAGCGAGATCGCTGACATGGACGGCCTCCGGCTCCGCCAACTCATCTGTGATTACCTGAGCACGAATCCCGTCATCTTTGAGGACGACAGCGTTCGCTTGGGTGAAGTTTTGACTGACTACGATATTCCCGACAACGTCCAGGTGGTGTCCCGCACGGGGTTGGCGAGTTATGTTCAACACATGAGGTGTCCTTCAACGTGGGGTGGCGCACTGGAAATCAGATGCTTTTGTGACATTTTCGGTGCACAAGTCCATGTGTTTCTCCTGCACCAAAAACGCAGCGCTCCTATCGTATTTTATCCCAGGAACATAATCACCCGCGACTCAACGGGTGCACCGCTCGTCTTCCACCTCTCCTACAACGGGGTGCACTATGAGCCTGCGCATGCAAAGATTACGTCCACGGGGTCGACGTAGCCTTCGTCCGCCTCGTCGCGCCACGCGAAAATGAGGTCCATGACTCGTTGCGACGAGGTGAGCACGCGCGCCTCGTACGAGTGCCCCACGCGTCCGATGCGTCCAATCAATTGGTACAGGACGCCACGGGTGGCAGTGTCGCCAAACGAGGAAAGGATGCACAAATTCGTCAGGTTGCTAATGTTGGTCCCGAAAACGAGCTCGCGACCGGAAAAGATCATGCCGAGGTCGCCAAACGCATCCATAATCATCATGCGCTGATATCCGGTCAGCAACTTGTTCTCGTACACCCCCAAGCGCCCCAGCAAGAGTTGAAGCGTCCATTCATCTAGCCCCTCCTGAGTGGTCATGGGCAGGGACGGACTGCGGTAGTCCCGCTGTCCCCGCTGGATATCGCACCCGAATCGCTGATAGTGAGCGTGCGCTTGGTAGACATGCGTGCTGGGCCATTGGAGGTCAGTGCTGTTGATTTCACGCAGATCCGATAGTTCCATTTGGCGCTCCGTCGCTGACATGCCCTTGATGTTTTTCAGTTCCTTCTCCCGGAGATCCTTCATTTGCTGACACTTCTTGCGCTCCTGCTCCAAAATGGCGATTTTCGGTGCATCCTCCAAGAAGGGCTGTGTCATGGTGTCAAGATGCTGAGCGAAACCGTCGTTCGACACGGCTGTCAGAGTTTTGCCCTCCAAATGCTGGAACGTGCGGGTCAGCAGTTCCGCGTCGCAGATGGCATGCGACAGGAGACGTGGCCGGTAGGCCTGCAGTTCTGCAAAGACCGGCTCCAGGTCCGAAGCGACGAGGTACTCCAAGAGCTCGACCATGAACCGTCGCGTGTTTTGGTGGGTAATGTCTCGGATGCGCGGAAAAAAGTTTCTCAGCTGAAAGCGGGGTTCGTCCAAGTTCTTGATCGTCTTGATCATGGCGTGCACGTGCTGGGGGGGGAACATGCGTCCCAGCAGTGGATCCGCCCGAAGCCGAGATACGAGCGCCGGCACACCACTCCATTCCACCTTGTGATGGGGCATGCACAGGAAGCCTTCCGGGTCGATGAGCGTGCAAGAGATGGACACGTCGTGCTCGGTCTCGATGCGTCGGATCGATTTGGTGGCGTTTCGGACGTTGTGGCGGTTGGTAAAGAGGCCGACAAAGGATGGCAAGTGTGTCCACGGGGGCAGGATGGAGGACATGAGCACGGTCACTCGCGGACAGTAGCGGAGCAGATCCACGATTTGCTTTTGCACGCCCGTGTCGTTGGAAATGACTTCATCCATCAAGAGGACCATGTGATCGGCCAGTTCGGCGGTCTTGAGCACGGCCTCGCAAGTCTCCATGTCGCAGACGATAATGTCGGGCCACCGTTCCGTCACGTCCGTGTAGAAGAGGAATTGGTCGTAAATGTTTCCCTGCTTTTCATGATCGCTCGCCTTGTACACCTTTTTCCAGTTTGTCGGAAAACATGACTTGTGCGGCCGCACAAAGAATCCGGCATTGTCCTTTTCCTCAATGTAAGCCTTCCGGCCCATCCACACGTGCAGGTTGTCCGCCAACAGCGCGTTGCGCGCTACATCAATGCGCACCAGCTCGTTTGGACAGGTAAAGACGACAATGGTCTTGCGGTCCAGGACGCTCAACTTTTGCGCAAGCGGTGCAGCCATGAACGTCTTGCCGGTCCCCGGAGGCCGTTGATCGCCCAGCAAGAGTGGTTGGTCAAATAGGATGGCATCCAAAATGATAGAGATGAAGTTGATTTGCTCTGGGTACAGTCCAGCCTGACTGTCCTGTTCGTCAAAGTAGCACTTGACCATGAACTGCGGATACCGGAAGAGACAGTTGATGGCCACAATCTGCCACCCGGTCCATCGCTCTTTGAGCAACGCCTCGACGCGCCCGGTGACGTGTAGCCAATCCATCCACACAGGCTGATGATCATTGGAGGCACAACTGTCCTTCAAGGGCTCCAGCCACGCGAGCGTCTTTTCCAAGGACAGGAGCGCGTTCACCGCCGTCTTGTACTTGGCTCCAGAGACGCGGTCCGACTTGGCCACAGCCGTTACTGCGGACACGGCCCACCAAATGATAAAGGCCACCTGGGAGATGTGAAAGGTGAAACGGCCGTTGAGCGCGGGCGCCATGGTTTCGGGGTCCAGTCGAAGCACCCCCCATTCACGGTCCAACTGACGCTTGTTGACTTGTTCATGGATTAAATGTTTTCGGGATTGTTGCTGTTTGTGCTTTTGGCCGCCACCAGACTTGTGGGCGCGACCCTGACCCTGCGTCGTTGTACTTGAGGATTTGTTGCTGGCAGACGGCAGGGGGCGAATGACGGATTTGACACACGGAAAGGACTTTTCCAGCATTTCGAGGAACGAGTCCAGTATGTCGCGTCGCCACTCCAGCATGGCTCCTTTCGCCGCCTCGGCGGAAGCGAACGACAGCTCCTGCGAGCGCGACTGTCGGATGATTCGTTGCAACAGCTCCCAGTTGGCCGGCTTTTGCTCAATCTGTTTCCAATTCATGGTGTGTTGTTTGTTGTTTCAAAAACTGCACAAACAGGTAAATGAGACACGAGTCAGATATATCTTGATATATCTTGTTCAAGGTGGCTATATTGCTATATTGCTATATTGATGTATGGATAAAGAAATGGTTCCATAAAGACAAAGGACCTCCAATGTGTTCACTTTTTTCCGCCCACTATCCTGTCCCAGGTTTGGGCGGGAATCAGGTTGAGTAGGTCGTTGTCAGAGGCGTTGTGGAAGCGTGGCGGACCCTTATCCCCCCGCAACAAGAACTCAAACGTCCGGCGAGTGCCCGTATCGTCACGTGGCCGGAGTCGACGGCGACAGAACTCGGTCCAGCACTGCTTGGAGTAGTGGGCCAGGTAGCCCCACACTTCGGACAGGTCGGGTACTGCGTCTCTGGGGACGTCCGCCTGCGTCAGGTGTTTGGTGGGCAGTCCGTTGGTGTCAGTGGCCAAGAGAGAATCTGGAGATGCATGTTGCGCGGGAAAGTATGTGTGGGGATTGCGGGGCGCATGCACGGTGCTCACGCGCACCATGACTTTGACTTTTCGCTCCAAAGCGGTCGAACTGCGATTGTAAGTGTGGATCAGGGATCGAGCGGATGATGCGTCGGGGAGAGCGTCCAGGAAAGCGCTGCCAAACATGAGCCAGTGGAACTGTATCCAGTCTGGTCGCTGGCCCGCACGGTGCTCAACCGCGAGCAAGTACGCATCCAAAGACTGGTGGTGGGGGAGGATCAGGTATTCGTCGGCGTCAATGTAAAACATATACTCAAACCCCGCTTCACGAGCAAACTGGATCGCCTGTCGCATGTATTGCGTCTTTTGGCGGTGCTCTCGTCGGATCGTGACGCGATCGGCGCATGCAGACGGCACCTCTGGCGGACATTGTCCGGAAAGGTCGTCGAAAAGCAAGACGTGCGTCCAGCCCTGTCGGACGTGATAGAGGAGCCACTCTGCGCAGTTGGGTTCGTCTTTCATGTTGGTCGCCAGCAAAAACGTGCCTCGTTGCGAGCTTCCATCACAGTGGGTCATTTACATGCATCGGATAAAATCGGACAAAACTTTTTTTTTCTGCTGTGAATATAAACACATAGCTGTCATTTATAGTCCACACACGTTCTTTCTCAATGGCAAGCGCACGCGTATCCAATTCGGCCAACGTTTACTCTTGGGCCCACTCCTGGAATCTCGCCGTCGGTTGTGTCACTTCCGAAGAGGTGGCTGTGGTCAACGCCCGTGAGCGGGAGAGTTTGGTCGTGCCCAACAGCACGGAAGTGCAAACTCCTTCCTTCTTTTACTTTAGCATTCCCAAGGTTCCCAACAACGGGCTCATTCTCAACCCCATCTCGCCCATCTACCTGGTGGCGAGCCCCGTGTTTGCCACTGTCAATGCCGCGGGTGCGCTCGTCCCCGCGACTGCTCCCAATGTCTTTACGTACCTGTCCTACGAAAGTTCATTGATCGACGACCAAAACTTTGCCGTGCCCCGCATCGTGCCCGTCAAGGCGTTCGACGTGGGAAACCTGTTGCTCGCGTCCAGCAACAAGATTCCTTCGGGCTTCTCGTTTGATAATATCACGTTTGACTTTCAGGTGATCCTGCCTGATAAATCATCGGATTTGGCCGCGGCTCTTACAGTCAGGTCGTTCACCACTGCCTCTCTCGCTGACCCCCAGATCGGGTCCTACTTCCTCACGACAGACGTCAACCCACCCGCGACGGGCGCCACGGGCGTGCCTATTTACGCAGTGGATACTGTGCCTGCGACGCTCCCCGCCACGTATGCACTGCTCAAAGTGACTGCGCGCGCCAACGCTACCGCCAGATTCCAGCTCACCTTTTCGCCCAACACGCAGTCACTCAGTGACAACTACCTGTGGGCCTCGTTCTCCACCTTCACCGCCATTCTGTTGCAGGCGTGAGTTGTCGCCGCTACGTCCGAGGCTGTAAATTTGATCAAAAATATGGGCAAGAATACTTATTTCCAAGTGCACATTTTTGATCAAAGTTGAATTGTTTATAGTTTTGTTTTGTTGCAAGTTTGAGTGAATGAATGTGCACACCCGTGTTTATCCCCTTTCCTTCCTCCCAGATACTCGACCACGTGGACGCGCCCAGGACGCAGGTACGACTGGTCCAGTTTCTGCACGTATTCCGGAGGGTGGTTGGATGTCATGATGAGCACGACGTGCGGGTACAGTCCCCAGTCAATCTCGTCGAGCATCCGGTTCCACCCGACCTTGTTCATGACCGAGATCGGAATCTTGGCGTGGGGAGGGATCGCCTCTGCGTGAATCTTGAGCAGGACGCGGTCCACCTCGTCAAAGACAATCACCAACGGATGATCCGCCGTGGGCTCGACCTCGTTAAAGAGATCGCAGAGTTGATCCCCAGGCTGCCATGGGCGTAGCGTGTTGCAAAACCGCCCCCTCAAGTGCTGTGCCAGTAGCAGACCCACCATTGACTTGCCCGCTCCAGGGGGACCGTGTACGAACGCAACCACGCGGCTCTTTTCGCGCAAGAGCTTGTCAATCATATGGATGATCCGCTTTTGGGCTCCGCGTGCGCTGGGTAGGATGGTGGTTGGCAAATCTCGTTTGTAAAAGTACATATTCTGATAAGATCCCGTACGCTCGTAGACGCGAATGGGCTCAGTCAGGACAGCCTCCTGGTCGGCGACGAGGGGCGCCCCGTCGCGTTTCATGAGCGATCTGAAGGAGGCTTCAGTGGCGAGGCACCACACAGAGTACCGGTCTCCGTAGGCGTTGTGGTGCATCTGAATGTGCAGAAAATACCACTTTCCCACCGAATAGCCGTGACCCTTGTCATCCTCGGTGTAGTGCGTGCACCACTTGTTCACCCGTTTCTGCACCCGCTTGCAGTCCTCCGCGTTCTCCACCGTGTACAGCCGAAAGCCGACCAGTGGCGTCATTAAAAAGACCATGCTCCACGGGACGTAACTCACGAGGCTCCAAAAACACATCATACATATCATTGGCCACGATGTCCAAGACGGAAACGCCGCAGCCATGGTCTCCCACATGCTTCAGAATAATATTTATCAAAATTATGTTTCCAACACATTTCCGCCTCGCACTTCACTTTTCGCAAGAGAAACAAACAAAATTGATGCCACCATTTCTTTGTAGGTGAAGAATTCACGAAATGATGTCGCAACAACAACTGTCTGCATCCATGCCATACGTCGTGCCATACGTCATGCAGTATAGTCAGCAAAGGTTAGATGCAGCACTCAAGTCCATGCAAACAACGGCCGACTTTACCGCCAATGACGTCTACGAACTGGTAAAAATTACGCACCACCAAACGCAGGAACTGCTCCAAACACTCATCGACATGTCGTCTGTCCCAGACGACACGCTACAAACGTCCAGTTCATAATTTATAAACGCATGCGGATACATTGTAAACAAGAGGTTTGTTGTTTGTACAAGTAAGCATGTCGCCCCAGATGACCAAGGCGCAGGAGCGCCAGCGCATGGCAGGTGACGAGCACTGGTCAGTGGTCGACAGCCTGAAGACTAGGCTCCCTACCTTTCGCTTCGCGTCGCCCACGGAAGAAAGGCTGTTCCTGCACCGGCTGCAGACCAAGATGTGTGAAAAAGGCAGCCCGGCGGTCCATGCACGTGCACTGTAGCATCGTTTGGCATCGCAAGTATGGCGTCATTTGCTCGGGCTTCAACCACGGTGTCGTGCATAGTGAAGTGGACGCCATATGCAACCTGATGCGATGGCGCCGAAAGAATCCGCGCCTGAAATCTATCCAACTTCATCTTTGGAACGCGCGTCTTACCCTGGACGGACGACTGGTCATGTCCCAGCCCTGCAATGAATGTGCATGCTTCATTCAACAGCACCTGCAAATGATCCGTTCCGTCGCCTTCACCATAGACGACACCCACCTATGCGTAGTCAGCAAAGAGGACTGGATTCACTATCCGTTCCACGCCCACGCCCTGGGTAATGAGCGATACCAGGTAAAGAAGAAGAGGCCGATGGGAGAAAGGTACTAATCATCATAATGACCCGACAAGCATCGCCAAATAGCGGTTCCCCGCTTGACGCCTAGGCGCCGGTGTCCAGACGACGGTGACCACTCCTGAAGTTTGGCTCTCACTTCCGTCTTTTCCAGGTCGGCCAGCAAATGACGCGCTGAGGTCCAGCCAAAGGACTCGCGCAGTGCAGTCGCGGTTGCGTGTGAGATACCGGGGATGCTGCTGAGGATGTAAACCACCAGTGTCTGCGCATTGACACCACCTTTGCGCGGAAGGGCGCACACAGGAAGTCCACAGGCCTCGGGAGACGAGGAGGACGCGGACGCCCATTTCTGCGCGCGCTCGAGTCGCATCGCCACCCACTCGGTCGATGTGGCGAGATCTGCGGTTTGTCGCACCTCTATTTGGGGATACTCATGACGCACATTCTCCATAATCTTCCACAGGCGCACGCGATCCTCGCATCTCTGGTCCACGAACCCCTCCACGAGGAGAACGACCGAACAGTGCGATGCTTGGCCGACCAGACGACCCAACTGCTCCGCGAGACGCGTGTCCTGCTGGCTGTGCAGCAAATCACTCAGCGTTTTGCGCTCCACAATGACCACTACAGCGTCGTCTATCATTATGTGCACGTCGCCCAGAACCAGTTGTCGCTTCTCCACGCCAACGTCCGGAGGAAGACGACTGCGCAGGGGTGGCGATGATGGGCGGGCACTTTGGGCGTCTGACGCTTCACTCATGCCACTGTCTGGTCGTAAAAATGACGGAGCCCGATGCACAGGAGGACTGCACAAGCCCAGGCCGTCACACCATTCGGACTCCCTACTGTCAATGATGATACGCAACATCTTTTTCTTTGTCTATAAATCACATATATCGCATATATCACATATATCACATATATCACATATATCACATATATCACATATATCACATATATCACATATATCACATATATCACACATATCACACATATATCACATGTATACTCCTCCTCGTTCGAGTAATTGAAGGGTGCGTGTGTCCGTTGGCTGTTTCTCCAGGAACAAGAGACGAAGCAAGATGGAGCATCCCTTCAAAAGGTTACCTTCCGAGGTGCTAACCTGTATCTACGCGTTCGATTCCACATATCGGGATATCTGGAATCAAGTACTCCATAGCAATGCTATTATCGAGGCGCGACAAGCCTACTTCGACCGGGCATATTCGGTGCGCAATTGGCACGACGTAGCTTGGTCAATCACGCCCAGATACGTGCTCCGTGAGAATAATCGTGTGTACGGTTCTTTCATCCGCCACGGACGCATTTGCAACGAGCCCCTGTAAAAGAAAATGTTATTGACTACAAAGCAATCTGATTGTCGTCACACCATGCAGGCTTTTATCGTGCTGCTGATTAGTTTGCTAATAGGGATCGGTATCTTGTTTCTCTTTCACTACGGAAAGCAACATGTCACCATCGCCACAGGTCACACGGCGCCACCTGCAGACCGCGTCATCTTGCGATTCCAGGACTCTGGGCGCTTCCGGGATCTGAACCATTTTTTCCACTTCGTAGAGCACCTCATCGTCGCGCTCGCCCTCTTGAATGACGCGGGTCGCTCGCGCTTGGACGTCACGGATGTAGAGTTTCCGATGCTAGATAGCCACTCTCAGTGGGAGGGAAAGTTCCACCAACACAACAAGCACCTTCTCCATCTCACGTTCCCTAACGTAGAAACCATTCACGTCGGGGCACAACAAGAACCTCCACCGGAATATGTTGTTGTTCTGTGCGACAGAGATCTGACCTGCCGGGCGCCCTACAACAAGATGATTTACAAACATATTCCATCATTCCCCACCCAAGATTGGGCGAGTATTTTCCACGCCACACGCAATAGTCACCATAATGACAGCGGACGCATGTTGCACATTGTGTATATCGACCGGCAAAACACCAAACGGCGTTTGACTGATGACGATCACGCCTTTTTGATGCACTACTGCAGTGCGCTAGCACATTCATTGCAGAACAAGGTCCGCTTCGATGCCTACCGGATGGAGGAGTACGACTTTCCCACACAAATCAAACTGGTGAGCAGTGCTGACGTTCTCATTGGCGTCCACGGCAACGGACTGACGCACTGCATGTTCATGAGGCCCCAGTCGGCGGTGATTGAACTGTTTGTCGAAAAGCAAAAAGCCTACTTGTTCGACTACCGTTTCCTCTCCAAGGCCATGCATCACGACTACTACTGTCTCCTCCACGGCCACTGGATCGCGCCCCAAAAGATCGAAGCGGACTCGCTCAGCGGTGTCGACGGTTCTCGATCCTTTTGGCTGGCGCAGTACGATCCGCAACCTCTGTCCATGGACCTGCCCAAGGTCCTTGCGGTGGTAATGGGCTACTCCGCCCTCATGCCCTGCAACCTATCCGTCTCGCTCACATGAGGACTCTTCGACCACGTAGCGCTTGGGGAGGGAGCACAGGTGACTGCTTTGCCCCAATGACCAAGATCGTCAAGCAATTGGTGTGCGAACAGGTGTAGCAGGGATCCGACGCGATGTGCCTCTCTGTTTGAGGAAATCGATCGGCTTCTTCCAGGCATCTGCGGGCGACCCAATCCTCGTAGTAGTGCCGACGTGAGGTCTGGATCGGGCGTTCCACTTGCGCCAGGTACGTGGCTCGCGCCCACCAAAAGTTGAACCACAGCCATCCATGCTGTGAGCACGAGATGCCAATCTTGTCGACGCCAGGCGTGGACGCAAACCTTTCCACGATGGCTTTCCACGGCCGGACCGCGAGATTGAAACACTGCGTCTCCGTCCAGTCCCGGGGTGCGCCCCGCCTGGTTCGCGTCATGCCCTTGCTATGGAAATACAAAATCACCCTGTTGACGCCGTCTTCCTCCTGCGCCCACAGGCGCGCCCGCTCCCACACTTGCTGGATTCCAAAGTACTCATGCGCGTTCTCATGATGCCACAGAACGTGGAATCGTGCGTCTCCCGAGCACAGATGGTGCAGACGCTCGCCCACCACGTTTTTCATCTCTGGCGACCCGCAAATGACGACATGGAAAAAGTCAGATGCCCCCAATAATCCGAGCGCCACGGCATCCTTTAATTGCGTCATGACCAGATGGATACCCGCTTCCAGATCTCGTGCGGCAAAAAGGTTGGCAAAGTACACGACACCAATGCGCACAGACGACGACATCATTATCTAAATAACTATTATTAAGCCTGCGGGATTCAGTGCTTGTTCTATATACCTATATACTTTACACAACATTGCAGACATTTATTTTTATGCTGTGAATGTTTGAAAAGATTCATAAATACACGACATACATCAAATACTTTTATACTTTCATGTATTTCATGTATTTCATGTATTTCATGTATTTTGTGAACCCAGACATTGTACTAGAAGGAGGACTGTCCGTCCATTCAGTATGGAAAGACTAGCGTGGTCAGATTGTAGTCGGTCGCGGGTTCGACCACCTTGTTGTAGAAGTGCAACATCTTGCGGTCCAGTGGCGTGCGGATCTTGTCGGCCTCGTAGATGGACGAGCAGTCCGGACATCCGGTCTGCAATTCCTGCACCTGCGGGAGGCTGTTGCTGTGGGGCTCCATGGGGCAGGGCGCGCCACCGCCGTAGCCACAGAAAGGCTCCATGACGGTTCCAGAAGTCGGACGCTGTCCGCAAGACTGGGCGCGCGACTGGACCATTACGGTCGGACTGGGGTGCAGCTGGGGAACGGGTGAGGGGTGCGGAAGGCCCGTGAATCCGCCATGACGGGCATCAAAGGCGGTCGCCAGTTTGACAGAATGTGCGGGGCGATGGTGGGACATGGTGTAATCAATGCGCGGTTACTATTTATTTAGAGTTAGAATGAAAAGAAAATAATTGCGTTTTCCGCCCCTCCTCACCTGTCCCGAAAATGCTACGCAACTACCTCCTGAATTCCACAGCCAGGGAGGAGCGCCAGCAACGCCGACGCGCCCTGTTGCAAACGTTTCTGAAAAATCGGCAGGCCAACTTTGATCTCGACAAGCCACTCCGCACGTGGTTGCGCACTCGCCCCTTCCTACAGTTCCAAAGCCAAGGACACACCTTTGCAGTCACCTTCAACACTGATGGAGATCTATCCCGCATCCCACGACGAGTTCTCCCCCCAGTCACAGAGGGCTTCGACAGCGCTTCGAGTGTCCCCGACACGTACCTCGCCCTGCTGTCGAATGCATGCATTCTTCCACCCCCGAACCAATATCTATGCGGTTGCTGTTGGGCACTGTCGACGTGCAGTGCCATGACGGATCAGTTCTCGCTTCGTCAACCCGGGTGCACTGGGCCGTGGAAGACCATGAGCACCACTCACGCGCTGGCGTGCTTTCCGTTCTGCGCCGAGGTCGACGACATGAGCGCCTGCAACCGGGAGACGCCTCCGCCGTCGGCCCAGTGCGGGGGAGGCAACGTTGGCGATCTTGCCAAGTGGATCAGTGAAAACGGCATCACCACCACCGACTGCGCGTCGTACGCGTGGTGCGAGACCGATCCGTCCTGCACGGACATGACGAGAAACACGACGTCGACGACACTCAACCAAGGCATCCCCAACTGCTCGTGCACCGATCCCCTCTACCGCGTCACCAATGTGGAATCCATTTTCCTGGACCCGTCTCAGGTGAGCGATCCCGACCAAGTCGCCAGGGTGCAGACGGCCATCAAACAACAAATCTTGAAGAGCGGACCAGTTGTCGCGACCATTAACGTCTTTCACTGCTTCATGTCAGGCAACTACCAAACGCTGGGCCCGGCCAAGAACCCGCAGAATCTGTACATGGAGTCGGGATGCACAAGCGCCAATAACGCCTTTGTCGGATCGCACGGCGTCTGCGTCATGGGCTGGGGCCAAGCCCAGGTCCACCAGGACTACTTCCCAGCGGACCAGCAGAGCCATCTCACATTCGACAGCAATGGAATGACCACCATACCATACTGGTCCTGTCGAAACAGTTTCGGGACCGACTGGGGACTCAACAAGGGCTTCTTCAACCTGCCCCACTTTCCTTTCGCACAGAACACCGCGATAGAAGCGAGTGTGACCTTCACCCCCCCAACCGGCCCTCCAGTCACCTCGAACGGGGTGGTGGCGTTCGACCCGGTCATGTGAAGCGTCCTCAAATATGCACCTGCTTTTCAAAGACGAATCCGACTGGGCGAGCGTGGACGCGCTTGGGGTCGAGGATGTTGTCCATCGCATGGTACTCCATCTTGTAAAAGTTTTTGCGAAATTCATCAATGGTCATGTGTCCGCCGTACGTCTGGAGGAGTCGCCACGAGGGCGCTGGCTCGAGCGATGGCACATCGGCTCCTATGGTATCGTGGTACAACTGCAACAAGAGGTGCTCACTGTCCGTGTACAACGGGTTGGACTTGTTGTCCTTGATGAATGCGTAGGCGCATTGGAATGAGCAAAAGATTCCGTCATACGAGTAGTAATCTTTCGGAAGAATCTTGAGCAATGTGGACTGCTCTTCCAGCGCAGTGCGATTCCGGTCCAACTGGCCTCGCGACACGTTCTCTCGCAGACAAAACGTGTCACGAGAGACCTCGGAATAGTACGTCTTGAGGAGGCGGTGGGCGTAATAGCGAATGGGGCATCCTACAGGCGCATTGTGAAAAGCGTGTCGACACCAAAAACAGTGCAAGTACGGTTCGTTGTGCTTTCCGCCTGGCGGATTTCTCTGAAAGTTGGACATGGTCACGACGCAGTGATGATTCCGCTTGGACTCGTCCAGATACGAGAACGCCACAGTGCTGTTGTTACCCCCAGGCCTGTCCCCAACATCCCCGTCTGACAGATCCCCCTGGCCACCAGAGACACTGCTACTAGGACGGCAAGTGCGCCGGGCAACTGGCACTTGGCTCTGGTCTTGCCCATTCACCACGCCAAGATCGGTGATGCGCGTGCAGTCGCTCGGCACGGATCGGCGGGACAAGTTAAAGGCGATCTGAAAGCCATACTTGATGTCGATAGCGGAAGGGTTAATCTTTCGCAACGCGAGAGTCAATGCAGTAGTCGAGCGCCGACGTGGAGCCGCCGGTTGGGGTGCGTCATTGGTACTGGTAACCGTCAGACCAGGGCTAATGGTCATACCAGGGCTAATGGACATAATTGGGGTACTGCTGATTGATTGCTTCGGAGTAGTACTGTTTGAGTCGCTTTAGATGATGCGGTAGATATGTGTCCGCTAACGACGTTTGGGAGAGACTCTCGTGTTTCCAGGTGTAGATTTTATATCCTAACTGTTTTAAATTCATTTTTCGGATGCCAGTCGGTGCGCTTCAACATGCATAAGTTTTTTCCCCCATGAAATATAAGACAAACCCACCTATAACCTGCAATATTATCTCTGGCATGACCACGTCAGCGATCGAAGCGCGACACTGGATGGCGCGCAAAAGCAAACCCGCCGCACCCTTCTTCCCCACGGCGAACTGCATCAGCCCGTTCCTCACTGACGTGAACGAATTGCCGTACCCAAGATTCTATCGCGGCCGCGCCTTGACGCCGTCCCCCATCGTGTGGGAGCGCGAGGCCGGCTACAACACTACCATTCTCCAGCCATCGACATACACATACGTTCAGCCTCAACCAGACGGAAACGAGTTGTACTGCTTCCAAGCAGCGTGCAACACCATCTTTCCGTGCAACCCCGCCACGCAGAACTCCCATTTCCCATCTGATCCCGTGTCGATCAGCCCTTGATGGCGGTGACACCTTGGGATCTGTAAAAATATTTTCATCCCAAAATATTTTTCTTTCCTTCTTCCACGCAACACATAACACGTGTGACCCTATCTATCCCCTACCTCACGACGCACCGCTGGTCGCGGCCTGTTGGAGGAACTGCAACAGCTCCGTCAGACCCGCAGGCGTAGGCGTTTCCTCCACCCCCGCCTCTGCCTCTGACGCTGGAAGCACTTCGTCAACCGCGGGTGATGACGCTGGTGGGGCGGTTAGCAGTGGCGGAACACTGAGACTCAGGGTGGGAATGGAGTACTTGAGAACGATTTGGACCTGGAGAGATCCGCCACCAATGAAAGTCCCTTCCGTGTCCACCCGAGACTGCACGACTGCAAACAATCCTCCAGGATCTGTCCAGGTGTAGGAGGGCGTGATGGCCACAGTTTGGAAGAAATACGTTTGATCAGACGTCGCGTCAGCGTTGAGGAAGGACACGGTTTCCAGCGGAGAGCCGTTGTCCGGATTAAGAGTAATCTGGCTGTCAGCACTGCAAGTCGCAAAGTAAATGTTGAAGTAAACATCAGATCCTCCATAAATATACTGGTTCGGATCAAAGACCGATATCTGCACTTCTTCAATGGTAGCCGATGAGGCACTGTACACCGGCCACAGGTCAAAGGGCGTCAGTCCCGCCGGAGGAGGAGGAGGCGTTGGGCCCGTACCAGATCCTGGGCACATTATCGACTGATAGTACCAGTAGCTGGACGTAGGCGTCAAACTTAGACTCATCATGGGATCAGGGGACTGAAGCTGGAACGTTTGGTTGATATAAAATGAGCTAGGACCAGTGTCCCCAGTGTACCCAGTGTACCCCGTATAGCCCGTGTAGCCCGTGGGCCCAGTGGGACCCGTAGGACCCGTGCGGCCATCATCACCTGTCGGCCCGGTGGGGCCCTCCTCGCCTTCCCTGCCAGTTGGACCCTCTGGGCCAGGTGGGCCACGGCGTCCATCTTCGCCCGTGTAACCGGTGGGGCCGATCGGGCCTGGCAGTCCATCTGCGCCTGTCGGCCCTTCAGGGCCCACGGCGCCTTGTGGTCCTTGTGGCCCGACTGGTCCCTGTGGCCCAGTGGGACCTTCCAGACCGTCGTCACCCTTTTCACCCGTGGGACCAGTCTCGCCGTTTTCACCAGCGGCGCCAGCAGGCCCTCGCGGGCCCGCGGGACCGGGAATGCCGTCCGCACCCGTGGGGCCTTCGTCACCCTTCGGGCCAGTAGGACCGGCGGCGCCAGTCTCGCCCGTGGGCCCTTCCAGGCCTTCGGGCCCACGCGGGCCTTGTGGACCTTGAGGCCCCACAGGCCCGGCTGGACCCATCTCGCCTCTCTGGCCGGTCGGGCCTTCAGGGCCTTCGGGGCCGGTCGGGCCTTCATAACCGGTGGGCCCTGTGGGCCCTGTGCAGCCTGTGCAAGCATCACTCGCGGGGGCCGTAGGCGCAGGCGCAGGCGCCTCTGCTGTGACAATGAGAGGGTCTTCAGATGCCTCCACGACTTCCGTGGTAGGTGCTTCCGTGGCGGGGTCCGTAACTGCGTCGCCGACCGTTTCGGCGGTGATGGTGCTGTTGAGAACGAAGCGGTACTGGTTCGTCTGAGGATCGCGGATGAGGCGGTATTTGTTCGAAGTCGTGGCGGTGGGTTCTGGTGCCGGCGCGGGAGGCGCGACGGGAGCCGGGCTGGGCGAGGGAGCATCTTGTTTCACCTCGTTACTCGTGGAGACAATCTCCGGGTTGGGGGCGATGGCGTTCAGCCGATGATGAGCGAATGGGCGAAAGTTACTCATCAGATTTTTTTTGTTATGAAGTCAGTTGAAAGGCTGAGAAGTTTTTTATCACTGGAGAAAAAAAACAATTTCGCATCGCGCGGACCATTTTCGGCGATTGTTTAAAGAAACGCGCTTCTGGGATAAAGTCCATTAAACCCTGAAATGAAAAACTTATTTGCGTCGTCTGCTTCCGTCTTGACCGCATTGGTCGCCATGTGGATGCCCAGCACGCCATACAGCGCCCCGACGCGCTGTGCGGACTGGATCCCGAGTGCGTGCGCAAACGGTGGGGGCAGTGCGGGTCCCTTTGGTTTCGCCTGTCCGTCAATGATGATGCTGACGGATACCATGATTGACGCGGCCAAGCGAGACGGCCTGTACTCCCGATTCGCGTACGCGGTGGCCGGGTCGGCGAGCGATAATGAGTGCGGAAAGTGCTACCAACTGCAACTACTGGATGCAGAGCGAGAATGGCGCCCGAACTTCCAGCAGTTGGTCGTTCAGGTCGTCAACTCGGGCTTTGACGTCATGTCCTACCAGTTTGACATTTTCATGGGCGCGGGCGGGTTCGGATACTTCACCGCGTGCAACGCCGACTGCCGGACCAACTACTGCCAGGGGGGCGCGTGTGCGGCGGCCATGTACACGGGCTCGTTCAAGCAATGGGTCAATGCGCAGTACAATGATCCCAATCTGTGTTATTCGGGAGGCATCAAGTGGCTGGACCAGAAAAACAAGACCGAGTTGCTGCGCCTGTGCCGAGGACTCGGAAAGGGCAACTCGACGGTCATGAAAGACACGGTGGATTCCTGCTACCGCACCAACATGGGGCTGTACCACCAAAACTTTGTCCAGACCCGCTCTGCCCGCGTGCAGTGCCCCGCGGGGCTGGTCAACGTCACGGGCGTGAAGCGCCTCGACGATCGCAACTACCCCAAGCCCAATCACCGCATGTCGTTGCCCAACGTCTGCAAAGGCTCTCGCGAGGAGGGCCATTACTGCGTGACCACCATGCAGGACTGCTGCAAAATGTCTTGCTCCTGGAGTGGCAAGATCCCTTCTCAGGCCCTGGACGCGACGCACGCCTGCGTCAAGACGTGTGACCGAGAGGGCCGGGTAATCACCTAAGCGCGTAGAAGGGATACATGAAATCAGATCATGGATTTGTCGAAGAAGCGGTCCAAAGTCCAGCGTCTGCGTACGGAACCGGGAGTGGTGGACACGTCACACAGATCTGCCTTTGCGCAATGGGGAGGCCGATACCTGCGTGACAAGGCGCAGTGGACGTTCGACGCAGTGCACAAAGATGCTGTCGATGCGTACATCCTGGCGCTACAGCCCATGTCTGAAGAGCCCGTGAGGACCACCACCAGTCCAGAACGTTGTGACGCGTCGACAATGACGGACCGCTATGTTCTGGACATTCCGGACGAAATGAAGGACTTGATTGACGCCTTCTGGCAAT
>Ga0172376_10003636_pt1 | contig 18098 bp, 16 predicted proteins | sample Lak35m_FD_121114 | JGI IMG/M metagenome (GOLD analysis project Ga0172376, IMG submission 121114) | Freshwater microbial communities from Kabuno Bay, South-Kivu, Congo - kab_092012_35m | ecosystem: Environmental > Aquatic > Freshwater > Lake | place: Democratic Republic of the Congo: South-Kivu... | reverse complement strand
GGGCTGCACCGTGATGCTGCGTGTCTCGGCGCCTACGCGCAACTCGTCGATGCGGTTGCCGGCATCTTCAATGCGAATGTGGTGTGCCGACGGCTCGCCAGCCAGTGGCGCGTTGGCCGATGCGGCTGCCATAGGTGCCGCCGCCGTGGGTGCCAGAGCGCCTTGTGCGTGCGCGGAACCCGCCACACAGACGCCCGCGCACAATAGGCTGCGGACCCAAACCGGCAAGCAAGAGGGGGTGGACATCATGTTTTCATTGTAGTTTGGCGGCCTTGCGCCGGGCGGTGCAGGCAAAATGTCCGCATGAACCAAGATTCGCCCCAAACCCTGCTGCTGGTGGACGGCTCCAGCTACTTGTACCGCGCTTTTCACGCCATGCCTGATCTGCGCGCGGTGCCGGGCGACCCCACCAGTAGCCCCACCGGGGCAATCCGCGGCATGATCAACATGCTGCAAAGCCTGCGCAAGGACGTGCCCGCCGCCTACGCCGCGTGCATCTTTGACGCCAAAGGCCCCACCTTTCGGGACGATTTGTACCCGCAGTACAAGGCCAACCGCTCGCCCATGCCCGACGACCTGCGCGTGCAGATTGAACCCATCCACGAGGTCGTGCGGCTGATGGGCTGGAAGGTGCTGGCCGTTCCCGGTGTGGAGGCCGACGACGTGATCGGCACCTTGGCCGCCACCGCTGCGGCGCAGGGCCTGACCGTCACGGTCAGCAGCGGCGACAAGGACCTGGCGCAACTGGTCAATGATCGCATCACCATCATCGACACCATGAACGGCAAGCGCCGCGACGTGGCCGGCGTCACCGCCGAATTTGGCGTGCCGCCGCACCTGATGCGCGACTACCAGGCGCTGGTGGGCGACAGCGTTGACAACGTGCCCGGCGTGCCCAAGGTCGGCCCCAAGACCGCCGCCAAGTGGCTCAACGAGTTTGGCTCGCTCGACGCCATCGTGGCGCAGGCAGACCAGATCAAGGGTGCCGTGGGCGAGAGCCTGCGCCAGTCGCTGGGCTGGCTGCCGACCGCGCGCACGCTGGTGACGATCAAAACCGACTGCGACCTGGACGGCTGGGTGCCGGGCTTGCCTGCTCTGCAAGATATAGCTGTTGGCGCAATGGATACAAGGGCGCTAGCCACTTTTTATGAGAAGTTTGGATTCAAGGGATTAGCGCGGGCGCTCGCCGCTGGCCCATCCGAGACCCCGGAATCAGGAAATGGGGTCAGATCCGCGAAGCGCAGTGCAGACGGCTCTGACCCCATTTCCGTGCGGCCGCAGTCGCCGTCTCGTGACCTGTTTGACGATGCACCGCCAGAGCCCGTGGTGACCACCACGTCGCAAGTCAGCACGGTGCATTACGACACCCTCCTCACCTGGGAGTCGTTTGACCGCTGGCTGGCTAAGTTGCAAACCGCCGAGCTGGTGGCCATCGACACCGAAACCACGTCGCTGGACGAGATGCGCGCACGCATCGTCGGCATCAGCTTCAGCGTGACGCCGGGTGAGGCGGCGTACATCCCGCTGGCACACACCTACCCGGATGCACCGGCGCAGTTGCCGCTGAACGAGGTGCTGGCGCGCCTGAAGCCGTGGCTGGAAGACGCCAGTCGCCCCAAACTGGGCCAGCACGTCAAATACGACCGCCATGTGTTTGCCAACCATGGCATCGAGGTGCAAGGCTACGCGCACGACACCATGCTGCAAAGCTATGTGCTGGAGGTGCACCGCCCGCACGGGCTGGCCAGCCTGGCCGAGCGCCATCTGGGGCGCAGCGGCATCAGCTTTGAAGACCTGTGCGGCAAAGGCGTCAACCAGATATGCTTTGACCAGGTCGACATTGCCAAGGCGGCGCAGTATTCGTGCGAAGACTCCGACCTGACGCTGGACGTGCACCGCGCGCTCTGGCCGCTGTTGCTGCGCGACGACAAGCTACGCTTTGTTTACGAGCTGGAAATCAAAAGCAGCGAGGCGCTGTACCGTATCGAGCGCAACGGCGTGCTGATCGACGCGCCCACGCTGGCGCAGCAAAGCCATGAATTGGGCCAACGTATCCTGCAGCTGGAAAAAGAAGCGCACGCGCTGGCTGGCCAGCCCTTCAACCTGGCCAGCCCCAAACAGATTGGCGAGATCTTTTTTACCCAGCTGGGGTTGCCCATCGTCAAAAAAACCGCCACCGGCGCACCCAGCACCGACGACGAGGTGTTACAAAAGCTGGCCGAAGACTATCCGCTTCCGGCCAAGATTCTGGAGCACAGGGGGCTGTCCAAACTCAAGGGTACGTATACCGACAAACTGGCGGCGCTGGCGCTGCCTGCCACCGGGCGCGTGCACACGCATTACGCGCAAGCCGTGGCGGTGACCGGGCGCCTGTCCAGCAACGACCCCAACTTGCAGAACATTCCCGTGCGCACGCCCGAGGGCCGACGTGTGCGTGAGGCGTTTGTGGCGCCGCCCGGGCACCTGATCGCCAGTGCCGACTACAGCCAGATCGAGCTGCGCATCATGGCGCACATCAGCGGCGACGCGGCACTGCTGCTGGCGTTTCATGACGGCATGGACGTGCACCGCGCCACCGCCGCAGAAATTTTTGGCATCGACACCGCGCAGGTCTCCAGCGAACAGCGGCGCTACGCCAAGGTCATCAACTTCGGCCTGATCTACGGCATGAGCGCCTTTGGCGTGGCCAAGGCGCTGGGCATTGACAACACGGCGGCCAAGAACTACGTGGCGCGTTACTTTGAGCGCTACCCCGGCGTCAAACAGTACATGGAGCACACCCGCGTGCAGGCCAAGGCAACGGGCTACGTGGAAACCGTGTTTGGCCGGCGGCTGTACCTGCCCGAGATCAACTCGCCCAACGGCCCGCGCCGCGCTGCAGCCGAGCGTGCCGCCATCAACGCGCCAATGCAAGGCACGGCAGCTGACCTGATCAAGCTGGCGATGGTGAAGGTGCAAGAGGTGATCGACGCTCAGCATCTGCACACCCAAATGATCATGCAGGTGCATGACGAACTGGTGTTTGAAGTGCCTCAGGCCGAAGTGGACTGGGTTCGGCATGAGGTCCCCAAGTTAATGGCCGGTGTGGCGCCACTCAAGGTGCCGTTGCTGGCTGAAGTCGGGGTGGGCCCCAACTGGGACAAGGCGCATTGATGCCAGATCAGAACCCCCGGCAACCCGTTTGGGTACAGTCCGTATCCATCAGGTCTTTGGAGTAGCTTGTCTTGGACACAACAATCATTTTGGCTGTCGTCGCCTGCTTGGTGAGTGCTGGCGTGGTGTATGTGGTGTTGCAGATTGACTATTCCGGGCGCACGCAGGTGTTGACGGACCTCTTGCACAAGGAAGAGGCTGAACTCAGCACGGTACGGAACAAGCTGCAAGGCTACACGCGCTACGCCGACCATCTGGAAGCGGTGGTGCCCCTGCTGGCTGGTTATTTGAAGCCGCCAGTGGCGGTCATCGTGCGTGAGTTCACTCAGGTGGATGCGGTGGCCAAAGAAAAGTACAAACTGCGCGCCGACGTGACGGTGGTGAGCAAATACAAGGTGACGTTTGGTTTTGCGCTGGACATGACGCCCGCGCTGGTCACCTTGACGCCGCACTCCAACGGTATCGCCGCCAAGATCAATCGCCCGACACTGGCGGGGGAGCCCAAAGTTGAACTGTTGGCGCAACAGGTGTTGAGTGCGGTGCCACCGACTGACGATCGCGCCTTGCTGGCCGAAGCCAGTGCCAATTTTCAGACGTCGCTGCGCACGACGGCCGCCAAGCTGTGCGACGACCCCAGTGTGCGCGGGCTGTGCAAACTCAAGTTCATGGAAACCCTGCGCGACACGCTGGCGCAGCAACCCGGCGTGCGCCAGGTACCGGCGCTGTTTGTGGAGTTCCGTTGAAGCTCGTGTATCCAATGTGAAGCCGTGGGCTAGTAGCGTGAAATTAGCTGCGCGAACCGTGCCTTTGAATACTACGCGCTCACGTCTTTCATTCATCGCGCAGAGCGTCAACCGGAAAGAGGCCAATCAGCTTCACGTCGCTGATTGCTCGTTGATTCCACAACGCCTGCATAGTTGTGCAATCCTGGGCGGATAGCACAGCACAGCCCTTACGTAACCAAGATGTGGCTTGATCGGGTTGGTCGTTCAGGCCATGGATCATGGCAACTTTTAAAAAGTTTGCCATACTTAGTGACTCCAAAGTCACCCGCTCCGCCCATTGAATTTGCGTCGGTTCGATGCCTCTGTGAGGCTCATAGTATGCGAGTTCCACAATTCCTCTCATCTGGTCCAGTAACCAAACATCTGGCAGCTCTTTAGGGTGATTGGTTCCAATATGCGCCTTTTCATGAAGCATCTCTCTAAATCTGGCTTCGGTTAAAAAATAATCTCTGACGATGATAAAATACAGTGCCGTAATAAATGTCAAAAAACCAACTACCGTAAATCTTGATATCTTTATAACTGGCGCAGATGAGAATTCACGCGATAGAAAACCGGCAAAAAACCCAGTCGATATAAGATAATAAGCATAATGTAATGGAAGTTCGAGCATGGCATGCACAACTACTACAACTAAACAACAAAAAATAAGAAAATTTTCAAATGATTCTAGATGAGAATAAGACTTATAAATAAACCAAATAATTCCAACATTAATAACTAATCCAATCGGTAAGCCGACCCATATTATTATATCTAAAAATATGTTGTGCGCCTGACCAAAATGCACTCCTAGAATTGGCGACTCCAACAGCATGGCCAAGTGTGCCTGCCCGGTCTGCTCCCACCCATATCCTACAAATTGACTCTTCATGGTGGCATTCAAAAACATTTTCCATGCCATTGGGCGTAAGCTTTCTTGCAATCTACTTCCAAGTGATGCAGTTTCATTGCTGAAGTATGTATTATTTACCCATGAAATTAGAGCGACAGAAAAAATCAACCAAATTGTTAAAAATAAAAGGCCATTCCTGACCTGACGAACCTTGGGTATATGTGAACATACTGATGTCAAGCACAGTAGCACACAAAAATTCAACCACGCGGTCCGAGACTGTGTTAACGCAATACCGAATACCAAGAAGGCTGCCCAAAAAAATGCAACCTTGCATCCAATGCGCCGTTGATGCCACCACCAACTGATGGATAGAACCCCCCAAACTTGAAGAGTTGCCAGAAGGTTAGGTTGACCAAAATTAGCAGATGGTCTAGTCCGCCCGACGTACATCATCCACATACTAAAAGCGTCAACCTCCAACCACTGAAGCAGCTGCAAACCAACTGAAATGCTGGCCGCCAAGCCAATGGCTAATAACAGTGTGTTTGCCCCTTCCTTAAACTGCTGAGCCGATGAATTTGAACCAAGTAGCATTGCCACAGAAAATGCAGCAAGATATAACATACTTACCCATGCGTGGCCCGACCATGTAATGACTCCAAGTTGATACTGTGTAAATGGAATCATCGAAATGATTAAAGTAACTGCCGCAGGCCAATTAATTAGCCATTGTCTATCCCATCTCAGAGCCGCTTGAAACGCAAATACAATCAATCCAAGACCGATCCAACTCTCGGTATGAAAGCTCGTCCATGGTTTGTAATGATTGGGAAGCAACCAGCCAATGGATGTCACCACAGCTAGAAAGCTTAACCACTGACCTGTTGAAGCTGGATTGCGCTGACTCAGCATAATGAGTTTAAAAGTCGAAAAAAAAGGATCCAGAGGATCCTTTTTTATCAATCAGTGACGGATTGCCAATTATTTGCAACTGGCAGGACGATACTTGGCCTCAATACTACCACCACAAACCCAAACAACTTGACCATTGTCACCTAACGTGCCAGTCAGTGTGATAGTGCCATTAGTGATTTTTGCTTCTCCCTTTGCCGTGGCAGTCACAACGCCGGTGGATGCATCTGTTCTGCTGTACGCAACACCTGATACATAAGTAGATGCCTGGGATTCAATCACTAAACTGGCGGTCTCCGGCATTTCACCTTGTACCTGCGCAGCCTCCGAAACAGTGGTGCGCCCAGACGAAGCCGCCAACATTACCTCGGAAACTTTGGCACGAATGGTGTAATCCTGATACGCCGGCAGCGCGACGGCCGCCAAAATACCAATGATCGCCACGACGATCATCAATTCGATCAGGGTAAAACCCTTTTGCATAGAACGCTGCATAAAACACTCCTTGAGGTTGAAGAAAAAAACGGGCGTAGACCATGCAGCATCATTCGTGCCACGTCTCAAAACCCGATTTCGATCGAAAATCGACCAAAAAAAGCCAGATTTCGTACGGTTCCCGGGCTTTGACGTCGCAAAAGTGTCAGGGGTGTGTCTGGCGGTGACAAATTTGTCATTGAATTGCCGGGCAAAACGATGTGCGTCAGTGGCGCTGTTGTGCCATGAGTAATCTTGTGGCATAGTCAGATGTCGTGTCACAAATATTTAAAATGCCATGAACGTACAACTTCAGGTTGGTCCGCAGGGTCGCGTCGTCATTCCCGCCGCCTTGCGCCAAGCCATGGGCATTGAGCCTGGCTCTGTGCTTCTGGCGCAGATTAAAGACAGCAAGCTGGTGCTGGAAACTCAGCAACAGGTGTTGAACCAGTTCTACGCGCGTTTTGCCAAGGCGCGCATGGCGCCTGAGGGCTCGGTTGTGGATGAGCTGATTGCCGAGCGCCGGGCGCAGGCCGATCATGAGGAAATCTGAACCTTGCGTTGTGCTGGACGCCTCAGCGCTGCTGGCCAGTGCCTTTGGCGAGCCGGGCGGCGACATGGTGCGTGAGCAGATTTCAGGGGCTCGCATCAGCGCTGCCAACTGGTCGGAGTTTTTTCAAAAGGTCCAGCAGCGTGGCGTTGCAACAGACGGGATGCGCACCGAGCTGGAATCGGCGGGCCTGTGCATCGTGCCGGTGTCGGCAGAGCAGGCTGAGACGGCGGCGGCCCTGTGGCCCGAGTGTCGCCCGCTGGGCCTGTCGTTGGCGGACCGGCTGTGCCTGGCGCTGGCCATGGCGCACCCCTCCAGGGTGTATACCGCTGACCGGGCCTGGACGCAGCTGAAGCCAATCCCTGGGCTGGAGCTGGTATGCATCCGGCCGCTTGCTGCCGTGCACGAAGCTGCCCCATAAGTGGATTGGTAGTCAATCAAGAGGAAGGGGCAGGTACTTGTCGATAAGCGTTTGGACCAGCCTGGCCTGCAACGCGTCTTTGGGACGCTTCTTTGGGTCACGGTCGGGCGTTTGAGACAGTCTTGTCTTCAGCGCGACAAACATCCGGGGGTCAAGGGTGTTCATGATGGCCATATGCCCAGTTTCGGATACAACGACCTGGCTGAAGCGCTTACCCCCTTGCTTCCGGTTGCCGTCGCTGATCTGCACCGCCCACAGGTCATCTTCAAAGTCGCTCAATTTGAACGGGTGCGGGTCGGAGTCGATGGCCACGCGCCGGATCACCTCCACTTCAAACCCCGCGTCATTGATCGCCGTTTGCTTTTGATCGGCCATCACTCGAAAACTGGGGTCGGCCTTTTTTCAGTGCGCCAACGAAAATTGGAAAACACTACGCCAGCACGCTTGCTTATGCGGCCAACGCCATGATGGCGGCCGCTACTTCCAACGCACTGGCTCCAGATCAATGCTGTGTGAACCGTCTCCCAGCGTCAGCACACCTTCCTGAACCGTGGCCTGCAGTGTCATGCTGCGCTGTGCCAGCGGTGTCAGCGCCTGCGCCGCGCTGCTGGCGATGCGCCACACCTGCAAGCGGTCGAGTCGGCTGAGTTTTGAAGCCATGTTTTTCCACCAGACGTCAGCGGCCGGGCCATAGGCGTACAGCAGCACGGCATCCGATCGGGCGCAAGCCTTGGCCAGGGGTTTGTCCTCCGGTTGGCCCACTTCGATCCACAAACGGGTCTGACCGGTGAAGTCGCGCAGCCATACGTCGGGCTCGTCGGGGTCGCTCAGACCCGCGCCAAAGGCCAGGGTGCCGTCGCCGCCGCAGAGGCTTTGCAACTGATGGGCCTGCAAGGCCAGCGCGCTCAGCCGAACCATCATGCGCTCGTCGGTTTCACTGGGGTGGCGCGCCAGCGTCAGCGCGTGGTCGGCGTAGTAGCCGTGGTCAATGTCGGCTATCTGCAGGTGGGTCTTGAAAATGGTGGATTTGGTGGCCATAAAGCGGGTGCCCTCGTGCCGATCAAGCGGTCACCGTCAAACCCCGCGCGCCCGGTCGGCCCGGAACTGAGTCCGTAGCGCGCTGAACGTGCCTGCCGTCAGCGCCGCGCGCACTTCGGTCATCAGGTTCAGGTAGTAGTGCAGGTTGTGGAGGGTTGCCAGCATCGGGCTGAGCATTTCGCCACATCGGTCCAGATGGTGCAGGTAGGCGCGGCTGAAGCCGCCGCTGACGCTGCCGTCAGCACGTGTGCGCCCGGCGCAGCAATAGCAGGTGCAGGTGCTGTCCAGCGGGCCGTGGTCGTCCTTGTGGCGGGCGTTGCGTATTTTCAGGTCGCCATAGCGGGTGAACAGGGTGCCATTGCGCGCGTTGCGCGTGGGCATGACGCAGTCGAACATGTCGACCCCGGCGGCCACGCCGTTGACCAGATCCTCTGGCGTGCCCACCCCCATCAGGTAGCGCGGTTTGTGATCGGGCAGGCGGTGCGGGGTGTGCGCCATGATGCGCAACATGTCCTCTTTGGGCTCACCCACGCTCACGCCACCGACCGCATATCCAGGAAAGTCCATCGCGACCAGGGCGTCGAGCGATTCCTGGCGCAGGTGCTCAAACATGCCACCTTGCACAATGCCGAACAGCGCGTTGGGGTTCTCCAGACGGGCAAATTCGGCCTGGCTGCGCTGTGCCCAGCGCAGGCTCATTTCCATGCTGTGGCGGGCTTCGCGTTCGGTGGTGACCTGCCCCCTGGTTTTGGGTTCCACAGACAGATACGGCGTGCATTCGTCGAGCTGCATGGCGATGTCAGAATTGAGCACGGTCTGAATCTGCATGCTGACCTCGGGCGACATGAAGAGCTTGTCGCCGTTGACGGGGCTGGCAAAGTGCACGCCTTCTTCGGTAATCTTGCGCATCGCGCCCAGGCTCCAGACCTGGAAGCCACCGCTGTCGGTCAGGATGGGTTTGTTCCAGCGTTCAAAGCCATGCAGACCGCCAAAGCTGCGCATCACGTCCAGCCCGGGACGCATCCACAGGTGAAAGGTGTTGCCCAGAATGATCTGTGCGCCCATGTCTTCCAGACTGGACGGCATGACCCCTTTGACTGTGCCGTAGGTCCCCACCGGCATGAAGATGGGGGTCTGAATCACACCGTGATTCAGCCGCAGGGTGCCCCGACGTGCGTGGCTGGTCGGGTCGGTGGTGAGAAGGTCGAATTGCAACATGACGGCCATTGTCTTTGATTGGCCGCCCGCTTTATTGTTCGAAGTGGTGGCGCACGCGATCCTGCAACAACTGGCGCGCCGCTTCTTCGTTGCACTGGGCCAGGCGGTTGTAGATTGCCAGTGCCATGGGTTCGAACACCGCCATCACGGAGGGGTCGAAGTGTTTACCCGTGCCTGCGGCAAGTACGGCCATGCTGGCCTCATAACTCATGGGTTCCTTGTAGGGGCGTCTGGAACACAGCGCATCGAACACGTCGGCTACGGCAAAGATGCGTGCTGACAGAGGAATCGCCTCACCCGCAAGGCGCTCGGGGTAGCCAGTGCCGTTCCATTTTTCATGGTGACAGGCCACCACGTCTTGCGCGCCGTCGAGCCACCCGGCGCCAACCACGATGTCTCTGCCTTGTTCGACGTGGGTTCGCATGACGGCGCGCTCGGCTTCGTCAAGCTGGCCGGGCTTGAGCAAGATGGCATCTGGAATGCCGATTTTCCCGACATCGTGCAAAAAACTCCCGGCAATCAGCGCCTGCATGGCGGAGCCGGAAACGCCCAACTTTTCGCCAATGCACGCTGCAATCCAAGCCACCCGGTAGTTGTGTGCGCCGGTATCCGAGTCCCGCTTGGCGATGGCGCGCCCCAGCGCTTCCATCATGGAAATATGTGAATCGAGCACTTCACGGGTTTTTCGGTTGTTGTCCTGTGCCAGCCGCACCAGCACCGGGTACAGAACAGCGCCACACAACAACGCCGCCAGGCCTGCCAGGGCGGCTGCCATCAAACCGCTGCGAAATATCTGCTTGCGTTGCCAGTCCGGCATGACACGAACGCCCTCAAAATAGCCGGTAATCGGAAGCGTCACATCGCTGCCGCTGCGCAACGGCACAAAAACCCGCAACACCCACGGGGCGTTGTCGTTGTGTTGCCCAACGTAGAACGCGCTGGTGTAGTCCGGTCTCCCGTGGGGCGTCAGGATTCGCAGCGCCTCCAGGGCGATTCCTTTGGACGTACTGGTATGTGCCAGTTTTTCACCTTGTGCGTCGTAAATTTCGACAACGTCAAACATGCCGCCGGTACTGTGGCGAGCGGCCTCTTCGGCTTTGAGCGCCGCCATGGGGCCACTCAGATTGACCGCGTCGTACCGCTGCATTACGCGCTCTGATTCTTCGATCGCAGCGGCAACGACGCCTTTTTCGGCGTTCTCGCGCGCCAGGTACCAGGCGATCGGACTGGTGATCAACGCCAACGCCATGCTGACGCTGGCAATGCCGATGGCGGTGCGCTTTTGAAATGGGTTCACGGCTGCTGGACGGTTCAGGGAAAGGGCAAAGTCGCAGGGTTCAGGGCAGTACCGAAGCGGTCGCCTGGTGCGCACATCTTAGGCGTTGGCGCCGTTCTGTCTGCGTTGGAATGTAGCTTCTTGTAACGCAGCAGCATGGCGTCGCCGTAGCTGAAAAACCGGTAGCGTTGAGCGATGGCGTGCCGGTACAGGGCGCGAACGTGGTCGTAACCTGCGAACGCGCTGACCAGCATCATCAGGGTGGATTTGGGCAGATGGAAGTTGGTCAGCAGCGTGTCCACCAGGCGGAACTCGAAACCGGGCGTGATGAAAATGCGTGTGTCGCCCATGTCCAAACCGGTTCGGGCCCAGGATTCGAGTGCGCGTACGCTGGTGGTGCCGACCGCGACGATGCGTCCCCCGCGTTGTCGGCAGGCGGCGATGGCGTGTTGTGTCGCCGGTGGGACGTGGTACCACTCGCTGTGCATCTGGTGGCGTGCCAGGTCATCGGTCTTGACGGGTTGAAAGGTGCCTGCCCCCACGTGCAAGGTGACGCTGGCGCGCTGCACGCCGCGCGCGTCAAGCTGATCCAGCAAGGCTTCATCAAAATGAAGCGCCGCCGTGGGGGCAGCCACCGCGCCCAGCTGACGGGCAAATACCGTCTGGTAACGCTGCGCGTCTTCAGCGGTGTCGCTGTGATGGATGTACGGCGGCAACGGCACGTGGCCGTGGTGTGCCATCAGCGCAAACGGGTCGTCGCCGTGGTTGTTGGACAGCGCCAGGCGAAACAGGGTGCCCTGCCCATCCGGCCAACGCCCCAGCAGGGTGGCACGGGGAGCGTCGCTGCGGCCCGGCGCGGCCATCAGCGCAAAAGTGCTGCCAACGGCGGGTTTTTTGCTCACACGCAAGTGGGCGGCCACCTCGTTGCCCCCCAACACCCGTTCCACCAGCAGTTCGACCTTGCCCCCGCTGGGTTTGACGCCAAACAGGCGCGCGTTCATCACGCGGGTGTCATTGAAGATCATCAAGTCACCCGTACCCAGCAAAGCGGGCAGGTCGGTCAAAGCGCGGTCCACCGGCGCGGGGTGACAGCCGTCCAGTAGTCGCGAGCCGCTGCGCTGGGGGGCAGGGTGTTGGGCAATCAGGTCGTCTGGCAACTCAAAATCAAAATCTTGCAGACGATAGGGGCAAGCGGCGTCAAATTCAGCAGTAAGCATGGTGCTTGAGGGGCGGACAACCCCGTGCCAAGTAAAACAAGGGTTGGCATTGTCGCTGCGCGATGTGACACCCGCACCGGGCATGGATTTGTCGCGAGGGAGCGGGGTTGACCAGGTTTCCACCGCACAATGCACGCATGTCTGCTGCCGAGCCGGAGTTCTCCCCCACCAAACCCCTGACGGGCCCACAAAAGGCCATGCGCAAGCTGGGTCTGGTGGGTACTGTACAACTGGCACTGCATCTGCCGTTGCGCTACGAGGATGAAACCCGGTTGCTGCGGCTCGGAGATGTGCGCGATGGTGACGTTGCGCAGGTGGAGGGCGTGGTCCGGCACGCAGAAGTCCGGGTTGGCATGCGTCGGCAACTGTTGGTGACGCTGGACGACGGCACCGATACCTGCCTGTTGCGGTTTTTTACTTTTTACCCGTCGTTGCGGCAACTGCTGACAGCTGGGCGGCGCGTGCGGGTGCGCGGCGAGGTGCGTGCTGGCGTGGCTGGCCTGACCATGATGCACCCGAGTGTCAAGCCAGCGGGCGAGGCTCTTGCCGACACCTTGACACCGGTTTACCCGACGGTGGCCGGTTTGCCGCAGGCCTACTTGCGGCGTGCTGTCGAGGCTGGCCTCGCGCGGGCTGACCTGAGCGATACAGTGCCTGCCGAGTATGTGAGCGAAATAGGCTTGAGGCCCCCGTGGAATCTTCGTGAATCGCTCACTTTTTTGCATCGTCCGGCACCAGGGGCAGGGGCAGATCTACAAGACCGCAGCCACCCGGCATGGCGACGCCTCAAGGCTGAGGAGCTGCTGGCGCAACAGTTGTCCCAGCTGCAGGCCAGGCGCGCCCGTGGGGTATTGCGGGCACCGTCACTGGCGGGCGCGGCTCGGGGTCTGGCAGAACGTTTGTTGAACGCGTTGCCGTTCGAACTGACGCAGGCACAGCGCCGCGTGTGCGCGGAGATTGCGGCGGACCTGCAAGGCGACCGGCCCATGCACCGGCTGCTGCAAGGCGACGTGGGTTCGGGCAAGACGGTGGTGGCCGCGCGGGCGGCGGCCGTCTGCATTGATGCCGGGTGGCAGTGCGCGCTGATGGCACCGACCGAAATCCTGGCCACCCAGCACTTTGCCAAGTTGGTGACGTGGCTGCAGCCACTGGGCGTTACCGTGGCGTGGCTCATGGGGGGGCAGCGTGCGAAGGAACGACGTGAGATGCTGGGGCTGATCGCCAGTGGACAGGCACAGTTGGTCGTAGGGACTCACGCGATCATTCAGGATCAGGTGCGATTCAGAAAATTGGCGCTGGTCATCATCGACGAGCAACATCGCTTTGGGGTGGCGCAGCGGCTGGCGCTGCGCACCAAGACTGTCGCCGACGCTGCGTCGGGCGCGATGGAGCCACATTTATTGATGATGACGGCTACGCCGATTCCGCGCACCTTGGCCATGAGCTACTACGCCGATCTGGACGTCTCGACCCTGGACGAATTGCCGCCAGGGCGAACGCCGGTTCTCACCAAGTTGATTCACGAGGCGCGCCGCGACGAGGTGGTGCAACGGATACGGTCGCAGATCGACGCCGGGCGACAGGTGTACTGGGTCTGTCCGCTGATCGAGGAAAGCAAGGCGTTGGACCTGGTCAACGCGACGGCCACGCATCAGCAGCTGTGTGCAGCGTTGCCAGGTGTCACAGTGGAACTGTTGCATTCGCGCATGCCCGCAAGCGACAAAAAAGCGGTCATGGACCGGTTTGTTCTGGGGCAGACGGCGGTGCTGGTCAGCACCACGGTGATCGAGGTGGGGGTGGACGTGCCCAACGCCAGTCTGATGGTGATCGAACATGCCGAACGCTTTGGTCTGAGCCAGTTGCACCAGTTGCGCGGGCGCGTCGGGCGAGGCACGGCAGCTTCCGCGTGTGTCTTGCTGTACGCCACCGGGGCGGGCCGGCGCCTGAGCGAGGCCGCACGCGCGCGCTTGCGCGCGATGCGGGAAACCCATGACGGTTTTGAAATTGCGCGGCGTGACCTGCAGATTCGAGGGCCGGGTGAATTCATGGGCGCGCGTCAGTCGGGCGATGCCATGTTGCGTTTTGCCGACCTGGAACAGGACGCTGAGTTGCTGGATTGGGCGCGTCGAACTGCACCCTTGATGTGGCAACGCCACCCGGCGCTGGCCGCACAGCACGTGCAGCGTTGGTTTGGCAGCAGACCTGACTATTTGAAGGCGTGACCCGGCCCCCCGGCGCGGTGTCTACTGGTAATGGATGCGCCGACGCTCGTCGGTGACAAATTCGTCCAGTTCCGGGTCCATCGCGTTGCGCGACGAGATGATGCCAACGACATGACCGTGTTCCATCACCGGAACGTGTCGAAAACCGTGCGCTTGCATGATCACCAGCGCGTGCCCGTAGGTTTGACTGGCATCCAGCGCCTGGACATCGGCGGTCATGACCTCTCGCAACAGTGTCGTCTTGGGGTCGAGTCCCTTGGCGATGACGCGAAAGACCATGTCACGTTCGGTAAAGATACCTACCAGCTGATCGTCTTCCAGCACCAGCACGGCCCCGGTATTCTTGCCCGCCATCAGGCGTGCTGCCTGGGTGACCGTTTTGTCGGGCGTTGCGGCCAGGAACTTTTTGCGCTCCATGACTGACTTGAGAGGTAGATCTAACATGGCCATTCTCCTAGCATCTGATGCTAGTCGGCAGGTTGGCGATTTTATTGATCTGGATCAGATTTGATCGGCTTAGCACCAGCGGACGGCTAGTTGTTTTCCCTTGCTTTGGCTGGCGTCAAGATCTGATAGGACAATACGCCGCATGACGCTGACTGAACTGAAGTACATCGTGGCGGTGGCGCGTGAGCACCACTTTGGCAAGGCCGCCGAAGCCTGTTATGTGTCGCAGCCGACGCTGTCGGTGGCGGTCAAGAAGCTTGAAGAAGAGCTGGACTTGAAGCTGTTCGAGCGCAGCGCCAACGAGGTCACCGTGACCGCGTTGGGCGAAGACATCGTGCGCCAGGCGCAAAGCGTGCTGGAGCAGGCGGCGGCCATCAAGGAGATTGCCAAGCGCGGCAAAAACCCGTTGTCAGGATCGTTGGCGCTGGGGGTGATTTACACCATCAGTCCCTATCTGCTGCCCGACCTGGTGCGCCAGATGATCCGGCGCACGCCAGAAATGCCGCTGATGCTGCAAGAAAACTTCACCGTCAAGCTGCTGGAGATGCTGCGCACCGGCGAGATCGATTGCGCCATTCTGGCTGAGCCGTTTGCCGACGCCGGGCTGGCGATTGCGGCCTTGTACGACGAACCGTTCATGGCGGCGGTGCCTAGCAACCATGGGCTGGCCCGGCAGGCCGAGGTCACCAGTGAACAGCTCAAGAACGAAACCATGCTGCTGCTGGGGGCGGGCCACTGTTTTCGTGACCATGTGCTGGAGGTGTGCCCGGAGTTTGCACGCTTTTCCAGCAACGCCGAGGGCATACGCAAGAGTTTTGAGGGCTCGTCGCTGGAAACCATCAAGCACATGGTGGCTGCGGGCATGGGCGTGACGCTGGTGCCACGCCTGAGCGTGCCCAAGGAGGCGCTGGAACCCAAACCCAGGCGCAAGCGTGACGAAGACCTGTACATCCGTTACCTGCCTTTTGCGGGCGACGCGCCCCGGCGCCGAGTGGTGCTGGCGTGGCGTCGCAGTTTCACCCGCTATGAGGCCATTGCCGCCTTGCGCAATGCCATCTATGCGTGCGAGCTGCCGGGCGTGCAGCGCCTGTCCTGAGAGTGACTGTTGCGCTGGAATTAAAACCATGCACGCCAGAACCAAGCTCGCTGTCTATCTGGATTTGATTCGCTGGAACCGGCCTGCGGGCTGGTTGCTGCTGCTGTGGCCGACGCTGGGGGCTTTGTGGGTGGCGGCAGACGGATTTCCGGGGTGGCATCTGCTGACGGTCTTTGTGCTGGGAACGATTCTGATGCGCAGCGCGGGCTGTTGCGTCAATGACGTGGCCGACCGTGACTTTGATCGACACGTCAAGCGCACTGCGCAGCGCCCGGTAACCAGCGGTGTGTTGACCGCGCGCGAAGCGCTGGCGGTCGGAGCGGTGCTGGCGGTGCTGGCGTTTGCGCTGGTGTTGACGACCAACGCACTGACCATTGCGCTGTCGTTTGCCGCGCTGGCGGTGACGCTGGTCTACCCTTATGCCAAGCGGTTTGTGGCGATGCCGCAGGCGGTGCTGGGGCTGGCCTTCAGCATGGGCATACCGATGGCGTTTGCGGCGGTACAGGCTCAGGTGCCCGCGCTGGCGTGGGTTTTGATGGGCGGCAATTTGTGCTGGGTGCTGGCGTACGACACCGAATACGCCATGGTCGATCGCGACGACGACCTGAAGATCGGTATCAAGACTTCGGCCATTACGCTCGGTTCATGGGATGTTCCGGTGGTGCTCGCGTGCTACCTGGGTTATATTGTTATTTGGACTGTAGCCCTTATGCGTTGGTCTTTTGATGCACTATTTTTTATAGCTGTTCTGATGGCGCTGGTGCAAGTGGGGTGGCACTTCACGCTGATTCGTACGCGCACTCGGGACGGATGCTTCAAGGCGTTCCGGTTGAATCATTGGCTTGGATTTACCGTATTTGCCGGGTTGGCGCTGAGTTTTGCGACCCGGTGAACCCTGTGCGCAAGGCCGGCCGCAGGCGTGCCGGATGGGCGCGTCAAGCGGCCCCGAACTCGTCACCCAGGGTCCGGGCACGTTCCCGCGCGGCATAGATGGCGTCAATGAACAGCGCCCGCACGTCGTTGTCCTCCATGCTGGAAATCGCGGCAAACGTGGTGCCTCCCTTGGAGGTGACACGTTGGCGCAGTACCTGAGGTGCATCGCCTGACGACTGGGCCAGCGCGCTGGCGCCGACAAAGGTGGCGATCGACAGTTGTTGCGCCTGTTGGCGGTCCAGTCCCATTTCGGTGCCAGCTGTGGTCATGGCTTCCATGAAGTAAAAGACATACGCTGGCCCGGAGCCCGACATGGCGGTGACGACGTCGAGTTTGTCTTCGGTGTCCAGCCAAAGCGTGGCGCCGGTGCTGGCCAGCAGGCGGTTGACCAGCGCCTTGTCGGCCTCGCTGACGGCGGGGCGGGCGTATAACCCGCTGATACCCTGGCCCACCAATGCCGGCGTATTGGGCATGGCACGAACAATGCGGTCTGTGCCCAGCCAGCGTGCGATGCTGTCAGTGCGCACCCCTGCGGCCACGCTCAAGTGCAGCGCCTGCTTGGTAAAACAGCCCGCCGCGCTGGCTGCCTGAAATACCTGGGGCTTGACCGCCCAAACCACCACGCCGACTGAACTCAGCGACGCGTCGGCCTGTGCCAGGGTGGCAACACCAAAGTGGGTCACGAGCGCTTCGCGGGTACCTGCATCGGGGTCAATCACCGTGATTTGCTGCGGTCGCAGCCCTTGCTTGATCAGGCCGGCCACAAGGGCGCTGGCCATATTGCCGCCGCCGATAAATGCAATGGAGTCAGTCATAGGGGTCTCTCGCAGCCATCAAGCCGCACATGCTTTGAATAAGGCGGTGAGTCTAACGATAGTGGAAAGGCACCTGCCCGCTTGCAGACAAAATTGCGTTGCCAATTGTGGGCATGGCGACGCAATCTGGCGCACACGTGTCATAGAAACAGTTTCGCTGGACACTCCAGCAGCGCACGCAGCTGCTGGATGAACTGCGCGGCGTTCATGCCGTCGACCACCCGGTGATCGAACGACGACGAGATGTTCATCATCTTGCGTACCTCGACCCGGCCGCTGCGCACCACGGCGCGTTCGACGATGCGATTGGGGCCGACGATGGCCACCTCGGGGTGGTTGATCACGGGGGTGTGCGCAATACCCGCCAACGGGCCAAGACTGGTGACGGTGATGGTGGAACCGCTCAACTCTTCGCGCGCTGCCCGGCCAGTACGTGCGGCGTCGGCCAGTCGGGAAATTTCTGCCGCGCACGCCCATAGGTCTAGCGTCTGCGCGTGGCGAATCACCGGCACCATCAGACCGCCGTCGGTCTGCGTGGCCAGGCCCAGGTGGACGGCGGTATAGCGCGTCACCACGGCAGCATCGTCGTCGTAGCGCGCGTTGATCTCCGGGTGGTCGCGCAGCGCCAGCACCAACGCGCGGATCAGCAGTGGCAACAGTGTGAGGCGTCCGCGTGTCTTGCCGTGTTCGGCATTGAGCTGGG
>Ga0172376_10003634_pt1 | contig 18104 bp, 14 predicted proteins | sample Lak35m_FD_121114 | JGI IMG/M metagenome (GOLD analysis project Ga0172376, IMG submission 121114) | Freshwater microbial communities from Kabuno Bay, South-Kivu, Congo - kab_092012_35m | ecosystem: Environmental > Aquatic > Freshwater > Lake | place: Democratic Republic of the Congo: South-Kivu... | reverse complement strand
CAATTCATTTCTGACTGTAAAAACATGTCTGAGATATTGGAATGTCATGCAATCACCGGAAATGCCTCACACTTACTGAAAATACGAACTAAAAACACTGCATCATTGGAACGATTACTTTCATCGCTTCAGCAAATTCCCGGCGTAAAGAGAACTATCACAAATTTAGTCCTTTCGACTCATATTGAATCACTCATGCTCCCAATGTCTCTTTAAAATCGCATACTTTCATCAATTATATCCGGTTTATCAATGCAACTCTCAGCTAATTATGATGTCCTCGCCGCAGTAAATAATTGGAAATTACATGGCTCGGCAGATTCCATCCCAACGGATATCACAAGAATCTTTGCGGAAGATGTACTTACCATGGATGTGTTTCGCAATAAACTCTCCAAACCAGTATTCAAGTCACTTCTTTCCACTGTTGAACATGCCGTTCCACTGGATAGAACGATCGCTGATATTGTTGCTCTTGCCATGAAAGAATGGGCATTGGAAAAAGGTGCAACACACTATACACATTGGTTTCAACCACTTACAGGCAGTACAGCTGAAAAGCATGAGAGTTTTGTTTCACCTAATTCATCAGGTGGAGCGATCACTGAGTTTTCAGGAAAAGAATTGATACAAGGCGAACCAGATGCTTCTTCATTTCCTAGCGGTGGTTTGCGAGCAACATTCGAAGCAAGAGGATATACTGCTTGGGATCCAACATCGCCGGCATTCATCATGCGACATTCCAATGGTGCAACACTTTGCATACCAACGGCATTCGCTTCTTGGACAGGAGATGCACTCGATGAGAAAACTCCATTGCTTCGCTCAATTGAAGCATTGAATCGTGCTACATTGAAGGCGCTTCCCTTATTTGGCATTCAAGCAAAGAAGGTCCATTCCAGTGTTGGACTTGAACAAGAATATTTTTTGGTGGACGAAGAATTCTTTTATCGTAGACCTGATTTAATGCTTTGCGGAAGAACATTATTTGGTGCCAAACCACCACGTGGTCAAGAATTGGAAGATCATTATTTCGGGTCCATACCAGAGCGTGTGTTAAGCTTTATGGCCGATGCAGAATATCAATTATATAGACTCGGTGTGCCTGTAAAAACTAGACATAATGAAGTGGCACCTGGTCAATATGAAATTGCTCCACTCTATGAACATTCGAATATCGCGGCTGATCATCAGCAATTACTCATGCAAGTATTGAAAAACACAGCTCGCAAATATGGACTTGTGTGCATCATGCATGAAAAACCATTTGCCGGTGTGAATGGTAGTGGCAAGCATACCAATTGGTCTCTTGGTACTGATACAGGAATGAATTTGCTTGATCCGGGTGATACGCCACAAGAAAACATGATCTTCCTCTTTTTCTGCACAGCTGTGTTAAAAGCCGTTGATCAATATCAGGCTTTGCTCAGAATATGCGTATCATCAGCAGCCAATGACCATCGTTTGGGTGCGAATGAAGCTCCACCTGCGATTATTTCGATATTCTTGGGTGATCAATTGAGTTCTATTTTAGAACAAATTGAAACAGGAATTGCGAATGCAACACCTGAAGCAGGACTTTTGGGATTAGGCTCTCCGGTACTACCCCATTTGGCAAGACATGCAGGAGATCGCAATCGTACATCACCATTTGCATTCACCGGGAATAAGTTTGAATTCCGTGCCGTTGGATCTTCACAGTCTTCATCATTCCCAATTACGGTACTCAATACAATTGTGGCAGATGCAATTTCTGCATTGACCATCACATTGAATGAAAAGATTGATCAAGGGATGGATTTTGCAACTGCATTACAAGAAGTACTTTCACAGACTATTTCCCAACATAAACGCATTGTATTCAATGGCGATGGATATTCTGATGAATGGAAAGTAATGGCAAAAGAATTAGGATTGCTGAATTTATCCGATACGATGCATGCGATTCCCCATTTGGATTCTTCAGAACATATCGCACTTTTTGAACAACATCATGTACTCTCAAAAAGAGAATTAGAAGCTCGAGCCGAAGTGATGTTCGATCATTATTTCAAAACAATCAATATAGAAGGTGAAACAACCGAATGGATTGCTTCCACCATGATATTACCGGCGGCAATGTCCGTGCTCAAAGAGCAATCTGCACTTGCACTTTCCATGAAAGAATTGTCAATACATAGCAATGCAGTCTTGACAGGAATCAAGGAATTAACAGGTCTATGCGATGAATTACATGATGCTCTCACAATCCTTCATGCTGCAAATATTGAACTCGGTGGTGAGACCATCCATGAAAAAGCTCATCATGTGCATTCCCAAGTCATTCCGGCAATGAATACTGTACGAACATGTTCTGATAAAATAGAACGATTATTACCCGATGCTTTGCGAGTGATGCCAAATTATCGAGAGATGCTTTTTGTCAAGTAAATGAGGCCCCGATTGGGGCTTCTTTGTTTTCTCTGATATTGCGTAAATTGCCATGTATTTTTTAAGAATCTAAATCATCACATGAATGTTCCTCTGCTCGATCTCAAACTTCAATATGCAACACTTCGCAATGATATTGAACCCAAAGTTCTTTCACTCATGGAATCACAATCTCTCATTCTCGGAAAAGAAGTAGAGCAATTGGAAAGTACTTCGGCGGAATATTGCAAAACAACATATGCGCTTGGAGTTTCGAGTGGCACTGATGCATTGCTGATGGCTCTCATGGCATTGAATATAGGTCCCGGAGATCAAGTAATTCTTCCAACATATTCATTTTTTGCCACTGCCGGCGTGGTTTCTCGATTACATGCAGAACCGGTTTTTGTGGATATTGATCCCGTTACATTCATGATTGATCCTTTGTTGATAGAAAAGGCAATCACAGACAAAACCAAAGCCATTATCCCAGTTCATCTTTATGGACAAGCAGCGGACATGGATGCCATTATGCAAATTGCGAATGCTCATGGCATACCGGTGATTGAAGATTGCGCACAAGCAATCGGTACGCAGATGGCAGATGGTCGTCCTGTTGGTTCAATAGGACTCATGGGATGTTTTTCCTTTTATCCCACAAAAAATCTTGGTGCATTTGGCGATGCCGGACTCATTACGACCAATGATCCTGAACTATTTGTGCATTTGCAACAAATGAGAAATCATGGTCAAATTGAGCGCTATAAACATGGATTTGTCGGTGGGAATTTTAGAATTGATGCATTACAGGCAGCAGTTCTCAATATCAAATTTCCTCATTTGGAGTCATGGCATCAGGCAAGAAGATCAAATGCTGAAATGTATATCCGATTATTCCAAGAACATGGTTTATCTGAAGCACCAGGCAATACGGCATTCAATGAATCTAATCAAGTATTGCTTCCGGGGATGCCCAATAAAACTGAACATGCTCCCAATCATCATATTTTTAATCAATTTGTGATTCGGGTACAATATCGCAATGCATTAAGAGCATATTTATCAGAACATGGAATAGGGACAGAAGTATATTATCCCATTCCCTTTCATGATCAGCCTTGTTTCAAAGAATTACCTTCCTCCTCACAATCGTTCCCGGTTTCGGATTGTGCTGCCAGAGATGTCCTGGCCTTACCGATTTTCCCCGAATTAACTCAAGAACAGATACAATTCGTGGCAAAAACCATTGCTGATTTCTATGCAGACCCCTCAATTACCTTGAATAAAGAATGTCTTGATTGCAATTGTGGAAAAACGGCAAAAAAAATGTAAGTTTGCCACTCGCATCTACTGATATTGCAATTATTTACGACAAGTGATGACTGTTACTTTTCAAAGGCTTATACTCTTTTGTTCGCTGTTTTTTTTGCTCCTCATTCATCCTGAAAATGAATGTAAGGCTCAGCAAAACTATACGCGTTTCACAAATGAGCAATTACGCATTTTCATGCCTTCACAATCGAGAATCGTGAGAAGTCTCGCAGGTCTTTGGGAGAAAAGTGATGATGATGGTTCATCCTGGGAACAAGTCACGCTTCCTATGTCGGAAACCAAAGCCGGAAAAGTGAGATTTAGAAGATCCATCAAGATTGATAAAAAGCAACTCTACAATTACAATTGGTCATTATTTTCTTTGGGGACCAATGAAGACATTGAACTCTATCTCAATGGAAAATATGTCGGACGATATTTTGCCGGTATGGCACCTTTTTCGATACGATTACCTGAATCCAAATTATTAGCAGGTTTGAATTTGCTTGAGATGCAAATCACACCTCCACCTGCTCATGCTTCCAGACATATTTTTGCTCAGAGATCATATTCCGGTATCATCCGTGAAATGCTTCTCATTGGAAGTCAACATATTGCAGTGGAAGATATTCAACAAAAGACATTTTTCAATGATAATCTTACTTCATGTCAACTTTCCACTCAATTGGCAATTCGTTCTGGAGCAATTGAGAGACTTGGTGGTGAAGACATGTATGGTGCAATTTCACTCAAAAAGGTTTCATTTACTGTTGATGCTGTAGTCCGCCGTTATGGCACAAGTGAAGTGATTGCATCCAGCCCCGAAAAAACTATCATCATTGAACGAGATCGAATAGTCAATACTGAATTGGATATTCGTATCAATAATCCCGGATTATGGTCTCCGGCTATTCCAAATCTCTATGAGTTGTCCATAAGAATCACTCATAATGGATCTATCATTGATGATTATACCATACCTATCGGTGTATATAAAACTAAAACAGCAAGAGTCAATGGAATACCACAGCTTCTGCTCAATAATGAACCGTTTATCCTAAAAGCAGTTGATTATTATGAGCATGTGACCGGACTCGGCCAGACAATTACTGCACAACAGATCCAAAGAGATGTCCTCTCGCTCAAAACACTTGGCGTGAATGCAATTCGCATAAAATCAGGAAATCCGCATCCATATTTGGTGCATCAATGTAATGTGAATGGCATTTTTATACTATCAGATCTTCCTGTCTATGACTATCCATCGAGTATTCTGGAGGACGAGGACTTCCTCGTTAGAATTACAAATATTGCGAGTAGAATGGCTAATGCTTATGATCGGAATCCATCCATTTTGGGATATGGTATTTCAGATGGATTGCAAGAAAGTTCAAAGCTGAGCAAATCATTCACGAAAAATATTGCCATGCTCTTGCGCAAAGCAAGCTCTAAGATATTGTATAAGTCCATCCGTTTTGGAACGAAATCAATTGATGTATCAAATTCTGACATATTGATTGCTCGTTCTTCAACAAGATGGGAACCGGGTGAGCATCAATTAAAAGAAATTCTCAGATTAAAATCATTAGCGGTTAATCTACCCTTGATTGTTCATTTGGGTAAACCCGTTCAACCCAAGAATTTGAATGGCTTTTTAGATCCACTTTCTGTCGAATCACAGGCGCAATATATTCGTGATGGATATCGGACAGTTCAGCAAGCATCTATTGCAGGAATCATCATTTGGAGCTTTAATGATTTCATAACTGCAAGAGCAATCACCATTACCAATCCTGAAGACCAGAATATCAGCACAAGCGGTCTTACTGATCTTAATAGACAGCCTCGATTGTCATATGCAATGTTCAAAGCATTGTTAAATGATGAAAAGGAACCTCTGTTACGATCAGGCACAATCAATAGCGACACTCCTCTGATTTTCATTCTTCTTAGTTTTAGTTTGGGAATAGCATTTTTTGTTTTGATTAGTAAATTCCGACGACTACGGGAATATATGCTACGAGCATTGATTAGACCTTATAATTTCTATTCGGATATCAGAGATCAGAGACTTCTCTCATTGGGGCAAACATTGTCTGTCGGTATATTGTCTTCTGCAACATTGGCAATCGTGATTTCTACGATGCTTTTTGTATTCAGAAGTTCTTTTGGGACTGAATATCTCTATATGATTCTCTTACCAACCGGCTTTCTACGAACCTTGCTCAATGAAATTACATGGACTCCTGAACTTGGATTTTTCTTCTTTACATTGCTTGGCATCATATCACATGTTGTTGTTGCGGGCATCATTTTATTTTCAGCTTTTCTAACGCGGACAAGATTATTTTTCATTGATGCATTCACAATTTCTGTTTGGTCTGCTCTCCCATTTTTACTCCTCTTACCTATCGCATTGGCTTTATTCAAAGTATTGTCAGCTAGCGGTTCAGCAATGTGGCTCATTATCCTCATGCTGGCTTTGTTTACTTGGTATTTTGCACGAATGTTGAAGTCAACCGCTGTTGTGTTTGATATACCTAGACTTTACGTATATCTCAGTGGTTCAGCTTTATTGTCCCTATTTGCCGGAATTATTCTTACCTATTATTCCAGTAAAGTAAACCTCTTCAGTTATATGTATTATTACTTTAGTACATTTTCATAAAAAAAAAGACTCGGAGTTTTCCGAGTCTTGACATGCCATCTATTTCATACCATTATTGAACGACAGTAGCAGTCAACTCTTTTCCTTGTTTATCCCTGATACGAAGAAGATATAGTCCTTTAGCAAATTCATTCATGGAAAGAATGGCGATTTGTGCATCGCCACAATGATGAACTTCACGTACTGTGCCTGTAATATCATAAATAGTGATTTCTGAAATGCCAATCTGATGCGCTATTTGGATAGTTTCATTCGCCATTTGAGTGATTTGTACTGAAGATTGATCAAATGTTTCTTTGATGCCTGCCACAGGTTTATTCACCAAGAATCGAAGTGTATCTTGCTTTGTCTCCCCTTTTCTATTGAATGCAAGAGCAACTTCAGCCGATCCGGGTTGAATAGTTACTGCAGTATCTAATGGCAGAAGAAAATCAACTTTCAATATCCCATTTTTTTGATTGGCGAATAATTTCATTTCCTTCTTATCACCTAATTTAAACCAGCGAAAATCATAGCAAGATTGTACATCACAGAACTGTGTTGTGATGATGTCTTGCCATTGCTGTGGTATATCCAAGGCAGTAACTGTATATTCAATATCTTGATTCAGCATGGAATTGCTTGAGATATATGCCTTCATGTCAAGGTCTACGGTATAATCCCATTCCATATTGATTGTTGCAGGAAAAATAGAGTAACTACTTTCCTGAGCAGAGGAAGCTATTGAAGTGCCTATAATACCGAGTGTCAGAAGGGTGATATATGATTTCATGAAAGTTGGTCATTAAGTGAATAATTATTGGCAAAACTATGATTTTTCATTGATATACATTGACAACAATTGCAGAGATTTGTCAATATCAATCTTGGAATAGCGATGAAGATCAGTGGTTGTACATTTGTAAGAAATGGCTTTTTACTCGGATATCCGGTAAAAGAGTCATTGCATTCCCTCTTATCCTTATGTGATGAAGTCATTATAGCAATAGGAAATTCAGAGGATGAGACATTGCAATATGTTCAATCTTTGAAGAACCCTAAGGTGAGAATTATCGAAACCATTTGGGATGATTCGCTTCGTGAAGGCGGGAAAATATTGGCCCAGCAAACCAATATTGCATTGGAACAGTGTACCGGAGACTGGGTGATATATTTGCAAGCTGATGAAGTTCTTCATGAAAAAGATCGAGAATTACTCAAATCATCGATGCATCGAGCAAATCAAAGACCAGAAATAGAAGGGCTCCTATTTCAATATTTGCATTTTTTTGGTGATTATCATCATATAGGGATGGGTAGACAATGGTATCGAAGGGAAATTCGCGCATTTAAGAATACCGGTGCAATTACTTCATGGAAAGATGCTCAAGGTTTTAGAGTAAAAGAATCGGATGAATCCTTCAGAAAACTTCGAGTCATGGACATTCCGGTTTCGATATATCATTATGGTTGGGTGAGAAATCCTTCAGCATATCTTAGAAAACAATCAGCATTCGGACGTTTATATCACGATGATGCATGGCTTGCGGAGCATCTCCCAACATCAGAAGAATTTCCTACCTGTTATGAACTTGGAACTTTCACCGGTGAACATCCTCAAAACATGTTAGATCGAATACAAGAAGATGCCATCTGGACGAAACATTTTGATCCACATAGACGAAACCCTCGACCAATAGCAGTGGCTCTTTGCGATGGAATAGAGCGTATAACAGGAAAAAGAATCTTTGAATATCGCAATTATGAGGTATTGCGATGAAAAAGAGTGCATTCACTCAGAAAGATCTGAAACATCTATTGGAATTGCCATTCAGAAGATTGGGGCATGTTCTCGCAAAGGCTGTATTTTCTCCCAAAAAGGCGAATTATCCTTTTCATGTTTCAAAGGGAATGAAGATTCTGTTTTTACGTCATGATGGATTGGGGGATATGATTTGTACTCTACCAATGTTTCAAAAAATACGAGAGCATTATCCATATGCAGAGATACATGTCATGTGTACCAATGCAAATGTATCTTTTATTGAGCGCTGTGATTTCATCGATCATGTACACATCGTTGATAAGAATATTCAACATTCCCCTTTTTTATTCCTTAGAGTAATACGTAAAATCCGTAACTACAAGTATGATATAATCATTAATTGTTTAACATCGAAAGCATCAAAAAACGGGATACTTACATCTTTACTATCACATCCTATAACTCTTAGTAGTTCAGTCTATTTTGGTAATCAATATGAAGTGTATTTTTCAGCGCAATCCCAAAAAGCTGCTTCCGAAGAATCTATGTGGGATAAAATGTTGATGCTTGCAATTGAGACCTTTGGTTTGGATATTCAAAAAAACACTGTAAATCCAATACTGCCTTCTCTTCCGCAACATGTTCAAGATGCACAACAAACAATTATGGAATTAGGTCTTACTGAAAAAAGATTTATTGCTATAAATATTTCAGTCGGACAAGCACGCAATCAATGGAATATTGAATCATATGTCTCATTGATCAACTATATAATTAAATCTGGAAAAGAACCTTTACTCTTTGCAATTCAAAAAGATTACTATTTCATTGAATTAATCCAGCAATATGTTCCAAGTGTACAATATTATCCAATTGGCAGGCATATCTTAGAAGTTGGTGAAGCTCTGACATATGCTGCTTTAACTATTTCTCCAGACACGGGATTTCTACATTTAGCGAGCGTAGCCAAGTGTCCAATTATTGGTTTGTATTGTGCCCTTTCTGAAGATGTTAAAAATGAATGGGCCCCTTTCCGTGTTCAACATATCCGAATATTTTCAGAAACAGACAAAGTAAGCGATATTTCAGAACAATTAGTTATTGATGCTTTCATAAAACTAGAAGATATGTAGAATCATTCATAGATTTCCTGTCCATGGTCTGATGACAATTTCATCAATATGTGTGATTGCATCTGTATCCGATCTTCCCTGTTCCAAAGCAGAAATGATAATACCGGCAATCGAATCGGGATCCATCATGTCTTTACCTCTATCTTCAAGCATATCTTTTGACCAAATTGGTGTTCGTGTTGCACCGGGCAATACATCAAGCACACTGATTCCGTGCACACGTGCTTCTTCCCTGAATGATCTCATCATGGCAAGTGTTCCCGCTTTAGTTGCTGAATACACAGCAGCTCCCTCGAAAATGGTTGTGGCGGCAATTGAGTGAATACCAACAATACATTTGGGACCAACTGATTTCATAATCAATGGAAATGCATACTTGATTGTATAGAATACACCTAAAAGATTAATGTGAATCATTGATTCTGCTATTTCATCTTGCATGTTTGCGAGTTGTTCAAATTGAGCCATACCTGCATTTGCAATCACAATGCTCAATGATCCGAATGTTTCTGCAATTGCATGCATACATGCAATGACATCATCCTTATTACCAATATCACCTTTGAAATCAATAAGCGTATTCGGAAATTGATCCAATAGTTCTTTTGGGACTCCTCTTCGAGAAAATGTACAAACACTAGCACCTTTTTGAAGGAACTGTTTTGTCAGAGAAAGTCCAATTCCGGAAGAAGCTCCGGTGATAAGGATGGTCGATTGTTCAATTTGCATAGGGAAAAGCATATAAATGATTGCAAAACGATAACTTTGCAATATACTCTTTTATGAATTCAGATGTCAGCTTCCACTACATTGTATTTTACTCCTGGACCGGTTCCAATCTCCCAAAGAACCTCCATGGCAATGCATGAATTGCTCTATCATAAGTCAGAGCAATTTTCTATAATCCATGAAGAATTGAAAGCAAGTCTTCGACACATCATTCATACTGATGGTGAAGTCTTGATTGCTCCCGGTTCCGGAACAACTGCAGCTGAAATTATCATGCGTGGGATGGTTCCACATGGATCAAGATTGCTCATGATGGTGAATGGTCGTTTTTCTTCCAGATGGTCAGAATTGGGGATGTTATTCGGTCATGATATTCACATACTCGAAACACATTGGGGTACATCGTTCTCAGAGGAATTGTTCGAAGATATGCTTGCAAAAGAAACATTCCATTCGGTCTGGATCACACATACGGAAACATCCACCGGCATCACCATTCCACTTGAACAGTATTGCTCGATCATACATAGTCATTCTCCCGAAACTTTCATCATTGTAGATGCTGTCAGCAGTTTGATTCTTGAATCTATCAATATGCAATCATATGGTATTGATTGCCTCTTCAGTGCTTCCCAGAAATCTCTTGCCGCGCCTCCCGGAGCATGTATTATGGCTTTGAGCGATAGAGCAATGAGACATTGTGAAGAGAATGCACATCAACATAGCATTCAACAAAGCATGGTTCATGATCTGCTTTCTATGATACAAGCATCAAAACATGCTCAACCCCGATTCACACCACCACTACCAATAATATCTGCCTTATATGCTTCATGTCGGGCAATAGTCAATGATCCTGCATATCAAGAAAAACTCAGGATGCAATCAAAGAGAATCCGAGAGATGATTATGACATGGAAGGGTTGCTCAATGAATCAGGGACATTATTCCACCGGAGTGAGTGTAGTCCATCATGAGAAAGCAGAAGAAATTGTTGAATCACTCAAACAATATGGAATCATCATTGCCGGCGGACAAGATGCTTGGAAATCACAAGTATTTCGTATTGGACACATGGTGATATATTCAGAGTCTGATTTACAACGATTGGATAATTCAATGCAAGAAATACTGGAACATATCGCATGAAGATTCTCATCGCCTCAAATAATGCTCATAAAATCGAAGAATTGGCTGGTATTTTTACAACATTTTCTTTGCCAATAGAACTCATTTCTCAGAAGTCATATTTCGGTGAAGATTCACCCGAGATAGATGAGACAGGTGCAACATTGGAAGAAAATGCATTCATCAAGGCAAAAGCTCTTTTTGAAATGACTCAAATGCCTGTGATTTCTGATGATACCGGACTCGAAGTATATTCCCTGAATATGTCACCCGGTGTAATGAGCGCAAGATATGCCGGTGAACATGGAAATGACAAAGCGAATAGAGAGAAACTATTGCATGAGTTAGGTAATCATGATAATCGCAAAGCAAGATTTCGTACTGTTCTTCATTTTATGTCACATGAGAGTTCTTTCTCCGCAGAAGGAATATGCGAAGGTCGCATAGCCAAAGAAGAGGCAGGAAATCATGGATTTGGTTATGATTCTATATTCATACCCGATGGAGAAATACTCACATTTGCAGAAATGGATCCTTTCAAAAAAAATGCGATGAGTCATCGGGCAAAAGCAGGCATTGAACTCGGAAGTATGGTAGCAGAATTTGTACAGTCCAGGAATAAGAATGAATAATCATTCTATAAATATCCTTTTGAGCATTGTCATCAGTGCTGCACAGAATGATCAAGAACATCTGATGGAATACTTGAGAAAAGCATATGCTGATGGCATTTCACATGAAGTACTCTATGAAGCACTCTTGCAAATACATCTTTTTGCAGGGTTTCCTGCTTCCATAGAAGGATTGAATGCACTTCATTCAATATATGGCGATCAACATGTGCAATTGGAACAAAGTGACTCTTCACTTTTTGTGCAAAGAGGTGAGCATTTATGCAAAGAAATATATACTACTGTTTATGATAAAATGATGCAAAGAATGCAGAGCATATCACCGGATTTGGCACATTGGATGATACTGGATGGTTATGGAAAAACACTTTCAAGACCCGGTTTGCCTATCCAAGATAGAGAGCTCATCAATCTCGTCATTCTAGCAATGGGTTCTTGGAATCAACAATTCATTTCTCATCTAAGAGGTTCATTGAATATCGGTATATCAATGTCAGAAATACATAATGCAATTGACATATTGCGGAAAATGGGAAATATCCCTGCATATGATTTTGCATATAAGGTCATAGAGGAGTACACAGCATCATGAGAATTCGATTTACCTTTCTATTGTGTACAATGCTATTGTTCACTCAGCTATTTGGACAAAACAATAAGCCGGTACAAGATTCAAGCAAGCCGGCAAAGAATCAATCAATGGGACAATTCGCCATTCGGCATTTGCAAGAGGACATTGATGAGATTTTATCTGCATCTGAATTATCAAATGCTTCCTTAGGACTTTCAGTCATCAATATTGAAACCGGTGAGATATTATATAAAAAGAATCCACATATTCTCCTCATACCGGCATCAACGATGAAGCTATTTACCACTGCTACGGCATTGGAAATATTGGGTCCTGACTTTCGATATGCAACCCTGATTTATATTGATGGTGTCATCAAAGATTCAGGAGAATTGGATGGTGATATCATCATTCGTGCATCCGGTGATCCCAGTATGAGTTTACTGTATATGAAAGATCCCGGTGTCATCTTCGATAATATTGCCCTTGCATTGGATTCAATGCACATTACCTCCATCAAGGGGAATATCATTCTTGATCATGGCTATTTTGATAATGAAGCATTTGGACCGGGCTGGGCAATTGATGATATACCATATCCATATTCTGCACCAATATCTGCCATTTCTTTTTATGATAATAAAGTTGAATTGTTATTCAAGCCAGGAATCAAAGCCGGAGATTATTCCAGACTAACCATTATACCGGACAATTCATATTTGCGCATTGTGAATAATGTCATGACCGTATCGGCCAATGCACCAACACTCTTGGAAACAGACTCGGATCCGCGTTCTGGGGTCATTGATATTCAAGGAGCGATTGCACTTCCGGATCAACAATCTGTCCAGAAAAAGTCAAGTGGGGATCAGGCGATGTCTCTCGGACTCAGCATAGATGATCCGGTTCAATACTTTTTGCATGTATTCAAGCAAAGACTCGAAAAAATGGGTATACGCATTCGTGGTTCACTTCTTCGCAATGAATTAGTAGATGGGCCAATTTCTTATAGTGAGTTGAAAGTACTTTATACTCATGTTTCGCCACCTATTTCATCAATCATACAAACCATCAATACATTTAGTCATAATCTTGGAGCTGATATGCTCTTGAAGACAATGGGTAAAGAGCAATTCGGCGAGGGATCTTTCATTAAGGGAACAGAAAGCGTTAAAAAGTTTCTGACGTCCATCGGCATTATGCCAGAGCAATGTTCCATAGTTGATGGCTCCGGTTTATCTCGATTGAATCTCCTTAGCGCACAACAACAAACATCTTTGCTTTCGAAAATGTATCGTTCATCAACAAGAGATGTGTTTCGAGCATCCTTTGCAAAACCCGGTATGCCCGGAACTTTGAATAATCGGATGCTGAATTCACTTGCTCAGCAACATGTTATCGCAAAAACTGGATCCATGAATAATGTATCGTGTTTATCAGGGTATATCACCACAAGAGATGAAGAGAATTTGGCATTTTCTATCATGATCAATGGTTTCACTGCACCCGATGGAATCATTCGTAATATCCAAGACATGATCTGTATGCGACTTTCCAGTTTCACGAGAAAATGAGAATATGCTTGAGAATATCACCTATACCGATACATTTTTTAGTGAATTAAACCCTCATGCAATTCGATGTACTGCATTGATGCGAGGATTCGAAGTACCTGATTCGCTTGCTTTCACTTATTGTGAGCTTGGTTGCGGAACAGGTCATTCACTCCTGGTTTTTGCTGCGGCTAATCCGCTTGCTCATTTTACTGGTATCGATTTTAATGAGGAGCATATAGCATTTGCTCAGTCGCGAGCCGATAGACTTGGCATCAAGAATTGTACATTTATTTATGCAGACATAACGAATATAGCTTCACTTCCACGGTTTGATTATATCGTCTTGCATGGACTATACACATGGGTACATGAGCATGTGAGACAATCGATTCATAGGATAGTGGAATCAAGTTTGAATCCCAAGGGCTTGGTACTTGTCAGCTATAATGCCTATCCTGGTTGGCATATACTTGAGCCATTGCGAATGATGTTCAGAGAATATTCAATGCATCTCTCCGATGATCCATTTTACAATGCTGAGCAAGGAATTGGCTTTCTTGAATGGATGCATGAACAGCAGAGTGAGTATATGAAAGTCGTTCCATCTGCAGGGGAATTCATCAAAGAATTATCCAAGCATGACTTGCGATATATCATACATGAATACTATGCAGACAATTGGACACCGCTTTGGTTCAAAGAGATGAATCAAAAAATGCAGAATTCCGGATTGTCATTTGCCGGACAACTTCCCTTTTTTCTGAATATTGGTGCAATTGCTTTACCGGAAGGATTCGAAGAAATACTCACGATTGGTGATGATCTTCTACAATTTGAGACCTATAAAGATCTCATCAGAAATACCATGTTTCGTTGGGATATCTATGCAAATGGTGAAAGGACCATAAGCAATCCCTTAGAGTTACTTGATTTTGGCAGAGTAACACCTCAAGAATATTCCTTGAATGACATTCAATTACCTGGATGTAAGATTTTCACATTAGAAGAAGAGATCCATACGATTATTCTCGCTGAATTGGAATCAGGACAAACACATGTTCGCAAATTATCCGCATCTCTCAACCTTGATGCACCAATCATTGAAGATGCATTACTCAATCTATTGATTGCAGAACAGATCAAACCGATTGTCTCCATACCCGCATCAGAACTTGATGCAAAAGGCATGCAGTCAATATTGATTTCATTCCTAGAAGAAACCCTTCTTTGCGAAGAACATACCATACCTTCTCCATTATCAGGCTCTGGAATCATCATTAATAAGGATACAGCCCTCTTTCTTTTAGCAACAATCAAACATCAAGAAAATGCCATTGATTGGATTGCTGAATGGATGGAAATACACGGTTATGGAGATTCTCAGCAAACGAAGAATCAAGCAGAAAAAGCATATGAAGTATTTGCATCTACTATTCCATTTTGGAAACGAATGCAAATCCTTTGAAAGTCATGCAAATGTTTTTACTGAAAATAAACAGAACTCAAAGTAATTACATATATTTGCGCACATTTTAATTCCCTCAATTTACTGCAGCATAAAGATCACATGGGATTCAAGATGGCAATCGTTGGAGCAACCGGTCTGGTTGGAAGAACGATGCTCAAAGTATTGGAAGAGAAAAACTTCCCCGTAGATTCACTCACATTGCTTGCCTCGGAACGATCCGCAGGAACAACAATGGAATTTCGCGGTTCAAAGCTCATTGTTCAACAATTGAATGAGCAATCTTTTGAGGCCATTGATATTGCGCTCTTTTCGGCAGGCGGAGTACTTAGTCGTGCTTTCGCACCGATTGCGGTAAAAGCTGGATGTACCGTGATTGATAATTCCTCCGCCTACCGAATGGAATCCGATATACCCCTTGTGGTACCGGAAGTTAATCCGGATGATGCCATGCTCCATCATGGCATCATCGCCAATCCAAATTGCTCCACCATTCAATTAGTAGTTGCTCTCGAACCGATTCGAAAGAAATTCGGTTTGAAACGCATGATAGTATCTACCTATCAATCTGTTTCCGGTGCCGGACAAAAAGGGATAGATCAATTGCAAGATGAGTTGGAGGGTCAAATTCCAAAAGAACGCATATCACAACATCAATTAGCATTTAATACGGTTTTTCATACAAGACCTACTGAAGAACGCGGAAGTTCCACAGAAGAAGAATTGAAAATGAAAAGAGAGATTCGTAGAATTTTCTCTATGCCTTCGCTACCAATTGCAGTCACTTGCGTACGAATCCCTTCAACCGGCGGACATGCTGAATCAATCTATGTAGAACTTGAACAACCTTGGACTCTTGATGAAATTCATGCATGCTTGAGTGGATTTCCCGGATTGACCGTGATAGATGACATGCATCAGGATGCCTTTCCTACTCCGGTCATGGCAAGTGGCAAGGATGATGTATTCGTAGGACGTATCAGAAAAGATGAAGATAATCCCTCAGGATTACAATTATGGGTTGTTGCAGACAATTTGCGGAAAGGTGCTGCCACCAATGCCGTGCAAATTGCTGAATTACTAATCAAAACACTATCATGAAGCATATAGCACTCATCATGGCAGGCGGTTCGGGTGAACGCTTTTGGCCATTGAGCAGAAAACATCATCCCAAGCAATTGCTTACACTGTTCTCGCAACAAACAATGCTTGAAGAAGCAGTTGATCGCATTGCACATGTTATACCGAAAGAGCAGATTTTCATCATCACAGGTGAGATAATACTCGAAGCAATCATCAATGCTGTTCCCGATATTCCAAAAGAGAATATCATAGCCGAACCATCCAAAAGAAATACCGCGCCTTGTCTTGCTTTGGGATATGCAATCATTCGTTCTCGCTTCAATGTTCCTGCAAGTGAATTGACCATTGGAGTCTTCACAGCAGATCATTTCATAAGACCAGCCGAAGTATTTGCATCTGATATCAAGACAGCATTGGATCATGCTTCACAATATCCTGATATCGTGACATTTGGAATTCCACCATCTAGACCAGAAACCGGATATGGATATATAGAGTCAGGTGAGAGCATCAATACTAGTTCTTTAAAGAAAGTAAAGAGTTTCCGAGAAAAACCAAAACTCGAAGATGCGCTTTCATATCTTTCTCAAGGTGGTTTTTATTGGAATAGCGGAATGTTTTTTTATCGACTCGACACATTTGCACAAGCAATGAAACATGCTATGCCAGATTCATTCGCTGCAATGGAATCCCTTCATGATCATCTGTTGAATGGACATTCGATGTCATCCATTGACATACAGCAATCCTTTAATCAGCTCGAAGCGACCTCGATTGACTATGGCATTATGGAGAGAATTGATAATGTGGTTGTCCTTCCCGCTTCCTTTACTTGGGATGATGTTGGATCTTGGGATGCATTATCAAGACTGGGAGAAACAAATGAGTCGAATACCATCATCTCGGGAAATTGTTTGACAATTGATGTAAAAGATAGCATCGTATGGAATGCTCATCCTGATATCATGCTCACTGCACACTCATTATCAGGCATGACAATCATATCGACTACTGATGCAATCATGGTATGTCCAACAGACAAAGCACAAGAAGTAAAATCTATCGTGACAGCTTTGCGTGAACAACATAAAGAACATTTACTCTGATTGCTATGTCTACTCGTTCAACATATGTACGTATCGATACTGATGCTCTACGATCCAATATTCGCATCATTCGAGAACATCTTCCTGTAGATACTGCAATCATGGCCATGGTCAAAGCCAATGCATATGGTCATGGAATTATTGAATGTTCTGAGATCGCTCAAGAAGAAGGTGTGGACTATCTCGGTATTGCATTTGCTTCTGAAGGGATAATGATTCGAAAGGCTGGGATTACTCTCCCAATCATCCTCATGACTCCGCCTGAACCGCAAGAATATGATGCATTGATTGAATATGAAATTGAGACCATCATTTGTTCAAAAGAATCCATTGACATTCTGAATCAGAAGGCAATCTTGCATAACCGTAGAATTCCTGTTCATCTCTTCATTGATACGGGAATGCATCGTGATGGCATCATGCCTGAGGAAACCGTCAGCATGGTACAATTAATGCTTGACTCTCCCGGACTCCATTGGAAAGGAATATGCACTCATTTTGCCACTGCAGATGCTGATGACATGTCATTTATGCTTGAACAATATGCAGTCTTTACTTCATGTTTGGAT
>Ga0172376_10003632_pt1 | contig 18108 bp, 13 predicted proteins | sample Lak35m_FD_121114 | JGI IMG/M metagenome (GOLD analysis project Ga0172376, IMG submission 121114) | Freshwater microbial communities from Kabuno Bay, South-Kivu, Congo - kab_092012_35m | ecosystem: Environmental > Aquatic > Freshwater > Lake | place: Democratic Republic of the Congo: South-Kivu... | reverse complement strand
GGTGAGCGCCTCCGGCGCTGTAGCGAGTAACGAGTAACTGGTAGCGGGTGGTTTTTCACTTTCCGCATTCAAACTTTCACCTTTTTCCACCCGACCTTGTTCACAAACCGGTAGTTCTGGCTTAGCGCCAGCGCACGAGCTTTGTCCTATCGGGCTCATGCTGCCACTACCTTCGCCTCCGGACGATTTATGAACAAGCTCTTCCCCCAATCTTCTATCTTCTAACTCCGAACTTCTGGCGCGCAGAGCGCCAACAGGGCCACTTGCGGAGCGGATGAGCGATGTGTTTTCAGAATCCCGTGCAAGCTTGCTTGTCAGCAAGTCTGGTTCGGAAGCACCAGCCCGGGTTCCCCGGGCGCAGCCCTGCGCCCCCTCCGTGTTCGCCGTGACGCCGTGAGAAACCTCCCTGCCCCCCAATTCCTCCGGTCCCGCGCCGCACAGAAAATCTCCGCGCCTCCGCGTCTCCGCGGGAACTTCCCCGATCTCCGATCTCCGATCTTCTATCTCCTTTTTTGCTGAAAGCAAAAATCTCCCCCAATCTCTCGCATGTCGCTTCTGCGCAGCTCCCGTCGCCGTTAATTTCCCCGGATCATCCCCCACCCGATAGTAAACCATCGTCCCAGGTGTATGCACCACCCTCGCCCCAGCCAGCAGACACCGCAAAAAAAGCAACTGATCTTCCCCCACCCAGATATCCTCCGGAAAGCCCCCCGCCTTGTCAAGAATCGACCTCCGAAACAAACACGCATGCGGCACCACCGACCAATTCGTCAACAATGCCTTAATCAAATCCCCCTCTGGCAGCCCATGGGCTTGAAGGACTGGCCCCTCTGGAACGAAGTTCCGGGGGCCAGAGTCGAGCGTCCAGAGTCGAGCGTCGAGAGCCTTTGCGCCTCCGGCGCTATCCGCCATCAGTTCTCGTTCGCCCGTGGAGTGCGAAGCATATTCCACAGGGCCGCTATCAGTCATCGGCCGTTCGTTTTCAACGAACCGGCCTTTCACCCACGCCCCATAGGCAATATCCGCACCGGTTTCGAGCAACGCCCGCAACTGCACCTCATGCTTGTTCGGTGCCGCAATGTCATCGCTATCAAAAAAATGAATATACTCCCCGGACGCTTCCGCTAGCCCCCGATTCCTCGCCGCGCCCGGGCCCGCATTTGCCTGGCGAATCAAGCGAAGCCGTGGTTTCGCCGTGATCGATAGCGGATAGCGGATAGCGGATAGCGGATCGTTCAAAGTCGACTCGATATTGTGATTTTCAAAATCAGCCCTCAATTGTCCGCCATCAGCCATCGGCCGCGTAGCGGTCTCTACTCCGTCCTCCGCCATCAGTCCTCCGTTCTCGGCGGCGAAGCGCAGCACCGCCGCCACCGTCCCGTCCGTCGACCCATCATTGACCACAATAATTTCCTTCGCCGGAACCGTCTGACTAAACAAGCTCCTTAACGTTTCGCCGATAAGCCCCGCGCGGTTGTAGGCAGGCATAACCACTGAGATCGTTCCGTTTATCGATTTGCGTTTGAATTTTTTAAAGGTATTCATTCTTGATACTTTGCGCTCCAGAGAAACTTATCATAACCTCTTTACCAAGAGCTAAGAAGCTTGATTATTAATGCCTCTCTTGATGAAAAAATCAGATCTTGAAAGATGGGATTTTAGACCGTTGCCATGAACTGCTGAATCTCATCCGCACGTCTCTCAGTGGAGTTTTTTCTAATAAAATCTCGATTCCTCTGCATTTCCCTACATCCAAAAGGCGCTGCCAACAAACGCTCAACAGACTCGTAGAATTCTGCGTAAGAGCCAACTCGTTGGCAGACATCGGGAATATTCGATCCCATGAACTCCTTGTTGTCTGGATAGATACCAACCATATGGCAGCAATGCGCAGCTGCCTCAAAAAATCTCGGCGTCACTGGGCTGAACCCGCCAGTTCTTGGCAATTCCTCCTTGCATAGCCCCGGACTCGACTGCAGAACGATCTTAGACCGTGCGAGGGTTGCTAAGACTGCGTCTCGCGAGTCACCAAGATCCGTTTTTTTGTCGCCATCGTAAAGAATCGGACGCCCTTCGTGAGTGCCCGTTCGATAAAGTCGAACTTGAGGATGTTCAGCCACAAAACGCCGAGCCCAGCAGACAAGGTCAGGATGCGTTCGACTGTAGCATAATAAGTCTATATCCTTATTAGGAATATTTTTAGGAACATAACTTTCGGGTATCGACATTGGAAGGTAATGAACTGGCAGCGAAGGCGCGGTGGCTTTAAGGATTTCCACCGCTTCAAGATTACATACAAAGATGGCCTTATGCCGCCCGAATATTTCGGGAACTCGAGCGAGGTCGCTTCGCCAACAATCAATAATTACAGGAATCACATTTTCACGAGTTAGCCAACCACGGATGTAAGGAGGATTCATATGAAAACAAAGTGCAGGAAGATCGCGATGCCCGAGAAACATCTGGGAAAAGGGGAATATGTTCTTTCTGAACAGTAGCCTATCGAATATGGATGCCTTAGCGCCATTCAAATATGGTTTCTGCTCTGCTACTACCAATCCGAGGCGTGCAGCCACTGCATCTTCCCACTCCCACACGATTTGCCAAGGTATGGCTTTTTGGATGTGGCGTGTGGTGAGAATCGACCTCAACTTCACGGCAAACTCCCAACACGACGGCACACCTCTATCCAAGACACAATGTTCTCAGCAGTCCACTTTATGAAGTCCCTCATTTCATCTGGACACCACGCCGGCAACTCTGGAACAACTCGCGAGACAAGAAATTCAGCCAACTCGAGCATTCGTTCCGTTATCTCCGTGCTCACAGGCTTGAATTCGTCTTTAAGCATTTGGAGCAGCAGATCGGTTAAGATCGTGCCCCAAAATTCATGGCGCAAATCATCTACATAGTCGTGAGGATTCCTGCGATGGTCTACTAATGGTCTGCCAAAAGAAACGACCCACTGAGTATCGCGGAGCACGGCCTGCAAAAAATAACCTCCCCAAATATCACCATACCTCTGGATTTTGCCCCCTGGAACATCCCATCCCATGGGAACGCACAAAAAAGCGGGGATAAGAGCGCGGACGACGCTGGTGTTTTGTGTGTTGATCGGAGTCCAAGTGCTTTGGTCCAAACAAATGCTCGGATTTCCCTTATAGCTTTTGGCCAATACTTTGCCGTTCAGCCATGTTGTCGCATCAATGTCTGGCTCATTAAGCCACAGACCTGCAGTTACTCCAACCTGCATTGGGCGCGCAGCTTCAATGTATAAAGGTGAAGACATCGATACTTGACCCCTCAGGCGGAAAGGAAAGCCTCGCGGGAAAACATGCCTTGCGGGCTCTAATTCAAGATGGTCGCAGATGTTGTAAAAGCCGGACTTCTCCTGCAAAAGCAACCCTTTCCAATTCTGACCAGTTTTGCTGTGCCAACCAACGAAGTTGTCTTCGGTCGGCCAATTGTCGTCGTCGATTGAAATCAGGCGCTCGCAACCTGCCTCCAGCGCGCACAGGTAGCCTACATTTCGCCGAGTCTCGTTGTTCCAAGGCAACCGCTGATAGAATGGTGTAAGGCGGGCAGAAAGTGCTTCCTGACAATCACAGTCAAGATATTTAACATGAAGCCCTTGTCCCGTCATCTCTCGACAAATGTCAGATACGCTAGGCGGAGTTTTTCGATCCCCAACAACCCAGACGCAAGTGTCTTTGAGATGTCCAAACCGGCGGAGATTGCTAAGCAATTCCCGAAGCAGTTCCGGCACAAAAACTGTTGTAAAAACAATATGATTAGTAAAATAGTGCATAAAATGTTTTATTTTAGTTGTATTTGAAATTGAGAAACAAAGTTTAAAAAAACTGGTTATTTCCTAAACTCACGCAGGGCACCATGCAGAGTATTTAAGGATGCAACGGATGGCGCTAACCCCATCCTTCCATCCGATCTTTTTACCCTGTGCGTAGGTTCTTCCGTGATACGAGATGGCTACTTCATAAATCCTAGCGCCACTGCGCGCCAACTTTGCCGTGATTTCGGGCTCAAAACCAAATCGGTTCTCTTCAAATTTTATTGCCTGAACTACTTCCCTTCGGAAAGCCTTGTAGCAGGTTTCCATATCCGTCAAATTCAGATTGGTAAACATATTCGAGAGCAGGGTGAGGAATTTATTCCCGACAGAATGCCAAAAGTATAGAACCCGGTGCTCTTCGGACCCTATGAATCGAGAACCAAAAACCGCATCGGCTCTACCACGAAGAATCGGGCCGATCATTTTAGGATACTCCGCAGGGTCATACTCCATATCAGCATCCTGTATAATGAGGATTGGGAATACTGCCTTGTAGATTCCGGTGCGCAATGCCGCGCCTTTCCCCAAATTTTTCTCATGCCGAAAAGGTTTAATTCTCGAATCCCGTTGAGCTTTTTCAACAAGCAATTCAAAGGTCTGGTCGCTCGAGCAATCATCCACCACCACGACTTCGGCTACCATTTCCTGGTTCAAAACGACATCCAGAATTTCCAAAATGGTGGCGGCTTCATTGTAGGCCGGCATGATTACCGATAAAACCCTGCTAGTGTTGCTCATCGCGTTTTCCATAAATTTGAGCCCAGCGGCCGGTATGCATCCACTCGTATTCCGTGCCCACAAGTTCATCGTCCAGATTTTCTTGCTGGTGAGCGTCCCTGTCTTGAGAAAAAATCACCCAATCGTAATTGCCTGCCTTTAGTTTTTTTTCAAATTGTGAACCGGTCGCAGCGAAATCTACGACCCACTCCAGGTCCTGTCCGAAAAATGGAAATATCGGGGGATTCCCGTTGTAAACCGCATATGGGCCACCAAACATGGCCAACAGTATTGTTTGCTTGTGCCCCATTTTGCCCTTTAAAGGGCCCAAATCCTCTTTAGAAAAATGCGGACCCGAAAGCTTCTTGTGAAATGACCCATTGCATATCTCATAAAAAACATGCCCAAATCCCTTGGATGCCCCAAGAATTTCGGAAGGCTGAAAGCCAAAACGCAAATTAAAAGCCACCGCTGCATTCGCAAAGACCAAGCAGTAAATACCCATTTTTCTGATGCCTAGTGAGGAAAGAACGAAAACGAAGACAAAAACCACAATTGGAACTATAAACCATAGAAAAAATCTGAGCTGAAAAACACGCCAATCAGGATATTTTGCCAACGGCATCATTCCGCAAAGCAAAATCCAGACGATAACCAAACCTAACATGAAGAAAGCGAAAAACCATTTTTCCCCTTTTTCTATCGTGGAGAAATTGAGAAAATATCGGTTGATCGTTGTCTTCGTTTTAAAATCCCGAAACATTAAAACCACGCAAGTAATAGCGCACAAAATGAAAAGCCAACCCGTGACTGCAAAATCTCGTGTTTCCACCAGTCGATATCCGAGTTTCCATGGGTTGTCTTCCGATAAACCTATGACATAAATAATTTGATTATAAATTGAAGGTAAGATGTTTGCGAGGTTAAAACCCGTCTCCGCCTCGAAGGGAACCCTTTGTAGTGGGTTGCCAAATACTAAAGAATTGGCAGCGTGTCTACCAAGGAAAATTAAGCCAATAACGATACTAAAAAACAGCAACCAAAAATCAGAATAAACTTCCCTCCATTTTTTAAAAACAAACATCCAAACACCAAAACAAAAACAGAAAAGCGCAAAAACAGGAACCAGCGTTCCTTTGCACCCCGCCCCAAATGCCAAAAAAAGACCTCCGAAAAGCACTCCAGGATAGAGTTTACCGGCTTTACTAGCCTGCAATAAAGTGGATAGAGCACAGAGCATTGCAACCATTGCGAGCAGGTCGCCTTTTGTGACTCCGGAAAGGTTTAACACAGCCGGCGTAGAGGCGATCAACAAGCCCACCCATACGGCTTGGGAAGGAGCAGCACTCAGGGAAAATGCAAGTGTAGTCGTGGATAAAAAAGCCAGCCACCAAATCTCCACTCCAGCCAACATGAATCCGGCATCGCTACCCATTAGCAATCCGTAATGCAAGGCATTCAATTCCGCATTCCACTCATTGCAAAAAATTCTGGAGAGCATACCGGGTTCCATCGCAAAAACTGACTGCCCCTGCAAAAAGAATGCGATGCGCGGCAGCCCATAAACAATTGAATCATATGCTGTATCATAGAAATAAATTGCCCTTGCAAATAGAAGGCACGAAATCACAACAAGACAAATCATGGCGGTTGTATTTGCCAAATTGAATGGGAAAGATTCAAAACTCCTCCAGTGCCGCCATTCATTTCGCTTCGCAAGAAAACCAAATATGAGCGCGCACTGTAGAGCAACCCATATGCGGTAAGGGCCTGGAGCAAGACAATCAAATGCCGAGAGGAAATAGATCCCACCCAGTTGGGCCGCCTGCAGAAACAACCAGGCCAAAAGAATGCCGAGCAACCAGGAAATCCCCGGCATTCTCCCAGCCAGCCATGTTCCCAGAATTAGGCACATGGTAAATTTTAAGACCAAAAGAAGAATGCCAAAGACCTCACCCATTCGATGGACTCCCTATCCTTTTTCCTGTCATTTTTGTCACCAGAGAGAATAACTGCCCTGGTGGGCCCAGTTCATAAAAGAATCTCGACCAGGCATGGGCTCGAAGCCCCATCGCGGACCATTCGTTGCGAAAACCCCAAAACTTATGCATGGCTGCAGAGAAATCATTCCAACCAAAACCTTGGGCCAAGACCCCGGTTTCGCCATCCATTACAGCCTCTCCTAGGTCACCGGCAGGGCTGCAAACCACTGGTCGCCCGCACATCATGGCTTCAAGAACCGACAGTGAAAAACTCTCGGCCTTGGTGGGTAGTAAAAGGGCATGGCTTTCCGCCCAAACTTTTTTGATGTCTTCGGTGTGGGGATGAAGCCGCACTTTTTCTGAAATACCAAGAAGCTCTGCCAAATTCCTGAGATATTCCCTGTCTTTGCCATCCCCGTGGCAATTCAAAATCCAATTCCGCGATTTCCATTCCGGAAGTGAGAGCGCTTGAAATAGAATCTCATGGCCTTTCCAGAATGCATCCATTCTTGCAACAATAGAGAAAATTGCCTTCCCGCCCTCACTCGACGGCCAAGGAAGAGGGTTTTCCAAATAAAAAGGGCTTGCATTCCTGATCACATGGGCGTTCGTAAGATTTGTAGCGATTTGAAGCTCCAAAACTTTTTTGTTCCCTTCGGCAGCAAAAACAATCGCATCCAAGCCAAGAAGAAAATCACGCAATGCCAACCGATCAGGAATTTCATAAAACTCCGAATGCCCATGGCAAAAATAAACCACAGGTAGCCGAGTCTTTTTCAAATAGTAGAAAATCTCGGGTTGGTGAAACGCGTCGAGGATCGATCCCCCGCTGACCAAAACAACATCCACACCGCTTTGTTCGAAAACATGGAAAGAACTTCTTTGCCTTTCCAGAAAATGGTAAAGCGCAGTGGGCCGAAAGGCGATTCTGCGTGAAATGGTAATCGCTCGTTGGTATTGGCTTGGAATTCGTTTCTCCACTTGCAACTCGGGCCTGGCGGAGTAGAAAACTTCGTGCCCGTTAGCGGCGGCATGACAAGCAAATGCCAGCATGACCTCGTCGGTTGCAGCCCAACCCAGCTTTTGCGTGACGGATATGACTCCGATTTTCATTCGCACCGTTTCGGAATTTGCCGCAAACCGTCCAAAAAGACTTGGTGAATTTTGTCGGGATGAAAACGGTCTGCATACATCCGCTCAGCGTTTAATGTGAGCTGCTTCTTTCGGGCAGAGTCAGTCAGCAGTCGGGATATCGCCATGGCAGCGGCAGTTGGATTTTCCTCCGTGCAAACCTCGGCGGAGTCGAACTCTTTGGCATACCCAACCGCCGAACAATAGGCCGGGCCCCATACAAAGACAGGACGGCCCACAGAAAGGTAGTCCAAGAATTTCGTCTTGAAGCTGGTGCGCTCAACAAGTTCACAGTCCTTTCCAAAACCCATCATCAGTAAAAGGACATCGGCTTTGCGAAGTTCAGGAAGCAGTTTTTGAAAAGGTAAATGACCTCGGAAAATATTGCTGGATTTGGCGAGTTCATCAAATTCAGCACTCCACTTGGCGAGGTCGCCGTAAATTCGAAATTTTGTTGCGAATCCGGCGCTCTGGCTCGCCTTTACAAAACTCTCCAGCATAGGGCCATACCAATTTCCCAAGTTGCCGGCAAAAACCACGGATCCCACCTCGACTGGTTCGGAATTTTCGGAATGGTTCGATGCTCGCAAAACCCCTGTCGGAAAAAGGACACGGGCATTTGAATGTGGCCCAAGAGCATTTCTCATCCCGTCGCTGGTGCAGAAAGCCACATCGGAGTTCCGATAGACCGAACGAAACCGTTTCTCAAGAATGCCGCGAAACACAGGGTGAACAATAATGCTGAAGTCGAACCAATCGTTGAAGCTTGTGGCCAATGGCACGCCAAGTTCCTTGGCCAACTTTTCGGCCATGCGCGTCGTGGAGCCCCATGTGCCGGCAATTGTAAAAATTACATCCGGTTGAAATCGACGGGCTGCGGCTCGAACCTCGTCCGGGATGTATTCGCCCTCCAACAGATGTTGAAGAGAGTGTGCAAAACGATAAAGCCGCGTCTGTGTAAGCCTCTGCCAAATCCTGCTTCTTTTAAAAACCAGAACCTCGCACGGCAGGTGGTGACTAAGCACACTTTTGTCGTTTGTTGCGACAAAGACTTGAAAATCGTCTCGTTCGAAAAAATGGCGATAGAATGCCATTGCCCCGCCCATGGTTGGAACAGGCGGGTAGTAGGTCAGAAAGAAAACTTTCATGCGCCGGTTTTTCATCTTACAAGAAAATCGCATCACTCCAAATCTGCTCCCGGACTGAACTCACATAATGGCGCGCATACCATGGTTGAAAAATCCACGATGGGAGAACTGACCTTTTCTCGGAAATATTCACATCACCGTCCGAAATGATTCCCCCATACTTTTTAACGAGAATCGCAAACAATGTTTGCTCACTAAAGAAATGAACTGGGGTTTCTTTCAAAAGTGCCTCTATAAATTCATTTTCTTGAACAGAATAGAATGGCGGCTCGTTAAAGATTGCAAACCCGGCGTTGATTCCAGGACCATTGGAAAGAAGTTTTTTGTATTCACGAAATTTCTCCAGCAAAGCAAAATTGTATGACATGCCACAGTCAACACTGCCAAAAAAGGCCCTTGAGCAGTATTTTGAAAGAAGAGTTGCCGGGTCTCGGAACCAAAGAACATCCGAATCACTGTAAAGAATAGGTAGCTGACTCCTTTTCATGGCCATCAAACAAAGGCAATGTTTGAAACCAAACACATGCGCCTCGCAAAAACGCGCCAGCAGATCGTCACCGTTTAGACGATGCCACTGGGCGACATCGGATACTGAATATGCGTCCACACCTCCGGGCCATGCGCCATAAAATTCTTGAGCGCATTCGCTGTTAAGCGAATCGTCACAGCCAAGGATCAGTTTGGGGGCGGTTTTTCCTATTTTATTAAAGCTTTTTAAACTCATTGCACTCATCGCGAGGTCAACCTTACGAACGATAGAAACCAAGGCGAATCGGTTGGTTGAAGACCGATATTGAAATTTCGGCGGGCGGGAGGAACTCAAAAGAAATCCAGCAATAATGCTCCAGCGCAATTCTGTTGTGGCTGAATTTCTAGGATTCAACGACCACCAAGGGAAACGCCTGCCAGTTTTACAAACTTGCTTTTGTTTATCCATTAACAACTACATAAACACATTGTTTTATCTGGGTGGCTGATTGAATCCAGTCGCCACAATCTATAGTGCCGAAACCCAGAAATATGCGGAGGTAATTTACAATTTATAAGCATGCCTTCATTTAATCAGCCACGCACACTGTTTTATCGTTAAATATTATTTGATTTGTGACTTGAAAATACTGCTGGATTGGACAGTTTCAAAGAGAAGTTGATTTACGGTCGGGTATGATTTTGCCCGAATAAAGATTTGATAGGAAAATAGGCCTTTGCTGACTTTTATTAATAGTTCGTTTAAAAATATAAGAATTATGCTTAGGATATTCTTTCCAAGAGCTTTTGGAAATGGCGCAGGGATGCCTTTGACTTCAAGAATTGAATACCCGGTCTGCCGCAGTAATTCTATGAGTGAATCAAAAGTAAAAAGGCGCGTATGCGTGCGATCCAAGATTCCCTTTCGACCATAATTGAATTTCCCGAAAAGCAACATCAGACGAACTGAAAAAAAGCCAACATTCGCGGTCGTAATGATAATTTCGGGGCGCTTGGTTTTTGCGGCAGCACGCAAGGTTTCCATGAACAACTCCGGGTCTTTCAAATGCTCAATGATGTCCAGCATGAAAACCTGATCAAATTGAGAGACATCAACAGGAATTTGATAGGAATCCAAGTCGCAGGAGATGGTTTGGACTTTGGGATTTTTGGGATCCATGGCATATTGATCCAATCCGACGACGGCAGCCGCCTTTTCCGAAAGTTTGCACGCCACCAATCCTTGTCCACAACCGATATCCAAAATTCGGGATTCAGACTTTACTGCATCGATTGCCGCCGTGTGTGAAGATGGGAAACCAAGTTTCAAATCGTAATTGAATTCGGGCTGCCCAAGATCGTATTTCCTATCGTAAAAAAGATTTAAAAGGTGCAGTCTTCCGCGGATCGTAGAAATACAAATGTCCCAAGCATATTTAAAACCGTTAACATGACAAACCTCATCACCATAAAAGGTTGGGATCGGTTTTTCGACCACCCTCAAGCCTGCCATGTGGATTTGCACTATGATATCTGTATCAAAATGAAAGTCATTTGCGTTTCTTTCAAAGGGAATTTTCTTCAGTCCTTCAATAGCATATAGTCTATAGCCAGTGTGAAATTCAGATAGATTGGACCCAAGGACGAAATTTTGAAAAGTTGTGAGGATTTGGTTTCCAACCCATTTGTATAAAGGCATGCCTCCCTTGATGGCGTCTTTTTTGTTAATCATCCGAGAGCCAAAAACGACATCAGCCTCACCGTGGATGAGTGGTTGCAACAATTCTGGAAGCTTTTCGGGGGCATACTGCCCATCACCGTGAACCAAGGCAACAAAATCGAATTGGTTCTCTATTGCAAATCTGTATCCAAGCTTTTGATTGCCACCGTATCCCAAGTTTTCCGGGTTTCTCAAGACTGTCATCTTGAAACCTGAATCGCGGGATTCCACCTGAAGCCCTTCTTGGAATGTTTGGTCTTTTGAGCAATCGTCAATGACGAGAATTTCGGTATCAAATTCCCTCAGATTCACGGGAATTCTAGAAATAACGCTCTTGAGCGTTTTTTCGGCATTGTAGGCTACAATAAAGATTAGTATTCTAGTAGGGTGATTCATAATTTTAAATCATCTTGCAAATGTATGCTCGATTCCCCATTGCGCAGTTCCTTTTTCAATTTCCTCCGCAGGCCAGATTCCAAGATAGTATCCTGGCCTAGGTTTGGTGACACGAAATCCGTTCCGCAACTCGGATCCTCTGGCCTGCAAATAGGGATGCGGTCGGTCCGTAGCAGGCAAATTACTATTCCAAACTAGGACCTGCTCAATATAAGTCGTCGCCTTATTGTTGAGGTGTCCTTCGAATGCATCTTGCAAAAGCATTCTATTGACTCCAGAGAATCGGTAATCCTTGCGCTCCGGTGCCTCGATTTCACTTTGGGTTTTACTATCAATCTCAAAACCATTGATCGAAGTAATTTCGTTCAATTTCTCTCCAACCAATAGAATGTTGAAGCGAGTAGCTATTTCCTTGCGCGAATCGGCTTCAGCTAACTCTCCGCTTGCAATTATCTGGAGCATGGTATCAGAGAATTGACTTCGGATATAATTGAAAAAAGGCAAATGGGACTCCAAGAGAATTTTTGAGATTTCCATCGGGGCAAGAATATCTTCGTTTTTAAAGAAATTGGATCCTGGAACACTTACCACTGCTCCCTCTAGGGAAATGACTTTTTGAAGGTCTGGCATCACCGGGTTAACAGGCTTCAGGATCGTTTTCCAAGTCGCGCCGTATCCGTTCATGCCATTTGCGATGAGTGCTCGGGGCCCGTATCCCATGAATGACTGAAACAATACCCAAGTGGAAACCAACAAGCAAAATAAGGGCATGATAATTCTTTTAAGTCGATTGGAGGGGTTCCACAGAAAAATTGCAAATGTGGAGCATATGAGGCACAGTATGGCAAAGTGAATCCACAGATATCTTGGAACAGGCGCTGAAAGAAATCCGTAGCATAAACCAAGCAAGGGAATTGGAAGCAATAATAAAAATCCCTGAAGATAGTTGTGACTTGCCCTCTTGCGGAACTGGAAAAAAGCAACTGCGCTTGCAAAGACTGAAATTGCAAACATGATGAACAAGTCCCTACATTGGTTGCCACTCATATTTTGGATTACCCAAGTTTGATACCAAACATTGATTTTTTCAAATAGACCCATTTGCGCAAGCGGCTTCACATCCATTTGAACAAGATTGCCGCTGTAATACGCCCAATCCTTTGCCCAATTGTATAGCCCCAGGACATCGTCTTTTGGAACTTTCCAATCGAATCGAAAGACATCCGGAAAAATGCTAGGGTAAACAAGGTATCCGCTCAGAATGACATTTCTTGCCAAAAATGGCGAAACCACCAGAAATCCGATAATGAGCGCTTTGAAGCAGTTCCTTAGAAAACGCTTTCTGGTCATCAAGACTGCTGATAAGGGCAACAAAACATATGGTGCTGCCATGAGTTTGATGGAAACTGATAAAGCCGCCAGCGCAGAAACCGAACCAATAAGTCCACCCTCCAAGCGATTCGTCTTGGAGTCGGCCGCAACCAGAACTTTCAAACAAATTACGAATGCAAGTAAAAGAATAACATACATTGGCCAATCCGTGCTGAGCGAAGTAATCAGCCATTCACTACCAAGCAATAAAACCGGGAAACCCAGTGATTGAAATATTTCAGCCAATCCCAATTTATTCTTCAATACGGCAGCAAAGCCAGGCAAGCAGATTGCAAGAAGGATCATGTAAACAAGCAAGCCAGCAAAGTGCGTTGACTTGCCGCCCAACGGCCCTGGTTCTAGGAATGCCGCGAAAACATGCCATGAGGAATTCGCGCCAAGGCGATCCATGAGGTTGGTCAAACCAGGCACCACGCCGAATTCTCGCACCCATTTCACAGTGGCCATGTGATATGCAGGGGTATCCAGCATTTCCCGGGAGCCCCCGGCTAAAATAAAGGCAAACCAAAGATAACTTCCTACGGCAAAGAAGAAAAGAATCTTATTCCGATACCATTCATCATTCTTGAAAGCGGACGACAAGCCAGCGGCAATTTGGCGTGGTCCTACAATCAAAATCAACGCGCCCACGATAGAGAAATGGACCCAAGTATTGATAGGGTGGAAAATGGAAATAACCGAAACAAGCGGGATTAACAATGATAAGCCCAAGCCAGCAGTTGCTCCGACATCCAACCCGCGCAGGACGCTTAATTCTTGATTAGAGCTCTCAATCGGCAGCTTGAACAACCTTCGCATCAAGAGCCCTGCTGTAAAAATTACCAGAAAAAAATATATGGATACAGGGATAATTAATAGCATAGGGTCAAATAGGTTTTCTTATTGCAAACAAGTCGAAATAAAGGGGGCCTTTGCTTATGGCCGGGAAGTCGAGTAAAGTTGCGGTTTTTGCATCCAGCCATGGCAGGTTGCCGCCGCGGAATCGGACGAAAAAACCGTCATTTTCAAAGGCCGTGAGGAGTTGCGCGAATTCCCCGAGGTGGGCATCCACATCGTGGAGTTCGACAGCGATTCTTTTCACCCGCTGGATGGCTCCAGTCTCAAAGAGTTTTTGCAAAACCGGGAATTCCGCTCCCTCGATGTCCATTTTGAGCAGGTCGGTTTCCTCAGGAATCGCTCGGCTGAGATCGATACAATCCACCTGCATTTCGGATTCGTGCGAGACACTTCCTTTGTCGTCGCCCGAGCCAGCAAATCCGATTTTTCCATCCTCGGTCCACACAGCGGCATTGATAACTTGATCACCGGAAAAGCCAGCGCGCTGAATATTCGCTTTGGCAAGTTGAGCGAGGCGAGTATCAGCCTCGTAGCAAGTCAACTCGCACCCCGGATAATTTTGAAGAAACCAAATGGCACTTAATCCGATATTGCTGCCACAATCCACGATGCGAAGCGGGCGCTGGAAATTGGTGGCGGCAACAAACTGATAATTTTTTTCAAAGAATATGGCATCAAGTTGCTGGCGAATCGCGCCAGAATCCGTGTATTCAACCATTCCCCATGGGAACGCAGCTTGGCCAATCGCTCTGGCAGCCAACTTGGTTTGATTAAGCAATCGAAACTTGGCCTCGTGGATATTCCTCGGCGGCAATCCAAAAATCTGGCGTCCGCGCCAGAGCATTTGCACGGCAATTTTTTTAAGAAAAGATTTCATGGTGAGCGCCTTCGGCTCTGTAGCAGGGAGCGGAGAGCAGGGAGCTGATTGGATTCACTAGTCAATTTAGACAAATTCTATAATCTAATCTGAATGCTTTATGCAGTCCTAGGGAATTTTTCTCCTCGGTAGCCCCAGATATCCACCACGCTATCCGCACCATGCTGGGACTTCAGTTCGACCAAGGGATTTGGCGAGGCGTTTCTGGGCGAGAGGTGGTAGCGGAAGCCGTGGCTTTCCAAAAATCTCAAGACCTTGGAAACCTGCTGCTCTTTGCCAAGCTCAGTTCGACAAGTTACAAGAATTCTCTCCGCCGCACGGATACGATCCCCCACCCCTTCCAAGAATTCCATACCTGATATTCCAAGATCCAATCGCAAAAAATCCACGGGTTGATTCAAAAGTTCGGCTAATTTCTCGGGATTTTCGTGAATTGTCACCTTTGCATTTTTCGCCTCGGCCGCGTTTTTAGCGAGCGCTTCGCGCAAGTGCCCACCCTGCTCGAAAAGATGAATCTCCGGCGTCGGGAATTTGTTTGCCCAATAGCGCATCGGGAGTCCGATACCCGCACCCCAATCCACGATCACTGGGGAGCCCTTGATGCAGGGCACATCCAGAGCTTTTTCCAAAAAAATCCGCCTGTATTCGCGAAGAAAGCGTTGCGGGTCTTCAAAATGCAGAGAGAGACCTTCCAAGGCCGCGCTTCCACTTTGGCCTTCTGGTAAAGATTCGATTCGCCGCATTTCGGAATTTCGAGCCTTGAGTTGAGGGTCGCCCCACTCATCCAAGGCGGTTCGCATTTTGCGGGTGAGAAGTTTGTTAGCTCCGATATGGAAGTAGGTCTTCGCCTTGCGCAGCGGTTCATCATACCACTCCCAACCAAAGCAACGCCGCATTTCCGTAGGTGAAATCCGTTTATTGAATCCGATCTGCTCCAAGCCCCATTCGACTCGCTCTTCAGCTTCGCGAGGATGGCAGAACATGTTATCAAAATGTTTTAAAAGCACTTCTTCAGAAAATAAAGGAACTGCTGTTTCGGCAAGACCGGGCATATCTTCGTAAAAACGACAGTTTTCATAGTCCGTAGAACTAAATTCACAGATATCACCATAAAAAGAAACTTTTGCGCCAAAAGCTGCTCCATACGCAATGTGTGACCCATATCCATTGGTTGTTACGAACTCAAATTGGGACATAAGAGCTCGTGTTCGCAAGAGGGAATTTCGATCATTGGCATGAGCACCTTCAATAATCGGCACACCGATCTCCTCAAATTCTTTGACCCAATACCCTTTTTTGATGCAGGAGCTGTGCAAACACACAGCAACTCTGCTAAAGTCCTCCATAACAATTTTGATCTGCTTTGCGTATTCCTTGAACTTCCAATCATGAGCTGTGTAGTCAAGAGAGTGCGCGGGCATAATAAGCAAACTGTCAGGCAACCTTTTGTATATTTGAGGAGGCAGGTAACAGATGGGCAGTCCGATCGCTTTTGCTTTGTATCCATGAATCTTAAGATATTTCTCTTCAGAGCTATTTCCAATCCATATAGTATCTTTAGAGATGTTAAAATGGCTTTCTCCGCACGCCAATCGAGGATCTGTAAGAATATGGGGAGAACCCCAAGCGTGACTCCACCGTCCATTCATTTTTTGCGGTGTTTTTTTTAAACCGCAATACAATGATGCCCAATATCCTGCACCATATTGAAACGAGGAGGAAACAAATGGTTCGAACTCTCTTTTTGGAAGATTTATCAATGTCCTAGCATTTGGGGTTTAGCTTATGAACTTGCATGTATGGCACAACTTCTCCACCGAAGCTTAATTTGAAGGCCCCTCTGTTTGGGCTGTTAATTCCAACAAAATCAAAAGTGCGAATTCCATTTTTTTTGAACAAATCCATGATTGCCGCATCCATACAAAAAGTCCCAGATCCAGTTTTTCTATACTCTGGATCATTGGCTCCAAAAAGATAGTGCGCAATACCATTACCAACCAACCAGAAAGTCGCCGAGACTACTTGCCCAGCAATTTGGCAAAGATAGAGTTTGCCCACGCCGTTCGCCAACATTCTGGAGGCTATATTGGCAAGAGATTGGACCTCCTTCTCGGAACGAGTTATTCCCTGCCGCTCAAATGTCAGTGAATGCAACCTGTCCAATTCGGAAATCGCATCAGATGGCTCTACCACCGCACCTGCGGCTAAGGAGTTCTTCAAGTCCCTTCTGCGAAGTTGGCTATACCCGAGGTGCTCATTCCCATCCCGGATTTGGAGATGAGAGGTATATCTAACCCTCACTTCGTAGCCGCCTACTTGGGACTTGGTAGAATAGTTCAACCAATCGAATGCACGGAGATCGATTACAGAGTGGTGGTTGTTGAAAGAAATCTTTTCGAAGCGGGAAAACAATTCCGCGGCAAAAAGTTCGTTGATTTCATGCCTGAGCTCATTTCTGGAGTTTTCCTTTAAATCTTTGAAAGCGGCATAATGAATGCCAGCGTCAACGGAAAATGGGGGCACTTCGATCTCAGAATTTGAGTGCAAGGCAGGGAAGCCCGCTATTTTTTCGCTTCCTTTGCGAAGAAGGAAATAGGTGATTGAAGAACCGAGCGATTCTAAAAAATCCACGGAGCTAAAAACGGAGCACTGCGGCGACAATTTCTGGAACTCCGCCCACTCGTAACTTGAGATTTGTTCAAATGACAAACCCATAATTAAGAACGAGTTCGACTCATGCTAATAGTAAAATTGAATTTCACAAAGTTGCTGCGCACTTCAACCATACATTTGCATTCCTTTTCGATCCAACGACACAATTCCCATTGGTCTATGTAAAAAGTGCCCATATCCCTGCGTGTTCCTTGGCTGCAGATTCCATTAAAAACCACTTTACGCTTGGCTAGAGAAAACATCTTCTTGAGCATTTTTTTTATCAACTCGAGACTTTGGCCGTAGTCATAGTTAAAAATGCCGCTGGCCACGATGTAATCAAATTTCCCCGTGTTGAGAGCCAAAATATCAACTTGCTTGAATGTGCATTCAGGAAAGCGTTTTTTTGCTTCTTTGAGCAAACCTTGATTCACATCAATGCCATTGTAATTTCCGTCGAAACCTGTTGCCTTGAGAAATTGAAAAAACTCTGCATTCCCACAACCAACATCCAGAATTGAGCCTGAATGGTTTGAGATAAAATGTTTGATTTCGGAGAAGCGAAGGTATTGTCTTGTGATGTCATCATAACCAGCCCGGCCTGAGGGCGTGGTTTTGTCTTGGAGACCTGCGTATTTCGCATTGTTGCGATTTAGTAGTTTTTTGTCCATGAGTGAATAAGGGCTATACATTCCTGCTTTGTGTAAGCAATGGCGCCGGATGTCGTTTTTTCCAAGGGATCAGGAAACTGCATCCCCACGAGGATGCGAAGTGTTTTTGCTCCCAAAAGCTCCGCCTCAATGAGAAGGCTGGAAAACATTCCAGCCACAAGGTCGGCGTGCTGGATGAGGTCGTTCAGGAGCGCGTCTTTTTCGGCTGGCACCAAATACACTTCGACATTTTTTGGGAGATTTTTCAATCCGGTTTTTAAATAATCC
>Ga0172376_10003630_pt1 | contig 18115 bp, 17 predicted proteins | sample Lak35m_FD_121114 | JGI IMG/M metagenome (GOLD analysis project Ga0172376, IMG submission 121114) | Freshwater microbial communities from Kabuno Bay, South-Kivu, Congo - kab_092012_35m | ecosystem: Environmental > Aquatic > Freshwater > Lake | place: Democratic Republic of the Congo: South-Kivu... | reverse complement strand
TTAAAATTTAATTTAAATTAATAAAATGAAAACAATTTTTTGTCATTTTTAGAGAAGCGGGAATCGAGCGTCGACCCGGATCGAGGATTGATCCTGCCCGTGTTCTTCCTGTGAATCGGGAACGAACCTCGAGCGGGTCGCCGTCTGAGGCGAAGGTTGCCGGAAAGCTCCGGTCGTGGCGACCAAGGGCGGGCGAGCGCCGGGTCATCCCGGCGAACCTTCAGGTTTTGAGGTGGGTGAGCCTACTTTAGGGAATCTCGAAAGGCCTCAAACTCGGTCGCCTCCATCTCCACCAGGTGTCGGGGCTCTGGGAAGGTCCCGGATTGGACATCGGCGACGTATTCCCGGAAGGCGGCAACGCGTTCCTCCTGGAGCCGGCGATACTCGGCGAGAAAGTTCCGGTAGGCCTTGGCATGCCGGGGCAGCCTCTCATCGTATTCGCCGAGAAGGTCGTCCGAAAAGAGGAACTGGGTATCGCAGCCGGTTCCCGACCCCAGCGACATCAGGATCAGGGAGGTGTTCTTCGAGAGAAATCCGGCGAGGCGATGCGGCACCACTTCCAGCTCGGCAGCATAGGCCCCCGCGCTTTCCAAATCCTTCATTTGGCGGTAGAGGCTCCTTGCCTCCTCGGCGGTCTTGCCGATCGCGCGATAGTCCGTCCAGGTGACGTGTCGGGGAATCAGTCCGAGGTGGCCGACCACGGGGATGCCCTCGCGCGCCATGGCTTCGATGATCCGGGGGCTCGCTGAGCAATAGACCGAGCTCGCCCCGAGTTCGAGAGCCCGGAACCCGATGCGGATCGCCTCTTCCCGTGAGCTGAGCCCGTGGGGAGTTGATCCGGAGAGGAAACTGGTCGGCGCGGCCGCGACCAGCAGGGGGAGGCGGGCCTGCGCCTCGGGCGTGTCAAAGGGGCAGCTCATCAGGTCGACACCGGCTGCTTCCGCCGCGGCCGCTTCGTCGGGCGATTTGACGTGAAGGTGGGTCAGGATGCGCTTTCCCTTGAGGCGGCGGAGTTCGTGAACGGTGAATTTCTTGCGGGGGCGAAGCATGGCGGAAGGGACGTTAGCGGCGGCCGGTCGGGTTTGTAAAAGCAAATCTCGAGTGACGGGAGATGACGGGAGATGGCGGGAGAAGGGGGGCGGCTCCTTCCGGTCGGGAGGAAATGCTCAGACGATGGGGAATTGACGCTCTTCGCCCTTCAAAAAACGGGCGATCTCCCCAGAGGCTTCCAATCTCCCGCGGCGACGTTGCTCGCGGGTGGCGCCCCCGGTATGTGGCGTCAGCACCACGTTCTCCATCGTGAAGAGGACTTCGTTCACGATCGGTTCTTCCTCGTAAACGTCCAGTGCCGCCCCGGCGAGATGCCCCGAGCGAAGGGCGGCGACGAGCGCGGCTTCGTGCATCACCTTGCCACGGGCGACATTGATGAAGAATGCCCCCGGTTTCATCATCGCGAGCCGCTCGGCATTGATGAGGTGGCGCGTCGCTGCGGTCAGGGGCACCAGCACGACGACGAGGTCCGATTCGGCGAGAAGCGTTTCGAGAGGGCGGTAGCCTGGATGATCGTGCGGGGTCGACTTCGTGTGGATCACCCCCATGTCGAAAGCGCGGGCGCGAGCCTCGACCATCTTCGCGATGCGGCCATAGCCGATGATCCCGAGGGTCTTGCCGCCGAGCAGGGTGCCTTCCCAGCGGAGCGGCTCCATGCCGCGGCGCGCCCAGTCGCCGGTGCGGACAAAGCGGTCGCCCTCCGCGAGGCGTCGGGTCAGCGAGAGCATCAGCCCGAGGGTGTGATCGGCGGTCGATTCGGCAAAGGCGGCGGGCGTGTTGCTCGCGGCAATGCCGCGTTGGCGGAGTTCGGCGAGGTCGAGATTATCGATCCCCATGGCCGCGTTGGCGACGAAGCGCAGCGACTTCGCGGCGTCGAGGAATTCGGCATCCACGCGGAGCTCGCCTTGTGAGAGCACTGCGACGCAATCACCGATCGCGTCGAGGACCTGCGCGCGAGGCGCTGCTCTCACGCCGTTGTCGGGCATGAGGATTTCGGCGATCCCGTGGAGAGGCGAGAGATGTTCGATGGGGATGTGGACGGTGACAAAGACGCGGGGCAGGGGAGTGATCATGGCGGGTCGGAGACAAGGGTCGGAGACAAAAGAGCGGAGCGAGCTCGGTTGGACAAGTGGAATTTGGAACGGTGGTGCTTGTGCCCTCGGGAGCGGGGCGCTTTTCCACAAATCCCTCTCGCCAAGGTCTGGATTGTGGGGTATGAAAAAGAAATCAAGCCCCTTGCATCGGGCATCTGTCAGGTTCGTCGCTTCCAGAATCCGGTTCCGGCTCGAAGCCCGCCTTCTGCGGGCGGACCTCCCGGAAAAGCGTCGAGTATCATGAAGTTATTTGTTGGAAACCTGTCCTATGATCTCAGCGACGGCGAGCTGCGTGCCGCCTTTGCCGAGTTCGAACCCGTTCTCGAGTTTCACCGCCCTCAGGATCGCGAGACGGGTAAGCCGAGGGGTTTTGCTTTCGTCACGCTGGCCGACGAGGAAAGGGGTGCCGCCGCCATCGCCGCGCTCAACAACAAGATGCTTGGCGGTCGTGAGCTGAAGGTGAACGAAGCCGAGGATCGCCGCGGGTTCACGCCCGTGCGCTCGCACCGGCAGGATAACGACGATCCAACGGTTGGCGCGCTTCCCCGAATCGACAATCGGCCGGTTGGCAAGGACGGGCAAAAAGTTCGCTACAAGTCGATCTGAGCGTTTCACCGCACCTTTGACGCCGCGACCGAAACGGCGCGGGGCTTGTCCATTTTCGCCATTCGGTCGAAAACGGGCCCCTCGAACCCTACGATTGCGAGCCCCTCGCCCCGAGGCTGTCGTAGGCGCCAAAGTCGTTGAACCAGATCCGCTTCGCCCAACGGTAGACCGGGTGTTTCTCGGGGATCTCATCCCCCGAAGGGAGCCACTGGCTGTTGCGCGGCGTCATTGCTTCAAGCTCGGCGATGGCCGTCTGGCGGATCGTTGTGTCGGAGGCATGATGCTTTTCCGCGAGCGCCTTGACGAGGTCGGGACGTTCGAGGACGATGCACCCACGGGTGTGGCGTGCCGCCGTCTCGCGGAAGTCGCGGAGGAATTCGGACTTTGTCAGGGTCTCGTAGATCGAGCCGTCGCGCACGTTTTCGGTGGCGAACTGGATGATGGGGCAGGGCTCGATCGCCCCGGTGGGCGAGATGTGGTGAGAAATCCCGTTGGCCATGGGGCAGAGGGCGCGACCCTCGCCGTCATAGTAGGCATCGATGATGCCGAGGGGCAGCTTCACGCGCATGTCCACGACAAACTGCCGCACGCGGCGGGCCTGCTCTGGTGACAGGGCAAGATCCTCGTTCGGTTTCGGGCCAACGGGACGATAGCTGTGATACCAGGCATAGTGGACGCCGCGGTCGATCAGTTGTCGCAGCCATTTCTCGGTGAGCAGCTCGTCGATGTTCGTCCGGCAGAGGCTCGTCGCCACCCCGGTGAGAAGGCGGTTTTCGAGGCAATGATCGAGCCCTTTAAGCGTGCGGCTGAGGACGTCCTTGCCTCCCCGGCGCTCGTTGGCGACCAGCTCGGTGCCCTCGATCGAGACGAGGGGCGTGGCATTGCCGAGCTGGCGGAGCTGCCTCGCCTTCTTCTCGGTGATCATCTGCCCGTTGGTGAAGACCTGGAAGAAACAATCGGGATGCTCGGCGAGGAAGTCGAGCAGCCCCGGGTGCATGAAGGGCTCGCCTCCGAGGATGCCGAAGAACGAGTTCCCGTGCGCCTTGGCCTCGTTGACGACCTTGTTGAGGTCGTCGAGATCCAGCTTCACCTGCGGTTTGTCGACATCGACCCAGCAGCCCTGGCAGCGCAGGTTGCAACTGTTGAGGATGGAGAGGTAGAGAAAGGGCGGGAAGTAGATCCCGTCCCGCATCCGTTCCTTGTAGAGATTGACCGAACGGATCCCCTTCACCCCGAAATTCCACAGGAACTTGGCGAGATGCCGTTTGTCCGCGGTGCGGAGAATGCGGCCGGCATATTGGAGGCTGGGGAGGATCATGGGAACGTTTTGAGGCGGAAGTCTTCCGATTTCAGCCGTTCAGGAAAGGCACTTCAGGGCTGAATCCACGGTCGCTTCGTCATGCACGATGGCGTGGAGGGCCTTGGCGACTTTCGCGGGCCGCGGATGCTGCCAGACGTTACGTCCCACGGCGATGCCGGCGGCGCCGCCATCGATGGCCTTTTTCACCATCTCGAGGAGGGCACGATCATCGCCCATGGCCGCTCCTCCGAGGACGATGACGGGCACAAAGCAGGCCTCGACGATGGCGCGGAATTCATCGGCGCTCGCGCCGGTGGGGAAGGCGGTCTTGACGATGTCGGATCCCAGCTCGGCCGCGGCACGCACCGTGTAGCCGATGTTTTCGAGCGTGTAATCAGCCGGACGCCCGATGCCGAAAGGCAGGGCCTCGAGGATCACCGGCACATCGGCGTCGAGACTCTCGGCGATCAGCTCGGCCGCTTCGCGGAAGATGCCCGTCTCGTTCGCGTGATGGGTGTAGAGCATGTTCATCATCGCGTGGGCACCGCAGGTGAGGGCCTCGTCAGCTCCGTAGAGGCGGTAGCTGCCCTCGTCGAGGTTGTCGCCGTAGCGGGGCTTGTAGCAGTCGGTGCGCAGGCAGACGCCTTTACCCTCGAGAGCTTCGACGGCGGCGAAGGCAAGACCGAGATTGACGACGTAGCCGTCTACAACGGGATTTAGCTGTTCGATCAGGGCGATCGGATCCTCCAGGCCCGGCACGGGAATGGCGGTGCCGTGGTCGATGGGGAGGATGACGGTGCGTCCGTCGGACTGGAGAAAGCGGGCGAGGTGTTGATCACGATCCATTAGGGGTAAAGGGAGCCGCGATCCGCCGCAGGGTCAAGGTGCGGGTTTCTTCCTCGATCGGTTCGGTCAAGGACCGATCTTCAGAAAGGGCCGGACTTTCGCAAGCGTGGCGGGCCCGATCCCGGGCACATCGTCGAGCTGCTCGACGCTGCGGAAGGGGCGCCTCTTGATGACCTCGTCGGCAAGGGATTCGCGCAGCCCGGTGCGGACGAGCTCTTCGAGCGAGGCAGTGTTGAGATCGATCGGCTCCCCCGGCGGGGCGAGGATGAAGGCGTCGTCGATGGCCTCGAGGGCGCGCAGCTCCTCGCGCTGTTCGCGGCGCATCGCGACGAGTTTCTCGGGGTTGCAATGCTTCCAGAGGCCCCGGCCGAGGAGCGCGGCGGAAAGCTCGGCATCTTCCAACTCGGCCTGCCAGTCGTCACGCTTCGTGCCATCCGGACGCGATCTCCCGAATCCGAAGGCGCGGGCGAGTCCCGCCTCGACCAGCCATTCGCCGAGGTCGCGGCCGCCCGAAAGGGTGATGAAGGCGTAATGGCGCGGCGAACCCGAGCGGCCCGGGGCTTTGGAGAAGGAAGTGTGGACCGTGAACGGTTCGGCCAGGATCTCCGCCACCCGGCGCTTCGCCTCGACGCCGCACTGGCGGGCGATCCCAAAATCCTCCACCCCGAAGTATCGCGCCTGCTCGCGGAGCCGACGTTTTCCCGTCACATCGGCGACATCGGTCTCGAGGCAGTCGACGAAGTAGAGGCGCAACACCGTCTCCCTGCCGTCGGGCAGGCGGACGACGAAGGAATCGCCATCCGCCCACTCCGTCGCCACGTATCGACAGCCCGGGATGGACTGAAGGGGTTCCTGCGCCCCAGTGAGCGAGAAGGTCACCACGAGGCTGACCGCCACGAGGCAGCGCAGTAGAGGCGAGGCGTTAGCGGGCGAGTCCGGGGAAACTATCGACATACTGGATCTTAAAATCCGGAAAGCTGTCCACAATCTGTATTTTGAAATCCGGGAAGCTTTCCACGATCTGCCATTTGCCGACAGAATCCGGAAATGCGTTGACCCTCATCACCTTCAGGTCCGGAAACGCCGTCACCACCTTCACCTGATAATCCGGAAAGCTCGTGACGAGCTGGATCTTTCCGTAGACCTTCGCGATCGCCGCCGAGGAGAGGGGATTCTTCGCGGAGAGTGGCAGGGCGAGAAAGAGGGCGGAGCCAAAGAGCAGCAGGGCGAGATCGCGAGAAGTGAGTCGGTTCATGAAAGAGGGACGGATGACCCGGACTGGTCATTCAGGCAAACCAAAAAGATCCCCCGGACACTCCCTCTCCCTCTCGATCGATCCGCTTCCGGCACCCGAAAGGGTGGGGGATGCCGATTGACGCGCTCCGATCCGGCCGGTATTTTACCACGGGTCTCTTTTTCAATCCGGGATCCTCCTTACCATGAAAACACTCTGGATGACGAAGGTCGGGCTCGCGGCACTGCTGCTGGCGGGCGTGGTGGACGCAGGCGCGGATGATCTCGTCGCTCGCATCGGATTCACTGGCTCCATTTACAACAATCAGGCCCGCCAGGCGCTCACCGGCACGGTCGGTGGCACCGGCGAATATGGGAAACTCAATCTCGAGGTCGATCTCCGCGGCACCATGACGAGCGAGGTGGGAACGCGAATCCCCGAGACGCGCCTCACCGGGAATTATCCCGTCGAGATTGTGCTGAAAGTCAGCAAGTCGGGTATCAGGGTCTCGGACTCGTTCACCACCGACATCAAGGTCAGTCGGAGATGGATCACCTTCGGTGATTACGGCTCGATCAGACTGGTCCGCCCCATCGATCCGCGGAAAATGGGACGCCAGCCGATCCGGGGTTCCGGGATTCTCAAATACAACTTTTGAGGCGATCCAACCTCGGAGGACGGTTCCCTGAAAGAGGGGGAGAGTGGAAGGGCTGGGACTCGAACCCAGGACCAATTGGTTAAAAGCCAACTGCTCTACCGACTGAGCTACCTTTCCGTTGGAAACCGAACGCGCGAAGTGCGGCTCGGGCCGGGTCGGAATTATACCGATCCCCTGAAGTCACGCAAGTGAAAGTTCGACGAGAAGATCCTGCAGGTCTCCCTGCCCTTGGCCGACTCGGAAATGCCGGTATCCCGCTGCCTCGGCTCCAGCCCAGTCACAGACGGGATCGTCGCCGACGTGCAGAATCGCCTCAGGGCGGACGCCGAGGCGTTCGCTGACCCGTTCAAAGAGCCTCGGATCTGGCTTGGAGAGGCGCTCCTCACCAGAGAGAAAAATCGCCTCGAAAGGTTCGACCAATCCGAGGTCGGAAAAGACGCGGCGGAGGCGGGCGTCGAAGTTCGAGAGGACGACGCAGCGGTGGGCTGCGGCGATTCGATGCAGGATCTCGGCGGTCCCGGGTGCGGCGAGCCAAGTGCCCGGCTCCTCGAAATGAAGGTAGAGGTCGTCAAAAAAAGCGTCGTAACTAACTTTATCCGGGAAGGTGACGCCGCTCTCTGCAAACACATCGCGAACGAGCCGGCTCCACCAAGCCCGCTCCGGTTGATCATCGGCGGTGGCGACGGATTCGGCTGAGAAGGGAGGACTGGTGCGTTTCCAGACCGCACCAAAGGTGCGCCCGATGACGGTGGGATCGACGATCGCGTCGTGCCTGGCGGCGACCCGGGCGTAAGTGACTCCGACCGGTTCAGCAAGGTGAATGAGCGTGCCGGCGGCGTCAAAGCTGACGACTTCAGGAGGGCGTTGTTTCATGGTGGAATTCGGCAACGGTCCGCGGGAGGACGCGATTTTCAACGAATCACAACTTGATTTGCGGGGATTCGCGTGTTTTCTAGATGGTGGGCTTCAGATCCGTCCTGGGCCCTGCATACTTGAGACGCCGGGCGTTCGCGCCTGGTTTGATGAAAGTGGGCTCGTCCCGCTTTTTTTTGTCTCAACATCATAGGACCTTTTGGAGCGTTGGAGAAAATGACAAACGAACTACTGGCACTTTTCGAATACTACGAGAAGGAGAAGGGCATCAAGCGCGATACGATGATCGATGCGCTCGAGACCGCCTTGCTCTCGGCATCGCGCAAGAGCATCGGGCCCGCCCGGGAGATGCGCATCAAGATCGAGCCTGAAAAAGGCGACATTCGTGCTTTCGCGACCCTCGTGGTGCGTGATCGCGTCACCAACCCCTATGAGGAGATCGACATCTTTACTGCCCGCCGCATCAGCCCCGGGATCGAGGTCGGTTCCGATCTCGAGGTGGACATCACGCCGAAAAATTTCGGTCGGATTGCCGCGCAAACCGCGAAGCAGACCATGATGCAACGTCTCCGTCAGGCGGAGAAAGAGATGATCTACGACGAGTTCAAGGACCGGGCTGGCGACATCGTCTCCGGCACGGTGCGGCGCTTCGAGCGCGGCGACGTCTACATCGACCTTGGTAAGTTCGAGGGGGTGATGCATCAGCGCGAGCGGGTCTCGACCGAGGAATACAACGTCGGGGACCGTGTCCGTGCCTATGTCGTCGCTGTGGAGAACGGGGCGAGGGGACCTGAGATCATTCTTTCCCGCAGCCATCCGAATTTCGTGCGCCGACTGTTCGAGTCCGAAGTCAGCGAGATCGCCGACCGCACCGTCGAAATCCGCTCGCTTGCCCGCGAGGCTGGCTACCGCACCAAGGTGGCCGTTTATAGCGCGGATGAGAAGGTGGATCCGGTGGGGGCCTGCGTTGGTCTGCGCGGGGCACGCGTCAAGAATATTGTCCGTGAACTCAACAACGAAAAGGTCGATATCATTCGCTGGAGCGACGACATCCGTCTCCTCGTGACCGAGGCCCTCAAGCCCGCCGAGATCAAGTCCATCTCCGTCGATGAGGCGAAGAAGTCCGTCCTCGTGAAGGTGGATGAGGAGGAACTCTCCAAGGCGATCGGGCGCCGTGGTCAAAATGCCCGGCTCACCGCCCGCCTTACCGGATGGGATGTCCAGGTGCAGAGAGACGAGTCGGCCCACGAGGCGTTTGAGGCACAGGTCGCCGGCGCTGCCGCGGCCATTGCCAAAGGGGCCGGAATTGATCAGGAGATGGCGATCATGCTCGTCCGCAGCGGTCTCAACAGTCTTGAGATCCTCGCGAATGATGTCGACGAGGTGGACATTGCTGGTATCCTCGAGATTCCGGTCGAGGAAGCTCTCGAGATCCGCAATCGTGCGGTGGTCGCGACGGGTGGTTCCGTCCCCGTCGAAGCTCCCGAGGCCGACGAAGCTCCCGTCCCTGTCGAAGCTCTTGCGGCCGACGAAGCTACCGGGGCCGTTGAGGCTCCCGAAGTCGACGAGGAGTCGGCGGGTTGAGAGTCCTCGCGGGCTTGATCCCGCCTTCTCGGATTGACAATGCTTTTCAGAACTCCAAAGTAAATATTCCTCCTCCCGTCGGCTTTCTGCCTCCCCATCCCGCCCGATTTCCTCATGCCCCCCCGCAAAGACAGTCCTTCCAAAGAACCCCGGGAATCGGTCGAGACCGAGTCCAAATCGCTCGATGAGCAAAAGGCTGAGGCCCTGAATCTCTTTGAGAAGGGGGAGCGGAAAGAGGCTCGCAAGGGCAAGTTGACGGCTTCGGTGGCCGAGCAGGGGTCTCTTTACGGGCACCTCGGGTCGGACAACACGATCGCCTCTCTGGCTGGAGCAAAGGCCGCGAACCGGGCCTCCCAGATCTCCGCCGAGTCCGAGTCCATCGAGTCGGAGGGAGAGCCTACCAAATCGATCGAGGTGGTTGGCGACAAGAAGGTCATCCACTTCAAGCCTCCCATCATCATCAAAGAGTTGGCAGCGATGATGGAGCTGCGGCCCGTCGAGTTGATGAAGGATCTCATGGAGATGGAGATCTTTGCGACGCTGACTCAGGCAATCGAGCCGGAAATCGCGGCGAGGGTCTGCGAAAAGCATGGATTTGTTTTCGAGAAAGAGCGCCGCGAGAAGGGCGCCGGCGTCCACAAGGTGGAAGAGGTCATTGAGGTTCCCGAGGTTCAGGACATCAAGGAAGTGGAGGAGGACAAGCTCCGTCTGCGTCCGCCGGTCGTCACCTTCATGGGGCACGTCGATCACGGCAAGACCTCTTTGCTCGACGCCTTTCGAGGTTCTCGCGTTGTCGCCGGTGAAGCTGGCGGTATCACCCAGCACATCGGCGCGTATCAGGTGACCCGCGGTGGGAACACGGTCACCTTCATCGATACCCCCGGTCACGCCGCCTTTTCCGAAATGCGGGCGCGCGGGGCCAATGTCACCGACATCGTCGTCCTCGTCGTCGCGGCGGACGACGGTCTCATGCCGACCACTCTCGAAGCGATCGACCACTGCAAGGCCGCCGGCGTCACCATCATCGTGGCACTGAACAAGTGTGACCTTCCAAGGGCCGACCTCCACCGGGCCAAAGGACAGTTGCAGGACGTTGGCCTCACTCCCGAAGAATACGGGGGTTCCACCATTTGTGTCGAAGTTTCCGCGAAAACCGGCCAGGGTCTCGACTCACTTTTCGAGATGATCCACCTCCAGGCCGAGGTGCTCGAACTGAAGGCGAACTTCGAAGGACCCGCCCGCGGAATCGTCATCGAGGCCCGCACCGAGGCGGGCAAGGGGCCCACCGCGACAGTGCTCGTGCAAAGCGGCACGCTCGACGTGGGCGATTCCTTCATCTGCGGCGTCGTCTGGGGCAAGGTCAAGGCGCTCCTCGACGACAAACAGAAGCGCATCCCCTCGGGAGGTCCGTCGACCCCAGTCGAGATCGTCGGGTATTCCGCTGTTCCCAGTGTCGGCGACGAGCTCGTCGAGCTCGAGAACGATCGCAAGGCGAAGAAGCTCAGTGACGAGCGCCTCGAAGCCCAGCGTCAGGCCAAGCTTGCACCGATCCAGCGTTCCGCCCTTGAGACCCTTTTCAACAACATCGAACAGGGGAAGAAAGCGTCACTGCGCCTCATCATCAAGGCCGATGCCCAGGGCTCGCTCCAAGCGATCGAAAAATCGCTCAACGAGATCGAGTCTGACAAGATATCCGCCGAGATTCTGCGCCAGAGTGTCGGGCCCATCACCGAGGCTGACGTGATTCTTGCGAGCGCCTCGGATGCCATTCTCATCGGTTTTAACACCAAGGTGGAGGCCAAGGCTCAGCCCATCGTGAAGCGCGAGGGGGTGCAGGTGAAATTGTTCTCCATCATCTACGAGCTCATCGATCAGGTGAAAGAGGCCATGCTCGGCCTCCTCGAGCCGGAGACCCGCGAGAAGGTTGTCGGTCACGCCAAGGTTCTCGAAGTCTTCAAACTTTCCTCCGGCAAGGTTGGCGGCTGCTCTGTCACCGATGGCCGTCTTGCCCGTCGTGCCCGTGCGCGTGTCCTTCGTGACGGGGTGCCCATCTATGATGGCGGTTTTTCCACCCTCCGCCGCTTCAAGGAGGATGTGAAGGAGGTAAAGGTCGGTCTCGAGTGCGGTGTCAAGCTCGGTCGGTTCAACGACTACCAGCCCGGCGACGTCATCGAATGTTACGAGCTCGAGAAGCTCGAGCAGACGCTCTGAGGCCGGGTTTCGCGTCCCCGTTTCGAATCCGCCGCGGCGGACCAATAAAGCCCGACCATGAGCCAACGACTCGACCGCATCAACGAATTGCTCCGGCGCGAGATCAGCGCCTGCATCGAGAAGCATTTCGAATTTCCCGAGGTGCTCGTCACGGTCCACGATGTCGAGACCGCCGTGGACCTGAAGAATGCCACCGTCTTCATCGGTGTGATCGGTTCGCCCGAACAGGCGCGTGCGGTCTTGAACAGGCTCAACGGCAAGCGGGGATTCATTCAGGGCACCGTGATGAAGCGGGTCGTGTTACGTAGCACCCCGCTTCTTCATTTCAAGGTGGATGACTCAGTCGAACGCGGCGTGCGCCTTCTCAACCTCCTCGACGAAATCGGTGATGTCGATTTGCCTGACGATCCCGAGTCCCGAACCGACAAGCTCTGAAGAAACCGGCGCCTGCTGATCGAAATCGGTCTTCGCGGGATGCCGGTCCAATCAGCCGCTCAACCCGTCCCTGCCTTTGTGGAATCGACCCTGTCAGACCTTCGGGAGCGGATCGAGTCTTCCGACTCCATCGTCGTCGTCAGTCACGATCGACCCGATGGTGACGCCATCGGGTCGTCTCTGGCGCTCGCGCTCATCCTTGAAAAGCTTGGCAAGCGCGTCACCGTCGTCAATCGCGATCGTGTGCCTGAGTCGCTTGCTTTCCTTCCGGGAAGTGAAAGGATCGTCCGCCTTGAGGCGCCGGTCCAGGCGGATCTCCTGATCGTCCTCGATGCGGCCGGGAAGGATCGAATCGACTCCGCCTTCTGGGACTGCGTTGCGTCGGTTCCCGCGACGATCAATCTCGATCACCACATCAGCAACACCCGCTTTGGCGACTTGGTGTATGTCGACGAACGCGCCCCCGCCACGGGTCAGCTCGTCTTCGAGCTCGCCCGCTCCGCCGACTGGCCTCTCGATGCCGCCATCGGCGAAAATCTCCTCGTCGCCATCTCGACTGACACCGGCAGTTTCCGCTACCCTTCGACCACCGCGGAAACGATGCGCATCGCTGGGGCCATCTTCGACCTCGGTGTGGATGTCGGTTTGGTGAATCAGCGCCTCTACGAGAGTTATCCCCTGCGCCGAGTCGAGGCCCTGCGGCGACTTCTCGAGGGGATGCGGCTCGACTTCGGGGGACGCTGCGCCAGTGTGAGGCTGCCTCTCGAACTGACCCGCGAACTCGATCTCCAGTCGGGCGACACCGAGGGCGTCATCGATGTGATCCGCGCGATCGACTCCGTTCAGATTGCGGTATTTTTTGAGGAATTGCCCGACGGGAGGATTCGTATCAGCAGCCGGGCCAAGGAAGCCCGCTACGGAGTCGGAGACCTCTGTGCCCGTTTTGGCGGAGGAGGCCATACCTTGGCGGCGGGGGCAAGAATGACCGGGCCCCTCGTGGCGGCAGAGGAAAGGTTTTTGGCGGCGGTGGGAGAGCTGTTTGGTTAGGGCGGGCGCCGGAGGCCGGGAAGCCACGGAACAGGCAGGCGGGAAACCGCTCCGTTTTTTGCCGTGAGGGCGTTCCTTTTCAGGTTCTCCTACTCTCGCAGCAGAGCCGCGAAGGACCCATCGTGCCCATCGCGCCACGGCAGCGACGTGATCGTCTTCTCGACGGCCAGTCCGCTTGCGGCAACGACGCCCTCATTCTCCGTGGCGTCGAGCGAGCAGGTGCTGTAGACAATCCTGCCACCGGGCTTGAGGGCCTTGGCGAGGGATTTGAGGAGGGTCAGTTGTTGCGCCGCCTGACGTTCGAAATCGCGCTCCTGGAGGCGCCATCTCACGTCGACACGTCGGCGCATCACGCCGCTGTTGGAGCAGGGTGCGTCGAGGAGGATGGCGTCGAAGGCAGGGAGGCCATCAAGTGCCGATGGGGAAGTCCAATCGACGCGGAGAACCTCGACCGGGGTGACCGCGAGGCGTTCGAGGTTTTCCCGCATCGCTCTGATCCGACCTTCCGAGGAGTCGGTGGCATGGAGGTTTCCCCGATTTTCCATGAGGGCGGCGAGGAGGGCGGTCTTCCCTCCGGGCGCGGCGCAGGCGTCGAGAATGGCTTCGCCGGGCTGCGGATCGAGAAGCCGGCAGGCGAGGGAGGTGCTGGGATCCTGAATGTAGATGAGGCCTTCGCGGAGCCAGTCGGAGTTTGGCGCGCCATCGACCTTGAAGAAATCGGGGTAAGCATCGCCGAGGAGCAGAGGCGCGATCTCGGAGCGGACCCGGTCGAGGGCTTCGCGATCCCGTGAAAGACGATTGAGGCGGGCGTAGACGGCGGGTGGCTCGTTGTTCCAACGGCAGAGGGCCTCGGTGATTTCGGACCCGTATTGGGCGGTCCACCGGCGGATGAGGAAGTCGGGATGGGAAAAGCGATCCTCGACCGACCACGTTTCGATTTCGGCGACGAGTTCGGGCTTCCGTCGTTGCGCGCTGCGGAGGATGGCGTTGACGAGGGAACGCTCGTGATTCCTGGCGAGGCCGACGGTTTCATTGACGGCGGCATGTTCGGCGATCCCGGACTTGAAGAGTTGGTAGAGGCCGAGTCGGAGGAGGTTCTGGGTGGAACCCTTGATGGAGCCGCGTCGGAAACGATCAATCAACTCATCGAGGAGGTAGAGATTGCGAATGACACCGTAGAGCAGATCCTGGGCGAGACCTCGATCCGGAGGCGATAGGCGCAAGCGGCGCGATTGATCCTCGAGGATGTCGGTGGCGTAGCGGGAGGTATCCTCCCATTCAGTGAGGGATTCGAGGGCGCAGCGTCGGGCGGGGGAGGTGGTGTCGCGGGACATAGATAGGGGGTCACGGGTCGCGGGGAAAAACCGTTTACTCCCACTCTTACCTCCTACTCATTCTCGGCGGAGGGGCGAGTGACGTTCGGGTTTTGAGGAGGAGAATGAGTTAAGAGAAGGAGGAACAGACTAACGTTTCGCAAGACGCTCACGCAGATTCTTCGCGGCTTCGCCTTCAATGACGAGGGTGTTGGCGAGGCCGTTGCCGAAGTGGGTGAAATCCTTGAAAGTCCAAACGACCTCCTTGGCTTTGGTCACTTCGATGATTTGCGGGTGGTCAGGGCCGGCGTGGCAGTTGCCGAAGCGAAGGTTTCCGTTCGCGAGTTCTTCGACGGTGGTGACCCAGGCGAGAACGATGCCGGGCAGATCGTTCTGCTCGAGCTTCCAGACAACCTCCTTCGCCGGTGTGACTTCGAGGAGGCTGTGACCGTTCCCGGTGGCGACGAGGGTGTTGCCGTTCTTCAACCGGATCGCGGCGAAGCATTTGCCGCCGAAGGCTTCGGGTCCATGGCCGCCGGCAGGGGCCTTGCCGAAGAGGGGAACGGGGAAATCCCACACGATCTTGCCGTCGGCATCATACTCCTTGACGATCTGGTCGGCCTCGTGCGCGACAAGGTAATGGCCGCTCTCGAGACGCCGGACGAGGCGGGTGTCCGAATGAGCGTTGGGTTTGGAGACGACGAGGGGCAGGGTCTTGACAATGGTTTTGTCAGGGGCGACCTCGAGAAGACGGCCGGGGCCGGACTCGACAATCAGGGTATTGCCGTTCTCGAAACGCTGGTAGGCGTGGATCTCGACCTTGCCGTCGCCTTCGCTGCGGTTGGTTTGGGTGGCGTCGTATTCCCAGACGATCTCCTTGGCGAGATTCACTTCGATGACACGCGGCCATCCATCCTGGGTGAGGAGGTTGCCGTTGGGGAGGAGGTGCAGATCGTGGACCGCACCGAGGGGACGGTGCCAGAGGAGTTGGTTGTCGGCGGTGGGATCGACGATGGCGAGGCCCTTGCCGCCCTCGGCACCGATGACGAGCCGGTCGGTGGGTGCGGCGCGAAGGGGGGATCCTGACAGAAGCGCCAAAAAGGCAAGAGGAAGAGCGGTGAGGCAACGATTCAGAGCGGGGATTTTCATGAGGGATTCGGGGACAAGGGAACCGGCCAGACAGGGCGGATCGAATCGGCTCGAACCCAGCCGCGAAGATCGCCGGGGATTTCGGCGTAGGCCCAGGGACCGGCGACGCGGAGGAGTCGGAGCTCGGAGCCGGGGGGTAGGGCGACGACGACTTTCGCTTCCGGCACCGGCGCGGTGAGGGCACTGACGCCCTCAGCCGTGACAATGGAAAAGGCTGAGGGGGAGAGGCGCTGTTCGCGATAATTTCCGGCCTTTGAGAAGACGAAAGCGGCCGCGAGAAGTGCGAGACTGAGGGCGATGATGGCCGGGAGATTGGACCGGAGACGCGGAACCAGCGTTGCCCCTGAGAGGGAAAGGAGCGCGCCCCAAAAAGCGAGCGAGGCTGCCCAAGGTGCTGAGGTGGCGGGGAGTGTGGCGATGGTTCGGTCGAGCCAGCTCTCGGCGAACTCGAAGAAGGCAAGCCGGGTGCGGAGGAAGGCGAGACTCTGGGTGGGCTCGGGCTTGCCGGGCTCGAGAAGGAGGGCGCGTCGCATCCAGAGGACCGCTTCTCCGGATAGGCCGAGTTTCTGTTTGGCTGCCCCGAGATTGTAGTAGAGATCGGCGGAGAGATGACCGCCCGTGGCGAGTCCTTCGTAGACGGTGGCGGCGGCGGTGTAGTCGCCTTTCTCGTAGAGCCGGTTCGCCTCGACGAAACGGCCAGTCGCATCGTCGGCGCGGAGGGTGCCGCAAACGACAAGGCAGAGCACGAGGATGAAGGGACGAAAAGTCATGGGCGGGAGGGGGGCCTAGGTCTCAGCGAGTCGGAAGGCGGCGGAGGAGAGAGAGAAGTTCGTCGGCCTCGATATCGGTGACCGGCGAATCGGGTTCGGTCTGACCGCTGTAGAGCACGGCATCGCAGCGGCCGGCGATGCGATGAATCACCTCGAGGACCTGCGGAGGTGCGGTGGGATGTTCGCGTTTCCACGCGGCTAGGGCGATGGATACGGCATGGAAAAACTCGCGTCGGTTCATGCCGCGTTGGGGGAGTCGCTTCATCGCCTGGGCGAAACTGACCTCGGTCGAGGGTTTCCGTTGCGATTCGCGTCTTACCCTCCAGCGTATCACGCCCCAACCCACGACGGCGCCGAAGGTCGCTGTGAAAAAAGCCTGTGCCAGCCAGAATCCGAAGCCGGGACGCGAGGACGGTGCCGAGGCGAGCCATCGGGGATCGCCGGTATGAATATGGAGGACGTCGTCGAACTTCGCGTCGGGACGTTTCGCCGCGGGATCCCCGCCTCCGGGGGGGGCGGCGATCGATGGAGCAACCTCGACGGATGCGGCGGCAGCGATGAGGACGGGGAAGGGCCCCTGTTTCAGGGTCACATATTCCGCCTTGGCCGGGTCGAAATAGGTGAGGTGGAACTCTGGAACGGTCTCGGTGAGCGTCTCGGGGATGAGCACCTGCGAGAAGCGGACGGTGCCTGCACGAAATCCATCGGAGTCCTCTTCGTCGTTGAGCTTCTTGTTAGGCTCGTAGGTTTTCCAGATGCCCTTCTGCGGGATCGCGAGGACGGGGGCGCCCATGGTGCGGAGGTTGCCGATACCGGTGACTTCGAAATCGATCGTGATCGGATCGCCAATGCCGAGAGAGCTCAGGGACGGCTTCGCGCTGAATTGGAAGGCGCCGATGCCGCCGGTAAAGCTCGCGGGAGCTCCGTCAGGGAGCGGTTTGACGGTGACGTTTACCGTGTTGGTGGCGAGCTGTTGAGACGCGGTGCGCTGGAAAAAGGAGGAAAGTCCAAATGCGCCGCTTTCGGACTGGACTGTCCGCACGACGATCTCGCCGGGGCCGAGGCGGTGTCTCCCTGGTTTCAAAGCGAAGAGGTTCGACGGCAACACTGCGGAAGAGTAGTAACTGTCGCCAATCTCCGCGCCATTGGTCTGGAGTTCCCGAAAACCGCGGAAGACGAAACTCTCGTGCTTCAGGGCGGCGGTGACGACGTCGTGGATGGAGTTGCGTCCGCGAACATACGCGGTCAGGGTCAAGGGGACGAGTTCATTCACGTAAAAGGTGTCGCGGGTCAGTTCGAGCTTTCCGAAATATGGCTTGGTTGCATCGAGGACGGCTTCCGGATCAGAGTTTTCGACGATGTGGATCACCACCGGACGAGTTTTGGCGTTTCGATCCCTAAGGCGGATCTCAAACTCGGGGATGGTGAAGGTGCCCGGTTCGTTGCCGCGGATGCGGTAGAAGTAGGTCGTCTCGAAAGACTCCCGTCCGGCGAGCATTTTGATGGAGGACTGCTGTCCGGAGAAGACGACCTCGAGCCCCTCCATCTCAATGCGTTCGGGCATCTTAGCCTCGGCATTTCGGACCTTGATGAAGAGTTGGCCGATTTCGCCGACGGCGATACGGTCGCTGAGGACGTTGACGGCGATGGGGTCGTCGGTCGGAGCAGTCTGCGGCACGGCATTCTGCGCGCGCAGCGGGATTGCGTCGAGGAGACAAAAAAGAAGGATGACGGCAAGGGGTGTCCGCATGGTGGAAACTTACCAGTTTTTGAACTTTTCGCCCCGTGCGGGTGAAGGTAAGCGCGGGCGGACTTCGGTCTCGTCGGCGAGGGCGTCGAGGAGTTGGCGGGCCTCGGTGGGGGCGTAGCCGGTCTCGGGATTCCGCGGCATCGGCTGGCCCTGGGTGGAGTTGGCGTTGGCCTGGCCCGGCTGGGCCTGGTTCGG
>Ga0172376_10003628_pt1 | contig 18130 bp, 13 predicted proteins | sample Lak35m_FD_121114 | JGI IMG/M metagenome (GOLD analysis project Ga0172376, IMG submission 121114) | Freshwater microbial communities from Kabuno Bay, South-Kivu, Congo - kab_092012_35m | ecosystem: Environmental > Aquatic > Freshwater > Lake | place: Democratic Republic of the Congo: South-Kivu... | reverse complement strand
GTCGTTGCCATCTCCACCTCTGATGAGGTCATTGCCATCTCCTCCTGCAATATCATCATTTCCCTCACCCCCAATTAGCTTATCATCTCCACTGTAGCCCCTTATGTAGTCTGCATAAGCTGTACCTGGTCTCTTTGTCTCCATTGAGTACGTAGTTCTTCTAATCGCAAATGATTATATGTTCGCCCAAAGGCTATGTCAAGTATTTGCCAAAAGTTGGTCTGCTCGGCAAATTCTTGCAGGGTCTGAATTAGTGAGGTTAACGCGCCATTCAATTTGTTTTTGACCTGATTTTGCTGAGTCATTTTTTTATCCCATAGGGGCGTTGGGTTTCGTATTAAACTTATCACCCACTTAGCTTAACACAATTCTAATTATAATAGCAATTATTTATAGGATGGGTTAGCAGTAATCCATGGGGGCGTTGGGTTTCATGCTTCAACCCAACCTACGTTGATCTTATACTTAATTCCACTTGAGCTTAGGAGAAATGCGATCGCCTGTACATGATTCCCAAAAAAGAGCGATCGCCTGCGGTTTTGATATAGTGGAGTAAGATACCCTATAGGATTAAAGAACGCGCTCTTCCCATTTTCTGTCCCTCCCATGCTTTCCCCTGATCTAAAATCTCGCCTTTCTCAACCTTTAAAAATCGGCTCCTTTGAGGTTAAAAGCCGGGTTCTACAGTCCCCCTTGTCTGGGGTGACGGATTTAGTGTTTCGTCGCTTGGTGCGTCGCTATGCGCCGGATTCCATGATGTACACTGAAATGGTTAATGCTACGGGTTTACATTATGTGAAACAACTACCCAAAATCATGGAGGTAGACCCTAATGAGCGCCCTATTAGTATTCAGTTATTTGATTGTCGTCCTGATTTTTTAGCAGAAGCAGCAGTGAAAGCAGTAGCAGAGGGTGCAGACACTGTGGATATTAATATGGGCTGTCCGGTGAATAAAATCACTAAAAATGGTGGCGGGTCATCTTTGTTACGACAACCAGAGGTAGCAGAAGCTATTGTGAGGGAAGTGGTCAAAGCGGTAAATGTCCCGGTTACGGTGAAAACTCGTATTGGCTGGAGTGATAAAGAAATTACTATTCTAGATTTTGCCAAACGGATGGAAGATGCGGGAGCAAAAATGATTACTGTCCATGGTAGAACTCGTGCCCAGGGTTATAATGGTAATGCTCGTTGGGAATGGATAGCTAAGGTTAAACAAATACTTTCTATTCCAGTGATTGCTAATGGGGATATTTTTTCTGTTGCTGCTGCTGTTAAATGTTTGGCAGAAACTGGAGCAGATGGTGTAATGTGCTCCCGTGGAACTTTGGGATACCCCTTTCTAGTAGGTGAGGTGGATCATTTTTTAAAAACTGGGGAATTATTACCTCCCCCTACTCCCACTCAACGCCTAGAATGTGCTAGAGAACATTTGTATGCTTTGTGGGAATATAAGGGCGATCGCGGGGTACGTCAAGCTCGTAAACATCTTACCTGGTATGCGAAAGATTTTATGGGAGCAGCAGACTTACGAGGGAAGTTAAGCACTATAGAAACTGTACAACAGGGGTTAGACCTAATTGATAAAGCTATAGAAGGTCTTAGAATCCTACCGCTCATTAATGTCTAACCAAACCACTCAGACCTTAACAATCTGGGTAGGTGGGGTGAGCGTGCATGACTCCCCGATAAATCTGGGGTATTCTCGCAGGTTAAGATAAATTTTGAACGAATGATCGGTGGTTTAATGTAATATAGCTAGATAATTCTCCTAGCTACATAACTCCTAATGGTAAAAAATAACCACTCAAAATCCGCACGGGAGATTTTTAATATCTCCAGGTGGGCGATTAAATTTTCATGGCTGACGGTATGCTTCTGGATTGGGGTAACAGCAGCAGGTCTGTTAGCTTTTAGTTCCCTAAAATACGCACTTTTCCCAGATATTACTTTCCCTGTGGTTGTGGTAAATGCTCAAGCACCAATCACTTCAGCTATGGAAACGGAAGAAAAGTTAACTAAACCAATAGAAACAAGTTTAAAATCTATACCAGGAATTGATAATATTCGTTCTTCTACATATCCAGGACAAAGTGCTATTAGTCTTTTATTTCCAGTTGGCACAAATTTAGAAGGATCTACTCAAAAAACTACAAGTGTACTCAAGGGCGTAAAACTACCAGCAGGAGCAAGTTATAAAATTATTCCTTTGAATCTAAATGAGTCTTCGGTAGTAAGTTATGCCATTGAAGGTGAATCTAAAAATCTAGATGATTTACATCAATTGGCAAAAACAAAAATTGTACCGACAATTGAAAAATTAGCGGGGGTACTCAAGGTCTCACTATTGGGCACTGCACCAAAATCCGCTTTACCTAACACCAGCAGCTTAATTCCAGACGATGGAAATTTAATCAGATTTAATGGCAAAGATGCATTAGCATTTCAGGTGGTAAAACGTGCAGATGCCAATACCCTAGAAGTAGTGGATAAAGTAGAGCAAGAAGTCAATAAGCTACGCTCTAGTCTGAAAAATGTCACATTCACCCTAGCAGCTACTCAAGCAGACTACATTCGTGAAGCCACCCAATCAACTATAAGTGCGTTAATAGAAGCTATCATACTAGCAGTTGTGGTCATTTTTCCCTTTTTATGGAGTTGGCGAGCTACTTTAATTTCTGCTTTAGCAATTCCCATATCTTTACTAGCTACATTAATTGTGATGGCCTATTTTGGCTTTAACTTGGAAACAATTACCTTGTTAGCTTTAGCTTTAATCATTGGTAGTGTAATTGATGATGCTATTATTGATGTAGAAAACATACTACGTCATATTCAAAATGGTCAAAGTCCAAAAGAAGCAGCACACTCAGCTACTGATGAAATCGGTCTAACAGTAGTAGCAACAACTGCTACAGCTATAGCTGTTTTCTTACCCATTGGTTTAATGGGGGGTGTGGTTGGACAATTTTTCAAACCGTTCGGAATTACGGTTTCTGCAGCTTATATTGCTTCCACATTGGTAGCGCGTACTCTCTCACCAGTATTATCCATTTACTGGCTCAAACCGCCTAAAAAAACTTACTCCCTGGGACGAATGAGAGGTAAAAAACAGGGTTTATTATCAAGGTTGACAAATATGGGGGGCTATGTTAATCAATCCTATGCCAATTTACTCTACTGGTCCCTCAATCACCGAAAAATCGTCATCCTATTGGCCATAGTCAGTTTTGTGGCTGGTCTTGCTATTATCCCGTTTATTCCCAAAGGTTTTATACCCAAGTTGGACCGAGGTGAGTTTAATATTAGCTATACTGCACCACTACCAAAAATCCCTGATTTGTCAGCATTAGAACAGTTAAAAGCTACCCAGGATCCCACCCAACCCCTAATTGCCCTCCCTAATCCGCTTCAAGATTCCCTAACAGTGGCAAAAAAACTGGAAGCAGTTGTCAGAAAATACCCGGATGTAGAAACAGTATTTACTACGGTTGGTTCCCGTGGAGGTGAGCCAAATAAGGGCAATCTTTATGTGAAATTAAAAAAAGACCGCCAGCTGAAAACTGCCCAACTACAGGATCAATTACGACAAACTTTACCTAAAATTCCTGGTGTAAATACTAGTGTGGAAGATATTCAATTTGTAGATACTGGAGGAGATAAGCCATTACAAGTGGCGCTGCGCGGCAATGATTTAGCAACTTTAAGTTCAGTATCTAAAAAGATTAAAGACCGTATTATTAACCTACCCGGATTTGCTGATGTGACGGTGACGGGAGATGGCAATCCAAGGAACCAAGTTTTGCAAATCGAACGACTTAATCAGCAGCGAGTGGTCTATATCAGTGCTAATCTGGGTGGCAATTTAACTCTTGGTGATGCTACTGATAGAATTGTGACGGAAGCCAAATCTCTTTTACCTGCTGGTGTAACTCTAGATTTAGGAGGAGACTCTGCTAGACAAAATGAGGTGGTGGGTAGTTTTCTGTCAACCTTGCTCTTATCAGCTTTGTGTATTATTCTGGTGTTGGTTTTATTGTTCAAAAGTTGGGTAGATCCTCTGGTTATTGGTGCTTCCTTACCTTTGGCAGTGGTGGGAGCTATGTTGGCCTTGTTGTTCACTAAGAGCGATTTTGGTATGATCTCTCTGATTGGATTTGTGTTCTTGCTAGGACAGGCAAATAAAAATGCTATTCTGTTGGTAGATTATATCAACCAACTACGTCGAGCAGGGATGGAACGCACGGAAGCTATTCTTGAAGCAGGTCCTGTTAGACTTAGACCAATTATGATTACTACTTTCTCCACTATTTTGGGCATGCTGCCTATTGCTTTGGGCTTTGGCGCAGGTTCTGAGTTACGATCCCCTATGGCAATTGCGATCGCTGGAGGTTTGGTTACTTCGACTATTCTCAGTCTAATTGTTGTACCAGTTGTTTATGCCATTTTAGATGATTGGTTTCCCAGGAAGAGTATGAATTGAACTACCAGAACTAAAGATAAGTAGGGAGGTACAATTATGGTTTAGCGTAACCTATGGGGGTGTTGGGTTGAAGCATGAAACCCAACCTACGTTCATCTTGTATTTAATCCTACCCACTTATGATTGATGTTCTAATTCTTTCTAATGGACCAGGAGAAGTAACCACTTGGGTACGTCCTGTGGTTACAGCTCTCAGAGAACAATTGGGCAATGATATTTCTCAGGTGAGAATTTCTGTGATTTTATCACCCTGTCCCCATGCTACTGGTGAGGAAGCTAGGATCGTTAAATCCTATCCACAGGTCAACAGAGTTCAAGCTCCTGAATACTTCTGGCAGTTTTTATTCATGGGAAAAACTGCGGAAAATTGGGATTGGTGTGAAAAAGGTGTGGTGATATTTCTGGGGGGAGATCAAGTTTTCCCTGTGATTGTTGGCAGAAAGTTGGGATATAAAACCCTAGTTTATGCGGAATGGCAAGCTAGATGGCATAATTTAATTGACTGTTTTGCCGTTATGAACTCCCAGGTGATGAAAAATGTTTCGCCCAAGCACATTCATAAGTTTCATGTTGTGGGTGATCTCATGTTAGAAGCTGCTAATAATGATTATGTAAATTCACAGTCCCCTAGTTTAGAAGCTGGAACACAGTTGGTTGGACTTTTGCCCGGATCTAAACCTGCTAAGTTGACTCAGGGTGTGCCCCTAGAATTAGCTATAGCTGAATATATTTATGCTAAAAGACCTGATACCAAGTTTTTTATACCCGTAGCACCCACTCTAGATTTACTGACTTTGGCTAGTTTTGCCAATCCTCAAAAAAACAAGTTTGCCCAATCCTTTGGGTTTCAAGGTGCATACTTAAAGGATAACTATCTAGAAACTTCTGGGGGTTTGATGGTAGAATTGACCCAGGAAAACCCCGCTTATCACTTGTTATCTTCCTGTGCTATTTGTTTAACTACGGTGGGAGCAAACACTGCTGAACTGGGAGCTTTAGGTGTGCCAATGATTGTGTTATTACCTACCCAACAATTGGATGCTATGCGCTCTTGGGATGGTCTACCAGGAGTCCTGGCAAATTTACCCGTTGTGGGTTCCAGTTTGGCAAAATTGATTAATTGGTGGTTCCTCAGAAATAAGGGTTTACTGGCCTGGCCTAATATTTGGGCGGGGCGAGAAATTGTCCCCGAATTGGTTGGTAACTTGACACCTCACACGGTGGGAGAAATGGTTTTAGACCTATTAGAAAATCCGCTGAAATTGGCTCAAATGAAACACCAATTGCTAATAACTAGGGGTGAAGGTGGCGCTGGGAAACGTTTGGCCCAATTGGTAAAAACTTTGTTATCTGCTTGATATTTGATCATATCTGTTTCTGATTTGTTGTATGTCTTGCCACATTAACCACTTGGGGGATCCTTGCCCTTTGGAAGGGTTACGCAATAGATAGGAAGGATGAAAAATGGGCATACATAGACGTCCTTCCCATTCTAACCACTGCCCGCGAATTTTCGTAATTGGTAGTTTGCTACCTGTAACCCCTTTTACAGCAGTGGCACCTGTTAATAATATGATTTTTGGATCAATCAGACGGATTTGTTCTAATAGGTAGGGTTTACAAGCGTCAATTTCCTCTGAAGTGGGAACTCGGTTTTCCGGTGGACGACATTTGACAATGTTGCATATATACACATCCTGCTCTGTGGTCAAATTCACGGATGCCAGGATTTTATCTAACAACTGTCCAGATTTACCCACAAATGGTAAACCAGTTTCATCTTCGTTTTGTCCTGGTGCTTCACCAATAATCATGATTTTAGCTTGTGGGTTTCCCCTTCCTACCACTGCATGAGTGCGATTTTTACCCAGTCCACACCGATGACAATTTTCACAGTGGAGTGCTAACTCGTTGACATTTACGTAGGTTCCCACGGGAATTTTGGCATCGGTGGAAATCAGCCCCTTTTGGTCAAGGACTGATTCGTGAAATAGACTTAGTTGGGTATCGCTGTTCATGAAGATGGCTTTCAACTGTTCTTGGTAGTTTCTATAGCGCCTCGGGCGGGGAAATTTGAGGATCGAAACAGTTTCCTATCCTACCATGCTGCATAGGACTTTGATGATTAACATTTGTTGCTTTTTCGTCTGACTCACATAGTGATGACAAGGTGGGAGCAATTAATTGAGAATTTTTGATCCCTTGATTATTTGCTTGTTCGTACATCATGGATAACCCACCTACAGCACTAGCTACAAGAGCTGTATATCCCAAGTATAAGTGAGTGGAACTAAGTTCCATGTTCAATGATCGAGAAGGCTTTTTATTTTTATACCAAGACGGTATAATGGATTTAGAATCGTTACTTATGGGCAAAGAATTAGCCAAACTAGCTCCATTTAATCCCAAAGCATTACCCATAATTCTAATAAAGCCCCGAATCAACACATCTTCGGGCAATTTTTCGATCTCACCATTTTCCACTGCTGCCATCTGATTTGGTGATATATAGGTATACATAGTTAGTTTCTGTAGGGTTAATCCTTGAGATTCCCTAGTTTTTTTTAGTTGTTCACCTATTTGACGTAAGGCTTCTAATCTCTCTTCCTCCACCTTTTTTGCAGCTAGTTGACTTTTAGAAAGTTTTTGATTTTGCCATGGGCACCTTTTTAATGTTTTTTGTGGATCTGGTTTGTTTTCACCTCTCACCATGTCTGGTTTTTGCTGGCTTTTTGGTTTTGGACTGGGATCATTTGGCTGCGATGTATTTTCCAAAACTTGTTCAGATATCTTAACCGTTTGATTGCTGAGTTCTTTTATCTCATTACTATCAGTAGAATCATTTTTACTGCTACCTGTGCTAATAGCAGATTGTTTGGTGAGAAGTCGCTCAAAAGTTAGAGCGATCGCTTCTCTACTAATAGCTTGTATTAACTTATTGAAATTTGTGAGCTGTTCATGAGATATATCAAATAGTTTCTGTGCCTTATCCACAACCGCATGGTAAGCGTGGCTATGATACAGCTGGGATTCTACCTCTTTAAGCAGCGATCGCAATTCTTCTTTACTAATTTGCTCAGTGGGATACCCAGGAACATTTAGGGAGTAAGCAGATACGGTGGTCATAATTTGAATCTCTTAGTTTTTTATGAGAACATTACTTTTATTTTGTTTATTCTGGAATTAATCGTCACATCAGGATTTTTATCCTTAGGGTATTAAGTTAAGTAGGTGGGTGGAATTAAATATAAGATGAACGTAGGTTGGGTTGAAGTATGAAACCCAACACCACAATCGCCAACTCATCCTACAAATAATTGTGGCTTCCTACTTAGGTCAATTAAGACTCCCGATAAAATGACTGTAATTATTCTGATATTGTGGGGTATTGTGAATACCACTTATTTGACTGCTCATAGGCGTAGGCTACCTGAAAAAGTTGGTCTTCCCCTAGCACCTTCCCAATTAATTGCATTCCAATTGGTAAACCCTTACTGTCAAAACCACAGGGAACGCTAATTGCAGGTAATCCAGCTAGATTAACAGGAATAGTCATTAGGTCGTTGAGATACATACTTAAAGGGTCAGTTATTTTTTCCCCAGCTTTAAATGCTGTAGTTGGTGCTGTGGGGGTTAGTAAAACATCAACTTTAGTAAAAGCCTGTTCAAAATCTTCTTTAATCAAGGTACGAACCTTTTGGGCTTTTAAGTAATAAGCATCATAATAACCCGCACTTAAAGCATAAGTACCAATCATAATTCGTCGTTTCACTTCCACTCCAAATCCCATAGCTCGAGTGCGGTTGTACATGGATAATAAATTATCCGGATCCTGGGCGCGAATCCCATATTTCACTCCATCATAACGAGCAAGGTTGGCTGATGCTTCCGACGGAGCAATGATATAGTAACTGGGAACCCCATAGCGGAAGCGAGGACAGGAGATTTCCTGGATTTCTACCCCTAAATCTTTTAATTGGGCGATCGCCTGGTTGACTGCTGAGGAAACCTCCTCATCTAGACCTTCACTAAAGGTTTCCTTAATTACCCCGACTTTGAGTTTTTTCTCTTTTAAATCTGGGGTTAAATTGGCGGTGTAATCGGGAATTTCCACTTTTAAACTGGTGGAGTCATGAGGATCATAACCTGCGATCGCATTTAACAAAATTGCTGCATCCTCTACGGTTCTACCAAAAGGACCTATTTGATCCAAAGAAGAAGCATAGGCAACCAATCCATAGCGAGAAACTAGTCCATAGGTGGGTTTCATCCCTACCACACCGCAAAAAGAAGCTGGTTGACGGATTGATCCTCCTGTATCCGAACCTAGGGATACCACACATTCTGCTGCTGCTACTGCTGCTGCTGAACCTCCAGAGGAACCACCGGGAACTGTGGATATATCCCAGGGGTTAGCAGTGGTTTGATAGGCGGAATTTTCCGTAGAACTCCCCATGGCAAACTCATCCAAATTAGTCTTTCCTACTGTCACTGCTCCCATCTGATTTAACTTTTGAGTTACCGTTGACTCATAAGGGGGGATAAACCCTTCCAGAATTTTTGACCCGCAGGTGGTGACAATCCCTTTGGTACATAGGTTATCTTTCACACCAATAGGTATGCCCGCTAAAATGCTAATTTCTTCCCCTGAGGCAATCTTACCATCTACATCACCAGCTTGTGCTAAAGCATGTTCCGCAGTAATATTCAAAAAACTGTGTAGCTTTGGTTCTAAAAGGTGAATCCGTTCTAGGTAGTGTTGGACAATTTCAATAGCGGAACGTTCTTTACTGACTAGCTGTTGGTGTAATTGGCGAATGGATGGCATAGATAAATAAATAAAGTAATCAATAATTTTCTTTGGTCTTGTTAAGCTGACCAGTCTGGAGACCCATTGTAATTTCCCGACTGTAACATATATTTTTTCCAAAGTTGAGTAACTCTTCAAAAATTTTCCACAAACCTGGTGTGGATCACCTTTAAATATATTAAATATAAATTGAAGAGAATAAATTCGCTTTAGCTATTGTATCTTGACTAATGAACACCAAGGAATTAATATTTAAAAAGGCATTAGTTAAGCATTGTGGCTATTTGTGGAAAAAGTTGAGCGAGTAGTTGAAAAAATGCGGCTATATGTGAGAAGATAGTTATTTGTGTTAAATTCCTCCCGGCTTTACTGTTTGTAAAATTATGGCTAAGAGCAAAGGTGCCCGCATAATAGTGACACTAGAATGCACCGAGTGTCGAACAAATCCAGACAAGCGTTCTCCAGGCGTTTCTCGCTATACTAGCACCAAGAATCGTCGGAACACGACCAGTCGGTTAGAGCTGAAAAAGTTCTGCCCCCATTGTAATAAGCATACTGTTCACAAGGAAATTAAGTAAAAAATGAGCTATTATCGTCGTCGTCTGTCACCTATTAAACCAGGAGAACCCATAGACTATAAAGATGTTGAGTTACTGCGTAAATTCATGACAGAACGTGGTAAGATCCTACCAAGAAGGATTACTGGGTTGACATCTCAGCAACAACGGCAATTAACTTTGGCGATTAAACGAGCCCGCATTCTAGCCCTGTTGCCATTTATCAATGCCGAAGGGTAAAGCTGTTGGGTGATTTTACCGCGCTGAGAATACAAGCCGTGCTTCTAGGAGGGCCTTTCCTGGGAAACAGGCTTGTTATTTTGAGTAACCCAGTGTATAGTATATAGATAGTTGGCATGAGGCGTGGGCAAGACCTTAAGCGGATGGTAAGCAATCGTAAGACTACTTAGGTAGCAAGTTTCTAACTAAAAGTTCAAGGTCAAGCCTCTAGTCAGATGTTTATAAGCCGTTAGAACGTAATATGGTCAAGTTATACTAAGTTATATAAGTTTAGATAGCTTTATCCACAAACAAACAATCGGCAGCTGTTAGTCCAGTCAAATTGCCTAATCGAGTGTTAAGATATAAAATTTAAAATTACTAGAAAGTAAGAAGGTTGTGGAGAAGGGGACGCTGGTTGAATTTAGGGTTCAAGGCGATCGCCGACTGGGAGTGGTAGATCGTCCAGACGGTAAGACTCGTTGGTTTGTGGTGGATGAAAGGGGTCAATCCCACAGCCTGGCACCCCGACAAATAACCCATATCATTAGTAACGGAGAGGGTTATAAGTCAACACAGATTCCCAGGTTTTTGGAGCAGGTTGAACCGTACTTAGATCCATCTAGTCTAGAGGTAGCCTGGGAATTGTTGGTAGCTGAGGGAGAAAGTGTCACCCCCAGTCAAATGGCAAATCTACTGTTTTCTGAGACCTTACCATACCAGTGTTATGCCGCCCATTGCTTACTATCGGATGACAAACTATTTTTCAAGCAAAAGGGAGAAGTTTATGAACCGCGTAGTGCTTCCCAGGTAGCAGAAAGAAAACACCAGATAGAAGTAGAAACCCAAAAAGCTCAAGGACAACAGGAATTTTTACTCCGAGTAGAACGGGCACTCAAAGGTGACACAGTAGAATGGCAAAAGTCTGACCGTCAACGTTTAGATGCCCTGGAAAAATATGCTACTTTAGTAGCCGATATTATACGTATGGGGGTAAATTCGGAATCTTTGGTGCGTAACTATCCACCTCCAGGTCCCGTATTAGAAACTATGAATATGCTGGGACGTTCTGCAACTCCCCCAGCAGCTTTGCAATTACTGGTCGACCTAGGGTGGTGGAGTCCCCATGAAAACCTATTCCTGCGTCGTTCCTCAATTCCCATTCAGTTCCCTAGCAAAATATTAGAAGTGGCGCAAGAAATTTTGGATTCCCCACCAGCGGATTTAGATGTTAACCGGTTAGACCTCAAGCATCTAAAGGTCTACACTATTGATGATGAAAGCACTACAGAAATAGATGATGGTTTAAGTTGTGAATTGCTGGAGGATGGAAGACAACGGGTCTGGATACATATTGCTGATCCCACTCGGTGGTTAATACCAGAAGACGAGCTAGATCTAGAGGCCAGGAGACGGGGTAGTACGGTTTACCTACCCACAGGAATGATCCCCATGTTTCCAGAAGTGTTGGCCACAGGTCCCATGAGTCTGATACAGGGAAGGCTTTGTTGTTCCCTCAGCTTCAGCGTAATTCTAGATGATAGTGGTGGGGTTGCAGAGTATAGTATTCATCCCTGCTTAATTAAACCTACCTATCGCCTGACCTACGAAGATGTAGATGAAATGCTAGATTTGGCAGTGCAAGCAGAACCAGAAATTCAAGCGATCGCCGGTTTAGCACAGAAAAGGAAAACCTGGAGGAACAACCAGGGAGCAATCAGTATTACTATGCCAGAAGCGATGATCAAAGTCAAAAATGATGAGATCAGCATAGACATATTGGATGAGTCCCCATCTCGACAATTAGTGGCGGAAATGATGATTTTAGCGGGAGAAGTAGCAGCACGTTATGCTAAAAGCCATAATATTCCCCTACCCTTTCGTGGTCAACCCCAACCGGAACTACCACCGGAAGAGGAATTACTGCAACTCCCTCCAGGGTTTGTGAGATTTTGCGCTCTACGTCGATGTATGCCAAAAAGCGAGATGAGCACCACCCCCCTGCGTCATGCAGGTTTAGGATTAGACACTTATACTCAGGCTACTTCCCCTATTCGTCGTTACAGCGACTTACTCACCCACTTTCAACTCAAAGCCCATTTAAGGGGTGAAGAACCACCTTTTTCTGCTGAACAAATCAGAGAGGTGATGATGACCGTGAGCAATACCACCCAAGAATTAACCATGGTAGAACGGCAAACCAACAGATACTACGCCTTAGAATACCTACGTCGTCATCTAGAACAAGTATGGGAGGTGATAGTTTTGATGTGGTTAAGGGAAGATAGTAATCTGGCATTGATTTTATTGGAGGATCTAGGTTTACAACTACCAATGATGTTTAAGCGCTCTGTGAAATTAGGTGAAAGGGTATTAGTCAAGGTAGCTCTTGCTGACCCGCAAAAAGACATCATCCAGTTTCAAGAAATAGTGTATCAAGACGTTGTAAATTAAGTCTTGTCCATACTATTACGTATAATCCAAGTAGAGGAGATGCAAATTTGATTGATTAGCCCTAGAAAATCTGACGATGGATATTTTGGGTTAGTAGGTTGTAAAATAGCCCTAAGTTTTTGTCATACAACCGTACAATCACTGATATGACCTATTGTCTGAGAATAACTGATCTACCAGAAAATGAGCGTCCGAGGGAAAGACTAATTACCCATGGGGCGAAGGTTTTAGCTACTGCGGAACTGATTGCCATTCTACTAGGAACAGGACAAGGTCCTGGTAAACTATCCGCTGTAGGTTTGGGTCAACACATACTACAAGAACTGGGAAAAGATCAAGGGGATCCCCTAGCTGCTTTACGGGATGCTACCCCTGCTCAGTTGACCGAAATTCACGGTGTGGGATCTGCAAAGGCCACATCGATTCTAGCTGCGGTGGAACTAGGAAAAAGAGTTTTTCTATCTCGTCCTGCGGAGGGAGCGATTATTGACAGTCCCATAGCAGCTGCAGCTACCCTGAGTCAAGACTTAATGTGGCAAAGTCAAGAAAAATTTGCAGTTTTACTATTAGACGTGAAAAATCGGTTTTTAGGAACGAAAATAATTACCATTGGTACTGCAACTGAAACCTTAGCGTCTCCCCGGGACATTTTTCGAGAGGTAATTCGACACGGTGCAACACGTATGATCATTGCCCATAATCATCCTTCGGGTAATTTAGAGCCTAGCCAAGCAGACATAGACTTGACCAGACAATTGCTATCAGGCGCACAGCTGTTAAATATTCCCATATTAGACCATCTGATATTGGGTAATGGCAATCATCAAAGTTTGCGAGAGATTACTAGTCTTTGGGATGATTTCCCCCAGGAGAATTAGTGGGTCTTTAGGATATGATTATGTCATCCCTGGCGTGGATTTATCTTCCAGCTAGGTGAAATCAATTTATGTACTTATTGTAATGGAAGTAATTCAGCTTAACCAAGTTTCCCTGTGGAGAAGAACACAAGAAGAGTTTTCCTACGATTTAAAAAGAACCCTACTTTCCATTGTGGAAGGTAAATATCGTAAACCCGTGAAAAAATTAGTTTTAGATAATATAAATTTAGTTGTAAAACAAGGGGAGAAAATTGGAATTATTGGTGCTAATGGTTCTGGGAAATCAACACTTTTAAAAATCATTTGTGGCATTTTGCGACCCACCCAGGGCAAGGTACGTATCAATGGCAAAATAGCACCTTTAATCGAATTAGGCGCGGGTTTTGATCCTGATATTTCCGTTATGGATAATATTGTACTTTACGGAGTATTATTAGGATTTTCTAGATCGGAAATGAAAGCAAGAGCATATTCAATTTTAGAATTTGCCGAATTGCAAGATTATGCTTTAGTTCCCGTTAAAGGATTATCCTCTGGGATGGTAGCAAGGTTGGGTTTTGCTATTGCTACGGATGTACAACCAGACATTTTAATTTTAGATGAAGTCTTATCTGTGGGAGATGAAAGATTTAAGCATAAATGTCAACAGCGGATTGAAAGATTTTGGAATGCGGATGCAACAGTTTTAGTGGTCTCCCATGATTTAGAGTTTGTTAAACATTCTTGTCAAAGAATAATTTGGTTAGATCATGGACAGATAAAATATATGGGTGATGGACAGCATGCTGTTCAGTCTTATTTAACTGGTACAGGAGGATTGTAACTCATGGGAAGACCCACGAGTTAGCGAGGAAACTAATTAATCACAATATGTCTTACCAGAATACTCATAACCTCCCCAGGGTTACCAGTTGGTGTGAGATCACTCCAATCAGTTGCATTGGCATAACCAAGCACGTGTAGATAGTGAATCGTACTAATAACCGCCTTTTTCGAGCCAATCAATAGGTGTTTTAGCGGTTCCCGGTGACCAGCTTGTGAAACCACCCTAGAGTCAACCACTCTAGTGTCATCAACATTGCTGATAAAGTTTCTGGTGTGTGCCATAATTTATGTGCCTCCATGTTGGGGTGTAAGGTGATCAGAGGTTTCCGCCAAGAAATAGAGATCACCTTACTTTTTTCTAATTATAAAACTATTTGAACAGACATGCAAGTAGTTTATAGAAAATAATTAATAATTTTTGTAAAATCTTTCGACTTGTCAAGCATAAGTGAAAAATGCCAGAATCTGGCACTCCCTAATGGGAGATCGCCCACTCCCTAATGGGAGATCGCCAAGCACCCCGGTTAGGTGGAGAAAACTCAATATATCCCGTGGGTTTGTTGGGTTTCGTTCCTCAACCCAACCTACAATGACCTGCGATAAGACTAGTCGGTTAAAACCGACTTGCGCTTTTAGACCGGGAATTGATTCCCGGTCTCCCCCACAGACTTAATTGGGGGAATTAATGTGCTTCAACATTATGATGGAAAACTAGAGTCAAAAATGGTTAAAGATTACGATTAATACATAATATTGACTTTTTAATTAAGTGTTTATTCGGTTTGCATCTTGATTATTGATTTGCCATAACAGTACAAACAGGATATTCACAAGGATGTGTTTATCCTTTAGATAAAGAACAAAAAATTTATGGTTAATCAACTGGAATTGCCCTCTCTTCATCAGATTCCTCGCCAGAAAATAGAGAACCATCATCTGCAAAATATTATTTTTCCCACAACTACTATTTGTACAGTTGAAGAATTATTTTTTAGGAATAATGACCAGGTAATCTTTAACTATGAGCATCAAATCCTGGAGTTAAAACCGGGTAATCTTGTTAGTTTAGACACATATTTTAATGGTTTTTATGTGGATAATTGGCGAGAATATACTAGTTTAGTAGATATAAATGTCAGTTTAAAGTTTCAAGGTACTGGCAAAGTGAGTCTTTATAACATTGACAGATTAGGTGAAACTAAAACCCTCTTAGCACAAAAAATAATCAAGAGTAACACAACCAAGGAATTGGAGGAAATCCTAGTTTTTAAAAATCTGGATATATCATCCTATACGGGAATGATATATTTAGAAATCCTGGCTCTAGAAATGTGTCAGATTAGTCACGGTCACTTTTCAACTTCCGAGCAACCCAAGCAACAGGTAAAAATAGCATTGGTAATTTGTACTTACAAAAGAGAAAAGTATATTCAGAAAAATATTCAATTATTAGGATCACATTTCTCAGAAAATCCCCAATATAGAAATCAATTAGAAGTATGGATCATTGATAATGGTAGAACATTAAATATAGAAGATATTAAAAATATCAATAATAACCTAAAAATTCACCTTATACCTAATAAAAATGCAGGAGGGAGTGGTGGTTTTGCCAGAGGAATGCTGGAAGTAATTGAAAATTCAAATCAGTTCTCTCATATTCTGCTGATGGATGATGACATTCTCTTTCACCCAGAAATTTTTAACAGAGTCTGGGTTTTCTTGAGTTTATGCCATGGAAAATATGCAAAAGAAATTTGTCTTGGCAGTAGTATGTTAAGACTAGATAAGAAATATATACAGCATGAAAAAGGAGCATACTGGAACAGAAATCAAGGTTTTGTACCCGTCAAGCAGAATATGGACTTAAGGAAATTAAAAGATACCTTGTTCAATGAAGTAGATGAGTATATTGATTACAGTGGTTGGTGGTTTTTTTGTTTTCCGGTTCACATAATCAAAGAGCATGGACTACCATATCCATTTTTTATCAAGGTAGACGATGTAGAATTTTGTCGAAGAATTGGTAAAAAAATTATCATTTTAAATGGTATAAGTGTATGGCATGAACCATTTGAAAATAAAAAAAATCCATCTATTGAATATTACTATTTCCGAAATAGTATGATTTACCATAGTCTATATTTTGAACAAGAATTTAGTAGAATAAAAGCAATCAAATGGTTTTTAAAACCCTTGTTAAGGGAACTATTTTGCTATAGATATGAAACAGCAAAAAGTATTATCAAAGCCACCGTAGATTTCCTCAAAGGTCCTCATGCTTTAGTTGCTAACCATCCCGAAGAAAAGCATAAACAAGTCTGTCAATCTGAGGAAAAAACCAGTAGAAATCCAGACCTATGCTTTGTGTATAAAAAATATTGGGAAAGTGTAGAAAAGACCGAAAGTAAATTACATAGGTTTTGGAGACTTTTAACCCTTAATGGTCATCTTTTACCCGATTGGTTATTTTTTGAGGATGACACATTGAGCGATAAGGGATATAGTATTGTGCCATCTAATAATGGTAGACCCTTAAATACCTTTAGGGTGAAAAAAGTTTTATATTACAACTTAACAACACAGGAAGGATTCATAGTTAAATTTTGCCGGAGAGAATTTTTTAGAATTTTTATATCGGCTTTGTGGTTGGCATTATTAATGATGATTCAACTAGAAAGAACTAAACGGCAATATATAGACTCATTTACTAAATTTACCAGTCCTAATTTCTGGGAAACTTATCTAGAAATAGCCCCACAGTCATCTAAATATGGAGAATAAATTATGTATGACGACAGAATGTTTGATTTTCTGATTGTTGGAGCTGGTTTTGCTGGTTGCACTCTAGCAAATTGTATAGCTACACAGCTGGATCGTAAAGTTTTGGTAATTGATACTCGTCATCATATTGGTGGTAATGCTTTTGATTGTTATGATAATGCGGGGGTATTAATTCATAAATATGGAGCGCATATTTTTCATACCAATAGTAAAAAAATCATTGATTACCTTTCCCAATTTACTCAATGGCGAGTTTATCAACATCAAGTTTTAGCCAGAGTTGATGGTGATTTATATCCAATTCCTATTAACTTAAATACAATCAACAAAATGTATGGTTTAAATCTTAATAATGAAGAAGTTGCAGATTTTTATGAACAAATTAAGCAAAAATATGACAGAATTGAAAATTCAGAACAAGCTGTAATCAGTAAGGTCGGAAATGATTTATATGAGAAGTTTTTTAAAAACTATACTTATAAACAATGGAATTTATGGCCTCACCAATTAGATGCTTCTGTATGCGCTCGTATTCCCGTGAGAACAAATAAAGATAACCGTTATTTTGGCGATAAATATCAGTTAATGCCACTACATGGTTATACAAAAATGTTTGAAAAGATGTTGGCACATCCCAATATTAAAATTATGCTCAATACCAGCTTTCAAGATGTGGAAAAGTGGTTGAAGTTTGACCATTTAATTTATACAGGACCAATTGATCAGTTTTTTGATTACAAATTTGGTCAACTTCCCTATCGTTCCTTACGCTTTGAATTTGAAACTCACGATGTTGAATATTTTCAACCTGTTGCTGTTGTCAATTATCCCAATGATTATGACTTTACAAGAATAGTAGAATCTAAACATATCACGGGACAAAAACACCCGAAAACCACCATTTATTATGAATATCCCCAATCGGAGGGAGACCCGTATTATCCCATACCTCGTCCAGAAAATCGTGATTTATTTGAACAATATAAAACTGCTGCAGATAAACTGGCATCAGTAACTTTTGTTGGTAGGTTAGCACAGTACCAATATTACAACATGGATCAGGTGGTTGCTGCTGCTCTCACAGTTTTTGAAAACCGCATTAGTCAACTTTCTTATTATCC
>Ga0172376_10003627_pt1 | contig 18133 bp, 15 predicted proteins | sample Lak35m_FD_121114 | JGI IMG/M metagenome (GOLD analysis project Ga0172376, IMG submission 121114) | Freshwater microbial communities from Kabuno Bay, South-Kivu, Congo - kab_092012_35m | ecosystem: Environmental > Aquatic > Freshwater > Lake | place: Democratic Republic of the Congo: South-Kivu... | reverse complement strand
TTCGACAAAATGCTTGCGCCAATTTTTTCGGCAATGGTGAGCACGAAACCATCGCCGCGACCCACTGCTCCAGCCGGTGGCGCAACCAGTTCGTTGTTGTTGATGGCGCTGTTGAACTCGGCAACTTCGCGCTTGTCGATGCGATGGCCAAACGTGGCGTCTACAACCACCGTGATTTTTGTGTTTGGAAACTCATTCATAAACGACAGCACGGCTTCGTTTAACTGCTTGAGGCTGGGCGCGGTTCGGCCCTCGGTCGCCACATTTGACCCATCGACCACCACATGCTTTGGCCCAGTTTTTGCCACGGGGTTAGTCAACCAGCCAAGGGGGCTCGGCGTGGTGATGCCCCAGCCCGTACGCTCAATACGTGCTTAGGGCTGTGTTTTTCGACTTTGGTGGGGTCATTTTGTCGAGCCCCTTCGAGGCCTTCAACCACTATGAAGCCGCCCAGGGCCTGCCGGCCAACTTCATTCGCTCGGTCAATTCGGTGAACCCCGACAACAACGCGTGGGCCAAATTGGAACGCAGCGATATTTCTGCTGCTGAATTTGATGAAGTGTTTGCGCGCGAAAGCGAAGCACTTGGGCATCGTGTGCCTGGCGCTGACGTGTTGAGTTTGTTGCACGGCGAAATTCGCCCCGACATGGTGCACGCACTAGACCGCATTAACGAAGCCGGATACGTGATGGCGTGTTTAACCAACAACGTGTTGTCAGATCAGCCAGTTGCGGTTAACGATGCTGATCGGCTTCGCCAAGACGAACTGCGTGCGGTGCTGGCGCGTTTTAGTGCGGTGATTGAAAGCAGCAAAGTTGGTGTGCGCAAACCCGAACCACGGTTTTATGAAATTGCATGTGAGACGGTAAATGTGCAACCACACGAATGTGTGTTTTTAGATGACTTGGGTATCAACTTGAAGCCAGCTGCGGCGATGGGAATGCACACGATCAAAGTTGCAAACAGTACGCAGGCACTGAACGAGTTGTCGCAGGTGCTTGGCCTTGCCAGCATCCTCCCCCGCTAAGCCTTTCTTCAACCGCACACCCCTCCTCTACCCTCCCAGGGAGTCACGAATTATCACCTATGTCGACGGCTTCAATCTGTACCACGGTGCAAAAGAACTCATGAGCTCGTCCAATAATTCTTCTACATGGAAATGGATAGATCTCTTTCGTCTCAGCACAAAACTGTGTCCAAATGATGAGGTGGTAAAGGTCAAATACTTCACAGCTCGGGTTAAGTCGTTGAATCCGAAATCACCCACCATCATTAACCAACATGCATACTTGAGAGCACTGGCAACCCAGCCTCATTTGGAAACGTTTCTGGGAAAATTTGATTACCGAAAGTCACGCATGCCTCTCGTTAACCCACCCAATTTGGCCAGATACCAAGTTCACCGACTGTTTGGCTTACCTTTACGCCGGTATGCGGACGGAAATATCAGCATTCCAGTATGGAGAACTGAAGAAAAAGCAACAGACGTCAATCTTGGTTCGCATCTGATTTCTGACGCATTTAGAGATCATTTTGATACTGCTCTTGTTATTTCCAATGACAGTGATTTATGTGAACCGATTCGATTGACGGCCCATGATTTAGGGAAGAAAGTGATAGTTGTAAACCCACGAGGTCATCGACGACAGTCCGAGTCCATAAGGAATGTTGCAAGCGAGATTCGCAATCTACGTGCAGCGGCTCTTACTGCTTCTCAACTTCCGCACGTTCTTCATGATGAATTTGGAACAATCTATAAACCAGATGGCTGGTAAACACAAAGGCCCGCCTTTCGGCGGGCCTGAACTCATACGCCTAAGCGTGTGAGGTGGTATTCCACAAGTATGCCAAACGGGTGTCGCAAAAGCAAAAGTCTTTCGGTATAGAGAGATAGAAAGCTCTGCCACTAGAGTGCTGCATCAATCGTCACCTCCCAATGTGTGCGAATTACTTGTGGAAGGACAATTTCCTGCCATAAATCGATAAGCAGCGATCCATCAATGAATTTCAAAATGTCTTTAGGCATTCCCTCCCGAATAACAATTTCGTAAAGTCGTGCACGTTGCCGACGATTACTGAGATCAAACTCTCTACCCGGGCTTGACCAATTGACGCTAAGAGGCAGCTGAACGGTTCTAAATGCATCTGCTGGATTCAGTTGCCATAGCCGATTTGGAACATGAATCGACCTCCCCCGTGGCATCTTTACTTCTGAAAACCTGATTCGATGCTGCAGCGAGAGTTCGTACCCGGCAACTGCCAGTAGCCGTTCTGCAGTATCCAAATTCGGAGACTTTCTTCCGTGTTCATATGCAGAAAGCGTGGTTCGCGATGTTCCCCCCCTATCGGCCATCTCCTGTTGGGTGAGCCCAGCCCCGATTCGAGCTTGTTCTATTAGGTTTCTAACCATATTTTGATGGTATCTGAACGGATACCCATTTAGTACTTGACAGACAAAGCACTGGGTATGTCACAATTCTGAAGTCGGCTTCGGCCTTCCTCGCACACATGTGCCATATGCAAACTTTTACATCTGGAAGTGCCGTGGAAAACGAACCTGAGCAAAACCTCGCCGATGATTTTGAGCATTGGCCAAATGAACCCGCAACGCGAAATGACTTGCGCATTCTTGCCACTCGCACTAACCATCGTTTTGACGGAGTTCATTCACGATTTGACCGTGTAGATGCCCAATTTGAAATTGTGGGCTTTCGTTTTGCCGAACAAAAGCAAGATCTACGTGATGCAGTTCGCCGTGAAATATTCATCGTCGCTGCATTCATGTTTGGCACAATTATCGGACTCACTGCAGTAGTGGCTGTGTTTTATCGATGAAATACACATCTGCCCTCAATTTCGTCCGCACACATATGCAACATGACAACACTTACATTGGAGACAATCTTGGATAGCGAATTCAACAATCAGCCTGCGACAAAAGCAGACTTACGAAACTTGGGCATGCATTTTGAATCAAAATTTGGAATGGTTGATGCCAGGTTTGAACAAATCGACGCAAGGTTTACCGAGGTCGACGCATGTTTCGACCGAGTTGACATGCGCCTAGTGGATTTAGACACAAAGATTTCAAATCTTGGAACTCAAATTCGACTAGACCTCGACGCGTTTGAAGTCAGAGTGGAAAAATCTATAAATCGCAATTTACGTCAGAGCACCATAGCTCTCATCGGATTTGCGCTTAGCGCAATCGGAATAATCGCCGCAGTCCCGATCTTCAGTTAAGGGATTACCAGGTGGAGAACGTTTGCTCCATGAGGTCTGCAAGTTCTTGATCGTGAATGGCCTTTGAACCTGTAGCCGGACTACCCGACTCCACACGAGCCACATGACGCCAGTCATAACCCTCGTTCTTCACCGGCAACACAATGGCATCAACAAAGCGCCAAGCGCCCATGTTCTCTGGCTCTTCCTGTACCCACACCATCTGCTTCGCATGTGGGTAACGCGACATGATTTCGCGCAAGCCAGCAATTGGGAACGGATACAACTGCTCAACACGAACTACTGCAACATTGGCGTTGCGCTTTGCGCGCTCCGACATGACGTCCCATGCAACCTTGCCCGTGCACAACACAATGCGCGTCACCTTGGACTTGTCGGTAACCGTTGGGTCGTCCAATATTTCTTCAAAACTTCCCGTCACCAGGTCGGCAATTGGTGAACGGCTTTCCTTCATACGCAACGGTTGCTTTGGCGTCATGACAATAAGTGGTTTGCGGAAATCGCGACGCACTTGGCGGCGCAACATGTGGAAGTACTGCGCCGCCGTTGTTGGGTAACACACCTGAATGTTGTCTTCAGCACACAACTGCAAGAAGCGCTCCATGCGGGACGATGAGTGCTCGGGGCCTTGGCCTTCGAAACCGTGAGGCAACAACATGACTACGCCGTTTTGCTGACCCCACTTGTCTTCGGCCGCAACGATGTATTGGTCGATGATGATCTGCGCACCGTTGGCGAAGTCGCCGAACTGTGCTTCCCACATCACCAATGCTTTTGAATTGCTGTGCGCATAACCATATTCAAAACCCAACGCTGCGTATTCGGACAACAGCGAGTCGTACACCCAGAAACGCGACTTGGCGTTTGGCAACGTGTTCAGTGGAACCCAACGACGTTCGTTGTTGTAGTCAATAAGTGTTGAATGGCGCTGGCTGAATGTGCCACGACGTGAGTCTTCACCCATCAAACGAACTGGCGTTCCTTCAACAACAAGTGATCCAAATGCCAATGCTTCGGCAGTTGCCCAGTCAACATCTTGCTGCGATGCATATAGCTCTGCACGTTGCTGGAACTGCTTGAACAGTTTTGGATGCGGCGCAAAACCCTCTGGATATTCGGTGAGGTGATGGAAAATGCCATCCAAGATTGTGCGATCAACACCAGTTGCAACATGCGGAACAACACCAACTGGTTTTGGTGGTGGTGGAACCTTGATTGGTTCTGGCGCTGATGCGCGGGTTGTATCGAGCGCACCTTGCAACTTGCCTTGATAATCGGACAACGCTTGCTCGGCTTCTTCCACCGTAATGTCGCCGCGCTTTACCAACGTTTCGACATACAACTTGCGCACGCTGCGGCGCTCCGCAATTGCCTTGTACATGAGTGGCTGCGTGTAGCTCGGATCATCGCCTTCGTTGTGTCCGTGGCGGCGATAACAAATCATGTCAATAACCACGTCTTTATGGAACTTCTGGCGATAGTCAAACGCCAATCGCGCAACACGCACGCACGCTTCTGGGTCGTCGCCATTGACGTGGAAAATTGGTGCCTGAACGGTTTTTGCAACATCGCTTGAATACTGCGACGAACGCGCGTATTCAGGTGCGGTGGTGAAGCCAATTTGGTTGTTGATGATGAGGTGAATGGTGCCGCCTACGCGATAACCACTGGTGTCACTCATGGCCAAACATTCGGCAACAACGCCTTGGCCAGCAAATGCAGCATCGCCGTGAATAAGCAGTGGCAACACGCTGTATGAGAGCGGTGGATCAATTTGATCTTGCATTGCACGCACGGTTCCCAACACGATTGGGTCAACCGTTTCGAGGTGGCTTGGGTTTGCCGACATTTCAATCGGTAGCTCTGCCCCGCCTGGCGAAACAAATGTGCCAACCGAACCAAGGTGATACTTCACGTCTCCCGAGCCTTGTACCGACGATGGGTCGATATAGCCCTCAAACTCTTGGAAGATTTGGTTGTAGCTCTTGCCCATGATGTTGCCGAGCACGTTCAAGCGCCCGCGGTGAGCCATACCAAGCACCGAACCATGCATGCCCGAATCGGCTGCGCTGGTGAGAATGGTGTCGAGAATTGGAATTGCAGATTCGGCGCCATCGAGACCAAAGCGCTTAGTCCCTACATATTTCGTGCCCAGGAACCGTTCGAATGCTTCGGCTGCGTTGATGCGTTCTAGTACGCGGCGCTTGTCGACCGTGAAATTGAACACCCCGTGACCTTCAACGCGCTCTTGGATCCAGCGTTGTTCGTCGGTGGAGTGAATGTGCATGTACTCAATACCGATGGTGCGGCAATATGCATCGCGCAACACACCGAGCAAATCGCCAAGTGTTGACTTGCGAACTCCGCCTACTCCACCAGTGAGGAACTGGCGATCCAAGTCCCAAATGGTGAGGCCGTATGTTGCCGGATCGAGCTCGATCGGCATTTGCGGTTCTTTCCAACGAAGTGGATCGAGATCGGCAATGAGGTGGCCGCGCACTCGGTGCACGCGAATGAGTGTTGCCACTTGCATTTGCTTGTGCAACATTTCATCTTCGGAGTCGAGCAAGTTGCTGTCTTGATGCCACTGCACTGCTTCGTACGGAACACCGAGGCTGCGGAATACATCGTGATAAAAATCGTGCTGACCAAGAAGCAGTTCGTGCACATACTTCAAGAACATGCCGCTTTCGGCACCTTGAATAATGCGGTGGTCGTATGTGCTGGTGATGGTGACCACCTTCGACACACCAAGGCGAGTTAACGAACGTTCGTCGCTGCCCTGAAACTCTGCTGGGTAATCGATGCTGCCAACACCAACGATGACACCTTGACCTGGCATCAGTCGCGGAACCGATTGCACGGTGCCGATTGTGCCGGGGTTGGTGAGGCTGACGTTTGCGCCTTGGAAGTCTTCAACGGTCAGTTTGTTTGAACGCACCTTGCGAATGATTTCGTCGTATGCAAGCAAGAAACCAGCGAAGTCGAGTGCATCGGCGTTACGTAAAACAGGAACAACTAGTGTGCGCTGACCCTTGCCCTTGTCGACATCAACTGCAAGACCAATGTTGACGTTGTTGTGCTTTTGAATTTGCGGCTTACCGTCTGCATCGGTGAGGTAACCGTTCTTCATGTTTGGAACAGCATCGGCAATAGCGCGAACAATGGCGTAACCAATGATGTGCGTGAAACTGATTTTTGGCTGACCCGTGCGCGAGCGGTAGTTGTTCATGACCTTGCGGTTCACTTCCAACAACTTGGCTGGCACATTGCGGAAACTGGTTGCGGTAGGAACCGTGAGGCTCTTTTCCATGTTCGTTGCAATTGCTGCTGACACTCCGCGCAACGGTTCTGGCTCGCCGTCGGGAATGATTTCCGATGTCGCAATCTTTGGAGCCGGTGGCTCTACGCCTGGCGAAGTAACTACAGGCTGTGGCTTTGCAGATTCTTCCCGCAGTTCTGGCGGCAATGCAGGGCGAATGATTTCCGCAGTGCTGTCTACTTTGGGGGTTCCAGCAGGCTTGAAGTCGCTAAAGAACTCTTTCCACGTATCGCCGACCGATTTTGGTTCTTCGCGAAAACGATCGTACATCTCTTCGACGAGCCACGAGTTGGCGCCGAAATCTTCGGGCTTTGAGCGATCAAGCATCGCCCTCATCGTACTCTGTGTCTTTCGACCACGACCGTCGATGCTGTGAAAAAGTCCCATAACATAAGGGCATGATTCGTTTTGCCAAGAATTCACTTGCCGCAGTTGCCGTTGCTGTTGCTCTATCAGCTTGCAGTGGTTCTACCGCTACCCCAGAAACACTTCCCGCCACTGTTGACCTTGAAGTCCGCGCAGCGTCAGGTCTCAAGTTTGACAAAACTGCATACGAAGCAACTGCAGGCGACATTGAAATTGGCTACGTGAACGACGACACCATTCGTCACACACTTGTGGTTGTAGAAGGCGACACCAAAGTAGGAACTCTCGAGCTACAGGTGAACAAGCGTGGCGACACCGACACTGGCACGATCAATTTGCCAGCAGGTAACTACAGCGTGTTCTGCACGGTGCCTGGCCACCAAAACATGAAAGCCGATCTCACCGTTAAGTGAGACCGGCTTTCACAAGAAACCGTTAACGAGTTTCGAAAACTATCCGAGAATTACCTCGGAAAGAATCCACAACACCAACCACAAAATTCCGCTGGTGATGAGCGCGTTCTTATGGCTCTCGTACATCCACAACATTTTGTTGCCGGCCTTGATGCCACCGAAGATTCCCAAGGCATTCAATTGGAACAACGCAACGATTGCAGTTGAGATCATGAGGAAGGTTGATGCATCTGACGATGAAGCTTCTGCAAACACGCTGTAGAAGTGAGCTGCACCCACCATGAAGAACAACATGCTCACCGAGAAGATCATGTTCTGGCGCGATACGAGCAAAGCTCTGCGACCAGCAGTTGGTGCATCGGCGTTTGCTTCGCCGCCTGCCAACACGTTTGCTGCGTTAGCAAGAACAATCTTCTGGTTCTTCCAGATGACCATCCACACGTTTGCTGCCATCAGTGTTCCAAGCAACATGCCGAGCGAAATCGCTGCATCATGGCCATTGCCTGCTGCGCCGCCGTTCATGAAGTTCTTCCAATAGTCAGGTTGACCGGTAATCAAGATGCCGGTTGCAAGCGTTGCGATTGCAGCCCAACGGAACCACCACAAAGCACGACGTGCGATTTTGTCGATGGTGATGTTGCGAGCTTTGCCTTCATCGCCGTAAGCAGCGAGACCTGGCACTTGCACCAAGTTGAAGTAGTACAGCAAGCCGATCCAGGCAATACCCACAAGAATGTGGAGCCAGCGGAAGCCGAAGCTGAAAATGTAATCCTGCGAGAGCAGTTCCATGAATGTGATCCCCTTTTGGTATCGGTACAGCGTTGAATAGATATTCCCCCGCTTGGGTTCAAAACTAGCACTGCCCTTCTCTGGGCTGTGGCTACTAGTTTGTAGGCGTTATGGCTGCTGAATTCATATATACGTGTTACAAACTTGCCCGCTTCTACCCACCCGACCGCACGGTGCTGGAAGACATTTCATTGTCGTTCTACCCAGGCGCAAAGATCGGCGTAATCGGATCGAATGGCAGCGGTAAATCGAGCCTGTTGCGCATTATGGCTGGCGTTGACGATGGGTACACAGGCGAGGCACGCCTCACACCTGGTTTCACCGTTGGCCTACTGGAGCAAGAGCCACAGCTCGACCCAAACAAAGACGTGCTTGGCAATGTGATGGATGGTGTTGCACCAATTCGCGATTTGCTTACGCGCTACGAAGAAGTAACTGCAATGTGGGGCGATCCCGACGCAGACTTCGACAAAGTTGGCGCTCTGCAAGCAGACCTTGAAGCAAAAATTCAAGCAGCCGATGCATGGAGTTTGGAACGCAACGTAGAAATTGCGATGGATGCATTGCGTTGCCCACCAAACGATGCAGATGTAACGAAACTCTCCGGTGGTGAACGCCGCCGAGTTGCGCTGTGTCGTTTGCTGCTGAGCCGCCCCGACCTGTTGTTGCTAGACGAACCAACCAACCACTTAGACGCCGAAAGCGTTGACTGGTTGGAGCGCTTCTTGCAGGAATACCCAGGCACTGTTGTGGCCATTACCCACGACCGATACTTCCTCGACAACGTGGCGAAATGGATTCTTGAACTTGATCGCGGTCGCGGCATTCCGTTTTCTGGCAACTACACCAGTTGGTTGGAACAGAAACAAGAACGACTTGGTAAGGAAGAAAAAGCAAACGATGCACGCAAACGCACGTTGCAACGCGAACTTGAGTGGGTGCGCATGGCTCCGAAAGCTCGTCAGTCGAAAGGTAAAGCTCGTCTTGCTGCGTACGAAAAGTTGCATGCAGAAGCGCAAGCCGCAGATGGTGGCAGCGACAAGCTAGAAATCATGATTCCTGCTGGCCCGCGTTTAGGTGACACAGTGATTGAAGTGAAGAACTTGAGCAAAGGTTTCGGCGATCGCTTGCTTATTGAAGACCTGACGTTCTCGCTTCCTCCTGCAGGCATTGTTGGCATTATCGGACCAAACGGTGCGGGTAAAACCACACTGTTCCGCATGCTCACCGGTCAAGAAGCGCCGGACTCGGGAACCATCACCGTTGGTGACACTGTGCAATTGAGTTACGTAGATCAAAACCGTGACACACTTGATCCCGCTGCATCCGTGTATCAGGAGATTACCGATGGTGCGGAATCGCTGAAGATTGGTGGACGCGAAATTCATGGCCGTGCATACGTGTCGAGTTTCAATTTCAAAGGCAGCGATCAACAAAAGCTTGTTGGAGAACTATCGGGTGGAGAACGCAACCGCGTGCACTTGGCCAAGTTGTTAAAGCACGCAGGAAACGTGTTGCTGTTGGACGAACCAACAAACGACCTCGACGTTGACACACTGCGCGCTTTGGAAACCGGCCTAGAATCATTCCCGGGTTGCGTGGTAGTTATTTCGCACGACCGCTGGTTCCTCGACCGCATTGCCACACACGTGTTGGCTTTTGAAGGCGACAGCCAAGTTCGTTGGTATGAAGGTAACTTCAGCGATTACGAAGCATGGCGAAAGAAGGAACTGGGCGTTGCCGCAGATCAGCCACGTCGTATTAAGTACAAGCCACTCGCCCGCTAAGGAATTGGTATGAATACCGCACTTCGAGTTATTCGCATTTTGTGTGTAATGGTTTTCGTGAGCGGAATTGCAGGGCTCATCATTTCTTCCATCGCTGGAAACAATGTTGGAGTGGTGACCACCATCGGTTTAATCACTTCACTTGCCGCAGTGATCTTGCTGACCGCTTCAACAGTTGCCAACCGTCAACGCATTGATGCATTCAACGACGCACTTGCCGAACAAGTTGAAGGCCAAATTGGCGTACTTGTTTCGAGTGGAGCAAAAGAAGACACCGTTCGCAAGTTGGTGCGTGATGCAATCAACCTTGGACGTAGCGCTTCGTGAAGTTAACCGACGGCGAACTGGCACATTTCCTTGCCGAAGAAACCGGCAAACGTTTGATGGCAGTTCGCGAGCGCTTGTATAACGATGGCGCTTCAACGTGGTACGCAAAAGATGTTGGCGATGCCGCAGCGCAACGCTTCATAGACGAAACACTTGCCGAGCATCGACCGAACGACGCCATGTTGTCGGAAGAAGCAGCCGATGATTCAGATCGCCTGACTGCAGACCGTGTGTGGATTATTGACCCACTAGATGGCACGCAGGAGTACAGCGAATTTGATCGCGCTGACTGGGCCGTGCACATTGCGTTGTGGGAACGCAAAGATGCAAATGGCAAACCTTCGGACGAAGGAAGCATCACGGAAGCAGCCGTTGCATTGCCTGCATACAACATGACACTGAGCACGCATCAGTTGCCAAAGACCCCAGACCGGCATGAGGGCAAACCACGTTTGGTGGTGTCACGAACCCGCGCAACCCGAGAAGCCGTGATTGTTGCCGAGGCTTTGGATTGTGATGTTGCCCGCCTTGGTTCGGCTGGTGCGAAAACCATGGCCGTCGTGCTGGGCGAAGTGGACATTTACGTGCACGCAGGTGGCATGTACCAATGGGACTCCGCAGCCCCCATTGCGGTGGCGGCAGCGGCAGGATTGTTCACTAGCCGGATTGACGGCTCTCCGCTTGTGTACAACAGGCGTGACGCGTGGCTCCCCGACCTGGTGGTTTGTCAACAACATCTCGCACAACAAGTCATTGATGCCCTTCGTGCGGGCAGACTTGGTGCGTGACAACCCCCGTTAGTTCAAGACCATCTGATTGCGCATGGGGCGCATTTGACGACATTGCACCCTGGGTGCTCGACCCAAACAACATTTCATGGGAAAAGCAAGCCATTGAGTTACGCGTATCTGCGCAACGTGAAGTTCCTGTATTAACCACACCAACACGCATTCCCCCAGTTGCACGTTTGGTGGTGGTGGTGTGGGTGCTGAGCAAAGCCTTGGTGCCGTGGTTTGTAAAAAAGAAGTTGCGACCATTTGCAACGCCAGAAGATTCACGCGCATACATTTCGCTGCGCATGCGCAAGGCCGTTGAGCGTCTTGGCTCTACGTACATCAAGCTTGGACAAATCATTTCGAGCGGCGAAGGATTGTTCCCTGCCGAACTCGTGAACGAATTCAAGTTGTGCCGCGACCAAGTTCCGGCCATTCCATTTGAGTCAGTGAAGAAGACCATTGAAAGCGAACTTGGCAAGCCACTGACCGAAGTGTTTTCGTACATTGACACCACCGCACTTGCTGCTGCTTCGATTGCACAGGTTCACCTGGCCACATTGATTACTGGCGAAGAGGTTGTGGTGAAAGTACAACGCCCAACTGTTTCAAAGATGGTGCGCAAAGACTTGCGTGTAATGGCATGGCTTGCACCGCACCTTGTTGGTCGCATCAAAGTAAGTGCACTAGCCAACCCACCAGCACTTGTTGAACTGTTTGCTGAAACCATTGTTGAAGAACTGGACTTCCGCATTGAGGCTTCCAACATGTTGGACGTTGCCAAGATGCTGAGTGAGCTGAACCAAGATCGTTACATCATTCCTCGTCCTCACCCAACGCTTGCAACACAGCGCGTGTTGGTGATGCAACGACTGAGCGGATTTAAGTTTGACGATGTTGTTGGCATGAAAAATGCCGGTATCGACACACATTCAGTAATTCGCACCGGAATGATCGCATTCATGGAAGGCGCCATGATTTACGGCGTGTTCCACGGCGACTTGCACGGCGGAAACCTCTTCGTCATGCCAGACGGACGCACTGCGCTACTCGACTTCGGCATTGTTGGCCGCCTTACTGGCGCTCGGCGCATGGCATTTTTGCGACTGATGCTGAATGCAACTACCAACAATGTGGTTGGCCAGGTTGAAGCGTTGCGTGATCTTGGCGCACTGCCAATGGACACCGACATTCACGCGGTAATTAAAGATTTGAACCTTGGCGACGCCGCCATTGACCCAACCACATTGTCGGGCGAAGAACTGGTGAAAGAAGTGCAGCGCATTGTGAAAGCCCTGATGGGTTACGGCGCACGCATGCCAAAAGAATTGATGCTGTACGTAAAGAACATGGTGTTCTTAGACGGCGCGATTGCCCGCCTTGCTCCAGAGCTTGACATTTTGGCCGAGATTGCCTCTATTTCCATGCTGTTTGCAGAGCGCCATGGAGAGCGCCTTGGTCGCGAACTTGGCGTGGATCACACGGCTATTGAGATCAACCTTGACAGCGTGAAAACTGGCGTTTTGGGTGTTGATGCCTCGGTGAATTCACTGACCTACCGCGACTTGCAAGCACGCCGCGAATTGATTCAAAAGCGAATGCGGGATCACGTCGGTCGTTGATCTAGTTTCGTGTCCCGTGAGGGCACGTTCATGAGGCTTGTTGTTGCGCGATGCAGCGTGGTGTACGAAGGCCGTCTCGACACGTCGTTGCCTGAAGCCACTCGCCTATTGCTGGTGAAAGCTGACGGGAGTATTTCCATTCATGCCGACGGCGGTGCATATAAACCGTTGAACTGGATGAACCCACCAAACACCATTCGCGAACTTGATGACCGCTGGGTGGTCACCAACCCCAAAGGCGAAACGCTGACCATTCACTTACATGAAGTGCATTCGGATTTCAGTCACGAACTTGGTGAAGACCCAGGCCTCACTAAAGATGGCGTTGAGGCTCACTTGCAGGTGTTGCTTGCCGAGTTGCCGGAAAGCATTGAGCCTGGCCTCACGCTGATTCGTCGCGAATACCCAACTGCGGTTGGACCAGTTGACCTGTTGTGTCGCGATGCGAACGGTCAAACGGTTGCGGTTGAGATTAAACGTCGCGGCGAAATTGATGGCGTTGAACAACTGACTCGATATATCGACTGTTTGCATGCCGATACGTCGCTTGGTGCAATTCGTGGAATCTTTGTTGCGCAAACCATCAAGCCACAGGCACGTGTGCTTGCAGAAAGTCGCGGCTTCGGATGGTGTGAAGTGGACTACGACGAGTTGCGCGGCAAGAAGAGCGACGAACTCCGCCTGTTCTAGTCGGAGCTCTTGAGATCCTCGAACTTCTGAGCCATTGTTGGATTACCACGCGTCAGCTTTTTAATTGAAATATCTTGCGCTTTGTCATTGGCAAGTCGAAGATTGTTATTAGTACCGAGTAATGCATCTTTGGTTTTTTGCAGATGATCAATCGACTTATCAATTTCATCAATTGCGGTTTGAAACTTCCTGGAAGCAAGATCGTAATTTCGCGCAAATCCGGTTTGAAATTCTTCAAGTTTCTCTTCGAAGTCAGTTACATCAACATTCTGGGCTCGCACAAGTGCAAGTTCTGCTTTGTATTCCATGGCATTCAGAGCAGCATTTCTCAGCAATGTGATTATTTGAATGAAGAATTGAGGTCGAACGACGTACATCTTTGGATACTTGTGCGAAACATCCACTATTCCGACGTTGTACAGTTCACTTTCTGGCTCCAACATTGATACCAAAACTGCATACTCACAACCTTTTTCAGTGCGGTCTTTATCAAGTTCCTTAAGGAAATCTTCGTTCTTTTTCTTAGTCTTCGTGTCATCACCTTCATTCTTCATTTCAAACATGATTGACACGATTTCGTTTTTTGCTTCATCTTTATCGCGGAAAATGTAGTCACCCTTACTCCCCGTCTTGGCATCATTGTCCTTTTCGAAATATGCCTTCGGGAAAGCTGTAGCCCTGATGCGATTGAACTCAACTTCACAATGTTGCTCAAGCGTCTCACCAAGCATTTTGGTCGAGAGTTTTAGTTTGTTTTCGCTCAATCGCTTGATTTCAGCGTCTCTATCTTTGATTTGGATTTCTAAACTCTTCCGTAATTCTGACTCGGAAAGTTGCTTTTGTGTCTCAAAATTGTTGATCTTGTTTTTCAAGTCAATGATCTCAGTATCTTTTTCTGCAATAAGCTTTAGGCGCTTCGTTTCGTTTTCTGCTTCAGCAAGTGAAAGAGCACTCTTCTTTTCTTGTTCTGCTGCTTCAAGCTTTTCGTGTAGTTCCTTATCAAACTCTTTATTGCGAATTTGCTTCAGAATGTCGGCATAACCAGCCTCGTCAATTTTGAAAGCTTTGTCACAATGGGGGCAGATGATTTCATTCATGTCTATTTCCTTTTTGTTTTGATTTTTTTACAGTAAATCGGTGAGGCCGGTTGCGCGTTGGACTTTATTGCCAATGGCAATCTCTAACGCTTCTTGCGTTGCCACAAGTGTGAGATTCGGTTTTGCACGTGTGATGCCGGTGTACAGCAATTCGCGCGTAAGGATCTTTGATTTACCCTTTGGCAACACCACGATGGTGTGTGCAAACTCGCTTCCCTGGCTCTTATGAATTGTTAGCGCGTGAACCGTGTCTACTTGCGGGAGGCTTGTGGTTGAGAAGGTTTTCACCTCTTCGGCATCGCCGAACACCACGATTCGAGCACCTTTGGCATCTTTACAGACAACGCCAATGTCGCCATTGGCTAAACCCGTATTTGCATCGTTCTTGCTCACCATCACCGGGCGACCGAGGTACCACTGTTCCTGAGCCAGCACACCAAGTTCGCGCTCAACAGCCCTATTCCAGCCAGAAACGCCCAGATTGCCCTTGCGGTGAGCGCAGATGACTTGAAGTTCGTCACGAACCCGAATGATTTCTCGATACTGATCGTCCGTGCTTGCGCTTGCAGCAAGCTCACACAGCATTCGTGCATGGTTCACCACTTCACGAGCAATCTTTTGCAAACGAGCCTCATCAGCGACTGGATCGACCCATACAAACGAGCTCTTGTCCTTTGTGTCGTGGTGAAGTCGTATCTTTTGAAGCGCACCCTCAACATTTCCAGCTTTGGTTTCGATAGCGATATCTGAAACAGGTGAACCAAGCGGGAAACGATGGCTTTCCGTTTTTGTGTTGACAAACGTCTTGCCCTTATTTGACGCTTCAACAATGTCGGCAAGAACCGTTCCAGCGTCAACGCTTGCAAGTTGGAATGGATCGCCAACAAGCATGAGTCGCGCATCGTCTTTCAACGCCTCAATCAGACGGGCCATCATGGAGAGCGGCATCATTGAAACCTCGTCCACAATGACATAGTCATACGGCATGCGATTGGCTTTGTTATGACGCCATTGAATTCGTGCAGATGGATTGAACTTCAGCAATTTGTGAATGGTGAGTTTTTTCAAACCATTCACATGCGTTTCCATTTCAGGAGAGATGGTTTCTTCCCTAATTCCGAATCGAACCGCGGATCGAAGAGCACGATCCATTCGCTTTGCAGCAAGGCCAGTTGGAGCTGCAAGAGCAATGCTCTCTGTATTCACATTCTTTGCAATCTGCTCAACAATTTGATTTGCAATGTACGTGGTCTTTCCCGAACCTGGACCACCCGTAATGATTTCGACCCGCTTGTCGGCAACTGCTTTCTTGATGTAGCTAGCAACCAACTGCTCTTCATGAAAAGACCGTGCCGAGTACAACTTGTTACCCGAGACGACGAATGGCTTTCGTGGCTGTACGTTCAACGTTTTAGGGGTGCATACAAGTTCTGGGAATGCAAGCACTGCTGCTTTCCAACGTTTGCCATCATTAGGCCAGATCTCTGCGTTGCTCTTCAACTCTTCTGGTGCCCATTGCGAGATGTTTTCGAGGTCTACACATGTATGACCTGATGCCGGCAAGCCGAGCACAAGCGCAAATGCCACCCACCCCAACGGATCTAACCCTGATGTATCGGACGCGGCATGCACCAAGATCGATACTCCACGTAAATCACGCGACTGAACGGCTCCAGCTGACACGTATTGCTCAAGTTCTGCTGGGTATTGAGTAGACGAAAACAAAGTGCTCATTTACCTGCTCCTGAAATCTCGTCGGAAAGCTGCTGCCACAGGCCTTGCGGCGCTTCCCATGTGAATACGCCATGGCGGTGCTCATTTTCCATTGGCGTCGGTTCGCCGACCATTCCTCTAATGAAGAAATACGCCATACCCGCAATGACTGGAAGCGACTTACCGTTTCCGGCACGCGACCTGAGGTAACGATGCACTGCTGTGCCATAGATGAGTGCCTGGAGCGGATAGTGGTGGTGCTCCATTGCGTTCACCATGGATTCTCGTGAGTATCCATCAATGACGTAAGCCATCCCGTCTTCATCAAGCCTGTTACTTTTCCAGTCCGTAATGAACAGTCGATCTTGGGCATCCTGATTGAAACGGATCAAGGTGTCGATTGAGCCATTCATTAGTCCATACAGAGGCACCGCAAACGCGTCGGAGGCCAACACTTGTGCATATGGCATCAGCACGTCATTGAAACGACCTTCACCCTCGAGACATTTCACCAACACTTTGCCGATGTTGTTCACCAAGACTCCATGAGAGAGAGCGGCCAATCCCATTTCAAAATTAAGTTCATTCAGACGATCAGCCGATGAAACCTCTGCAAGCGTTGTAGATCCAATTATTCCGCCAAGCGGTGTGCGTAGAGAGAGCACTACTCCATCAATAATCTCTTGGCGATGTTCACGCAACAATGAGCCAGTTACATATGCATCGACGACTCGTGCAACCTCTATTGTTAAATCTGCAACGGTAAAATTGATGTGCTCGTAAACAGTGTGCATCACTTTGCCGAAGTACGTACCGCCGGCAATATGTGCAAGTGGCATTGGATCAGGAGTTGCCAACAACGCAACATCCTTGTCTGAGTAACCCGAACGTATAGAGATGATCTCTTCTTCGTCGTCTCCATAGCCACCACGCGCTTCGCCCTCTGAGTTCAGGTTTTCTACTTGCTTGTACTTACGGTTCTTCGTAATTCCACTGAACGACAAGCGGCTGTATGTCTGTTGAACAGAACCAGAAAATGGTGCAGTTGCAAACTCTTCATTACTTTCGTGAACAGACACGTATTTCGGGTACGTCTGAATGTTCTCTTTCTTCACAATTTCAGCAACATCGCTAACTTTCTGAAAACGTGTTGGTTCTGCGAGACCTTCCACAATTCGTGGTGTCTTGGTTTTCTTCGCCGGATCGTCGTCGGCAACAATTAAAGAAACATGGTGACGAGCGCGCGTAAGTGCAACATAGAACAGGCGCTTCACTTCATCGGATTCTTCTTGTTTTCTACCTTCCTTAGCTTCGGCGAATAAATCGCTGCCCAGAACATACGTAGCGTCAATAACGTGTTCACGCTCTCCAGGATTAGTTGGCGAATCGCGATAAAAAGCGTCTGGGCTAGGTTTCTTTGGATTCTTTGCTTTGACCTTCTTCCACAAATCGGCTACTACAACAATTGGAAATTCCAATCCCTTTGCTGCGTGAACGGTCATGATCTGCACTGCGTCTTTGTCGCTCTCAACACGACGGCTGATGATTTCAGATTGCGGTTCTAATTGGCTGAAGTCATTGAATGAATTGAGCACTTCTGAAGGCGTGCAGCCAACACCGAGTGTTGCGCTGTGTAACAACTCAATGACGTGAGCAAAGTCTGTTTCACGGCGTTCCCCACCACTGCCCTGGACGATGCGTGCTGCAATTTCTAGATCGGCGCGTAGCGAGGCAGCAAGTGCAGCAACACCCCGACGTCGAAGAGTTGTACCCCACAATGAAATCATTCGGCGAATTTGCTCAACAGTGTCGTCGTCCAATGCACCAGCAGTGGCCAAACTTGCACCAAAGAATGGGCTGGCTGCTGCCAGTCGGATACGTGATGTTTCATATGGCTCGTCCATTGCGCGGAGCAAGTTGTAAATCGCAGTAGCCATTTCACCCTGCATCACGTTCTCGGTTCCGGAACTGACCGCACTTACACCCATCTC
>Ga0172376_10003626_pt1 | contig 18135 bp, 10 predicted proteins | sample Lak35m_FD_121114 | JGI IMG/M metagenome (GOLD analysis project Ga0172376, IMG submission 121114) | Freshwater microbial communities from Kabuno Bay, South-Kivu, Congo - kab_092012_35m | ecosystem: Environmental > Aquatic > Freshwater > Lake | place: Democratic Republic of the Congo: South-Kivu... | reverse complement strand
TAATTGACCCGGAACAGAGGAAAATTTAACCTCAAAATTACTTGGTTGAGAAGAGTCGAAAGAATTAAAGGAATAAATTTCTAAAATATCTGTTGCTTCAAGTTTATTCTCAAAAGATAAAACTGTTTCGGCGTATTTATTTTTAATTGTATCATCGTAGAAAAATTCTTCAGGTAAAGTTACAACATCTTCATAAACTCCTGAATTTACAGGATCATAATAAACAACTATTCCAGAAGAAATAATTCCACTAAGAATTCCTGAAGGAATATATCCAGTTCCGCCATCATAAATACCAGATAATAAATCGTATCCAACAATACCAGAAGAACCTGTAACCAAAGCCTCAGTATCAACTCCTGTTACTAAAGGATAATAACCACTTTCTATTCCTGTTTTAGGCGCTATGTAACCAGTGATAGCGAACAACGAAGAAAGATTTGTTAATTGCTCAGAATTACAAGCCTGATTAAGAAATAATATCTCATTTATATATCCACTAAAACCTGTATAACAAGCATTAGAATACAAATTATTATTGAATCCGCCTATATATAAATTAGAATTGCCCGAATAAGCAACTTCACGTTTGTCAAAAATATGTTCATTTTCAGTTATATTATGCCGACCAAATAGAATAGTATTTGTTTCCGCGCTTTTAGAAATAGAAACAATATTATTTTGTTGCAATTCAATTCCTAATGGATAATTTTCTATTTGACCACTATCAGTTTTACGTTCAAAATTTAAATGAAAAGAATCATCAATAGTAACAGCAAAACCTTTATTCGTTGAATTATCATAAGAAGTTAATAAAACTTTAGATTTACCTAAACCAAAATCTTTATCAGTTTTATAATCAACAAACATTGTCCAATCAGTATCAGAAAAATTAGAAGCAAATCTTAAAGTATCATTTCCATTAAAATATCCAGATCCAATAGTTGTTGTAAAAGCTGATTGTATAACTCCAGTAGAAAGACCAACACTGACTAATGGATTTAAATCATATCTTGTCCCATAATCATAATTTACAGTCATCACTGGATCAATAATTGCAAATTCACCATTTGTTGAAGCAACAAAAGTAGTTGGAGTTTCATAATAAAGGCCAGTTCCAACACCTCCGATTACATTTCCTTGAACATTTCCTCCAACATTTCCTGCGTCTATGTAAGCAGTAAGAATAGTGCCGCCGCCATTAACAGTAACTCTAAAAGGAATATCTTTATGTTCACCAGACTTAGAATAAATAGTTCCAATATCAGAAGAAGAATATAAAGCGCCACCTTGAGTAACTGTAAATCCAACAATAGAAGATAAAGCAACATTTTGACCACTATAATAATTATTATATAGAAATTGTTTTCGTCCTGTATTAAATTCATAATAACCATAGACTCCTGTTGGATCTAGATTATTATTATTTAAATAAGCTATGAGAGCTTCTTTTTTCATTAGTTTTAAAGTCTATAAGTTATGTAAACTGGAAGAGTATTTTGAGATGGTTGAGATAAATTAACATCAAAACCAGTTGATAAATAATCTTGAGAAGTTGCCGCTGTTCCGCTCACAAAATCAAAATTCTTATTATATTCTTCTAAAATAAATCCATTTGTTAAAAATGAATTAGAAGTTAAAGAAGCGGGAAAACCTTCAGCAGTTAGTAATTTTTTTAATATTCCTGAATGAGGTTGAGTGGCTTTTGTTAAAATAGGAATAATTCCATTTGAACCTGAAGCAAATTCAAAATTACCATTCAAAGCATAAGTTGTTCTTCCTGTTACTCCAATTTCTTGAATAATATTAAAACCATTTTCTTCATAAGAAGGTTTAATAACAAGCAAAGGAACGCCAACATTAACTTCAGCGCCCCAAGTAAAATTATTATAACCGCTAACTCCTGCATCATCAGAAAAATTACCTTGCAATGTGATTTCGCCATTATTTGTATTTAAATCAATAGAAACAGTTCCTTTATCTTTGACAAAACCAAAAGATGCGCCGCCTCTTTCTCCGATAATTCCGCAAGTAGTAGCATTTCCAACGGGAGCAATAGAGTTAAAACCATCAACAGCTTTATTAAAAAGAAGAGTCTTTACATCTTGTTCAGAAGATAAAAGAGTATTGAATAAATAACCACTTGCATCTTCAAATCTTTGAGCAATGTGAAGTCCTCTTCCTTTTATAGTTCCATTGATACTTAAACTCACTACTTGAGATATTTCATCAGTATCAAAACTAACATCATAATCAAAAAATGTAGATTCAGAACTATTATCAAATGAACAGTTGGCGGAAAATGATGAAGAACCGTTTGCTTCTGTTATTGAAGCGCCATCAACAAAACCAGTTATTAAACGAGTTGTATCAATAGAAAAATTAATAGGAGTTTTGCATAATAAAGAAGAACTGTTTACTATTCCAGTCGCCGCATCATACATTTGACCAGTTAAATTATTTAAAGAGCCAGAAACATCAGTAAAATCTTTGTCTTTAGCTCCTTGAATATCACAAGCTACATTTACAATAACATAATCATCAGAAATTCCTGAATTAAAATCAACAGAGAATCTTTTTGTCGTATATTGACTGCTTCTTAAATTATCTATTCTAAATAATTCTTCTACGCTATAAGTATTATCCAATCTATTTATTGACTCTGTTTGAGAAACTAAAACTAAATTACTTGAATGAGAGTCGCCAACACCATTTCCAGAAATATAAACTCCAGAATATCCACTGCCAGTCGGAATAAATCCTGATCCGAACATCAGATTTTTGACTCTATTAACTCCCGTTGAATTCTGAACAAAAGTTTTAACTGCATTAAAAGAAATCGGCGCATCTCCCAAAAAAGCTGGCCCAACACCAGCAGCTGAAATAGAATGAGAAACATCAACAATACCATTGCCATCTTCACTAACACTGATAGTTTCCGTTGGCTCTATTCCTGAATATTTTAATCCTTCATATTTTTTAAGATCGATAGAATAATTAATTAAACCAATGAAATTTTGCGCGCTTAAATCAATAGTGTCTACATAATAAGTTCCAGACAAAATAGAAGTTGGATTTCCAACAGAAGGAACATCAGTAACAACTAATTCTCCATAGCAACGAGAAAAAGCATCTTTTAAAATTTTTATATATCCAGTTGGATAAACCAAATTAGTTGTTGGATTTGAAGCGTATCCGTAATCTGCGAAACTAGAATTTAATTTATTAAAACCACTTTCAGTCAAAGAACCTTCGACTGTAACAGTTATATCTTTATATAATAAATTAGAAGTCCAATTTCTAGCTTCATCGACAGAAACATAAGGAATAATATCGGCCCAAGGACTTTTTCCCGGCTCATTAGAATTTAAACCGCTATATATTACTTTAAAAGGCATAATTAATTAGAATAAAAATTACTATCAGGTCCAGTATAATTTGCAGCAATTAAATAATCAACTGTAACTGTGACTTTAACTTCTCTAGAAGAATTATATGAAAAAGAAACAGCTTTTATCACAAAATTATCGCCGCTGCCTCTAGCAAGTCCTTGAATTCTGTTTAATAAAGTCGTCAAACAATTATTATATAGTTTTTTAATGATTGTAGTAGGCTTTGATACTAAATCGGGATTCTTATTCGAATCAGTTCTTTTTGTTAAAGCATTTTGAGCCATCGACATTGTTCCAACAGAAGATTGTTTATTAAATTGAACAAAAGTTGTTTTATTTCCGGGAACAACATATGAAGTCGAAAGTTTTTTAGGCAAAGTGGCGCTTATATTAGATGTAACTTTAATAATTCCATCTGAATTAGCAACGAGACTTGGATCATTAGAATAAGAAACAGAATATCCAAAAGATTTACCTCTGATAGAAGTATTTCTTGAAGAAGATATTAATTTTAAGCTAGGATTCGTAGCTAACTTATAAAATTTCTTATATAAATTCTGCGCCCGAGTTAAACTATTTGTTTGTTCTCCATCAAGAAGAGTCTTAACAGTTACTCCTGACGCAAAATAATTATTAGAAGAAAAGGTAGAGTCACTTGATTTTTCTTTTGATTTTTTACTTACAAAAGCTGCTGTTTCGCTCACAGTAGTAAAACCTGTTTCATCAGATTCAATACTTTGATCAATTTCTAATGTATGATAAGCTCTTAAATTTCTAGCATTAGAATAAGTAATTGATTGTTCATACTCTTGATTTTTTTCATCAAAAGATCTTGTAACAGTTATTAAGTTTAAACTTTCACTTGTTAATGAATCAGTAGAAACAGTTGTTGTTATTAATGATTTGTAACTATTAAAATAACCAGCGCATCTAGTATAAGAACTACTCTTAATATTATTAAGAACAGTATTAATTGAAGCCAAATCAGATGAAGTCACGGCTAAATTCTTATTTACTAATCTTATAGTTTCGCTTATTTCAACGGAACCATCTTCTTGTACAGAAAAATTATAAACCGCTGGAGTTTTTATAAAAAATGGAATAAAAGTTTTTGTTATGGAAACTGATCCATTGATTATGTCTACATTTGAAGAATAAGTATTTTTTCCAGCTTTGCCGTATAAATTACTTAAACTTCCAATATAACCAAAGTTGACTTCACTTTCAATTAAATTTTGAGCAATTTGGCGCGCCAAATATACTCCAGTTTTAGTATTATCTAATGGACTATTTTCTACAATTTCATCTGCGCAAACTGCATTTACTGTTTGTGTATAGCCTAAATTACCATCTTCTCCGTCAACAAAAGAATAATCTTCAGAAATTTCAATTATTCGAGAATTAAATAAATTATCGCGCAAACGAGCATAGAAAGGATTATTTGTATTGTTTGGAACTGAAGAATTATCGCCATTTTCGTAAAGCTCAAAAGTTATATTTCTTTTCCAAAATTGAAGTCCATTTTCATCAAATTCTACGCTTCGCGGTTCTGAAACTGCGGTTATTCTTCCAATCCCAAAAGGAACATCATTTAATACAATTGGAGTATTAGAATTTTTAAATATATCTGGCGCATCATATTCGCTTAAAGAAGATAAATTATATCTAGGATCAGTATCAGTTCTATGAATAGTTTCTACAGTCAAAGAAATAAGATTTCTATAATTTAAAGAACCAATAAATTCTTTTTTTACAGAATATCCTAAAACTGTTGTTATGTTAAATTTAGCCATAAATTAAAATCCAGTTCTGCCAGCGCCTCTAAATTTATTAGATTCCACTGGAGGATTTGTCCCTGAAGCGTTTGCTTCGCTTGGTTTATTATTATTCAAACTAATTATAGTCTTTGCTGTTGCTAATATCTCTTTAGCTTCTTTTGTTAAATCTATAGTAACTCCACCAGTTACTGAAGTTTCAGTTTGAATTTTAGTAGCACTTACATCAGCAATTCCTTTCAATTTATCAGGAAGAGTATTAAATACAGCTTCTAATTGAGCAGCCATATCTTTAGAATTATTTTGATTTGTTTCTGCTGCTCTCTTCAATGCAGCAGCAGCTTCGCTAAACTGTTCTGGACTTATCTGTCCTTTTGCAGCGGCTTCAGCTAAACCAGACAATTTAGCAATTGATTCAGAAACTGCTTGTTGAGTTTTTTCTAAAGCTTGAACTTGTTTATCAGACATACCCATCGCCTGCATTTCCATAGGATTACGATAACCAATGCCAGCCATAGCATCATTTTGAGTCAATTGTCTTTGAGAAGTAGTTAAGCCACTTTGTTTGCTTAAAGCTCCCATTGCTGTTCTTGACTGAGCGATACCCTGTTGAATACCAAAATTATTTCCAAATCTACCGCCAATAGCGCCAATTGTATTCAAGTTTCTTTCGTTAAAAGTCGTAAGACCCCTCTCAACCATGCCGCTTAATTGAGCTTGTGCTCCCGTAGGAATATTAATTCCTAATTCAGTAGTTCCTTCCATGTAACGGGCCGCTGCTCTGCCTCTTTCAACAGCGTTTCCAGCTAAACGAGGATCATTTAAAGTTTTTAATGCTTGTTGAATTTTATCCATCGAACCCATGCTTTTTTCTGGATTCATGAACGCTTCAACTCCGCCGCCATAATTTTTCTTTAAAGTTTCTCCTCTTTGTTTTTCTTTTTCTTGAACTTGTTTATAAATTTGCAACATTGCAGTAGCTTTTGCACCAGAAGAAGCCATTGCGCTAGCGACATCTTTAAACGTAGCTTGAATAGCTTTTACTTTTTCCATTTGCTGGACATTTTTAATCAATTGACCAGCAGCATCTTTAGCAGCTTTATAAGTCTCAAGTAATTTTTTCTCTTCTTCGTTCAAAGCTTTTACTCCGGGAACACCGGCTTCTGCCTGCATATTTCTTTTACTCAATTCTGCAAATTGTTTTTGATCGAACTGCAATCCGCCAGTTTCTTTACCTGCATTTTGTAAACTCTTAAAAACTTCTTCAGTAAATTTATTTACATTTTCTTTTGTTTTACCGCCTCCTGTTCTTTCTAATATTTTTTTAATATTTCCAAGACCACCTGCTTGTTCAGAAATGACATTAGCAGCTTCTTTTCTTTGTTCGCCAAAGTTAAATTTCTTTAATTCCTCTTCAGTTCCTAAAAATGGAAGACCATATTTTACTTTTTCTCCAGTAGCTTCACCAAAAGCTCCAGTTCTAGATCTAGACATTTCATTATATGTTGCTAAAGCTTTGCCACTTTCTGTCTTATATTTCTTTAGTTCTTGTTCTAAATTTTTCTGCTCTTGACCTTCTTTTCTTGTTCCTCCAATTCCTCCTTGACCATAGCCAAAATAATCAAATGCTTGTTGACCAACTTGACCGACAGTGTAAGCGGCTAAAAGAGGACCAGCAGCAGCACCAGCTATTCCACCAATAGCACCGAGACCTGCACCTGCTCGTCCAGCTAAAGCTCCAACTCCTTTTCCAATTGTACTACCAGCAATTTTTTTCCCTATTCCTCCTAGACCTTTTCCAACTGAAGATCCTCCAAATTTTCCTGCTATTCTTCCACCTAGTCCTTTAAATAAAGGTGATCCACCAAATCCAGATGTTAATTCTTTTATAGAGTAAAAAGTACTTAATAGACTTCCCGCTTGTTGAGCAACTCCTTGAGATTCTTCTGGAAGAAACTGAGATCCAGTAGAAATTAATTGATTAAGTAAAAATGCTTTCATTAAACCACCGCCCATTCCTCCAGCTCCAGATGGAGAATCACTGGGTGAAGGCGGTCCACCGGAGGGAGGATTAGGAACAGCAGAAGGCTTAGGAGGACCACCGGGCGGAGGTGGTCCACCGGGCGGAGGCGGTGACGGCATGACCCGTGCGATCCGGGACCTGCTCGGTCCACCGGGCGGACGCGGTCCACCGGATGGAGGCTTAGGAGAAGTAAGAGGAGCAGGGGCAGTAGGGGCAGCAACAGGAGGAGTAGGCTGAACTCCTCTTCCGTAATAATTAGCTAATCTCATTCCTGCTTGAGTTCTAGCTGTTTGTTGCGCATTCGCTTGTTTTCTAATATCCGCCGCTTCTTGTCTCATCTTTCTTTCTTGCAACTTTCTTTGCGCTCTTTCCATTCCTGCGCTAGAAACTGTAGGTCCACTTGGCAATAATCTAGATCTTTGAGATGTTTCTAAATTTTCAATTAATTTAGCCTTTCTGGTAATGCTCATTCGTTTTGGCTTCTCTAAAGAAGCCTTATATTCAGCTCTTAGAGTTTTACGTCTTGCTTCCGCTTCTCTAGCTTTAGCGCCCGCAGCTTCTTGCTGACGCCTCATTTCATTTCTAGCCTCATTTTCTTGAGCCAAAGCAACTAATTCAGGATCAAATGAAAAAGCAAAATTAGGCACAAATCCAGAACTCATTCCTTTTGTTTTAGGATTGATTCCAGCTTTTCGCGCAAATCCCATGCCCTGATTTAAACCGCCGGGTTCTTGAACTGTATTATAAACTCCAAGTCCTTGAGGATTGAATGAAGTTTTTAAAGAATTACTTTGTCCAACTTTGACTTGAGAAGCTGAAAATCCAGCGGCCATTTCTCTATTAATAGCTTCTTGAACGGCATTAAAATTAGGAATAAAACCTCTATTAAAAAATCTTTGAGTTAATCCGTAATCGACTTTGTTCTTTTTAATTATTTTTCTTAACTCTTTTAAATTCAATGCTGATCCACCGGGAATACTCCATTTCTGTTGCGGATCAGGAACCTCAGTTTCAGACCAGCCAGAAATTGCTGCTTTAATTTTAGCGTCTAGAAGTGCATCTGTCCGAGCGATATGTTTATCAGGACCAACGTTTTCTGGTAGACTTGGAAATTGGTTTCTCAATACATATTCGTTATACCGACTAAGAGAACCTTCACCTGATGTTAACTGTTTTCGTGCCTGAGATACCAGTGAAAGTAAAGCATCTTTTTTATAAGTTTTAAAAGCTGGTAGAGTTTTTTTAATATAAAAGTCTTTTTCTTTTTGAGAACTTAATCTGCTGAGAGCAGCTTTATTAGCTTCAACCTCATCGCCTATAGTTTTTAAACTATTTCCTACCAATGACATAGGTTCTGATGGTCCAATTCTTGAACTAAAATCAAAAAAATGTCCAAGTTCATGTAAAAGTACAGGAGCGTTGATACCTTTTGGGATTGCCGCTGTAGGAGCTAATGGACCAATAGGTATATTTATACCTTCTCTGTATATTTCTTCATCAAATTCATCCATAGAAGAAGGCAAACCTAAAAAAGCAGCATAACCACCTTGTGGAGGTTTTCCTCTATTTATTTGCAATCCTTTTCCTCTTGCTTCTTTCAAAATCTTTTTCATTGTAGATAATGAAATAGATCCACCTTCTGGGGCAAAATTAGGAATGAAGCCAGAAGAAAGAGGAATAATTAAATTTCCGGGCAAACCTTTTTCTTCATTAAGATATTTTTTATCTCCGCCTCCAAGAGGAGAACGTATTCCAGAATATCCTTGAGCTTTTAATTTTTTACTTAAAGCTTTGCCTGCTTCAGTAATGACAGCTAACTGCTCTGCGCCTTGAGAATTTTTTATTCTTGAAGCAAATTCAGGAACATACTTTTGATATAATCCCATTATATCATTGTAAGATTGAAGATCTAATAATTTACTTTCATCGACGTTTCTAGTTAATAATTTAGAACCATAAGATTTAGCAATAGCAGGATTTTCAGAGAAATTACCACGTCCTAAAACGGCGACTAATTTATGCTGAATTCCTATGGAATTTACTCCTTTATTTACATCTCCGAAAGTAGGATTAACTCCTCTAAAAACACGGAAATTAGGAATGAAACCGCTATATTTAAATTGCTGCCCTAAGCCTCTTTGACCTTCAATTGAATATAATTCAGCGGAAATATTAGGATTTTTTAAACCTTGAATAGCTGAAATATTCGCAGGAGCATCATCGATTAAACGGCTAGGAACTCCAGTTTTAGCGAAAAGTCTACTTAAAAATGTAGCTTTTTTTTCTGCTGAAGTTAAACCTCTTTCAGCTTTTCTTTTGCCCGGAACTTTTACATTTTTAAACATTCCAGCAGAAGTAATAACTTTATTAACTGGAATATTATTATCAATTAAAAATTGAGTAATTGCTTTTTTAGAATTATTTCCTCTGGCAGTAAGAACGTTAATAGGAGTTGGAGAATTTTGCAAACTTCTTCCCAAAGGAGAAAGTTTTGCTTTTTTAACTGATTCAGGAAAAAATAATTCTTTAGGATTTATATCATGAGGATAAACGCTTATCGTTTCATCAAAATCATAAAAAGTTCCTCCAGTAACAGCCGCAAAATTAGGAATGAAACCTCCAGCGCGGCTTTTTAAAACAAGACCTCTTGCTCCTTTAGCGACTTTACCGCCATATCCAATATTTGCAAATTTATCCGCTACATCTTTTCTACGATAAGAAAGTTGACTTTTATCACTTAAGGCTTTCAACTCTATCCACATTATTACTTCTTGTAAATTTTTATCAAAAATAGCGCCTTCTACTCTAGCGAAATTTCTACCAACTAATCCTCCTTGTTTTGTACGAGTTCCGGGTAAACCAATTTCAGTTGCTGTTTTATATCGGTTTCCGTATTTACCGCGTAAAAATGTATTAGCATATTCTTCATATGCGTCGCCAAATCGAGAAGGATCGCCGCCAAAATCAGAAATAGTTTTATTCCAAGGAACAACAATTTCTTTTATGGGTTTATTATTATAAGCAAATTCTTTTTTGAAAGTTTCTAGTTTTTGTTGAGCAGAACTTGCTCTTCTTGTTTGTTCTGATAGTGTCGCGCCCTTATATTGCCATTTTGGATTTCTAGTTTTAATTTCATCGGCAGATACTCCTGCTTCATAAGCAGCATTTAGTGCAGAAGCGCCTAAAGAACCAACTAATTTACCTTTTTTAGCAGCGTATTGAGATAATGAAATAGATCCATCTCCTGCGGCAAAATTAGGAATAAATCCAGAACTAAAATTAGGAATAGTAACATAATCTTCAATATAATTCAATAATAAACGTTTATGAAAACCCGTTTCAGTTAAAGTATCAGTGACTGGATTTTTATATAAACGAGCTAAATTTAATATTACATCTTCTCCTAATTCAGCAGAGGCTTTCGAATTAAGATTATCAGGAGTGATAGTATTTTTACTAGAAATTAAAGATGGAATAGCAGTAGTAGGAAGAAATTTATTTAAATTTATGAATTCACCTTTACCATACTCAGCTTGATTTATTAATTTTTTATAAGAAGCCGCATCTAAAGATCCTACTAGTTTTTTAATTAAATCTTTTCTACTATAAGAAGCAGATTTTATTTTAGCATCTCCGAAAATACTTGCGGGATTTAAAGCGATTTTTGCTTTATTTTGAGGAGAAGCCGTTGTGAGAGAATTAGTAGGAAGAGGAAAATCTAATAAGGCACCACCAGCAGTTGTTCTTTCATTAATTAAATAATAATTAATTAATTTTTCAAACTCTTTACCTCTAGCTCCAGCATCAACTCCTTTAACATTTAAATTTTTAGCAAAATTAGGAACAAACCCAGCGGCAGCGACTTCTGTTCCGGGACCAAAACCATTTGGAGGACGAACAATTGTTGCTTTGTATCCAGAAGAATTAGTAAATGTTTTTACTTTTTCAGCAGAATTAACCCAACTCTTAAATGATCCACCTTTACCATCATGAATAGTAGTAACGTATGGCATTCCAGCTTTATAACCACCTTTATGCTGAGACGCGCCCTTCATTTCTGCCATAGGGCCAGACATAGAAAAATTAGGAATAAAACCAGCGGCTTTTGTTTTCTTTCGTCCGCCAGCAGCTCCAGAAAGTCCACCCGCTCCTCCCATGACGGAAGCGGCAATTTGTCCGCTTAAAATTCTTTGTCTTTCTAATTCTGCATTTGTCGCTTGAACAATTTTTAAATAACCAGCGGCGGCAGATTCTACAGAAACCGCGCCAGAAGCTATTTGATTATAAACAGCAGGATTTTTTTGAAGAATTTGTAAAATTTGAGCTTGAATTTGAGCTTGTTGTTGAGCGGCTTGACCAAGACCCAAAATAGTTTTACCTGCATCATTTACGAAAACAGCTAAACGTTTAAAAATTTGAAAAATAGCGGCAGCGCCAAGCAATAATCCGGGACCAGATAAAAATGAACCTAAACCTTTTAAAAATCCTGTAGCAGCTTTTTCTCCAAAACTTTGAGGTTCTTTTCCTAAAGCGAAAGTTTCTAAAACAGCATTAGCTCCAGAAAGCACTTTCTCTAAAGCTGGCGCAATAGTTAATTCTCCAATAATAGATCCTGCTCTTTTTAAATTATTAGTAACTCTATTAATTTGGCTATCTAAAGTCTGAGTAAGAGAAGCAACTCTTTTTTCTGCTTCATTTGAAGCGCCACTAGAAGCTCTTAATGCCCCTGAATAAGTCGAATATTCTTTTGATAAATCTCCAATAACTGCTTTTAAAATGTTAACTTGATAAACACCGCCAACTAATTCTGCAACTTGACTCTTTTGAGCAGAACTTAAAGTATCATAAGTACTTGCTAATTGAGTTAAAATTTGAATTAATGGTAAAGTTTCACCAGTAACTGATTGAGTTACAATTCCAATTTCTTGTAAGCTTTCAAGAACTTTTGGTCTTTGAATTCTGGTAAAAATTGTTTTGAATGAGTTACCAATAACAGCGCCGCCTCTAGCAGTAGCTTGCTGCGCTGATGTAACCAAAGCGATTAATTGATCGATGCTAACTCCCGCTTCAGAAGCAGAACTACCAACTCGTTTAATAGCTTCAGCAAGATCAGCGGAACTAACAGCGTATCGAGCATCAACCGCAGCTAATTTATTTACAATTTGTGCGGCAGTTAGTCCTGAATCACTGAAAGAATTAATTGCGGCTGTTAAAGCTTCAACTGAATCAGCGGCAGACAATCCTGAAATTTTAGCAAGAGTTAATGCGTCAGAAGTTCTTTTAATTGTTTCTTCTAGACCTAAACCCTGACGAGAGAATTCAAGCGCCGCGCCAGCAGCAGTTTCGAAAGCTTGAGAAGTTTTATTTGCAACATTAAATAATTCATTACCAAATGACTTTATATTACTTTCACTAGCATCAAGAACTGTGTTAATATCAGCCAAAGTTTTTTCAACTTCAATTGTGCTGCTGACCATGCTTTTAAAAGCATCTTGTAAATAATAAATAGAGCCAGCAGACGCGCCGAATGCGATAACGCGGGCATTAGAAGCTTCTAGAGATTTTTCGAATTCTCCTAACTGACCTTTGATTTTTCCCAGCGGTTGAGAAAAGCTTCTTGCATCTAAACCCGTAAGTTTAAAATTTTTCGACAAAGCATCTTGAATTTGTCTTTCAAGAAGACTTGTGTCCGCTCCAAATGTAAGAATGCCATCAGCCATAGTCGTTAACTGATATTACACTTATTTTATCTAAATTTTTCTTTTTTAGAACTATTTTTAGACATCAAAGTGCTATATTGTTGATCATAATAATCAACTAACCTATCTAGACTATTATAATACTCTTGAGGAACAGATTTAAAACCGGGAGAATTGATAAGGTTTTTATAGTAAATATAATTTGAGTACAAAGTAATTTGATTCAAAGTTAACTCGGAAATACTTTTATTAAAAAAGTCAACTGGCGTATTAGAAAGAAATAAAGTATTTAAAACAAGCGGGCAACAAGTTATTTTCTTTAAATTTCGTTCGTTAAAAACCTGTTGAAAGTCGAAGTAGTAATTATAAAATTGTTTAATTTCATTCTGAGATAATTCTTCATATTCTTCATCAGTAAATAATCTTCGCGTCAAACTTTCATCTTTATAAAAGAAATGCTCGATATAATACTGATAAGTTTTAGAATTAATAAAACTATCAATCGTAAGACCCAAAATTTGATCTCGTTCAATAAAAAAAACAGAAAAGTCTTTCATTTCCTGTTCTAAAATCAGTTGCGCTTGTCTTATCTGCGCGGGAATAACTAGTTTTTTCTTAGAAATTTCTAAGTCTTGTATTCTTTTAAATCTTTCCTGATAAGTCTCTTCTTGTTCTTTTGTCCAAGAACCATTTTTATTTAAAATTGCTAATTGCTCTACTTCAGACACCAATCCTTTAGATTTACAAGAATATTCTAAAATCTTATTATGTTCTGTTATATAAGTAGACTCAATAAGAGAATTATGTTTTACGTAAAAATTATTAGCATAATCATAAGAACAACCTAATAAAATATGACGAAATAATAAAAAAGCTTTATCTTGAGAATCTACATTTTGTAAATCAACGATAAAGTCATTCATTATCTGTCATATTCTTTTGAGCGTCGTCGATATCTTTTTGAGAAGCTTTATTTCCAGAATTAAACCAATAACTAATAGCGAAAGCTAACTTGCTCGTTAGATCAAGAAAAAATTGTGAAGAATTTTCTTCGTCTTCAATCGTATCATAAGAATTAGATCTTTCATCGAAATTATTTCCGACGAAGTAAGGCTTGAAATCATCTCCCATTTTTCCTTCATCCCAATAAGTCAACGTAAGAATATACCAAAAAATTTGTTTATTCAAAGCTTTAGATTCGGCGCTTTGATCATAAATAGAACTTCTTTGAACTTCAAAAGTTGTGATTTCGCTTCTCAGTTCATTAATAGAAACTTTTAAATCTGCTATTTTAGTTTTATCCTCTTCTGTTAGTTCAGCTTCTGGTTTAGTTTTTAATTTTTCCAATTCAAGAGTAAATGAATAGTAATCATTAATTGCTTGATTATACTCTTTTCTAGTAGTTTCGCTTAAATCGCCGCCATCATTTTCAAATCTTTTAGCAATAAGATTTTTACTCAATAGTCCCGCTTTTAAATATTCACCAACTTTGGCGGCATAAAAAATGTCGCCATCTTCAATAATTTTACGATTTGGCTTCTTGAGCTTAAAAGAGAAAGGCTTGCTTTCTTTTACAGTTTTTGTAATTGTGATTTCTTCTCCAGCATCGTTTTTAGATTTTTCCGACTTTTGAGTTGGAACCTCTTTGTTTAAAGTAAAACTGTAAATCCATTTATCCTGATTCATAAATCTTCCTTATTATTAATATTAATCACTAAATTATCAAATAAATTTTCAATCTCGCGACTTGTATTGTTTCCAATATCTAATATTTCTTTTCTTTTGTTATTAAATGTTTTATCATCTAATAAAATTAATTCCGCTAAAGTTTCTGGAGTATATTTATCTTTATTATCGAAGATTATCTTTAATTGATGTTGATGTAAATCTTCTAAAGATTTTAAATGTTGCTTATAACCTTTCTTTATAAATCTTTTGATCTGCTCTAAAAGAAAAGCCTTAAACTGATCCGTTGAAATATTATCTACTATTTTTGAATCCAACACCGTATTTATATTATATGTAGAAAATAAAAAACCCCCAAAGTTTCCTTTGGGGGAGAAAAAAAGATTGTTGTTTTATATTATGCGGTAGCTGTGACTGTGCAAGAATCTGCTGTGGATTCCATTGTAACATTATATGTTGCACCAACTTCACCGACCGCTAAACTATGTTCACGACTTACTTGTTTAGCATTAGTTACTGATATTGTATAACCACCAACAATTAAACCATCTATACCGCTAGGCATATCTAAACCTTCGGCAGTAAGAGAAGAAGTTCCGGGAAGAGTAGTAAATGTTGTAGCGTCATTGACTCCTGCTCCGAGAGAAAGAACGCGCTCGACAGGAATTTCCCAAGAGAAACTTGCACTTTGAACTGATGCTCCGAAATTTCCGACATTATTACTAGCAGGATTACCATTACCTCCTTCGGCTATTGTTTGAGTGCTAACAACTCCACTGACTCGATTAGGAGTCAAAACTGTATAAGTAGCAGCTTGAACAGCGCTAATCTTGTCAGGAAGTTCTCCATCGAAATCTTGGCTTGTTGAACCACCAGAAGGAATACCTTCGAAAGTAAGATCACAAGTCGGAAGATCACCAACAGCGGCATTAATGGTAACACTAGAAAGAACGCCACTGTATACTGTTCCGATACCTGCGACAGCAACGTTAATTCCAGTTGGAATGTCAAGCAATGAATTTTGCATTAATTCATTTAATTTACTGGGACTTAAATGATTTCCTGCTCCTGTCGCAGAAGGAAGAATAAAAGAAACTGTCGCCGTTGCAGTTTCAGCTTCTACTTGTACTTTATCGATAATACCTCTTACTCCGAAAGAGTTAACATTCTGTCTTGGAGTATTGAAGCTAACATTAGCATTTTGTACACCAGAAATAACTGCGAAATCGACTTGAGTGGAGCCAAAATCACCAGTAGTAATTTTGACTTGACTTTGTGAATATATTGTTCTTGAAATAGCCATAATTTAATCCTTTTTTATCTTATTACAGTTAATTTGTTTATTTGTGAAATAGAAAAACCTAAGCTCTAGGGTTTCTAAATGTATACACTTCAAAATCAACAATAGCCGAGCAAACTTGCGGATTTGTTAATTTTATTTTAGTATCAGAAAATGATATTTTACTAACAGAAATATCCCAAATTAAAGCTTTATCTGATTGAGTCGATACTTGAGTATCGTAGTTATATGCCGCGCCAGTTATCGCACCAAAAGTACTGAATGGAAGACTTGTTGGATCAATGATACTAAATTCTGTTTTTCTTAGATCTTTTAATATAGAACAACATGCATCTAAAGAATAATTACTATCTGCTAAAACAAGACATCTAAAATTACTAATCATTTTATCTAATCCACCAAAGGCAAAATCTTCGCCAGAAGCACTTTCTAAACGTATGAAAATCGCAGGATAAGTTACAGCTTTTGGAGGCAAGAAAGAAGAAGACGTGGCAACTTGATCAGTCGTTTTGGGTCTTAATTCAAATTTAGTTTCAAATAATAATTCTTCTTCTGTTTGGTTATTTAAATATACATTGAAATCTTTAATGCAGCCAGTTGCTTTAATTGTCGCGCCCGAATAATTTGTTCCTGTAAAAAAGATTTGACCTTCATCGTAATTGACGCCGTAAAAACCGCTTTGACCAAGATTAATTGTCGCGCCGCTATTTATTGATATTCCAGTAAATCCTCCTGTAGGAATTGAAACGTCTGAAACTAACTGTTCAAAAGAAGAATTAAAAGCGTAATAATTAACTCCATTGACTTGAAACTCATCGCTTGATTTATTAAAATTAACAGGCTGAACACTATAAGCTTGACCTTTAGTTAATACTTGATGGTCAACATATAAGAAAAAACTAGATACTAATTTATTTTCAAACTGAGTAATCATCATTGCCTCCTCTTATATTCTTTGAAAAAGTCTTTAACATAGAAAATAAATAATTAGTTTTTTTAAAATTACCGCCGCGAACATCATAGTCAGACTGAACACCTTGCTTCGATCTTCCAGATAGAAATTTTTTATAAATATATTGAGTAAATCCGCTGATTCCTTTTTCGATGCCTTCGACCCAACTTCTGCCATTTTCAAATGGTAACGGAGAAGCGCTTTTTACTTCGGCTAAAGAAGGATATTTTACTGTGACATCGTAACCATTATCAACTTGCTTTATATTTTTAATATCAATTTGATTTAATAAATCTTTTATTGGCTCTGTAGGATTTGCTCCAGCTTGAAACCCTATAAAACTAAATAAATTTCCATAACCGCCCAAAGTACCGCTAGAATTTTTTGCTGCCACGCCAGCTTCGATTTCTTGAGTAACAGGATGACTATTAAAACTATCGATTAACTTTGCTTTTTCTTTTTGAACAGTTTTTGTCGCTTTGGATAAAATAGCATTTTTTACTTTACTAGAAGATAAAGTTTTTTTCTTTATTGATCCCAAATCTAATTTTGCGTAACCCATATTACTTTGTATATTCTAATTCAAAAATATAGAATATTTCTCCAGTTGTTGCGCCCAAATTTTTATTTAAATAATTAGCGCGGCGACCTGAAGAAACAACATTAAATGAATCGTTATCAATGACTATTTTTACTATTTTATTATTAACAATATAGTCTCTTGTTGACTGTTTGACTTTGATTTTTACCAAGCCTGATTGAGCATCTTTACCAGTTAAAGCACTTCTTGTTGTATTAAAATCACCAAAAATAACAAGCGCCGAATGCGTTGCGCTTTGAATAGTATACGCTGGTTTTGCCGTTGGAGCCGCTTGATAACCGGGCATGTAATTTTGCGCGGCGCTATTATTATAATTATGTTTTGGTTCTATATAAATGACAATATCTCTTTTAAAAGTATCAAAATGATCATTAATGACACTTGTAAAAGATGCTCTTTCTGCATTTGTCAATAAATTAGACATAAATTAGTATTGAGAGCTTGGATAATTTCTACCGATATAATAACCAACAGTTGTATCGTCGCCAGCGACTTGAATTGGAGAAGCGCCGTTAGTCTTGTAAGCGTGAATCATAGACATGAGTTCTTCAGATTCTGCTTTCTTTAAATTATATAAATTACGCCCGACTTCTGTTTTGCTGACTCTACGAACTCTCATTCCATCACTTTCAACTTCAATAAATGAATCTGTTCCTGACGCGCCAATATTTTCTCGAATTAAAATATCATAATAATGTAAATTATAC
>Ga0172376_10003624_pt1 | contig 18140 bp, 18 predicted proteins | sample Lak35m_FD_121114 | JGI IMG/M metagenome (GOLD analysis project Ga0172376, IMG submission 121114) | Freshwater microbial communities from Kabuno Bay, South-Kivu, Congo - kab_092012_35m | ecosystem: Environmental > Aquatic > Freshwater > Lake | place: Democratic Republic of the Congo: South-Kivu... | reverse complement strand
GCAGAACGCGCCCTGCGCGGGATCGCTCTTGGCAGAAAGTCATGGCTGTTCGCGGGGTCCGACCGTGGTGGTCAGCGCGCCGCGGTCATGTACGCGCTGATCGTCACTGCAAAGATGAACGATGTCGATCCGCAGGCTTGGCTGGCAGATGTCCTCGCCCGCATCGCCGACCACCCCGTCTCACGGCTCGACGAGCTGCTGCCGTGGAACTGGAAGGCTGCGGCTGCGACCAGACAGGCAGCCTGATCACGCCGCGGTTCTCACCGCATGCTTACTCCTTCACCCGGGCGAGGCGCGCATCGCTGCGCGCCTCCGGCCGCCTCAGTAGCGGAAACGCACACCGAGCGAGTAGATGCTTTCCTCGAAGCGGACGTCCCGGGGGAAACTGCCCAGAACGACAGCGCCGCCGGCCGGAAAGTCCTGGATCGCCACGAACCGGGCCTCGGCGGTGAAGATGTCGCGTCCGTTGTAGGTTGTGGTCAGATCGGGCAGGCCCCGGACCAGCACCCGGCCGGCCTCGCCGCCTCCACGTTCCACCTGGACCCCGGTGACCCGGGCCAGGGAGTCCGACGCGGTGACGTCAGGCAGCTTGCCGATGTCCTCCGCGACGATGGAATCCACGATCTGGTCGGCGGTCGCCTCCTCCGGCTCCTAGGGCAGGGGAGACGGCTGCGTCTGCGCCATCGCCGGCACCGCGATCAGCGCGGCGAGCAACGAGGCGGAACAGAGTATCCGGGTCCGGGTCTGCATGGTGGTGTCTCCCCTGTCGTGTTCTGGTTATCGCGGCGACCGCCCTCGTCGGCCGCCGGTGCGGATCAAGGCTGCGTCGGCGTGGGTTGAGCGACAGTCTGGCGGAAGACGTCGGCCTCGCGCTGGCGATAGGGCGTCCCGTCGCGGCGCATCAGATCGTGGAACCAGATGGTCGGCTCCTGAAGCGTGTAGGGCCGCTCCCAGCTGTCCCACGGCATCCGGGTCTGGCTTTCCCCATCGACCAGGCCCCAGTTGTACATGCCGACGTTCTCGCGGCGGGCGATGGGCAGGATCGTATCGACGGTCGAGCCGTTGCCGCGCGCCATCCATTCGGTGCTGATGATGGGCCGGCCGTAGGGGCGCAGCTGCGCGATCCGCGCCTCGAACGACTCCGGCCATCCGTAGTTGTGGAAGGTGATCACGTCGGATTCCGCCAGCTGGATGCGTTGCAGCCGGGACAGGGTTCTAGAGCTGGGCGACCAGTCCGGCCCGGTCCAGACCCCACTGGTCAGCGGCTGGGTCGCGCCCGCCTCTCGGGCCCAGGCGAAGGCCTTGGGCAGCAGTTCGACGATGCGCTTCTGCTCGTCCTCGAGCTGCTCGCCATTGTAGGAGCCGCCGCCGGGGTTGTCCGGCTCGTTCCAGATGTCCCACACGACCACGCGCCGGTCGTCGGCGAACCGCCCGACCACGCCCTTCACATAGGCCTCGAAATGGGCGTCCTTGGACCGATCGACGAGGTCGTCCCGGGTCGGCGTCTGCAGCCAGCCGGAGTTGTGCACTCCCGGGATCGGCGGGCGCTGAGGCCCCAGGGCGCTGTCCGGGTCCCACACGCTGTCGAACAGCACGAACATGGTGCTGATCCCGTGGCGGTCGGCGATCGTGAGATATTGATCGAGCCGGTTCAGGAAGCCCTGGGGATCCTGTGACCAGAGCATGTCATGCAGATAGACCCGCATGGTGTTCATGCCGAACTTGTCTTTCGCCCAGCCCAGTTCCCGGTCGATGGTCTCCGGGTCGAAGGTCTCGGCCTGGAACATGTCCAGCTGGTTGATCGCGCTGGACGGCTGGAAGTTCGCACCGACCAGGAACGGCTGATCCGCGTACCAGGCGGCGGCGCGTTCCGGGGTCCAGACGCGCGATTGCGGTCGCACGGGTCCTGAGTCGGCGAGGCGACCCTCAGCCAGATCCGAGAAGGTGATGGTCTGGGCGCCGACGGGCGCTGCCATCAACAGGACCGTCCCGATCGCGAATGACGGCAGGAGGGATGGGTGCATGGCAGAACTCCTCGGAAAGAACGCGAACGGGATCAGTCTTGGGCGGTGGTCGAGAAACGGAAGACCATGTCGTTGCGATAGGTCTGGCCGGGGTCCAGCCGTACCGAGCCGAAGGCGGGCTGGTTGGGCGTGTCCGGGAACATCTGGGGCTCAAGCACAATGGCGTCCCCCATCCGGTAGATCTGGCCGGACTTGCCCACGATCGTCGCGTCGAAGAAATTGCCCGAGTAGAACTGCAGCCCTGGCTGGTCGGAGATGATCTCCATCACCCGGCCCGAGACCGGGTCCTCCAGGCGGGCGATCATCCGGGGCTCGGCCGAGCGTTCACGGCTGAGGACCCAGTTGTGGTCGTAGCCCCGTCCGAACAGGATCTGCTCGTCGGACGCATCGCGAACCCGAAGACCGACCGGGGTGGGGGTGCGGAAATCGAAAACCGTGCCCTCGACCTTGCGGAATTCTCCGGTCGGGATCGCCGTGGCATCGGTCGGCGTATATTCCTCCGCCGGAATGGTCAGAAGGTTGCCCATGGCACCGGCCGGAGCGCCCTCGCCGGCCATGTTCCAGTAGCCGTGGTTGGAGATGTTGACGACGGTCGGCGCGTCGGTGGTCGCCTCGTAGCGCACCGACAGCTCGTTGGCGTCGTTGAGGGAATAGGTCGCCGTGGTCGTGAGTTCGCCAGGGTAGCCCTGGTCGCCGTCCGGGCTGACGTAGCGCAGGGTCACGCTGGGCGCCTCACCGTCCTCGACGGCGATGACCTCCCACAGGACCTTGTCGAGACCGGCCGTGCCGCCGTGCAGCGCATTGGGCCCGTTGTTGACGGGCGTCTGATACGTCCGGCCGTCCAGCTCGAAACGGCCCGCGGCGATCCGGTTGGCGACGCGACCGACCGTGGCGCCGAAATACTCCGGCTTGGCCAGGTAACCGTCCAGGGTGGGATAGCCGATGGCCACGTCGGCGGCACGGCCATCCCGGTCCGGGACGATGACGGACTGAAGGGCCGCACCGAGGGCGATGACCTTCACGGTCATGCCCGTGTCGTTGGTCAGGGTGATGGCTTCGACGACCCGCCCGTCGGGCATGCGTCCGAACTCGGCGCGCTCGGCGTCACCGGCCAGGGCAGCCGGGGACGCGGCCGACAGGGCAATGAGAGTGAGACAGCCGATGGCCGTATCACGCATGAAACCTCCCGAGGCTTTCGCCAAAATCGATCGTCTTTATGGATCGTTGCGAGATTTATATGTTGACATGTTTTCATTGGCAATTGTGTGCGGTATTTCAGCGCCCGCCACGCCAGCCTGAGCCGCCCCGACGGCCTGACCCTGTGCGTCGGCGCGGCCGTGGCTTCCGCTCCCCAAGGTCCTTTCGTGCCCCAGGCTGAGCCGCTGACCTGCGGCGGCCCCCTGGGCGTGATCGACGCCAACCCCTTCCGGGACGGCCAGGATCTTTGGCTCTATGTGAAAACGGACGGAAACTGCTGCAACGTCCCCGTGACCCTGGTGGCGCAGCGTCTGTCCGCCGATGGATTGAGCCTTGAGGGTGAGCCGGCGACCGTCTCGGGTTTCACCAATGACGCGCCCTGGGAGGGCAAGGTGGTCGAGGCGACCCAGATGGTCGTGCGCGACGGTCGCTATCACCTCTTCTACAGCGCCAACGACTTCAGAGGCCGCGACTATGCCACCGGCTATGCGCTCTGTGAGGGTCCTGTCGGTCCCTGCCGGGACGCCGAGCGCAACCCGATCCTGGCTTCGACACCCGGCCTGAGGGGGCTGGTCGGCCCCGGCCACACGAGCGCGTTTGACTGGAACGGCGAAACCTGGATCGCCTATCACGGATGGCGGCGCCCCCTGACGGACGGGGGCTGGGGCTATCGGGCGCTCTATATCGACCGCATTGACTGGACCGACGCCGGGCCGGTCGTCACCCCAGCCGGTTGATCGCCGTCCGCGATCTCAGTCGTCGAAGGCATCCACCGAAGCGATGGACTTGGTCTTTCAGGCGTATGAGGGCATGCGCCTCACCGAAAACCACATCAGCCAGCTGCACCTCACGCTGCTTCTTCACAGCGAGAAGGACGAGCGACACTGGCTGGGGCTGGGGAGGGTCGGAACTCAAGCCTGAGTTGAGGGAAACCAGAGAGTTTCTCTTTTACGTGATCGAGACATCCTTGTGCCACTCTTCGCCGTAGAACCAGCGACTGGGTGGTTGCGTATCGATGCATTATCGAATAACGATAACGCGGGTGTCAGGACCCCTCACAACGTAACTGGTTTCCGATGAGGGATCCGCGATGAGCCTTGCGCTCTCGACGCTCTTGTACGAGTGGCGCCGCTATCTTGCGGCCATCATCGCCCTGGCGCTCGCCGGGGTCATGATGATTGCGCTTGGCGCAATGTTCATCGGCATCATGAATTCGTTCACCGCGACGATCGACAAGTCGCGCGCCGAACTCATCATCCTGTCTCCGAATGCCGAAGTGAGCGGCGGCCCTGGCGGCGGGCCAGGACCATTGCCGAAACGCGTTCTGCCGCTGATCTACCGCCACCCCGACGTCCTTGTGGTGCAGGACCTTCCCGACGATTTCGGCCGCTTCATCGGTCCAGGACAGTCGCAGCCGTCGCTGGTCAACATCATGATCATCGACACATCACCCAATGGTGTGACCCTGCCGGAGGACTTCACCGACGAGATGCGCCGCGCGATCGAGGCGCCCTTCGCGGTCGGCATCGATGTCTCCGCCCAGAAGCAGCTGGGTGTGAAGCTCGGCGATCAGGCCGTGCTCAATGGCCGGACGGTTCGTGTGGCGCTGATTATGACGGGCTACGCCAACACCCAGGTCCCCGGTGTTGTGATGTCGCGCCAGACGCAGCGCCTGATGGGACGCGCCAATGACGATCAGCTCGGCCTCCTTATGGTCCGCGTCAAGAACAACGGCACGATGAAGGACGTCGAACGGATCCGAAATGAGCTCAACGCAATGTCGGATGGGCTCTATCGCGCCTGGACCAAGCCTGAGCTTACCGAGTCGACATCGCGCGTCCTCATGCAGACGGGGTTCATCGCGATCCTGCTCAACTCCGTCCGCGTCGTCGGCTTCATCATCGGCGTCGTGATCACCTGGCAGACCCTGCGAGGCGCCATCCTCGCCAACATCAAGGAGTTCGCGAGCCTGCGGGCCCTCGGCGTGTCGATCGGACAATTGCGGGGCGTCGTGATGGAATTGTCGGTATGGGTCGGTCTTCTCGGCATCGTCGCCTCCGCCGTGCTGATGATCGGCATCAACTTCCTTGCCGGCATGGTGAACCTGCCGATGGGCTATGAACCCGTCTCGCTACTGACAACGGGAATGCTTTTGCTGCTCATCTCCATCGGATCGGGCGCGTTGACCCTTGGGGCCCTCAAGAAGGGTGAACCGGCGGATCTGCTCAAATGATCAACGCACTCCGCAAGAAGACACCTGAGATCGAAGAAGCGCCGGCGCCGGTCGCAGCCCCGCGTCCGGAAGAAGCCGGAAAGCGCTGGGCCATCGAGGCTCGCGGCCTGAGGAAGAGCTTCAAGGCCGGGCACATGATGGTGGACGTGCTAAAGGGCATAGACCTCCTGATCGAGCCGGGTGAAATCGTGCTGGTGATGGGGCCGTCGGGTTCGGGCAAGTCAACGCTGCTGGCGGCGGTTTCCGGCCTGATGAAGCCCGACCAGGGCAGCGTCGTCGCCCTCGACACCAACATCTGGAAGCTGTCGCGCCCGAAGATCGACCGTTTCCGCCTCGCCAATTGTGGTTTCATCTTCCAGGGCTTCAACCTGTTCCCCGCGCTGACGGCGAGCCAGCAGGTCCAGATCGTGCTGAAATTCATGAAGCTCAAGCCGGCGGCGCGCAAGGCGGCCGCGACGAGCGCGCTCAACGACGTCAATCTCGGCCATCGCCTCAACAACCGGCCGGATCGCCTCTCCGGCGGGGAAAAGCAGCGGGTCGCCATCGCCCGCGCGCTGGCCAAGAAGCCCAAGCTGATTTTTGCCGACGAGCCGACATCGGCGCTGGACGGCGAGAACGGCAACGTCGTCATGACGCTCCTGCGCAAATGCGCCAAGGAGCAGGGCGCGACGGTGTTGTGTGTCACGCACGACGCCCGCCTCGCCTCGTTCGCCGACCGCATCATCACCATCGAAGACGGCCAGATCACGTCGACCAATGCTGACCCGGCCAGCTTCGCGCACCATCACTAGAACGGAAACACCGTCATGACCCGCCTCCCTACGCTCCTCCTTGCTGCCGCCAGCGCCCTTGCGTTGGCCGCCTGCGGAGGTCCGCCGCCGGCCGCTGGCGGGGGCGGCGCCGCCAAGATTGACCCGGCCTCGATCGCGACGCCCTATGCGGCCATCTCCGCGGGCAAGGTGGATATCGAGGGCGGCCTTGTGGACATCGCCGCGCGGGTGGCCGGCATCGTCGAGGAGGTCCTCGTCCAGGAGGGCGACACGGTCACCGCCGGCCAGGTGCTGGCCCGGCAGGAGGATGATGACGCCCGCCTGCAGCGCAACCGCGTCGCCGCGCAGTTCCAGCAGGCAGAGGCGCAGCTGCCGATCCTGGAAGTGCAGCTTGATGCGGCGAAGCGGGAAGAAGAGCGGCTGCGGCGGCTGACGTCCCAAGATGCTGTATCGGTGCAGGCCTTCGAGCAGGCGCAGGACAGCACCAAACAGCTGCAGGCGCAGGTCGAGGCCCAAAAGTCGGCTATCGCCCTGGCGCGGGCCCAGCTGGCCGAAGCCAATTTCCAGGTCGAGCTGCACACGATCCGCGCGCCAGCAGACGGCGTGATCGTGCGGCGCTATGCCAATCCCGGTTCAGGCGCCTCGACGTTTAATGTGACCGCGATGTTCCAGCTCCAGCCGGCGGCGCAACGCATCGTCCGAGCCGAGGTCGAGGAGCGCTCGATCAACGCGGTGAAGGTTGGCCAGAAGGTCGAGATCGTGCCCGAGTCCGACCAGGAGGCGAAGTATCCCGGAGAAGTCCTCCGCATCGCCGCCGTGATGGGCGCACGCAAGCTGCGCTCCGATGATCCGAGCGAACGGGCTGATGAGAGGGTCGTGGAGGTTGTCATCGACGCTGAAGCTGCACCTGTCCTGGTCGGCCAACGTGTGCTGGTGAAGTTCCTGAAGGCCGATGCGACGACGCCTGTTCCTGCCGCCGCTGCTGCGACCGTTGCCGGCAACTGACGTCGGCCTCGTGCCGGGCGCGGCATGAAGTACATTGCTTTTGCGAATGGTTCTCAATAGAACCGGCCCATGGACACTGGGTCGGCTTCGGTGGGGCTTCATATGCTGGCCAAGGGTCGCCAGGCCCGCATCACCGGCTTTGGCCCGGGCGATGAGAGCCTCGTCGCCAAACTGCGCGAGATCGGGTTTGCCGAGGGCGATGAGGTGGAACTCCTTGCAAGAGGGTGGCTCGGTGGCGCGCCGCTGTCCTTCCGCCTCAACCGCACGGTGATCGCGCTCCGGAAGGCCGAGGCGGCCATGGTTCTGGTGGAGCCAGCAGCTTGAGCGCGGCAAGCGTGCGGCTCGCTCTGGTCGGCGCGCCCAACAGCGGAAAGACCACGCTCTTCAATGGCCTTACCGGCGGCCTCGCCAAGACCGCGAACTATGCCGGCACCACGGTCGAGACGCGCACCGGCCGCTTCGAGACGCCGGGCGGCGCCAGTGTCACGCTGGTGGACCTGCCGGGCATCTACGGCCTCGAAGCGCGCTCGATGGACGAGCGCGTGGCGGTCGAATCGATCCAGGGCAAGCGTGGCGAGCCCGCGCCTGACGCGCTGATCCTGGTGGCGGACGCTGCCAACCTGCGCACCCACCTTCACACCGTGCTGCAGCTGAAATCGCTCGGCCTGCCAGTGATCGTGGCGCTCAACATGATCGACCTGGCCGAGCGCGACGGCGTGAAGATCGATGTGCCGAAGCTTCAGGCCCTGCTCGGCGTGCCGGTGGTGCGCACGCGCGCGACACGCAAGGCCGGCCGCGAGGAGCTTGTCGCCAAGATCGATGACGTTCTCAAGTCGATGAGCCCGGTCACGTCCCTGGCCGATCCGGCGCATGACCTGCGCGCCCTTCAGCGCGAAGCGCGCCGCATTGCCGGTGAGACGATGGTCGAACCGGCGATGAACAGGCTCACCCGGCAAGTGGACGCGGTCCTGTTGCATCCGATGTCCGGCCTCCTGATCCTGGGCGTGGTTCTGTTCGTCATGTTCCAGTCCGTGTTCGCGTGGGCGACGCCGGTGATGGATGCGATCGAAGCGGGGTTTTCGGCGCTGGGCGAGATGGCCGGCGCGGGCATTGCGAATGAGATGCTGCGGAGCCTGGTCGTCGACGGCATGATCGCGGGCGTGGGATCCGTCGTGGTCTTCCTGCCGCAAATCGTGATCCTCTTTGCCTTCATCCTGTTTCTTGAAGCGTCCGGCTACATGGCCCGCGCAGCCTTCCTGATGGACGAGCTGATGCTGCGTGTCGGACTCAATGGCCGCGCGTTCATTCCGCTCCTTTCGAGCTTTGCCTGCGCGATCCCGGGCATCATGGCAGCGCGGACGATCGAGAACGAGCGCGACCGCCTGACCACCATCATGGTGGCGCCGCTGATGACCTGCTCGGCGCGGCTGCCTGTCTATGCGCTCCTGATCGGCGCGTTCATTCCGGCGCAACAGGTTGGCCCGTTCAACCTTCAAGGGCTGGTGCTGTTCGGGCTCTATCTGACTGGGGTCGTGAGCGCGGTTCTGGTGGCGTTCGTTCTCAAGCGTACGGCGACCAAGGGCTCGACCCAGCCGCTGGTCATGGAGCTGCCGACCTACAAGCTGCCGGTCTGGCGCGACTATTTTCTCGGCCTTGTCCAGAAAGCCTGGGCGTTCCTCAAGCGCGCCGGCACGATCATCTTCGCCGTGTCTGTAACGCTGTGGTTCCTGGTGACGTTCCCGCAGGCGAATGGCGAAGCGCCCGAGCTGGCGAACAGTTTTGCCGGCATGATCGGGTCTGTGCTTTACCCGATCTTCCAGCCGGTGGGTTTCAACCTCGCCATGGTGATCGCCCTGGTGCCTGGGCTTGCCGCGCGCGAAGTCGCGGTCGGCGGACTGGCGACAATCTATGCGGTGCAGGGTGGAGAAGAAAATGTCGAGGGCCTGACCCAGCTGCTCCAGAGCGACTGGACCCTGCCGATGGCTCTCGCTTTCCTCGCCTGGTATGTTTACGCGCCGCAATGCCTCGCGACTCTGGCGACCGTCCGCCGCGAAACCAATTCATGGAAATGGACGGGCTTCATGTTCGTCTACCTGATGTCCCTTGCCTGGCTCGCTTCCTTCGCAACCTTCTGGACAGCGACGGCGCTGGGGCTCTAGCCCCGCGTGTTCAGAACCGATCCAGCAGGCGGTCGAGGTATTCCAGTTCCTCGCGCGTGAGGGCGCGATTGCCGGCGCGGCGACGGATTTCATCGAGGATGTCGCGCGCCTTCTGGCGTTCGATCTCGTCGGGGATTTCGACATTGTCGCCATAGCCGCTCTCGCCATTGTTGAGACGGCCGAGAATGTCGCGCTCGTCGCGTTCCGCGTGGGCTTCCGGATCGTTTTCATCGTTGAGCCGGGCAAGCTCGCTGGAGCGATCCTGAAGGGCCGACATGGCTTGCTGCTGCGCGTCGCGGGCGGCCTGGAAGTCGCCACGGCGCAACGCTTCCTCGGCGCGGCGCTGCATCTCGATTGCATTTCCGAGGAGGCGGCGCGTGCGATCATTCTCCTGCGCATAGCGGCCATCGCCCTGCACGCCGGGACGGCCAGGCTGACCGCCGGGGCCGCCGCGGTCCGCCTGCTGGCCGCCCTGCTGTCCCTGTCCAGGTTGCTGGCCCGGCTGCTGGCCGGGGCCGCCCTGGCCCTGCTGCTGGCCTTGCCCTGGCTGTTGGCCCTGACCCTGCTGACCCTGGCCCTGCTGCTGGCCGCCGGGCTGTTCGCCCTGTCCCTGCTGGCCCTGACCTTGTTGCTGGCCTTGTCCCTGCTGGCCGGGCTGCTGCGGCTGGCCGCCACCGGAACGTTGCTGTTGTTCGAGGCGCTCGCGCAGCTGGCGCTGCTGGTCGGCAAGTTCCTGGCCGCGCTGGGCGCCCGACCCGTCGCGCTGGGCTTCCTCTGTCGCATCATTGAGGTCGCGCTGGTCGTTCAGCGCGCGATTGGTGTCCTGCAGGGCGCGGTTCATCGCGCGGTTCATCGGGCCGTCCTGCTGCTGTCCGCCCTGGCCGCCGCGACCCATCTGGATCTGCATGTTCTGCATCTGCTCAAGCATGCGCTGCATGTCGCTGAGCAGCTGACGGGCCTGGTCGCGTGCGCCGGTCTCGGCAAGGTCGCGCAGCGCCTGCAGCATGCGGGTGAGTTCATCATCACCCATCTGCACGCCGCCGCCCTGCATGCCCTGCATCTGATCGCCCTGCGTGACATTGCCGTTTCGCAGCGCCTCGGCCATCTGGGCGGCGAGATAGTTCTCGATCGCCTGTTCGTACATGTCCATCAGGCGGCGGATTTCCTCCTCCGAGGCGCCGCGGCGCAGGGCATCCTCAAGCGCGCGGCGGGCGGCTTCCAGCGCCGCCGCGGCGTCGGCGAGCGATCCATACTCGGCGCGCAGCGCAATTTCCCAGAGCAGCTGCTCGGCGCTTTCGGCTTCTTCGCGGTTGGCCGCGCTCTCAATGACGCCGCGCGCATTGCGCAGGCCAAGGAAGATGACAGGGTCCTCGAAATAGTCTTCTGCGCGCCAGGTGATCGCATCGAGCACCATGACGGACCGCTTTATCTCGGTCGGCGCCCAGCTCAGCCGGTTGGCGGCGGCGGTTGCGATGGCGTTATAGCCCGCGCCCGCGACATTGGTGAAATTGTCGGCGCCTTCGGGCGTTGAATACTCCTCCCAGTTGCGCAGCAAAACCTGCCGCCCTTCCTGCGCCATGCGGGCGTTGGGCTGGAGGAAGATCTTTTCGGGAATCCGATAGGCAACGGCCTCGCTTTCGGCGACCTGTCCGGCCGCGTCAGTCGCGCGCAGCTTGACCATTACGTCGAGGCCGGCCCAGCGATGACGGACGAGATCCTGGCTGAAATCGCCTTCCTCTTCCTTCGGGGAGAGCGTGACCGTTTCGATCGGAGTGGCTTCCTCGATCGTGCCTGCCTCCTTCGGCGTATCGATGCGAAAGGCGATCATCTCCAGCTTTTCGACGCCGTAATCGTCCGCCGTCCGGTACTTGAATTCTGTGCGGTCTCCTTCGCCCAGCTTGGGCGGTTCAACGAAGGCGACAGTCGGGGCTGCATCCTCGATGATCGTGAAGTTGAAGCTGGCGCGCTCGCCCCAGAAATTGACGGCCACACGCATCGGTTCGGTGACGACCACACGCGCCTCATAGGCGCCGTCGATGCCCGGCAGCGGATCGAGAGCGACAGCACCGCCATCGGCGGGCATGACGCTGACCTGGGGGCGTCCCGGTCCGACGATGCGGATGGTGATCTCCGAGCCTTCGGGCGCCTTTGCGGTTTCGCCGGGCGTGAGCACGAACGGCGCCGAACCCGTATAGCCGGGCGGCGTGTTCCACGCTTCGACCTTGATGGTGTGGGCGCCGAAGAGCGCGCCAAAATCGGGGAACAGGCCCTTGCCCATTCGATCGATCACGGCAGTTCCGGCAACCACGCCTGCAACGACCAGCACTGCGGGCGCGGCGAAGCGAAGATAGAACGGGTCGGTCTGCTTCCAGTGCGGACGAACATCGATGCGGCCCTGCTTCAGGGCGAGCGCGGCCATGCGGTCGCGGTGTTCCTGCCAGAGCGTCCAGCCGGTGGTGTCCGCTTTCGACGGTCGGTCGGTCCAGACGCTGAGCGGACGGCCCTCGATCGAACTGTCGATCAGGTCGCGCGCCTCGTCCTGGGTCGGGTTGCGCCAGACTTTGAGGCCGAGCAGGACGAAGGTGAGAAGGCCGAGCCAGAAGATGACGCCTGCAACCGCCTGCGCTTCGACCGGGAGGGCCGTATAGAGCCCGGTGAGCCAGAAAGCAGCGAAGCCGACAAACCAGAGCGCAGCAGGAAGGGCGGACCTGACGAGCGAGGGCCAGAAGAGCTTGCGACGAGCCACGGCGATCCGGGCGTCGAGCTTATCCCTCAGGCCAAATCCGTCAGCCACTCGCGATCCAATCCGGGGCCCGTTCCAGGGCGATCATTTCATCGAACGTCGGCCTGCGACGGACGACCGCGCAAGCATCACCCCGAACCAGCGCCTCTGCAACCAGTGGTCTCGAATTATACTGGGACGACAATGTGGCGCCGTAGGCGCCGGCGGTCATGAAGGCCACCAGATCGCCCTCCCGCAGCGGGGGCATCGGGCGGTCCCGGGCGAAACGGTCGGTGCTTTCGCAGATCGGGCCAACCAGGTCGACGAGAGCCGCTTTATCACCGGTTTCTGCGGTTCTGACGGGCAGGACCTCGTGGTGGGCGCCATAGAGCGCCGGCCGCAGGAGGTCATTCATGCCGGCGTCCAGCACGACGAAGGTTCGCCCGTCGCGCTCCTTGATGTATTCCACCCGGGAAATCAAAACTCCGGCATTTCCGGCGATCAGCCGCCCGGGTTCCAGGATGAGCTGGACGTCAAGGTCGCCGAGCGCCTCGCGCGCCTGGCGGGCGTAGGCGGCCGGGCTGTCCGGATCGTCTTCATCCCGGTAGGGCACGCCGAGGCCGCCGCCGAAATCGACACGGCTGATCGCAAGGCCGCGCTGGCGCAGGCGGCGGGCGAGGGCCACGATCTTCTCCCAGGCCTCGCGCAGGGGTTCCACCCGGAGGATCTGGCTGCCGATATGAACGGCGATGCCCACCGGGTCGATGTTGGGCAGGCGGCTGGCCTCGGCATAGAAGGCGTCGGCCTCGTGCCAGGCGATCCCGAACTTGGTGTCGGGCGTGCCGGTGGAGATGTGGGCATGGCCGCCAGCTTCGACATGCGGATTGACGCGGAAGGCGATCGGCGCGCGCCTGCCCATCTCGCTGGCGACACGTGAAAGACGGTGGAGCTCAGGCAGCGATTCGACGTTGAACTGGAAGATGCCGCGCGCCAGGCCGAGCTGCATCTCAGCCTCGGATTTGCCGACGCCTGAGAAGACGATGCGGCTGGCCGGGATGCCGGCCGCCAGCGCGCGCTGGAGTTCCCCGCCTGAGACGACATCTGCGCCTGCGCCCAACGATGCCAGGCTCGCCAGAACGCCCAAATTCGAGTTGGCCTTGACGGCAAAGGCGATCAGGAGGTCGCGGCCGGTAAAGGCATCGGTCAGCACCTGATAGTGGCGACGCAGTGTGGCGTCTGAGTAGACATAGACCGGCGTGCCGAGCTCGCGTGCGACCTGCTCGAGCGAGACATCCTCGCAGTGCAGGACGCCGTTGCGATAGGTGAAGTGATGCATCGTCGTGATCCAGCCGCGCTTCGTGCGAGCGAGTAGCGGAAGGGGATGGGGATGTCACCCCGCACCGTTCTGCAGGAACGCGGGACAATGGCCCGCCTATTGCGGCGTCGCTGGCGGTTGTGTCTGCGCCTCGAGAGCTTCGCGTTCGCCAGCCGCCTCGGCGCGCTCGCGCTCCTCGCGGGCGGCGGCTTCGGCGGCGCGGCGTTCTTCTTCGGCCTTGAGCGTGCGCGGATCGTTCGGCCCCTCATTCGGCGGATCACCCCAGAGCGGCACGGGCCGCACGAGATCGCCCCTGAGGCCGCAGCCGGCGAGGGCGGTAACGCAAAGCGCAAGCACAAGCGCGGTGCGGATCATGGGGCGGACTCCCGTAACGCAACGGCCTAGGCTGTCGGCGCTACGGGCCCGGTTGTCAATTGCGCGCGGTGTCAGAGCCGCCGGTACATGTAGATCGACGGGATATGCACGCTGAAGCCGGCCTTCGCGTAGGCGCGGCGGGCAGGGGCGTGGCTCGGATCGCCGCCCGTTCCGACAGTGGCGAGCTGCATGCCGGCGGCTTTCAGCGCGGCGAGGGCGTGTTCGTAAAGCGCCGTGCCGATGCCCTTCCCGCCACGATCCGGGTGGACGGCGTTGAGCGTGATCTCGCCGATGCCTGGCGCGACGTTGGGTTTCCACGAAACGAAGCCTGCGAGGGCGCCGCTCGATTCAGCGACAGCGATCGTGTGGCCGCTGTCCGGTTTGGCGATGGCGTCGAGCAGGTCGGCCTGTTCCTGCTCGGCGGTGGCGAGGCCGAGGGTGGCGATCTCTGGGCCGACGATGCTGCGGAAGGAGGCGAACACCGGCGCGAAGGCGGCGGCGCGGATGGCGTGAAGCGTGGGCAAGTCGGATGGCGCATAGGCGCGGATGAGGAATGACATGTGATGTGTCCGGATTGATGTGTCGATGCAGGCGCGGTGGCGCGGCCGCGCAGCCTTTTCTTCGCTGGGGCTAGGCGCGCCAGCGGCCGGACAGATGGATGTGCATCACGACAAGCAAGGGCGATGTCTCCGCGGGAGGATTGTGCGCCCGCCTGCCCGGCGCTCGCAAGCCCTGATGGTCGGGAAATTTGCCTCGGTTGCGCCTCAATGGCGGGGGAGGCTGACCGCAGCATCTGGGAAGTGGACGATGCTGAAAACACGCAAGAAGGCGATTGCCCTGGCCTGCATGCTGAGCGGATGCGCGCAGGTCGAGGTGCGGAATGCAGACGTCGGACCGGGCGGTACGGTCACGACGGAAGCCCACACGAAGAACGCTGTGCTTGGCTGGATCCCGAGTGTGACGCCGGGAAACAGGCCGGGCATCGATCACTGGACACGCATTCGCGTGATTGCGCCGGAGGGCGCGACAGAGTGCCGGTCGGGATCATTGTTCTCGCGGGGCGGACCTCAGGCGAAGGGCAAGCCGGACAAGGATCGCGCTGTGATGCTGACGGCGCGCGAGGGCGATCGCACGGCGCACTTTGCGTGCGACACGCCGGGCGGCGAGATCAAACGCAGCGTCGATGCATCGGTGTTTCAACTGCCGCCGACGGCGAATGGCTGGACGTTCGGAAAGTTCTACGTGCTGCCGCCGCTGGTGCACATGGACCCGCGCGAACCCGACGCCGAAGCGCGGTGGGCGGCGATCGCGGCGGAGGTTTGTCCAGCTATCTCGGACGGGCCTTCGACGCTGCCATGCCAGGCGGGCATGATGGAGAGGTTCAAGGCGGTGGATTTAGCACACTGAGAGACGCACCAGCCTAGCCCAACTTCCCCTTCCACGCCGCCACCTGCTCGCGCACGCGGCTTGGCGCTGTGCCGCCGTAGCTCTGGCGGGAGGCAACCGAGGCGTCGACCGTCAGCACCGCGAAGACCTTGTCGGTGATGCGCGCCTCGAGTTTCTGCAGCACGCCCAGCGGCAGGTCGGGCAGGGCGACGCCTTGCGTTTCGGCGGCTTTCACGGCGGCGCCGGTGATGTGGTGGGCTTCGCGGAACGGAATGTTGAGCTCGCGCACGAGCCAGTCGGCGAGATCGGTTGCGGTCGAGAAGCTGGATGAGGCGCTGGCGCGCATGCGCTCCGTGTTCGGCGTCATGGTGGCGATCATGCCGGTCATCGCTTGAAGCGACAGATCGAGGCTGTCGAACGCCTCGAACGTTGTCAGCTTGTCGTCCTGCATGTCCTTCGAATAGGCGAGCGGCAGGCCCTTCATGATCGTGAGCAGTTGCACGAGCGAGCCCATGGCGCGGCCGGACTTGGCGCGTACCAGTTCGGCCGCATCAGGGTTGCGCTTCTGGGGCATGATGCTGGAGCCGGTGGACCACGCGTCGCTCATGCGCACGAAGCCGAACTGCGCCGAGGACCAGATCACGATCTCCTCGGCAAGGCGCGAGAGATGCTGCGCGCAGATGGCGACGGCCGAAAGCGCCTCAAGCGCAAAGTCGCGGGCGGAAACGGCGTCGAGCGAGTTCGCCATGGGGCGGTCGAAGCCGAGCGCCTTGGCCGTCATGTGGCGGTCGATCGGAAATCCGGTGCCGGCCAGGGCCGCAGCGCCGAGCGGCGACTCGTTCATCCGCACGATAGCATCCAAAAAACGCCCGCGGTCGCGATCGAACATTTCGACATAGGCCATGAGGTGATGACCGAAGGTGATGGGCTGCGCCGTCTGCAGGTGCGTGAAGCCCGGCATGACCGCGTCAGCGTACGCGTCGGCCTGCGTCAGCAGGGCCTTCATCAGGGCGGTGAGCTGGTCGCGGCGCGTTTCACACGCGGATTTGACCCAGAGACGAAAATCGACTGCGACCTGGTCGTTTCTCGACCGGGCGGTGTGCAGGCGGCCGGCCGGCTCCCCGATGATTTCCTTGAGACGGGATTCCACATTGAGATGAATGTCTTCCAGCGCCTTGGAAAACTGGAACTTTCCCCCGCGGATCTCGGACAGCACCTGGTCCAGTCCACGCTGGATCGCAGTTTCGTCGGCCAGAGAGATCACGCCCGTCCTGGCCAGCATAGCGGCGTGGGCTTTCGAGCCGGCGATATCCTGTTCAGCGAGGCGCTTGTCCACGTCGATGGAGGCGTTTATCGCCTGCATAACCTCGTCGGGCATGGCCGAGAACCGGCCGCCCCACATCGTGTTGCTTTGTGGGCTTCCGCCCACAGGGCTGTTCGCTTCGGGAATCTTGGACATGCTCAGACCCGCCTTTTCAGCCGCGCTTCTCGCACTCTTTGTCGCTGCCTGCCAGCCAGCGGCCCAAGCTCCGGCGGCGACCGATCCGGCCTCGGTTCCGGACCAGGCGGCTGCCCCCGCACCGGCCTCGGACAGCCAGCTGGCGTCGTTCAGGACCGGTGAGTTCGAGCGGCTGGACTTCGACGTCGAGCTTCAGGCGCCAACATCCGCCTTCACCGATGAAGCTGGCGCATCGCATACCTTCGAGAAGTATCGGGGCAAGGTGCTCGTCTACAATATCTGGGCCGAATGGTGCGGGCCTTGCGTTGAGGAAATGCCAAGCCTGGCCAGGCTGCAGAAGGCCTTCGAAGGCAAGGACGTGGCCGTTGTGCCGGTCGCCTACGGTTATGGTCAGGGCGTCACGCGCGAAACGACGCTGGCCAAGTTCCGCCAGCTGGTTGGAACGGACCTGCCCTTCTATTTTGACGGTGAGCAGATCCTTCAGTCCGAGGCGCAGACCGGGGCGCTGCCCGCGACGATGATCTACGACAAGACCGGCAAGGAAGTCGCCCGACTGACGGTCCCCGCAGAATGGGATTCGCCGCAGGCGATCGCGCTGGTGCAGGCTGTGCTGGACGGCAAGAGCTGAACCGGCGGTTCACCCGGCTTCACTTCAGCGCGAGAAGGCCCGGTCGCGACACCCCTGCCGCTTGTGGGCCGGGGATGGATTCGGCATCACTCTGCGTAAGGTAAGTTACACGCACGACCGGCTGAAGCCGGCGGACCGGGAGGATCAGATGATCAGGCTCAGCCACATGTCGATGGCCGCTGTTGCGGCGACGCTGAGTCTCGGCGGAACGGCCATGGCGCAGACGGCGCCTGCGACGGGGCCGGAGGTGGACAAGGCTGCGATCAACGCGCCCGTGGTCGAACCGGGCTATGTGGCGCCTCGCCTGAAGATCGGCCAGCCGGATCTGCAGGGTGTCTGGAGCAATGCCTCGAACACCACGCTGCGTCGCCCCGGGAACATGAAGAACCTGGTGATGTCGGATGCCGAGAACGATCATGCGCGCGAGACAAACCCTGCCAACATCCGGCAGAGGACCGACGACAACCAGAAGATTTCCGATGGCCTGCTCGACGGCAAGGACCTGCAGTCGGGGCGCGGCTACAATGCGTTCTGGATCGATCCGGGCACGAGCTACGCCAATGTGAAGGGCACCTGGCGCACCTCCTGGATCGTCGATCCGCCGAACGGACAGATCCCGGTGAAGAAAGGGGTGTCGTTCAACCCCTACGGTCCGCGTCTTGGCACCGGTTACGACCACCCCGAAGAGCGTAACCTCAATGAGCGCTGCATCATCCTCGGCACCTCGGGTCCGCCGATCGGGAACTACCTTTACAACAACAGCCTCCGGATCATTCAGTCGCCGGATCACGTCGTCATCGAGAGCGAGATGATCCATGACGCGCGCATCATTCCGCTCAACGCCAAGCATCGCCCGAAAGAGCTTGC
>Ga0172376_10003622_pt1 | contig 18156 bp, 13 predicted proteins | sample Lak35m_FD_121114 | JGI IMG/M metagenome (GOLD analysis project Ga0172376, IMG submission 121114) | Freshwater microbial communities from Kabuno Bay, South-Kivu, Congo - kab_092012_35m | ecosystem: Environmental > Aquatic > Freshwater > Lake | place: Democratic Republic of the Congo: South-Kivu... | reverse complement strand
TCGTGGACAAGAGGGTCTGGTACTGATTCGCGTTTCGCGCGGCACCGCATGGCCGTGAGACCCGTTTCAGGAGTGGGAGAGGCCTGAATGCTCTGGTACACCACGCCCTTGTGGTCCATGGAGACACTCGTCGAAGGCGGGGCCGAACGCCCCGGCCCCGGTGATCTCTCGCCCCGCCTGCTCGTGATCAACGGCCGCGAACCTGGCAAGCTGATCGGCATCACCCATGGCCGCCATGTCCTCGGTCGCGAACAGGATTGCGACATTCTGCTCTCCGACCCCTCCGTTTCCCGCTATCACGCCGTGATCGTTCGCGATCTCGACGGCACGGTCACGATCGAAAACCTCTCGGCGACCAACGGAACCCAGGTCAACGAAGACAAAATCGCCTCGGTCAAACTTCACAACGGCGACATCGTCCAGATCGGCGGCGTCGTCCTCAAATACCTTGAACCAGGCACGATGGAAGCCGAGTTGTTTCAGCACGTCTATCGCCTGGCCATTCAGGACGCGCTGACCCAGACACTGACCAAATCGGCCATCGTGCATCATCTCGAAGCCTTGATCGATAAGGAAACCGATCCGTTCGCCGTGATCCTCATGGACCTCGACCATTTCAAATCGATCAACGACACCTTCGGCCATATCGCAGGCGATTTCGTCCTGAAAGCCGTCGCCGCGATCGCCCGCGCGACCGCTGACCGCCCGGGCGACCTGATCGGCCGGTTCGGGGGCGAGGAATTCCTGATCCTCCTGCCGAATACGGCACTGGAACAGGCAGCCGCGATCGCCGAATCGATGCGGGCAAGGATCGAGGCCGAGAAAGTCGATGTCGAAGGTCTCGCCGAGCCCGTCCACATGACAGCCAGCTTCGGTGTCGCCATCTGGCACGGCCCTCCTACGATGACCGATCAGGATGCCCTGCTCATTATGGACAAAGCCGACAAGGCCCTCTATCGGGCCAAACACGAAGGACGAAATGCCGTCCGACTCGCGGATCAGACCAGTTCGTCCTGAACCGATGACCGTTTCCGCTTTCGCTCAGCGAAGGACTTCATCGCCGTCTCGACACCTTCGCCCGCGAGAATCATCGCCGGTACGATCACGGCCATCCGGTATCGGCTCGATCCGACGAACAGGAGATGCGTCAGCGCCGTCACCACCAGTGGCGAAAGCACGACGTAAGTCCAGAGCCGGCGACGATTCCGAAGCCATCCCGCCGCCATCGCGGCCCAGACCGGCAAAACGATCGCCGCACTCAGTAACTTGCCGGCCAGCGGCAATTTGGCGGAATCGTTCGGCCAGAGCGACCAGAATCGCTGCTGCTTTTCGATCGCCAGATGCATCATTCGGCCTGGTTCGGCCCGGATCGCTTCGATCGAAATCCGCTTCCAGAGATCGTCCTGCTCTGTTTCGCCCAGATCCCGAAATTGCGGATCCGCCACGAACGACATCTCACTGGCTCCGGTCGCCCCCGGGCGAACCGAATCGTAAAGCGTCGCACCACCCCAGGTGCCGCCGATCGCGAACCTGTCGATTCGTCGATCGTTGCGAATCGCCCAGGGGGCCGTCACGATCCCCCAGCCGAAGATGATGGCCGATGTCACGAGTACGGCCTTCCGAGCCCCATGCCTTTTCGTCGAATACCACACGAAAAGCCCGAAAAGGATCGGCAGATACGCCAGCCACGACGGCCTGACGAGCCCCAGAAATGCCTGCAGCGCACCCACCGCGAAGAAATCGGCATGTTCGACGACCGACACCCCCGGTTGGTCCAGCCGTTTCAGAGCCTGAATCAGGCGTAGCACGAAAAACACGAGTATTGGCGTGAACAGCGATTCGCTGAGAATCAGGGCAGAGAGCCCGACCTGAAAAGGGTCGACAGCCACGATCGCGGCACTCCACAACGCCGACCGTTCGGAACAGCCGACTGCCTTGGCCAGCCGATAGATCCACCAGACCATCAGAACGCCCAGGCCCGCCTGACAAAGTCGAACAGCCAGCGCCGATTCGCCGAAGAGCTTCATGTTCGCCGCCAGCCACAGCGGATAACCGGGCGTCCTCAGCGCATAGTGCGGCACGTCCCATTGATGAACGACATAGGGCGTCCCCAGGGCGATCGCCTTGCCATAGAGCCAGTAAATGGGCGTATCGCCGAAAAGGCAAAGCGTGCCCTTTCTCTGAGCTGCATATTGGACAGCCAGAGCCGCGGCCATTCGAAGTACCGCCGCCGTCGCCAGAATCAGCGGAAGCGAAGGCATGAATCGATCGACAGGGTGCCTTTTCGATCCGAATTCCGCGGAATCCGCTTCAGGGTTTCGGTATCGGTCTTGAAGCTCGGGTTTCATTTCGAAGGATCTTTCGAATTCGGGCCCGAAGCGATCCGGAATCTCCAGACCGAATGTGTCGATCCCGTCACTTTCGCCCTCTCCGAAATGCCGAGCCCCACGACCCACACGATGCCGGTTCGGTCTTCGAGCAACCAGGCGTTCGCCTTGTTTCGACCCTTGACACCACGAATCCGCAAGTAATCCTTCAGCTTCTGATGCCGGCCCTTCAGGCCGATCGGGTCGAACCGGTCGCCCGCGCCAGGCCGTCGCAGAACAAGCGGCAGCTTCAGCCTCGCCGCGTCCAGTATCGCATACGGGCCTGAGAGATCCCGAATCACGTCGATCGGCGGGACTTCAAGCGGGCCTTCCGCCGTGATCTCCATTTCATCTTCAAGCCGCACTCGCCCCGGACACGGCAATTCGAAAGACAATTGCGAATTCGCTTCCGGTTCGGCCACTCGACTTTCGCCATGATTGGGCGAGGAATCGCCAGGGGCTGGATGCCGCGTAATCTCGGCATGATTTTCGAAGATCCTCAATTCGACCCCCCCCGGCAGCGATTGAATTCCCTTGAGTATCGAATCCGTCCCGGCCCGCAGGTAATTATCCAGAAGGATCCAGTGCGATCGGGCCATCCCGCGCTGCGGCAGTGCGTGATCGGCCCAAAGCGTCCGCAGAAGACGCCGCCTCAACCACTCTTGCCCGAACGACCGATATGCAGGCAACGAAATGTGCAGCGAATGGCCCACGAGACGCGCGACGGCTCTTTTCCTCGCCCTTCTGCGGACGATTTTTTCCAGCGCGTCCTGTTCTTCGGCCTGTATCTCGACGAATTGGGCGACCGCCTCACGAAATCGCGGATTGAGACGTTTTTCGAACTGCGGCACGAGCACATGTCGCACCCAGGCACGTGTCTGGTTCTCGACATCGGCGTTCGTCGGATCTTCCCGGAACGCAATACCCCGATCCTTCGAATACTCCAGGATCTCGGCACGACTGACCTTCAGCAGAGGTCGCACAAGATCCGTTCTGCCTGAGGCCAGGCTTCGGAAAGGACGGATTCCGCTCATGCCCAGGGGCCCGGAACCTCGAGCGAGCCTCATCAACACCGTTTCCGCCTGATCGTTCTGCGTATGGGCCGTCATCACCGCCCCTGCTTCCCATCTTTCGGCGAGACTGGCGAACCACGCATGACGTGCCCGGCGGGCATCCGATTCGAAATGCGAATTGCGAACCGGCCGCCAATGCCCGACTTCGAAAGGCAGGCCAAGCGAATCGGCCGCTTCCCGGACGAATCGCTCGTCGGTGTCCGATTCATCACGTGAATGATGGTTCATATGAGCGATGACCAGTCGATGGCCGGCGAACATGCGATGGATCGAGTGCAACAGCGCCATGCTGTCGGCCCCGCCCGAAACGGCCAGGATCCAGGGCTGATTCATCAAAGCATCATGGTCGACGATCTGACTTCGATTCCAATCCAGCAAGATCGACAAAACCGCCAGATCCAGCCTCGCCAGATTCTCAGGCGGATCGTCGTGGGTCAGGCGAATTTCGTCAGCGTCATTCATGTCATGGCCAGCCATCGTCCGAAATCGCCCGCCCTTCTGTATTCGTGCCTTCGATGGTATCGTAACCTGCAAGCCGAATTCGAGTACCGTGCAGCCGTCTTACATGCGCAGGAAGACGAATCCCTTGGACGATCCACCCGAACGATTCGACACGCCCCGCTTTCGTTGCCCCGACTGCCGTTCGCCCCTGGTCTGGGTATCGGCTGATGTTCTTGGTTGCGAGGGCCCACAGCCGCACCGGTTTCCGGTCGTTCGTCAGATCGCCCGATTCGCCGGTGAAGCCTACATCGAAAGCTTCGGCATTCAGTGGAATCGCTACGACGTCGTTCGCCCCGCCATGGACGAAGCCACCTTCACGGCCAAAACCGGCGTCAGTCCCGCCGAACTCGCCGCACTGGACGTGCTTGACGCCGGCGTGGGCGGCGGCCGCTATGCACTTCTGGCCGGTTCCACAGGGGCCCGAATCGTCGGTCTCGATCTTTCCAGCGCCGTCGAAAAAGCTCGCGAAAACTGCCGGCATCTGCCTAACGTCGTGATCGTTCAGGGCGACCTTCTCAAGCCGCCGCTCGCGGACGAAGCCTTCGATTTCGCCTATTCCATCGGCGTGATGCACCATTGCCCCGACCCGCGAAAAGCCTTCGCCAACGTCGCAAGGGCCGTCAAACCCGGCGGTCGCATGGCCGTCTGGTTTTATCGCCGCAACACCTGGCCGCAGGAAATCGTCAATTCCCTGCTTCGATCCGTCACGACAAGGCTCCCTGATGCGGCCATCCGCGGCTGGGCTCAATTGCTGACCGTTTTCGGCGGCATTCCGGGTTTCAAGCAGGTCGGCAGCAAAATCGTCAATTTCAGCACGTTCGATGATCCGTCGCTGCGGCTTTGCGACAATTACGACTGGTACGCCCCGACGTATCAGAGCCACCACACGCTGCAGGAACTGCGAAACTGGTTCCTCGAAGAAGGCTTCGAAGAACCGGTCGAACTACGCCCCGAAAAATCCGGACGGCTTTACGAATGGGTCTATGACCGCAACCTCATCATCGGCTCGGGCGTCAACATGATGGCTCGGAAAAAACACCCTTCAGACAGTTGAACGATCGTTCGCAACTCCGGTTTGCCTGATTCGACATCCGTTCAATGTGTCCAGGATCGAACGAATCTGGCACGAATGCGCTGGCGGGCCTCGTGCGGCTCATCGAGTCTCCAGGGCCCACGCCTGCCGTCGGCTTCCGCCAGCAATCGTCGATCCCGCATCGAAAGCGTCTTGAGTACCCGGCGAATCTGCTCGTGTTCGCTGTCGGCCAGAGCAAGCGCCCAGTCGTCGGCCTCGGCAGGTTCGAACGCGATCCGAAGCATATTCGCTGGCCACTCCCGAAGATCGTCCGGAAGTTCCCGCGGCTCCGCGAACGCCCCTGGCTGAGTGGCCCCCTGCGATTGCGGCTGACCGATGCCCATTCGATCATAGAATTCGCGAAGCGCGTCGGCCTGCTCGGCCGGGTCGATCTCATGCAGATTCTCGATGGCGGCCGTCACAGCCTCCACCAGCTTCGGGCTCATCTTCGCCAGAAGCTCGGCGGCCTGGCGATCGTCGAGACTCACCAGAACAAGGGCGGCCCGGCGCAAAGCGTCGTCGGTTCGTTTCGCTCCGGCCATGGGCCTCGGTCCGGCAACGGATTCGTCCACGTCCAGCCTCCCTCCGGCGCTGGTCAGGCGCTTTCCCGTTCCTGAGCATCGACCGAACCCAGCCAGGAACTCAGGACCTCGGCGGCCTTGTCCGCGGGCAATTCATGCGGTCCGTGCCTGACAGGCTGATCGCTCACCGCGGCCGCCAGGTTCCTGGCCCAGACCGCCGTTTCGTCGACACTGACGTAAGCCGAATCCGAATCAGGAGATCCGTTACGAAGCATACGCCTCAGAATGACACCGCCGACCACGAACGCCAGCACAATGCCGCCGAGAATCCATGGGACGACTTCGCCTCGTTGACGTTCGTCGATCGGCGTCAGCGGCAACCCCATGGCTTTCGATTTCGCGATTTTCCGCGGCTCGACCTTTTCGGATGATTTCCCATGGTCCGTTTCGGAATCGACCTTCGCGGCCAATTCCGGAACGGAAGGTGATGCCAGCCACTCGACCTGCTCCACGAGTACCGGCGCAAGCATCGCAGAAATCCGCTTGCGGACTTCCAGCCGCTTTTCGGCCGATGCGACTTCCGAGGCTCGCTCGGGCGTCGGAACGATCCGAATTCGGGCACGACGAGTCCGAACCGTGGCCCCGGCCTCCACGGAAGGCGCTTCCGCCTCGATCGCGACAGGCCGGTTGAAAAACACCCGCGTCGAATTCGTGGTTGATGCCCCGGCTGCAGTTGCGCCTGCTCGCGGGCCCTCTTCCACTTGTTTGAGCGTGACGAAAACCGCGAATGTGTTCAGTTCGGGGATCGATTCCCGAATCTTCGAAGCCAGATCCCGCTCTTCGTTCGAATCCGATCGTGCCTCGGCCGTACTCTTGCCGTTCGCGGCCTGATCGGCCATCCGGTAGATCCGGCGATCATCGTGGATCGTGATCTGCCCCGGGGCGGCATTAGGCAGGCTGGCGAGAATCAGTCGTTCGATCCGGTCGACGGCATTCTCCGTCAGCCCTTTGTCGATCGCTTCCGGCTCGACGAACACACGCACCCGATGGCGTGTCGCATCCTTGCGGCCGATCCAGCGCGTACCGGAACTGACCGGTTCCAGGCTGACGTGGGCATCGCCGATTTCGTCCATTCGCCGAATCAGCCAGGCGAGTTCTTTCTCTTTGGTCTGACGCCTTCGCTGCTCACGCTGATCCGGCGATTCCAGGATCGAAAGCGTTCCGCCAGGCGCGTGACGCACCTCCGCAAGCGTTTCCGGCCTCAAGCCCGCTTTCTCGAGCGAAACCTGAGCCTCGACAAGGCTGGAAGGCGGCACCAGAAGTTCGCCCCGAGCGTTTTCAACGGCCAGAACACCCTCCCGAATCAGATGTTGGAGTGCCGTGCGCCTTCCGGCTCGGTCGAACGACCGCCCCTGAAAGACGACGGCCATGTCGGACTTCGAACCCGCGTTTCCGACAATGTACCAGCCGGTCCCGAGAAAGGCGGTCAGAATCACCCCGCAAACCAGCACCAATGGCCAGCGTGCGGATGATCCTCGGCCTGTGTCAAGAAGATCGGGCGTTTGCGAATCGGAATGCGTATGGGCATGGGCATGATCGACTCGCGGGCTCGGGCTCATCGGCGTTCGTCCATGAATCGAGAAGTTCAGGTATCGCGACACGCCTTGCAAGGCTGTGTCTTTCCTGTCGCCAGTCCTGGCGAAGTTCAGCCGTTATCTATCGTTCGAATCGGCGAAACCGTCAATGCCAGTCGATTCGATCGACGTGCAGATCGACTCGCCAAACCTCTCATCCAGCCCTTATCATGATATCGAACAAGTTGACGCAAACGACGCAAACAGCGTATTGATTGCAATTTATGCTATCATTGCGAACACTGCGGTTCATAGAATGTTCGCAGTCGATCGAATGGCCTTCTGCTGAGTTGTTGAGTTGTTCGAAAGTCTTGATGTCGCTGATCCGAATCCTCCAGCCATCGCGACCCAATCGATCGTTCGCAATGACCGGATCGATAAAGATTCGCAAGCCACCCAATTTCGCTGGATTCCGTGTATCGTTCCTTGAGGCAACGACGGTTCTGCCGTGCCCAGGTCGCTGTTCATCCGAACCTGAACCGAACCGGCTTCCGACCTGTACGAATTCGACGTAAACGATGATTCAAGAATCGTTTGCAATCTGTTTGCGAAACGGAATCGACAACCGTTCGCTTCATTCGAAGCGGATGGGGTCATTTCGACACAACTCATTGTGGAGCAATGGTTCGCGACCGGATTACGAAACGGATTTTCGTTGCGGCCCCGGAGCCAGGTGAGCGATCGCAATCGAATTGACGGTCGGAAGCCGCATGCCAATCGTCGGCCAGGGACTCACGATCGCGGCTTCCGGGAATTTGCCTTCGATTCATCATCCAAGTTCTGAATATTCAGGTAGTTGTGACCGGATTACCGAACGGAATCCGAAGAGATCGCCCGGGAGGGGAATCGCACGTATCGCAGCATCGGCAATCCAGCGAACGACGGGCGAATCGCACATGAACCGCCGTCGACTCGGATGCGAGTTGAAGACAATTCCCGAGGAAGTGAAACCGATCTTAAATGCCTGTTGCAGAGACATTTCAGCACGTATTACGAAACGGAATCGCAACCCGCGATCGGCATTTTCGAACATGGCCGCCCGAAACCGACCGTCTCCGGCGATAGTGCTTATGTCGGCTTAGGCCGCTCAGTTTCCTCTGCGATCCGTTCTTTGACAAATCGGCTGCTCTCCGAATCCGAATCGGGATGGGTCTATCGGTCGACCCATGCACCGAATTCGACTCGACAGATTCGTTCGCACGGGCATAATCGACAACTCAAGATCTCCACAAAACGAGTTCATGGACGGAACTCGCGGCGCAACGAAGGGACGGACACCCACGATGACGGCTCAAGGAATGCCGGGTCGCATAGCGGCCAGCTCGCGCACCCTCGAACCCTGGATTCTGCCCGTGACCCTGATGGGGTCGCTGGTGGTGTTGCTCGTTCCTGTGCCGGGCGTGGTCATGGACTTGCTCCTGGCTGCCAACGTCACGATCTCCGTGCTGATCCTGATGACCACCATCACGATCGGTTCGCCACAACAGTTCAGCTCATTGCCGACGCTGCTTTTGACCACGACGCTTTCCAGGCTTGTGCTCAACGTCGCAAGCACACGACTGATTCTTCTGGAAGGTGGCACGAAAGGCCTGGACGCCGCGGGCGGCGTGATCCGGGCCTTCGGCTCGTTCGTGGCCGGCGACAACATCCTTGTCGGCGGTGTCATGTTCGGCATCATGGTCATTATCCAGTTCGTCGTGATCACCAAGGGATCGTCCCGGATCAGCGAAGTCGCCGCCCGTTTCACGCTTGATGGTCTGCCGGGGCGTCAGATGGCGATCGACTCGGACCTGCACGCGGGCCTGATCGATCAGGCCGAAGCGGTCAGGCGCCGCGAGGCCGTCTATCGCCAGGCCGACTTCTTCGGCGCGATGGATGGAGCCGGCAAGTATGTGCGGGGCGACGCGGTCGCTGGCGTTTTGATCACGATGATCAACATCGCCGGCGGTCTGGCGATCGGCATCGTCCAGTACGGCATGAACCCGGCCGTGGCGGTGGACGTGTTCACCAAACTGACGATCGGTGACGGACTCGTCAGCCAGATACCGGCCTTCCTGATTTCGCTGGGCGCGGGCCTGGTCGTGACCCGATCGTCAAGCGAGTCGGATATCGGCCGCGAAATGACCGGACAGCTCTTCGGCGAAACCCGCACGCTGATTTCGGCCGCGGTCCTGCTCACGATTCTGGCGTTTCTGGGTCTGCCGAAGCTGCCCCTTTTGAGCGTCGCGGCGATCCTGGGCTTCGGTGCCTGGGTCTTGAGCCAGAGCAAGGCGGCTTCCCGGGAATCGGCGGTCGAGGCCGCTTCGCCTTCGAAGTCGATCGAAACACGCCAGGATCGGCCTGCAAAACCGGCACCGATGACGGCATCGAAAGAACTCAACCGACAGACAGCGATTCCGGGCGAGTCCGCCGCCAAACCGGCAGATGCGACGGCAGCGGGCAAGCCTTCCACGATCAAGACAGCCTCGCAGGAAACTGCGATGACCGACTGGCTTCGTGTGGACGCCATGGAACTTGCCATCGGCTACCGGCTGATCGCTCTGGCCGATCCCGGCCGGGGTGGCGATCTTCTGGAACGCCTGGGCCGAGTCCGGCAGCGAGTGGCCCGGGAACTGGGCATGATCGCCCCGCAAGTCGCCATTCGCGATGATCTGGCCCTTCAGCCGCAGGAATACCGGATCGCGATTCGCGGCGTGAACGTCGCGACAGGTGTCGCCTATCCCGGACGACTGCTGGCCATCGTGCCTTCCGGCATGACCGAAGTGCCCGAGGGTCGCGAAGGCCAGGATCCGGCCTCCGGCAAACCGGCGGTCTGGATCGCGGCGGAAGGCCGTCAGGCCGCGGAACTTGCCGGCTGCAAGGTGAAGGAAGCCTCGGCCGTCGTGATGGATCATCTGGCCGAAGTGATCATCCACCACGCCGACGAACTGCTTTCGCGCGAGCAGGTGATTCAGTTGATCGAACGGGTGCGGCTGGGCAGTGCGTCGCTTGTGGACGAAGTCATTCCGAACCTGATCCGCGTCGGCGAAATCCAGAAGGTCCTCCAGAATCTGTTGCGTGAACGGGTCAGCATTCTCGACATGGAAACGATCCTCGAATCCCTGGCTCTGGCGGCCGTGGCCACGCGTGATCCCGAAGAACTGACCGAACATGCCCGGCGTGCACTGTCTCGCCGTCTGGTTCAGCCCTATCTGGCGGCGGACGGTCACCTGAACGTCGTCATGCTCGACAAAACCGTCGAAAATCGCCTGGGGGCCGCCGTCGATCAGTCCATTCGCCCCGAAACGTCTTTGGGGCTGGACTGGAGCCGCCAACTGGTCTCAGCCATCGGCGCGGCGACCGGACGCCTCACGGAACAGGGCAATCCCCCGATCCTGGTCGTCGGATCCCTTGTTCGAAGGCTTGTGCGAGATCTGACCCACACCGACCTGCCTGGACTCGTCGTTCTCGCGCAGCAGGAAATTCCGCGAGATACGCCGGTCGACAATATCGCCACAGTGGCCCCGGCCGGGTTCGAAGAAACCGACGTCGACCGAGCGGGCACAAATCCGAACACGAACTCCGGAAATGACTTGCGATTCTCGGCCGATGCGACGAACGGCGCGATCCCGGCACCCCATAGCTGGCCGACTCCACGTGGCGGCCGCACTTCTGGCACCCCGTTTCGGCAGTCCAGCAGAAACCTGGACGAATGACCCGATGACGGCCATTCCAAGACATCCGTCCATGCCTCGAGCAGGTGAGCCATGACCCGAAGAACGACGATCTGGAAAGCCCATTCCGCACACGAACCGCTGACCGGATTGACCCGGCCGTTTCGCGGGCGTTCCATGAGCGAAGCCCTTTCGAGAGCCAGAACGACCCTGGGCGATGACCTTTATGTCGTCGGTACGCATCGTTACGCCCCCTGGTTCTCGATCCTGAACCGGGAAAGTTCGCCGGAATGGTATGAGGTCGAAGCCGTCGCCGGCAACGACTGGCTGGATCATCTCGGCCGGCTCAAAGCGGAACCGACCGAAACCGCCCTCGGGCGCGACGACCTCAAGATCGTCCACAGGGTCGTTTCCGAGCTCGAAAACCAGGGCAATGACCCATTGAAACTCTGGAACGTGCCTTCGGCACTCATGGCTCCTTTCCAGTTCCTGCTGCACGCCGGCGTCGCCGAAGACTACGCCGAAAGGATCGTCCGCCACGCATCGGCCTGTCGAACCGCTCGTGACCTGCAGGACGACGCGACAGCCTGGCAGGCCGTACTGGAAGCGGTCGCGGACGGCATTCCGACGATCGGTCCGGCCCGAATCGACCCTGACGCGAAACGGGTCGTCCTGGTCGTCGGCCCGACCGGTTCCGGCAAGACGACGTCCGTCGCGAAAATGGCCGCGCATCTGCAACTGACAGGTTCGGAAACGGTCGGACTGGTCTCGTGCGATATGTTCCGAATCGCGGCTGTCGAACAGCTCGACACCTATGCCCGCATCATGAATATGCCGTTCGCCGCGGCCGATTCCGCCCAGTCGGTCGCCGATGCCGTCGCCGCCATGCACGCCGACGTGATCCTGATCGACACGCCTGGTCGGGGCCCGCTGGACACCGAACATCTTGGAGTCCTCATGGAACTGGCGGACGTCCTCTCGCCGGACGAAACCCACCTGGTTCTGCCTTTGGCCTCGGCTAGCCGATGGGCCCTTCTCACGGCCGAAAAATTCGCCGTCATGCGGCCGGACCGGCTGATCGTCACCAAGACTGACGAGACGGACCGGCATGGTTGTTTCGTCGACCTCGTCGCCGAGCTGAAACTGCCGATTTCGTACGTCAGTACCGGTCAGCACGTGCCGCACGACTTTTTCATGGCCGATCCGGATCGAATTGCGGGAATGGTCATGGGCTGAACGCGGCTTTTAATGACAGTAACAGAGGGAACGCAAAAAGAGCGGCCTCGAAAGGCCGCTCTCCTCGATTTCTCGATTCGTTTTTTTCGAGTTCAGACGAATGACTCGTCCGTTTCGATCACTTCTGGGCCGAAGGTGCAGCGACCGGAGCCGATTGGGCCGACGGAGCGACAGCAGGTGCAACGGCGGCAGGAGCCGCTTCGGCATAAACGGCGGGAGCCGCGGCAGCCGGAGCCTGACGTTCCCACACCGTGTAGCAGTAAGGAACCTGCTTGGTGATCGTGCGGGGAACCTTGCGGATGACGGTCACGTCTTCCGTGTAGGGAACTTCCACGTAGATATGGCGAGTGACGTTGTCCGTCACCGTCTTCGACTTCTGAACGTGACGTGTCACCGTTTCCGTGTAGGGAATCTGAACGGCAACCTGTCGGGACACGGTGTCAGTGACCTGGCGCGGCTGTTGCCTGTAGGTCGTCACCGACTCGGTGTAGGGAATCTGAACGGCGACCTGACGCGACATCGTCTCGGTGATCTGACGAGCCTGCTGCTTGTAGGTCGTCACTTGTTCCTGAAAAGGAATCTGCACGGCCACCTGGCGAGACATCGTTTCGGTGATCTGACGCGGTTCCATCGCCGTGTAGGTTTCGGACCGTTTTTCGCTCGTGTAGGCGACTCGCGATCCCTTCACGACTTCTTCGACCGAGCGGGGCACCTGATGCGAAACCGGCACTTCGTACTCACGGGTCTTCGTGACGTACTCGGTACGGCTCACCTGCTTCGGCACCATGCGGGTTTCGGTCGAGGGGACGTCGAATTCCTGCTCCTGGTTGACCATCTGGGTCACGCAGTCCTGGACCTGTACCTTGACGGGAACGGCCGTCCGGACGTTGTACGTTTCCCAAACAGGCTGGCAGACGTAAGAAACCGTCGAAGCCGCACAGCCAGCCTTGTGGCCGTGACCGAACAGGCCGTGGCCCGTTCCATGACCGCAACCACAGGACGGAGCCGGTGCCGGTGCCGGTGCCGCGACGGCGACCGACCGATTCACCCACCTGCCCTGCTGCTGAATCACTTCCTGGCACTGCGTCACTTCACGCGTGACCATCACCTGCTGAGGAACGGCCACGGTCCGCTTTTCCCGCTTCGTGACGTGCACGGTTTCCGGCTGCATCACCGTTTCGGTGATCGTCTGAGCTTCCTGATAAGGCTCGAAGCGTTTCTCGTTCTTCGTGACGGTGTCGTAAACGGTCTTGGTGACCCGGATGTCGAAAGTTTCGGTCGTCGGGACCTTGACTTCGATTTCACGCGTCTTCTGCACCGGCTCGTAGACCGTCTTCTGAACGGGAACCGTCTCCGTCTTGTACTCCGTCCGGTACTTCGTCACCGTATTCTGAACAGGAACGCTGTCATAGACCGTCTTCTGAACGGGAACTGTCTCCGTCTTGTACTCTGTCCGGTACTTCGTCACCGTGTTCTGAACAGGAACGCTGTCGTACTCGGTCCGCGTGACCGGAGTGGTCTCGGTCTTGTATTCGGTCCGGTACTTGGTGACGTTCTCCGTCACCGGCTCCGTGTAATGTTCCGTGCGGCTGACAGGCACCGTTTCCGTGCGAGTTTCGGTGCGATGCTTCGTCACCTTGTGCACATCGGTCACGTCATCGTAGACCGTTTCCGTCACGGTTTGGTACGCGGTCACCACGCGAGGCACGAGCACTTCGCACGCCGGTGCGGAAACCTGGCAAGGAATCGTCGTCGCACAAGGCGCGGCCACAGGAGCCACCGGCGCGCACCGGAAAGAAACAGGCTTGCAACCGTGACAGGCTTTCACGTTCGTAGCAGAGCCCGCATAGCCCGTCATCAACAGAGCGGCGGCCAGGGTCCAACGTCTCATCGGGAATTCTCCAGGTGTGTCATGCTCTGATGCAGAGAAAATCGATCCTCGGCCGTGTCAACCTACAACCCCACATCGACCTTAAAACCTACGCCATGTTTATAAATCACGCAAAGCATCAATTCAATGAATTTTCTCCAAACCTCCGATTTCTTCCCGTTGCATTCGGAAAATTCGTACGATCATCAGAAACTTCATAACCGAAACCGAAAATGGCGGCGAAATCGACTTGCCAGATATCGCGTTTCTGATAGCATTCCGACCCGTCCAGGGAGCCCGCCTCGACAGTTGCCCGGCTCCTCTCTCGATTCAGTGCACTTCTCGAAGGCACTTCGACAGTTGAATCTCATGGATTCGAGGTTCTTTCGCACGGAAGGCAGGGATGTCATGTCAGACCAGGCGGATGCACTGCGACACCTGTTCGCGGCCAAGGCTCAGGATGAGTCGGTTCCGGATCGCGATATGCCGGAACGAGACGATTCGATCGGTTGGACCCTTCAGGCCGACCTCACCCGGGACGACGCCGAACCGCGGGATCGAACCATCGACGAACCTGCTCCGCCGACACCCGAACCGAAGCCGACACGTGTCTTAAGCCTGATCAGCGGCAAAGGCGGCGCCGGCACGAGCGTGATGAGCCACAACCTGGCCGTTTCGTTGGCACGCAAGGGCGACTGCGTCGTCCTGGTCGATGCCGATTACGGCCTGGGTCAGCTTGAGATCCTGTGCGACCGTCGACCGACCGTCGATCTGGAGGACGTCCTGGCCGGTCGCATCGCACCCGAAGACGCACTCGTCGAAGGCCCCGAGGGCATTCGCCTGCTCGCCGGTTCCCATGCCGCCCGAATGAACGAGGCCTGGCTCGTCGGTCCGGCGACCGACGAACTCGTCGCTCAGGTCGTCGGCGAACTTCGCGAAAAACAAGTGGCGGACTGGATCCTGGTCGATGTCGGCAGCGGCCTGACCGTCCGATCACAGACTCTGGCATGTGCCTCCGACGCCATGGTCGTCGTCACGACCCCCGAACAGGCCTCGATCGCCGCCAGCCACGCCCTGTTCTCGCACTTGAGGCGAGCCGCCGGCAGCCACCTCAAACTCGTCACACTCGTCAACAAAGCCAGTTCCCATCGCGCCGGCCACGAAGCCGCCGATCGCCTCATCCAGGCCGCCAGACTCTTCCAGGGTCTCTCGGTCGGATTCCTCGGCACGGTTCGCGATGACCTCGACGTGCCCCGCGCCGTCCGCAACCGCATGGCCGTGGTGCAGGCCCCGGGATGGTGGCTCTCCACAGCCGCCAGAGATATCGAACGGGTCTCGTCCCTCGTCCGCCTGGACTTCGAAAAATGGGCCACGGCGGCCTCCGAAATGGCCATTCCGGGCGTCAACGTCCTGGGAACTGCCGCCGCCGACCTGATCACCGATTCGATTCGGTCGCAACGCAAGGCGGGTTGACCCGCCCACGGCCCGAAACCGGACGAATCCGTCCCCGGGCCTCCTCTCCCGATCCGTTCGTACGCCGGCCTGAAAAAGGCCAGCCAGATTCGAACGATCCGGGCCCCGAACAAACCGCCGCGAAATCGAGTTCCGATTCTGACGATTTTGCGGAAAATCCGATGATTACCGTCAAGGCCCGTATCAGAGCGTTCCGATAAATGATACTGGCGATTCCTGCTCATCACGGGAGTCCCCGAACGATTCCGACCCCGCCGGCACTCGGCTCCGCTACCCCGGAAACCCATGAAATTCCGCGGTCAGGCTGGCTGAAATGACGACGGATCGGTCTCGGCAGCACATGGAAGTGCGTGGCTCTCGGCGACATGGAGGTCTGAATGGCAACCCAAGTGGAAACGGATATCGCAGAATTCTGGGCCAGGTTCAAAGAGGAACCCACGACCGAACTGCGAAATCGCCTCGTCGAGCGTTACCTGCCTCTCGTCAAATACAACGCCGAGAGGATCTGGCAGCGGCTCCCGGACGGCGTCGATCTTGACGACCTCATCTCGGCCGGCGTGTTCGGCCTGATGGACGCCATCGACGCTTTCGACCTGGAACGGGGCGTGAAGTTCGAGACATACTGCGTGCCGCGGATCCGCGGTGCCATGCTCGACGAACTCCGGACCATGGACTGGGTGCCCCGTCTCGTCCGCAGCAAGCATTCCAAGATGGAAGAGGCCAAAAAGGCCCTGGAAGTGCAGCTCGGCCGGCCCGCCACGCCGGAAGAGATCGCCGAGAAGCTCGGCGTCAGCCACCTGGAATACGAAAAGCTGGCCGCCGAGTCGAACGCCATCGGCCTGGTCAGTCTCAACAAGAAGTGGTACGAGACGGACAGCTACAAGGACGTCCGCGAAATCGACATCCTCGAGGACAAAAAGGGCGAGGACCCCACCAACCGGCTCCAGCGCAAAGACTTGATGCGCATGGTGACGAAGGGCCTCAACCGCAACGAGCGGCTCATCATCATCCTCTACTATTATGAGGAGCTGACGATGAAAGAGATCGGGGCCACGCTCGACCTCTCCGAATCACGCGTCAGCCAGATGCACAGCTCGATCATCGAACGGCTCAAGGGGCAGCTCTCCGAGCGCCGCGTCGAGTTCGGCACGTGAATTTCCGGTTGAACATCGACAAGATCGAGTCATGAACGAACGACCGCCCGATTCGGGCGGTTTTTTCGTCATTTTTGGATTCGTCATGAAAGAATCGAAGATCGCGACATCAGCCATTTCTTAGATACGCCCGAACATCATCGAGAACCATGCCGAGAAGATTGAGTCCGACCCAACGGTAAGGATCGTAGGCTTTTGGGTTATCGGCGGCCATGCCGATTCCCCAGATCCGGGCGAGCGGGCTGGCTTCGACCATTCGGCGATCGCCTGTTTCGAACAGGATCGATTTCAGCTCTTCATTCTGTGTGAACTTGGCGACATTACCACGATAAACGATCTTGCGACGTTCGGCGATCCACCAATCGACTTCGAAGCCTGACACCCGTTTGCCGAGCTTATGGTGTTCACGCGGACTTTCGGATCTCAAAATCTGCTGTTCGATTAACGTGTCGCCGAATAAGCGGGCTTTCTCAGCCATCATGTACTGTTCGGCACACATGTAATGACATCCTTCGATTTCGAATGGCGAAAGTGTCCATTGACCGAACGGATTCGGTGGTTTCCAGAACAGGACAAGCTCTGGAGTCATGACGACTTCCGTACCGTCGAAGCCCGAAAAGGCATCTTTGGTATACGCTTCGATACGGATGAATTTCGACATGGGTCTCGTCATTTCCTGCAAGTGCGTTTCTATTGATCGAGGACCGAAAGACATCAAAGCTAAAATCTGCATGGCCGGTTTTGGTAGATCATGTAGGGCAACGGTTTACCGTGCCGGATCGACGACATTTGACAAGAGCTCTCGGCACCTTTACCGGGTGCTTTGACTTCGACAAAACCCACCAAAGCTTTGCGGAACGTGATCGCGTAATCCGGACGTGTTTTGAGATCCGAAATGGATGACTCACCGACAGCAGCGAAGTCATTTTTCGACTTATCACAAAGTACGGTCAGTTCGGAAAAGAGGATTTCCAGCGGGCTGCGTAATTGATCTTCCGGTTCACCATGAGCCGAAACGTTAGACAACTTGCGTTTCGCTTCGGCACCGAACCTGGAAATGACTTCCTGAAGCGTAGACATAACTTGCTCGATTCGTTCCTTGGATTATCGTCTCAAGCCAAGATCCACATCCTATTCAGAAATGCGCTTGTGTACAAGAAGCAAGGTACTGGAAAGTTCTTTCGTTTGCTGCGGATACGCAATCGATGCCTTCACCCGGGAAGAGTTCGTATCTTCGCTTCACGGTTTTAACCAGTCAAGCAGTCGGACGTCGGGGATTTGTCGGAAATCAGCGGTGTTGTGGGTCACCAGCGTCAGGTTGTGGACGAGCGCGGTTGAGGCGATCATCAGATCGGCTGTCGGAAGCGAGATCCCGTGTCGCAATGAAATGCCACGTATTTCGCCGAATTTCGTGGCGCATGAGGTATCGAAGTCGAATACTTCGATCTCGTGAAGCAATTCGCCGATCAAGGCCAAGAGTTGATCGGTTCGGGAATGCTTTTACGCTCCGGGGTAGAGTTCGCCCAAGGTTACAGCCGAAATCGCGAGTTGCCCTGAGTATTGGATGAATCGATGGGCCAACTGAGCTGGTCGCCGCATATGT
>Ga0172376_10003621_pt1 | contig 18158 bp, 15 predicted proteins | sample Lak35m_FD_121114 | JGI IMG/M metagenome (GOLD analysis project Ga0172376, IMG submission 121114) | Freshwater microbial communities from Kabuno Bay, South-Kivu, Congo - kab_092012_35m | ecosystem: Environmental > Aquatic > Freshwater > Lake | place: Democratic Republic of the Congo: South-Kivu... | reverse complement strand
CTGGCGGCGCCGCCCGGGCGCGAGGCTTCGATGCGTTGGCGCCGCAGCCACTCGAGCACGCGCCGCTCGTCCGCCGCCAAGTCGCGTTCCGATCCGCGCGCGAGCCGCAGGGCGCGCAGCGCCTCGCCTTCGGCGCGCTGCGTGGCCGCGCCCACGCGCACCAGGACAGCTCGCCCGCCATCGTCCTCGAGCACGGCGTGGGGGCGCAGGTCCGAGGAGGGCACGTGCGCGGCGACGATGCGCACGCCCGCGACGAGGGCGACGCGCGCGACGAGTTCCACCGCGGGCTCGATGCGCGTGCGTCCCAAGTGCACGAGGTGGCGCGCCACCTCGTCCGGTCTCTCGAGCCCGAGCGGCTGGCCTCCATCGGCGACGCCTACCAGCAGCAGTCCGCCACTGGTGTTGGCGAAGGCGCACAGGGTGCGCGCCAGGCGCGCGTCGGAAGGCGGCACGCGCTTGAACTCGACGACGGGACCCTCACCCGCCTGCAGGGCGCGCGCGATCTCGGCAGGGGAGCAGTCCATGCGCGCGCAAGGCTAGCCGGCCAGCGCGCGTGCGCCAGTGATGGGCCCGCGGGCGGGCATCCCGGGCGTGCAGTTGGCGTTCCCGCGGGCTTCGTGTATGCTCTTCGGCCCGAAACGGGCGTGGCGGAACGGTCCACCGCGTCCAATCCAGGCAGGAGTCAGCACATGGCCAAGGCACGTCTCAAGGCGATGGGTCCCACCCGCCGTCGCGTCAAGCCCCGCAAGATGGGCATGGGTTCCGGTCGTTCGCGCAAGCAGCCCAACACCAAGGGCCGCGTCTGATCCCCGAGGACCACGCCCGTCGCGAGGCGCGTACCTCGTCCGCGTGACCTTCCAGCCCGTGACCGAGCCTTCTTTGTCCGGCTCGACCTTGGCCGCCATGGCTGCCTTGGCCGCGTCGGCGACATGGGGGCTCGGTTCGCTGTTGTTCGCTCGGCTGCTGCGCGAGGGCGGCGCCAGCCCCAACGCCGCGAACCTCTTCAAGAACACGCTGGCGGCGCTGTGCTTCGTCGCCATCCTCGCTGCCACCGGCGAGCACCTGCCCGTCGGCCCCGACCTGCTCGTGCTGCTCGCCTCCGGCGCGTTGGGCTTCGCCGCGGGCGACACGCTGTACTTCGCCGCGCTGCCGCGCGCTGGCGTGCAGACGACCGCCGTCGTCTGCCAGATCCACACGCCGCTCGTGGTGTTCGTCGATTGGCTCGTCTACGACGACATGCTGCCCGCGCGCAGCCTGTGGTGCATCCCGCTGGTGCTGCTTGGAGTGCTGCTGGTCGTCTTCGATCGCGGCCAGCGTCAAGGAAACCAGACACAGCGCTGGAGCGGCATCGGCATGGCGGCCTTGGCCGCCGCGGTCATGGCCGTCGCCGTGGTGATCGGCGGCGAGGCCATGGACGACGAGGCGCTGTGGGGCGGCACCGTGGTCCGCATGGCGGGTGGCATCGCCGGTTCGCTGGTCCTCGGCGCTGGTCTCGCGCTTTGGCGCGGCGCGCGGCGAGCGCGGGATCCGGCGCGGCCGCTGTTGGAGCTGGCCGCGCCCTGGCGCGACGCGCGCCTCGCCAAGGCGTTGCTGCTCGCGGCGTTCTTCGGATCGATCATCGGCTTGCCGCTGTACCACATCGGGCTGCGCGATCTGCCGAGCGGCGCCGCGGCGGCGCTGTTCGCCACCACGCCGCTCTTCACGCTGCCGCTGGGCTTCTTCTTCGGCGAGCGCCACGGCTGGAGGGCCTGGCTCGGCACCATCGTCGGCTTCGTGGGCGTCGTACTGCTGGTGCGCTCGCTGGATCACGCGCCGCTAGGCTGAGCGCGCGCGCACGTGCGCATGGGCGCACAAGGCGAGTCCGGGCAAGGCCAACCACGGGCTCCATGCAGGCAGCCAAGCGAGCGTGCCGCCATCGCGCGCGGCCAAGCCTTGGAGCACGAGGATCGCGTTGTAGCTCCCGTGCAGCGCGATCGCAGGCCACACGCTGCGCGACGACAAGACGAGGCCGGCCAGCAGCGCACCCAGCAGCGTGGTTGGCGCCAAGCGATGGATCGAGGCGTGCACCAAGCCGAACAGGATGGCGCTGATCCAGATGGACTTGGCGGTCCCGTGGTCGCGGCGCAGCCCCGACAGCAGCGCTCCGCGGAACAGCAGTTCCTCGCAGATCGCCGGCGTCGCGGCGACGAGGAAGAGCAGCGCCCACGTCGGCAGCGCGAACAGGCCGACGAGCGGGCCTTCGGCTTCGTAGCCGCTGGGCAACGGCAGCACCTGTTGCTGCAGCTGGAACAAGTGCTCGGCGCCCTTGGCGAGCGCGGGCGCGAGGAGCAGCGCTCCCGCCACGCCCGCCAACGGCAAGCGCGCCAAGCCCAACGCCTCGACCAGCGATTCGCCGGCGCGACGCGCCGTGCCGCGCGCCGACAAGAGCGCGAACGGCAGGGCGATGCCCCACAGCGTCGCCAACAGGCCCCAAGCGAGGTCGAGGCCTTGCAGCATCCCGCCCAGCACGTAGATGCACAGGATGGCGGCGAGAGCGAAGCGCAACGCGCGGCGCGATTGGACGGCGCGCGCCTGGACCTCGCGTTCGACGTCGCCGGCCATCAAGGCCTTCTCGCCATCGAGGAGGTCGCCGACACGCCGCACGAAGACGAAGCTCCATGCGAGCTGCGAGACGACGCACAGCGCCACGAGGTGGAAGAGTGGCTGCCCACCCAGCACTTCGCGCACCGCCAGCGCCGCGCCGGCGAAGGGCAGGAGCGCCGCGGCGTGCTTCAGGCCGAGATCGGCGTCCGGCAACGGCACCATGGGCACCAGCAGGCCGAGCAGCAGCGGCAAGAGCAGGTTCTGCCCTTCGCGGAAGGTCTTGGCGCGGGCCGTGGCGACGCACAGCACGCTGCAGGTCAAGAGCACGCACGGCAGGAACACGGCCACCGAGGCCAGGCTCTTCAACGGCGAGATGGCGGCTTGCGCGTCCGCTGCCATGCCGGAGACGAGGCCTGTCTGTACGGCGAGCTGGAAGCCGAGCAGGTTGGCGCCGAGGCTCGCCAACGTCACGGCCACGACGACGGCGAACTTGGCCCAAGCCACGACGCGGCCGGGAACGGGCTGCACCAGCAAGGTCTCGAGCGTGCCTGCCTCGCGTTCGCCGGCGAAGGCCGACAGCACGACCCAGGCGGCCGAACCGATCAGCGTGAAGAGCAGCACCAGCGGAGCCCAGCGCCCCAATTGCTTGCCGCGGGCGATCGCGGGATCGGCGATGTCGCGCGCTTGCGCCTCGAACGGCGCGCCGGGGTCGAGGCGCAGGGCCTGCACGATGCGCAATTCGCGCTCTTCGATGCGCAGCTCCTCGACGACCGCGGCGAGGCGCCGGTCGGCCTCCACCGCCGTCTCGTCGGTGCTGCGCGACCAGCGCGAGAGGCGCGGCGGGCCTCCAGCCCGATCTTCGCGCGCGAACAGCAGCGCGTGGCCATCGGCGAGCAGCGCCGCGGCGCGTTCGCGCTCCACCTCTCCGGCCGGGATCGACAAGTCGAAGTCGGCCAAGGCGGTGGCATCGACCTCGGATAGTTCCGTCGGCCCGGAAGCCAGCAGCTTGGCGCGCAGCTTGTCCTGCACGCCCGGCGGCAGTCCGCGCAGGTCTAGCGCGACCTTGACGGATTGCGCCGCCATGCGCTCTTCGCCCATGCGTTCGAACAACCCGCCCAGCCAGAACAGGAGCGGGAACAAGAGCAGCGGCAGCACGAAGGCCGCGAACATGGCGCGCCGGTCGCGCACCACGCCGAGCAGCTCCACGCGCGCGAGGCTGGCGAAGGCCCGTGCGACGCGCGCCGGCCGCGACAGCCCGGCGCCGATGGCTCGCGCCGCGGGGGACGGACGCGCCGGTCGCGCGCTCGCGCGGCGCCGAGGGCCATGCGGGGTCGCCGCGCTCACTTCGACTTCGCCCCCGTGTTCAACTCGGCGGCTGGTTCCGCGGCGAGCACCACGCGCTTGAATACATCCTCCAACCACTCTTCGCCCGTCTGGTGCTGCAACTCCCCGAGGCTGCCGCAGGCCAGCACGCGTCCGTGGTGGATGATGCCGATGCGATCGCACAGCCGCTCGGCCTCCGACAGCACGTGCGTCGACAAGAGCACGCATGTGCCGGAGGCGCGCCGCGACTCGATGAACTCGATCATGGCCGAGCTCGCCAGCACGTCGAGTCCGGTCGTCGGCTCGTCGAGGATCAGCACCGCCGGATCGTGCAGCAACGCGCGCGAGATCGAGACCTTCTGGCGTTGGCCGGTCGAGAGCGCCTCGCACCGTCCATCGGCCCACGCTTCCATGTCGAACAAGCCGAGCAGCTCGGCGATGCGGCGCTCCAGCTCGGCGCCTTCGAGCCCGTGCAGCACGCCGAAGTGGCGCAAGGTCTCCCGTGGCGTGAGCCTAGGGTAGAGCCCGGTCGAGCCTGACAAGAACCCGAGCCGGCGCCGCGCCTCGATGGGGTCGGCCACGACGTCGATGCCGTCGATGCGCGCGACGCCCTCGGTGGGCGGCAGGATCGAGGCCAGCATGCGCAGCGTAGTGGTCTTGCCCGCGCCGTTCTGGCCGAGGAGGCCGAACACCTCGCCTTGGCGGATGGCGAGATCGACGCCGCGCACCGCTTCGATGCGGCCGCGTTTGGGATCGTGGTAGCTCTTCTTGAGGCCGACGGCCTCGATGGCGAGGTTGGAGGTCATGCTGGCATCAGGCGGCCTTGCCGCGACGGAACGCGAACCACGGTCGACCGCCTTCTTCGCGTTGCAGGAACCAAGTCGCTCCGCGCACGGCGAGGAGCGCCAACACGAGCAGCGACGCGGCCGCCAGCGCGTACTCGAGCGGCGCCACGCGTCCCTTCAAGAGGTCGCGGAAGGCGAGCACTACGTTGACCACCGGCACGCAGGCGAGCGCCGGCGTCAACGCCAGCCCGGGCAGCGCTCCCGCCATCGCCGGCAGGTAGAAGAAGAGCTGCAGCGGACCTAGCGCGGCTTGGCCTTCCTTGAAGGTCTTGGCGCGCGAGGCGAAGACCATCATCGTCGCGGCCACGAAGAAGGCGAACAGCAACGCGAGGGGGGCGATGGCCACGAAGGCGGTCCACGGCACCTCGAACTGCAGGTCGGCGCCGCCACCCTTCAGCATCCCGAGGAGATGCCCCACCGACAGGCCCATCGCCAGCACATTGAGCAAGGTCGCCAGCATCGCCAGCGCCGCCACCGCCAGGATCTTGCCCTGCAAGACGGTCGAGCGAGCGACCGGCAGCAGCAAGGTCGTGTCGTGCGTGCCACGCTCGCGCTCGCCGGCCGTGGCGTCGATGGCGGGGTAGAAGGCCCCCGAGAGCGTCATCATCACCATCAGCATCGGCAGCAGGAAGCTGAGCAGGAAGGCGGCCTTGTCCTCTTGCGGCGCCAGATCGCGGCGCGCCTCGACGATCAGCGCATCGAGCGCGTCCGCGCCCAAGCCGGCGTCGCGCGCGCCTTCTTGGCGCAAGTCCTCGGCCAAGTCCTCGAGTCGCGGCAGCAGCCGGCGCACGGCCAGTTCGCCCTTGCCCTTGGTCGAGTCGAAGACGAGCACTCCGCCTTCGGCGCGCGGGCCCACGAGCACCGCGTCGGGTCCGTCCGCCTCGGCGAGCCACGCGCGCGCTTCGACTTCGCCGCCTTGGCGCGGTGCCAGCAGCTCGACCGGTTCCAACGCTCGCGCTCCGGAAGTCGAGCCGGAGTCGACGTCGGGCCCCGTGCCGGGCCTGGTGCCGGAGTTCGCGTCGCCGCGCAAGGCATCCGCGAGGCGCTCTTGGCCGGCTGGCGCGGCCCCGGAAGATTCGATCAGGCCGACGCGCACCAGCGCGTGTTGTTCGCGTCCGCGCACCACGAGGAACACCTGCACCACCACGAACAGCAGCACCGGATACAAGGCCAGCGGCAACAGCACCGCGTAGACCATCGTCATGCGGTCGCGCAAGGACGACAAGAGCTCGGCGTGCGCGATGCGCAAGCTGGCGGAGAAAGGGCTCATGCGGGGACGCGCGCCCCGCCGCTGGCGACGAGACGCCGAGAGGATACGGCCCCTGGCGCGCTCGATTCGACAAGCGCAGGCGAAATCGCGCCCACGCGGCCGTCGCCCGCGGATGTCAGGGGGCCTTCCAGTCCTTCGGCCAAGTCCCGAAGTGGTCGGCTCCGCCTTCGACCACGACCACGATGTCCTCGAGGCGCACGCCAAAGCGGCCCTCGCGGTACACACCCGGCTCGTCGGAGAAGGTCATGCCGGGCTCCAACACGACTTCGCTGCCGCCGTCGAAGTACGGGTCCTCGTGGCCCTCGACGCCGATGCCGTGGCCCAGCCGATGGGTGAGCGCTTCGTAGCCGCCGCCGAAGCCGGCGCGTTCGAGTGTCGCGCGCGCGGCGGCGTCGACATCCTTGCAGCGCGCGCCCGGCTTGATCGCGGCGTAGGCCGCTTGTTGGGCGTCGCGCGTCGCCACCCATGCGCGTCGCGCCTCGTCCTCGGGTTCGCCTTCGACGCACCATGTGCGCGTGTGGTCGCTCTGGTATTCGAGGAGCGTCGCGCCCGTGTCCACGAGCAGCAGATCGCCGCGCGCGATGGGGCGCGGCGAGTTGTCGCCGTGCGGCAGCGCCGCCCGCTCTCCCACCAGCGCCAGGCACCACGAACCCTTCATCGACAACGCCGCGTGCGCCGCGGCCATGCGCGCCGCCACTTCGTCGCCGGAGAGCCCTGGCCGCAGCGTCCGGGCCACGGTGGACAAGGCGAGCTGCGTCAGCTCGTTGGCGCGCCGCAGCAAGGCGAGTTCGTGCGCGTCCTTGCGCGCGCGCAAGTCCACCAGCCACGCATCGCCCAGCGCGATGCGTCCGTTCCACTCGCGCGCGAGGCGGCCTGCATGCACGTGGCGCACGGAGTTCTCCACCAAGAGCACGCCGACGCGACGCCGCTCGAGCTCCGCCGCCAGCGGCCGCGATGGATGTTCGTGCTCCTGCCACGCGACGATCTCGCCGCCGCACTCGGCGATCTTGGCGCGCACGCGCGAGGCTTCGAAGGCCGGGCAGATCCACGCCTGCGAACCATCGGCGCACAAGAGCAGCGCGAACAGTCGCTCGCTGCGTCCGAAGGAGACGCCCGTCAACCACGACATGGTCGCGCCCGGCTCGACCAGCACGGCGTCCGCGCCATGCGTCGCGAGCAGCCGCGCGGCGCGCGCGCGCCGCGCCACGCGTTCTTCGGCGGCGATGGGAGACTGCCCATGCGCGACGCCGCGCAGGTGCGAAAAGAGTTCCGCCCGCGCCGCTTCCGCGTCGGTGGCTCGCGCTGCGTCCTCCTTCCTGCCCACGGCGCCGCAGGCGGCCAGCGTGGAAGCCGAAGCGAGGAGCAATGCGCGGCGGTCGAGGGGCGAAGGCATGCGGCAGAGCCTAGCGGCGCGCGCTCTCGGCCGCCAAGTCGCCGACTCGCGCAGAATCGCGGGGTTTCCTTCCATTTTGCATTTGTGGGACTCCGATTGACCCAGCCATGCAAGGAGAAGCGCAGGAGCAACTCGTCGAGCAGCCCGTCGCCGGGCGCTCCGTGGAGGCCCTGTGGACAGGAGCCAAGGCGGGGGCGCTCCTCGTGGCGCTGTACATGTCCTTGTTCCATGTCTCCATCGTGCGCGGCGGCTCGATGTCGCCGGGCATCCACGATGGCGACCGCATCCTGGTCGACCAGCTCGGCCCGCTGCTGGGTTCGGTGGCGCGCGGCGACATCGTGGTGCTGCGTTGTCCGCTCGATCCGCGCTACGACTACATCAAGCGCGTCGTGGCGCTGCCAGGCGAGACCGTCGAGGTGCGCCACGGTCGCGTGTGGATCGACGGCTTCGAGCTCGAAGAGCCCTACGTCGAGCGTCAAGACCCGCGCAGCGCGTTGCGCATGGTCGTGCCGGACGACTCGTACTTCGTCATGGGCGACAATCGCCGACACTCCTCGGACAGCCGCGAGTTCGGCGTGGTCGCCGGAGAGCAGCTCGTCGGGGTCGTGGGCGTGCGCTTGTGGCCGCTCGAGCGCGCCGGCGCGTTGCCCTGAGCGAGGCGGCCGCGCGCCTCTTGTAGGATGGGCGCATGGCCCAACCTCCCGTCGTGCTCGTCGTGGGTGCCTCCCGCGGCATCGGCGCCGCTTGCGTGGACGAGTTCCTGCGCCTCGGAGCCGTCGTGCACGGCACTTGGCGCAGTCCGGGCGCCAACGCGGAGCGCTTGCAGTCGCGCCTTGGCGCGCGCGCGCGTCGTTGCGACCTCGGCGCGCCGGCCGACGCGCGCGCGGTGATCGAGGCCGTGGTGGCCCTCGACGGCCGCCTCGACGCGCTGGTCGTGGCGGCGGGCGATTACTTGCCCGGGACGCTCGAGGACCACGGCAGCGCGAGCATCGAAGCGCAGCTCGCCGCGCAGGTCGTGGGGCCGGCCCGCGCCTTCGAGGCCGCGCGCACGCACCTGCGCGCGGCGCGCGGCGCCGTGGTCTTCTTCGGCGTGGCGGGACTGGAGGGCCTGCGCGGCCGGCGCCGCAGCGCCGCCTACTGCGCGGCGAAGAGCGCCTTGCTCGTCCTCGTGCGTTCGTGGTCGCTCGAAGAGGCGACGCACGGAGTGCGCGTGAACATGGTCTCTCCCGGCGTCGTGCCGCACCCCGACGCCGATCCCGAGACGCTCGACCCGGCCGTCCTCGCCAGGGTGCCCTTGCTCGGCGCCACGACACCCGGCGACCTCGCCAACGCGGTGCGCTGGCTGTGCTCCACCGAGGCGCGTCATGTGACGGGCGTGGACTTGCCGGTCGCCGGCGGCTTCGCCCTCTAGCCGCGCCGAGGCTCGTCGTTGGCCTGGAACTTCCTTCCAGAGGAGCGGATCCAGCCGGCATGGAAGCGCCTCAAGGGTGCTCCGCCCGCCTGCCGATTCACGGACGTTGGCGTCCATCCAGCAAGGTCTTGCCGCGCGCGAGGTTGACTCGCGCGCGCTCGGTCCTGACCATGGCGCCGCGACGAACATGGTTGACTACGGCGGCGTGCGCTTCGAGGGCGACGACGGTGGGCTCTTCGGGCCCGCCGAGATCGAGCATTTCCTGCGCACCGAGCATGAACGGGCCCGCCGCTACAAGTACCCGGTCGTCTGCAGCGTGCTCTCGATCGACCGCCTCGACCAGTTGCAGGACCTCTACGGCTACGAGGCGCGCGAGACCATCGTCAAGAGCGTCGTGCGCGTCGTGCGCGCGGCCATGCGCGACTCCGACCTGCTCGGACGGCTTGCCGGCGATCGCCTGCTCGTCTTGTGGTCGCACACGAACAAGGAGACCGGCGCGTTGCTCGCCAAGCGCCTGCTCGCGGCCGTCAAGCGCCAGTCGTTCGACCTCGATGGACGCATGCTGAAGGTCACCGCCTCGGTGGGCGTGTCGCACAACGGCGCGGAGGACGCGCACTCGTTCGACACCCTCGTCGCCGTCGCGGAGGAAGGCTTGCTCGTGGCCCAGAAGGCCGGGGGCGACCGCCACGTGGAGACCGAGCTCTACCGCCTGCACGAGTCGCGGCGTCGCGGCGTCGAGGCGGTGCCGGCGCCCATCCCGGCCGCGCTCGTCGCCCCTGCCGGGCCGGCGCGCCCGAGGCCCAGCCTGTCGGACGAGCTAGTCGAGCGCGACTTGAAGATCGAACTGCTCGAGCGTCGCGTCGCCAAGCTGATGGCGATGCTCGACGTGTCGGAGGAGGAGCTGCGCCGCGTGCGCTCCGCCCGGCAGGTGGACGTGGGCGTGCCCTCGATCTACCGCGAGGTCCAGGGACTTTCATCCGACGAGGCGCAGCACGAGAGGAAGCGCGAGATGATGCGCACCATCTTCGAAGCCAACCTCGCCTTGCGCTCGAAGGCCAAGGAAGGTGGCGCCGTCGGGGACGGGGACGGGGCCGGGGCCTGAAGCCCTGTCGCGTCCCCGCAGGCGCCAGCCGCTGCTAGACTTCCACCCACCATTCACCCAAAGCCCGAGAGACAGCATTCCGCCATGACAATCCCCGACGCGAAGGACAAGGGCGTCCTCTACCTCGGCATCGACCTCGGCACGTCGCGCACCTCGGTCGCCGCCAGCAACGGCGTGCGCGAGACCGTCGCTTCCTACGTGGGCTACGCCAAGGATCCGGTGGCGTTGAAGAAGCTCGGCAAGGAGACGCTCTACGGCGACGAGGCGATCGCCAACCGCCTCTCGTTGAAGCTCTACCGGCCGCTCGCGCACGGCGTGATCCAGGCCGATTCCGACCCCGAGGGCAACATGCGCGCGGCCATCGACTTGATCAAGGAGATCATTCGTCGCGCGCGCCCCAAGGCGGACGAGCTGGTCTACGCCGTCATTGGCGCTCCGGCGCAGGCGTCGATCAAGAACAAGCAAGCGATCCTCGACGCCGCGCGCTCGACCGTCAACTCAGTCATGCTGTGCTCCGAACCCTTCTCGGTGGCCTACGGCCTGGACATGCTGGACGACGTGCTCGTGGTCGACATCGGCGCCGGCACCACGGACATGTGCCGCATGCACGGCACGATGCCCGAGGACGCCGACCAGATCACCAACACCTTCGCCGGCGACCATGTCGACGCCAAGCTCGCGGAGCTGATCAAGGCCAACTGCCCCGGAGCTGATTTCTCCAAGGAGATGGTCAAGGCGATCAAGGAGAAGCACGCCTCGGTCCTCGACGAGATGCCGCGCGCCCTCGTCAAGCTGCCCGTGATGGGCAAGCCGACGGAGTTCGACCTGACCGAGCAGGTCAAGGCCGCTTGTCGCAGCATCGTGCCGCCCATCATCGACGGCATCCAGCAGCTCGTGGCGAGCTTCGACCCCGAGTTCCAGGAGCGCCTGAAGGGCCGCGTCCTGCTGGCCGGCGGCGGCAGCCAGATCAAGGGCCTCGACCACGAGGTCGAGCGGCAGATGCACGAGCGCCTCGGCTCCGGCCGGGTGATCCGCATCGAGGAGCCGGTCTACGGCGGGGCCAACGGCGCGCTCAAGCTGGCGCACGACATGCCCGCCGAGTACTGGGAGCAGCTCAAGTAGGACCAGGCGGGCCGTCGAGCCCTCGGCCAAGCATCCAAGCAGGCGGCGCGGTCGGATCGCTCGATCCTTCCGCGCCGCCTGTCAATTGCACTTGACGGGCGCGACATCGCCGCGCGCGGGTCACTGGCCGCGCACGCAGCTTCCCAGCGACAGCAGCGCGTAGCTGGTGGCGAGGATCGGGTTGCCTTCATACCAGCGTGGCGAGTTCTCGTTCAGCCACGAGCCGTCGTCCTTCCTCTGGATGGCGACGAGGCGCCCGGCGAGGTCCTTGCGCCACGAGCGCGACTCGCCGCGCGCGTCGACGATGTTCGACTCGCCCGCCAATTCCAGCGTGCGCGCCATCGTCGAGAAGTAGTAGTACAAGCCCTGGAAGGCGGCCGACGGGTCCTCCGCGGCCTCGAAGCCCGGGTTGACGTCGAGCGTGTAGTTGCGTCGCAGCCACTCCTGGGCCGCCTTCACGCGCGGATCGTCCTTGGGCACGCCGGCGAAGATGTAGCTCTTCAAGAGCGCGTACGTCATCGAACCGTAGCTGCGCGGGATCTTGCGGCCGCCGTCGAGCTCGATGTAGCCGGCCATGCTCTGGCCCGGCGCGTAGGCCGAGCCGCCGTCGTCGCCCGACACGACGACCTGGCCGCCCTCGGGGATCCGCACGTCGTTGCGCTCCGAACGATTTTGGCAGCGCTCGAGGAAGCGCAAGCTGCGCCGAAAGGCCTCGTGGTCCTTGTCGAGGCCCGCCACCGACAGCGCCTCCAGCGCCATCTGCAGGTTCGACAAGTCGGGCCGCTCCGACGAACCATAGCCGATCCCGCCGTAGTAGGGATGGTCCTCCGCGTAGTTGTCCTCTGGGCCGAGTTGCAGCGCCACGAGCCAGTCGCGCGCGCGCAACAGCGCCGCGCGGTGCGCCTCGCGACCGTCGGCTGCGAGCGCCATCACGGCCGCCGAGGTGACATAGTTCGCAACCTTGCCTTGGTGGATCGAGCCGTCGGGCTGCTGCAGGGACACCAACCACGCGAGGCCGGCGTCGATGGCCTTCTGGATCGGCTCCTCGCGCGGGGTCGGCGTCGCCAGCAGCGCGCCCAACGCCATGGCCGTCACGCCCGCGTCGGGCTTGCCCGGTTCGCCCCACCTTCCGTCCTGCGCGATGGAGACGAGGAAGCGTGCGCCCCGCGACATGGAAGCCAGCGCGGCCTGCTTGTCGGCAGGCTCGAAGGCCGGCAAGGGCTTGGCGCCCTTCGGACCCGCGGCCGCCGGCTTGAGCAGCGGCGCGGCGCGCACGAGCAACACCGCGGCATCGGCCGTGGCGCGCACGGATCCATCCCAGGATCCATCGCTCTTGCGTCTCGCCAACAGGTCTGTGGCGAGCTTGCGCAGCGCGGGCTTCGACTCCGGCAAGGGCTGGTCGCTCCATGGGTCGCCGGACGAATCGGCGCCAAGATGCTTGAGCGCGGCTCCCAAGGCGGCCTTGTTGGATTCGCTGGCGTGCAGCGTCAAGGCCGCCGCGGCGAGGCGCGTTTGGCGCACGCGTTCGGCGCCGCTCGCGCCGGCATCGGCGATCGAGCCATCCTGCGTTTGCCGCGCGAGGAGGTAGTCGAGGGCGCGTTGCACGAAGGGACCATCGATCGCCTGGTACCTGCGCGGCGACTCGCGCAGGGCGCGCAACACCAGCGCCGTGGTGGCGACATCCGGCCCGTATCCGCCGCTTTCGCGATCTTGGGCATAGCGCAACCAGCGCAGCGCCTTGTCGATGTCGGGCCCGAGATCCAGCGTGGATTCCGCGGCCGCCTGCGCCGGGCCGACCGCCGTGGCGGGCGGGAGAGCTTGCGGGGCGACTTGCACGGCGCGAGCCGTGGTCGCGAGGCAGGCGAGGAGGGCGGGGACGAGCAGGTGGCGGAGGTTCGACATGGCGTTCAGATCTAGCCTCGCCGCGACCGACGGCATGCGCCGATTCGGCAAGACTTGTGCAGAAGACAGGTTAGTCCTCCGGCGGAGGGCTGCAAGCGCGCCTCTTGAACCAGCGGTGGGGGGGGCGGCGTGGGGTCGTGCTGCGCGGCGAGCAGCGCTGCGCACCATGCTCAGGCGAGCTTCCAACTGTCCGAACAAAAGATCGCGCCAGCCCGTCCTCAGGGCGCCGACAAGGTACCTCGTCCGGCCGCGTGCCGGGCCGGAGTCGCGACCGGTGGGTGGGGATGCACGTCGACCACGCGAGCGCAGGCTGGATCGTCCACCTGCGCCGCCATCCGGGCGAGCAATTGCCGCAGGCGAGGCGCGGGGTTCCGCACGCCTCGTCGCGCTGGTCGATGCCATGGGCCTTCGCGAGGACTGGGCTCCACCGGGACGCGCCGGGACGGATCATCCGCGCGTTGCGCGGACGAGTCGATCTGTCTGAAAAATTTGACAGGACTCGCTCGGACATGGGCCGTGCCTCCGACACTGCGCGGTTGGGCGCGGTCGAGCTCGCTCGTGGACCTCGTGGCCATCGGACGCCGTGCCGGCTGCTGCTCGCGCGCGGATCCTCGCGTGCGAGTCCGCGCGCGTGGGCGACCGAGCACGGGAATCTGATCGCCGCACGTGGCCGCGGGCCGTCAGGAGAGCTTGACAGCCGTGCCGTAGGCCAGCACCTCCGCCGCGCCCTTGGCGATCTCGCTGGTCGCGAAGCGCACGCCCACGACGGCATCCGCGCCCGCGTGGCGCGCTTGTTCGATCATGCGGTCGAGCGCTTGCTCGCGCGCCTGCGCGAACACGGCGGTGTACTCGGGCAATTCGCCACCCGCGGCGTTCTTGAGCAGCGCGTCGAAGTCCGCCAAGGCGTGCGCGGCTCGCACCGACACCCCGCGCACGAGCCCGAGCGTCGAGCGGATCTCCTTGCCGGGCAGGGAGTCGGTGGTGGCGATGATCATGTTCGTGGCTCAGCGCTCGAGGTCGCGGTAAGGATCGAGGTGGCGCGTGGCGAGGCGCGCGCGCACGGCGCGCCACAACAGGTAGACGAAGCCCACCAAGGCGGCCTCGAACACATACGCCATCCAGAGCGGGACGCGCGAGTACTCGCTGGTCAGCACGAAGTGCATGAAGCCCAGCAGCACCACCACGCCGGCGCACAGCACGACGATGCCCACGAGGCGCAGCACGCGGGCGAGCGTCGAGGACTCGCGCGCCTCCCATGCCTCGAGAGCCGCGTCGCGCGGACTCCAATTGCGCGCCATGACGGCGAGCCGGCGCTGCGCCGCGACCTCGGCCGCGAGCAGCGGTTCGCGCGCGATCCGCGCCTCGAACTCCGCGACCTCGCTGGCGGGGAGCTCGCCGTCGGCGTGGCGCATGGCCTGCAGCAGGTCCGCTTCGGACAACGGTTGGAGCGCGCTCATCGACGCAGCTCCTCGGCGAGTTCGCGCGGCAGCGCCTCGCGCAGGCGACGCCTGGCGTGGAAGAGCCGCGACATGACCGTGCCTTCCGGAATGCGCAAGCGCTCGGCCAACGCGGCGTAGGCGAGGTCTTCGAAGTGGCGCAGCGCGAGGATCTCGCGATCGCGCGTGGACAACTTGCCCAGCGCAGCCCAGAAGAGGCGCGCTCGTTCGTCGGAGGCGAGGTGTTCGGGTGGCTGCAGCTCGGGGTCGACGTAGTCCCAGTCCACGTCCTCCTCGTCCAACTGGTCGGGACGGAAGGCGTCCTTGGCGCGCACGCGCTCCTTCGAGCGCAGCAAGCTGATGCACAGGTTGCGCAGGATGCCGTGGAACCATGGCAGCACCCCGCGGGCCTCGACCCAGTCGGCGCGCGCCTTCCACATGCGCAGCAGGCATTCTTGCGTCAGCTCCATGGCATCTTCCTCCGACCCCACCATGGCGCGCGCGAAGGTCCGTCCGCGTGGCTCGAGCTGCGAGGCCAGCCGTCCGAAGGCGTCCCGGTCGCCGCCTTGCGCGGCCCGCATCAAGGGCGCGAAGTCGGTGGTGGGCGGGGAGGGGATGTACTCGGCCAAGGCGCGGATATTCAGCGCTCGCGGCGGTGACTTCTGCAAGCAAAAGCCGGCCTGGTTCTCGTCGCGCCCGCCGCGGGACGTGCGGGACCCGCGGCCTGCCCCAGAAGCGCTCCCACGAGGAGAGCTGTAGGAGCGCTGCGTCCCAAGGGCGACCAGCGTGCGAGGCTACGAGTCCTCAGGGCGACGAGTTCGTGCGGCAACCGACCGCCGCCACCCAACCGGCGGCGCGTGTGATGGCGCCGGCTCCGCCCAAGCGTTCGCGCGCCGCCGCCATGCGCCGCTTGCACTCGGCGCGCCAGTCCTCGTCCTCCAAGGCGCGTCGCAAGTCGGCGAGGATCGCCGTGCGCGGTGGTTCGCCGGCGAAGGCGTGTTCGGGCATCACGGGGAGCGTCGCCAAGAGGTTCGGCCCGGCGATGTGGGGTGCATGGACGAGGGCGCGCGCCAAATTGGCCTCGACTCGACCCGCGACGCGGTAGACGACGACGGACGGCACCGCGCGCGCGAGCAGGTCGATCGTGATCGTGCCCGAGACGGTCAAGGCTGCGCGCGCGCGGGAGAGCAGCCCGTGCAGATCGCCCGAGCGCACCTCGAGGCGACCTGCCGCCAAGGGCGCCGCCAACAGCTGCCGCAGCTCGTCGGCCACCTCGGCGCGTTCGTGGGCCACGACGACGCGCCAACCGCGCTCGCGCGCGGCTTCCAGCGCCAAGTCCGCCATCCAAGTCGCGTGCCGCGCCACGACGGAGTGGCGGCTGCCGCATAGGACTACCAGCGTGTCGTCTCCGCCCCTCATCTGCGCCGTGGCCTCGACCCTGGCCGCGTCGAGGGTGGCGATGGCGTCCAGCTGCGGATGACCCACCAGCACCACGCGCGCGCCGCGCCGCGCGAACCACGCCGGTTCGAAGGGCAGGATCGCGAGGCCGAGTCCGGTGCAGCGCGCCCAGCGACGCGCGCGCCAGGTGGCCCACGCCCAATGCTGCGGCGCGACGAAGTGGACCGTGCGGCGTCCGCGCGCGCGCAGCATCGAGAAGAGCGGCACATGCAGCGCTGGCGAATCGACGGCCACGACCACGTCGGGTTCGAACTCGTCGCTGCGCTCGACCACGTCCTCGAGCAAGCGCAGGTAGCGCGACAAGGAGCGCAACACCGCGCTGAAGCCCATCTGCGCCCGGCTGACGGTGTCGTGCCAGCATTCCACGCCGGCGGCGGCCAGGCGCGGTCCGCCGAGTCCCGCGAAGCGCGGCTCGGGCGCGCCGTGCGCGCGCGCCAAGTCGCGTAGCGCCGCCACGAGGTTCGCGGCGTGGACTTCGCCAGAGACTTCGGCGCACGAGACGAGCACGCGCAGCGGTCGATCCACGGGCCAGTGCGCCGGCGGCGGCGCGACGAGCTGGGCCGGAGTGGCGAGGCACGCGACCAGCTCCGCGCGCGCCGCGCGCGCGCCGACGATCGAGCGCGCGATGCGCCATGGCAGCAACGCCGCGTCGCCCAGCGCGCGGACCAGCTCGCGGCGCACCAACGCGCGGGCTGATGCCTGGCCCGATGCCTGGCTCGCAGTCCGGTTCGAGCCGCGGACGTACCCTCCGTCGCGCGCGGCGTCGCAGGCCGCCTGCACGAGTCGAAGCGCCTGCTGCGAGTCTTCCGAAAGGACTGCGCTCGCGGCGCGATGGGACTGTGGTTGGATCGCCACCCGAGCGCAGGATGGAGGGGGACGGGCGCGGAAGCAAGCCGCAAGGGCGCTCACGCGCTATCCTGCCCGCCCCATGCTGCGCCTCGTGTCGTGGTTCCTCGCGGTGTTCGTGCTGCTGCACCTCTTGCGGCTGGTGCCGGCGGTGGGGCGCCTGTTCGACGTGCCCTTCCTCGGGTTCTTCCTTGCCGCGGCCATCCTGTCCTTCCTCGTCGCCCGTGGCGGCGAAGCCATGGCGCGTCGCGCCAGCGCCGCGCGCGTGCGGCGCGAGCTCGGCTCGGTCGACACGCCGCACCAGCGCGGCAAGCTTGGCTCGCACCTCCTCTCGATCGGCGCGGCGCGCGAAGCCGAGGGGCACCTCGCGGCGGCCGCGGAGGGCGACGCCGAGCGCTTGGAGTGGAGCTACAAGCTCGGTTGCGCGCGGCTCCAGCTTGGCCGTGCGCGCGAGGCCATCGCGCCCTTGTCGCGGGTCGTGGCGCGCGACGAGGAGCATGCCTTTGGTGCGGCGGTGCTGCGCCTCGCGCAGGCGGCGCTCGCGAGCGGCGACCTCGAGCTCGCACGGCGCGAACTCGAGCGCTTCGAGAAGAACCACGGGCCCACGCCTGAGAGCGCCTGGTGGAAGAGCCGCCTCGCCAAGGCGCGCGGCGATCGTGGCGCGGCGCGCGCGGCTTGCCACGAGGTGTTGTCGTTGCAGGCGCGCGCGACCAAGTTCCAGAAGAAGTCCGGACGCCCGTGGGCCGCCAAGGCGTGGTTTGCGCGCTTTTCCTAGTCGCGCGGAAGCACTGGCGGACGCCGCGGCCGGCGCTGGCGGCTCAGGACTTGCCTTCGCGGCTCGGGACGTGCGACGCAGCTCAGGGCGTGCGACGCGCGTAGAGATGCTGCGACAGCTCGAAGCAGGCCGCGGTGGTCGCGACTAGGCCGAGCGTGATCCAAGGATCGAGCGCGTGCTGCGCCATGATGCGCGCGAAGGCGTCGATGTCGGTCAGGCGGAACACCGACCAGTGCGTCAAGGTCTGCACGAGGTAGATGGAGAACTCCGCGAGGAAGAACAGCAGCATGCCGAAGCCGATGGCCATCGGCCGCGAGCTGGCGCAGCTCAGGGCGAAGGTCGCTGAATATAGCGCGAGCAGGAACAGCGACTGGTGCGTGGCCGACAAGAACAGCGGCCAGTGCGCCATGTCCTCGTCGATGAAGCCGAGGAGCCACGGGATCGTGTGCGTGGAGGCGTAGACGGGCAGCGCGACGGCGAGCGCGCCGACGATCCAGCGTTCCGACAGCACGCGCCGGTGCGACATGGGGCGCGCCAGCAGGATCTCGAGCGTGCCACGCTGGGCCTCTCCGGCGACGACGCCCATGGCGAACACCACCGCGGCCAGCGCGCCGACCGAGTTGCAGCCCTTGAAGAAGTGCTGGCCGTTGACGTAGGCGACGATGCCGCCGGCCTCCAGCTGGTCGATCATG
>Ga0172376_10003619_pt1 | contig 18161 bp, 18 predicted proteins | sample Lak35m_FD_121114 | JGI IMG/M metagenome (GOLD analysis project Ga0172376, IMG submission 121114) | Freshwater microbial communities from Kabuno Bay, South-Kivu, Congo - kab_092012_35m | ecosystem: Environmental > Aquatic > Freshwater > Lake | place: Democratic Republic of the Congo: South-Kivu... | reverse complement strand
GCCAACCCGGCCGCTAACATCAGCAATGCGCCGGTGGAGATCATCGAGCACCAGGCACCGGTGCTGATCGAGCGTTACGCACTCGCGCAGGACAGCGCAGGGGCAGGCGCCAGGCGTGGGGGCATGGGTGTCGAGCGTCAGTTCCGCATCCTGGCCGAGCGGGCTTCCCTGCAGTGGCGTTCGGATCGTCGGGCGCACCGCCCCTACGGCATCGCAGGTGGCCAGCCGGGCGCGGCTTCCTCGACGAGCGTGTCAACTCCCGAGGGCTGGCAGACCTTGCCGACCAAGTTCATCCGTGGTTTCGAACGAGGCCAGAGCATCCGCCACGTGACCGCAGGGGGCGGCGGCGCCGGGGATCCGATGACCCGCGATCCGCAGCGCGTGCTCGACGATGTGCGGGAGGGCCGGGTGTCGCCGCAGGCGGCGCGCGAGCTCTACGGCGTGGCGGTGCAGCCCGATCCGTGGCGCATCGACACGCAGGCCACGGCGGCCTTGCGGACAGGGCGGTCCGCGGCGCCTCCCGTGGAGCGGCACGTGTGAACAGCGTACAAGTCGGCGCCGATATCGGCGGCACCTTCACGGATCTGGTCTTCCTCGCCGACGACGGCACGCTGGACAAGCGCAAGGTTGCGACCACGCCTGACGACTTCGGCCGAGCCATCGTCCAGGCCGTGGCCGCCTGGCTCGAGGACAGGGGGCTGTCGCCGGCACGGGTGACGGAGGTCCTGCATGCCACCACGGTGGCGACGAATGCCATCCTCGAGCGCCGTGGCGCCAGGGTGGCGCTGTTCACGACCGAAGGGTTCCGCGACGTGCTCGAACTTCGGCGCATCAGGATCCCGCACTCCTACGACCTGTCCTGGGAGAAGCCTGCGCCGATGGCCACCCGGGACCTGCGCTTCGAGGTCCGTGAGCGTCTGGCGGCCGATGGTTCGGTGCTGGTGCCGCTGGACGAGGCGTCGGTGCAGCCCGCGCTGCCCTGCATCCGCGAGGCGCAGGTCGAGTCGATCGCCGTGTCGCTGCTGCACGCCTACCAGGACCCGGCCCATGAGAAGGCCCTGGCCGTCCTTCTCAGGCAAGCCTTCCCGGACATGCCCCTGTCGCTGTCGCACGAGGTGCTGCCGGAGGTCAGGGAGTTCGAGCGCACCAGCACCACGGTGGTCAACGCCTACGTGATGCCACTGGTGCGCCGCTACCTGCAGCGATTGCGCGAAGGCTTCAGCCGTATGGGGGTGAACGCGCCACTGCTGGTCATGCAGTCCGCTGGTGGACTGATCAGTGCGGGCGCCGCCGGCAGCCATGCGGTGACCATCATCGAGTCTGGGCCCGCTGCGGGCGTCGTCGCCGCCGCTGGTGTGGCGCGCCTGAGCGGGTACGCCGATGTGATCACGCTCGACATGGGCGGCACCACCAGCAAGGCTTCGATGATCGAGGGTAACCAGATGCTGCGTGCCAGCGAGTACGAGGTGGGCGCCGAGATCTCGGTGTCGAGCCGCCTGGTCCGGGGCAGTGGCTATCTGTTGAAGATCCCGGTGATCGACATCTCGGAGGTGGGGGTCGGCGGGGGCTCGTTGGCGCGCATCGACGACGCCGGCGCGCTGCGGGTGGGGCCTCGCAGCGCAGGCTCGGTCCCCGGCCCGGCCTGCTACGGGCAGGGCAACGACCGTCCGACCGTCACCGACGCGAACGTGGTACTGGGCTATCTGGAGGGCGGCTCGCTCGCTGGCGGGGGTGTCCGCGTGGACGTCGACCTGGCCCGCCAGGCTGTGACGCGGCAGGTGTGCGGGCCCTCGGGGCTGAGCCTCGAAGCTGCGGCCTGGGGCATCCACCTCGTGGCCAATTCCAACATCGTGCGCGCGATCAAGACGGTGTCGGTGGAGCGCGGGCGGGACCCGGAGCCCTTCGCCATGATGGCCTTTGGCGGCTCCGGCCCCTTGCACGCCGCGATGGTCGCCCGAGACCTCGGCATCCGGCGGGTGCTGATCCCGCCCTCGCCCGGCGTGTTCAGCGCCTTCGGCCTGCTGGCCGCACCCATCGAGCAGTACGGCGCGCGCTCGGTGCTGTGTTCAACCCGACCGCCGGATGGCGCCCGGATCGCCGCCGCCTACGAGAGCCTGCGCGCCGACATGTACCAGCGCCTGCAAGCCGAGGGGCTGGAGATGTCGCAGTTGTCGATGCGCACTTTCGCCGACCTGCGCTACCGCGGGCAGTCGGCCGAGATCACCGTGCCCTTCGATCCGGCGGACATGGGCGAAGCGGCTCTGCGCGCGCTGGAGGAGGCGTTCGAGGTGGAATACGCGCGTACCTTCGGTCACCGGGGGGCGGGCCGGGATTTCGAGTTCGTCACCGCGCGCATCGTCGGCGGCACCCGACGCAGCCTGCCCACGTCGATGCGCTGGCTCGCGGACACGACGGGGACCGAAGGCCCGGCCCGCCGCCGCCAGGCGTACTTCGGCCCCGAGCACGGCTGGATCGACACGCCAGTGGTGGGGCGCGATGACCTGGGGCCCTCCCCAAGCGCAGGCCCGCTGCTCGTGGTCGAGTACGACACCACGGTTGTGGTCCCGCCAGGGTGTGGAGCACGTCTGGACGAGCACCGGAACATCGTTCTCGACATCGCCGCGATGGCCAGGGCGGGCTGATCGCGGTGAGCGATCAGCCGGAAGGTCTATCGAGCATCGGGTGTCCGGGCCGAGATCCCGGTCTCAAGCACGCAGCGCCTGGATGACCTGTTCGGTGCGCATCACACGCGCCATGCGCGGGAACACCGACTGGATCGCGTAGTCGTGGGCGCTCGCCGGCACCGCCGTGCACAGGTCCTCGACGACGACGATGTTGTAGTCCCGGTCCCAGGCCTCGCGCACCGTGTTCTCGACCCCCAGGTCGGTGGCCACACCGCCGATGACGATCGTCGTGATGCCCAGGCTGCGCAGGTGGAAGTCGAGCTCGCTGGCGTGGAAGGCGCCACGGCGCTTTTTCACCAGCACATAGTCTCGTAAGGTGGGCACGAGTTCGTCGACCAGCTGCGCGCCATGTGTGCCGGCGATCAGCGAACGCTGCTGCTTGGCCGGCACCCCGCGGCCTGCCGCCACGAGATCGGTCAGTTGGTTCACGACATCGGCGTAGTCGTCCCGGCGCACCACGGTGATGTAGAAGACGGTGGCCCCGGTGGCATGGGCCGCCTCCACGAGCGATACCGCGTTGTCGATGAGCTTGCGCTCAAGGACCTGGCGATAGGTCGCGCCGTAGAAAGGGCCCTGGTCATTGCGCACGATGTCGTTCTGCAGGTCGATCAGGACCAGGGCGGTGCGTGACGGGTCGATGCGTGGATCGAGTCTGGGGTCGGCGTGGCTGGCGGCAGTGGTCATGCGTCTTTCCGGTGCGGGGAAGTGGGAGGTCAGGGGTGTGCCCGTTGCGCGGGCGTCGGCTCGGTGACGGTGGCAGTCTGGCCTGCTTCGATGCCGGCGATGAGGAGCCCGCCGTCCACCACCAGGTCCGCGCCGTTGATGTAGGCCGCGTCGTCGCTCAGCAAGAAGGCCACCAGGGCGGCCACGTCCTCGGGCTGGCCGAGCTTGCGCAGCGGGATCCGCTCCTCGCGCGCACGCCGGGACTGAGGGGTGAGCATGCTCGCGGCCAGTTCGGTGTCGATCGGCCCCGGGCAAACCGAGTTCACCGCGATGCCCAGGGGCGCGAGTTCGAAGGCCATCACGCGCGTCAGCGCGGTGATCGCGCCCTTGGTGGCGGCGTAGGCGGCCTGGTGCCCGTTGGCCGTGTGGGCCGCCAGGGAGCCGATGTTGACGATGCGTCCGGTGCCGCGGCCGACCATGCGCCGCGCGACTTCCTGGGCGACCGTGAAGGTCCCGGTCAGGTTCACCGACAGCATGCGCTGCCAGTCGGCGTCCTCGATCTCGAGGAAGGAGGCTGGGCGTCCGACGGCTGCGTTGTTGACCAGGCAGTCGATCGCGCTGAAACCTCGAGCGTCGGCCTGGTCCAGGGCCTGGCGGATCTGACTGCGTTGACCGACGTCGGCCACGTGGGTCAGGGCGTGTGCGCCGTCGGCGCGCAGTTCCCGGCCGAGCGACTCCAGGCCGTCGGCTTGGGTGTCGACGGCCACGATGGCCGCACCCTCGCGTGCCAGACGCCGGGCGATGGCGCGTCCGATGCCGCGGGCCGCACCCGTGACGAGCGCGGTGCGGCCGGACAACCTGGCAGGACAGGCCTGCGCGGTGTCCTCGCTCATCCCGCGGGGGTGCCGGAGGGCTCGGTGCCCAGGAAGTCCCGCATCCGCCGAAGGTCCATCAGCACCTGGCCGAGGCTGCCGAAGACTTTCTCTCGGGTCATCTCGCCGGCGTCGTTGAACCAGCACAGTGCGCCAGTCTGGTAGCAGAAGGGCTTGCCCGCGGGAAAGCCCTCGAACTCCACGGCCGGCGTGGCACGGATGCGCACCTGTGCAAAGACCACGTTCTGCTGCGGCCAGGCGAGCATGTTGTCTTCCGGGCAGTCGATCTCGTAGCTGGAGAACTTCTGGAAGTACTTCTCCCACAACTGGCCGACGGCGTCGCGGCCATCGGCCGTCTTGGCCTTCTTGACCGGGTCGTCGGGGTAGTACGGCCCGATGACCTCATATTCGCAATCCTGCGAGACGGTTCGCTTGATCCACTCGACATCACGTCGGGCTTCGGCCTCGAAGTGTTCCGTCATCAAGGCCTTGAGTCGCTTCTCGGTCAGCAAGTTGTGTCTCCTGTGGGGCATCGGCCCGGGGTGGTCTTCAGCGCGGGCGGTCACCCTCGAGCGTGATGCGGTGCATCACCCGGCGAAAGCCGTGGTAATCGTTGATCGGGTTGTGCTGGGTGCAGCGGTTGTCCCAGAACGCCAGCGAGTGGGGCTGCCAGACGAAGCGACAGGTGAACTCGACCTTGTTCTGGTGCGCGTGCAGGAAGTGCAGCAGCGCCTGAGACTCGGCGTCGGACATCCCCTCGATGCCCACCGTGTGTGCCACGTTGACATACAGGGCCTTGCGCCCGGTTTCCGGGTGTGTGCGCACCAGCGGATGGGCCGCCCGGTACTCGGTGCTCGCCGCCTTGCCGTCGCTGCGGATGCGGTCCTCGCGGGTGCGGCTGACGTCGGCCTTGGCTGAGCTGTTGATGGCCACCAGCCCGTCCAGCATCCGCTGCATCGGCACGGACAGGCCCTCCCAGGCGAGATACTGATTGGAAAACAGCGTGTCCCCCCCATAGGGCGGCACCTCCCGTGCCAGCAGCATGGACCCCATCGGCGGCTGCTCGAGATAGGTGGTGTCGGAGTGCCAGATGCCGCCGAAGTTGACGCGCTCGTGCTCGAGCTTCTTCACTTCGATGATGCAGGGGTGGCCGTCGAGTCCCTTGACGAAGGGGTATTCGATGGGGGTGCCCATCGAGCGCGCGAAGCGCATGTACTGGTCGAGCGAGAGGTCCTGGTCGCGGAAGAAGATCACCTGGTGGTCCAGGAAGATCTGCCGCAGGGCACGTGTCGATGACTCGTCCAGCCCCTGACGCAGGTCGACGCCCGAGACTTCGGCGCCCAGGGCGCCAGCGATGCGTCGCACGCTCAGTTCAGCCATGGCGGAAGAGTCCTCGAGCGAAGATGCATGGCGGATGAGTGTAGTGCCGGCCCACCCCGGTCGGCTGGGCAGACCCTGGCGGGCGGCCGTGCAGGTTCGGTGGACGAAACAGCTTTTCGTGATGCCGCGTCGCAATCGCCGGGCGGCACTGGAGAATCGTGGGGATGCAACGACGCCCTGACCCTGTCCTGCGATGAGTCCGACTGCCGAACTCGCGCGCTTTGCCTCTGGCCTGATCCACGACGAGGTGCCAGCCGAGGTCCTGGACCGTGCAACCGTGGCCGTCATCGATGCACTGGGCACCGTGTATGCCGGGCTCGACGAGCCTTCGGTCCGACACATCCGTGATTTCGCGCTGGGCGAGGCGGGCCCGGGCGGCGCCAGCCTGGTCGGCCTGGGCAGGCAGGTGTCGCCGGCGGCGGCGGCGCTGTGCAACGCGTCGGCAGCGCATGCGCTGGACTTCGACAACATCAGCCTGGTGGTCAGCGGCTTCGTGGCGACACCGGCCTTGTTCGCGCTGCTGGCCGTCGGGGAGACCCTCGGCCGGCCTGTGGGCGGTCGCGAGGTCCTGCAAGCCTTCGTCGCGGGCTGGGAGGTCGAGGCGGCCATCGCTGCCGGGCTGGGGGTGGACCACTACGCGCGCGGCTGGCATTCGACGGCGACCCTGGGCCATTTCGGCGCGGCGGTGGCCGCGGGTCGCATGCTCGGTCTGGGGCCCCGGCAGATGCAGCATGCGATGGGCATCGCCGCATCCGAGGCCTCGGGCCTGCGCACGATGATCGGCAACATGACCAACCCCTTCCACGTGGGCAAGGCCGCACGCAACGGGGTCACCGCAGCGATGCTGGCGAGTCGTGGTTTCCTCGCCGAGCCCGGGGTCCTCGAGCATTCCCACGGCCTGGCGGTGGCCTTCAACGGCAGGGGCAACTTCGATCTCGAAGCAATGACCGCGCATGTCGGACGCTGCTGGGACCTCGTCGACCCAGGGCTGGTGGTCAAGATGTACCCCTGCTGCGGCCTGATCCATTCCGGTATCGACGCAGCGCTGGCACTGCGCGAGGGTCGCGGTGATGTGGAGCCTGTCGATCCGGCCTCGATCGCGGAAATCGTGGTCCAGGTGCACGTACTGGTGCCGCCCACGATGAAGTTCGACCGTCCAGCCACCGGTTACGAGGCCAAGTTCTCCACGCCTTTTTGCATCGCCACGGCCGTCCAGGAGGGGGCGGTGAGGCTGGAGCATTTCAGCGACGAGCGCACCCGCGACCCGCGCGTGCTCGCCTTGATGTCCCGGGTGCGCACCGAGGTCCACCCTGATCTGACACAGGTCGACACCTTCCTGCAGCGCGAGTTCACCCAGATCCAGATGCGTCTGCACGACGGGCGCACGCGCGTGCACCGGGTCGACCGGATGGACAACCAGGGCAGTCGCGGCAACCCCGTCGACCGTCGGCAGATCGCCGGGAAGTTTGCCCAGTGCCTGGGCCTCCACCCGAGGCGCGAGCGTGTGTTGTCGGCGCTGCCGCTGCTGGACGACCTGCAGGCCGTCGAGGACGTGCGTGTGATCATGGAGCGGCTGCGGTGAACCCGCATGGCGCGCGGCTGCGCGAACTGGTGGCTGCGGGCGGGCCTGTCGTCGCCCCTGGCGTGTTCGCGCCGCTGATCGGGCGCCTCGCCGCCGAGGCGGGCTTCCAGGCCGCCTACCTGACTGGCGCGGGCGTGGCGGGCGGCGCCTACGGCCTGCCGGACCTGGGGGTGGTCACCCAGACCGAACTGGTCGATGTCGCACGTCGCACGGTCGAGGTCAGCGGCCTGCCCCTGATCTGCGACGCTGACACCGGCTTCGGCGGCGTGCTGAACGTGCGGCGCACCGTGCGGGACCTGGAGGCTGCCGGCGTGGCCGCGCTCCACCTGGAGGACCAGCAGTTTCCCCGTCGCTGCGGCTTTCTCGGCGGCCACCAGCTGGTGGCGGCCCAGGAGATGGTCGTGCGGCTGAAGGTGGCGCTGGAGGCGCGTCGGTGTGAACAGACGGTGATCATCGCCCGCACCGAGATGTTCGGCGCGTCGGGTGTCGAGGAGACCATCGAGCGTGCTGCCCGTTACCTGGAAGCCGGTGCCGACATGGTCTTCTGCAACGGCGTGACCTCCGAGGCCCAGGCCGAGCAGCTGGCGCGGGCGATTGCAGGCCCTCAGATCTACAACGTCTCGACCAGCGGCATGAGTCCGCACCTGGGGACCGAGCGGCTGCGCGCGCTCGGCTACCGGGTCGTGATCTTCCCTGCGCATGCGCTCTTCCTCGCCTTGCGCCAGATCCAGGAGATGTTCGCCGACCTCCACCAACACGGCACGCTGACACCCTGGCTGGATCGAATGGTCGATTTCGGCGAGTGGAAGCGGCTTTCCGGCATCCGCGACGCCGAGGCGTTCGAACAAAGACACGCATCGCCAGGGCATGACTGATCCGACCGACTGTGCCTCAGGATGCCTTTTGTCTGTCCGCTCGTCCGCTCGTCCGCCGATCGAAGGCCCAGGAGGCGCTCACACCCTCCGCGGCGCCGATCGGCCCCGAACTGGCCTGAACTTGACCTGAACTTGACCTGCCAAGGTGCCGCATGACCTCAGCCCGACCCCATGATCCTGGCGCGGCGTCCGTGCCGTCCGCTGCCGCTGCTGGCTCCTCAGGCCGGATCGGCGGCGCGGCCGTCATCCAGAACGCCTACGTGGTCAACGACATCGACGAAGCCATCGAGCGTTGGCACCGTCTGTGGGGCACCGGGCCCTTCATCGTCCGACGCCACATCGTGATGGAACAGGTGTTGTACCGCGGCCAGCCCGCGGCACTCGACATATCGGCGGCCTTCGTGCAGGCGGGCGCCCTGCAGATCGAATTCATCTGCCAGCACAACGACGGGCCCTCGGCGTTCCGGGATGCCTACGCGCCAGGGCAGGAGGGCCTGCACCACGTGGCGATCATGCCGCAGGACTATCGCGCCACGGTCGATCGGTTCGTGCACCTTGGCTATCCGGTGGCCACGGAGCTGCTGACGCGCAGCGGGCGCGGCGCCTCTTTCGTCGACACCCGAGCCCTGTGCGGGCACATGGTCGAGATCTATCCGGCCAGCGAGGGCTTGTTGAAGCTGTACCGGCGCGTGGCCGACGAAGCGGCGCGCTGGGATGGGCGCACGCTGCGCATCGAGCTCGATGGTGCCAGCTGACTGCCCGGCTCGGGCACGGGCGTCAGCCTGGGGTGGTGGGATCGGCCACGCCGAAGGGCAGCCTGCGTGGCACCCACTGCCACGGGACTCCCGCAAAGCCGTCGCAGTAGGCGACCTCCACCTGGCGCTCGGCCACCTGCCAGGGGCCGTGAGCCGGGCGCAAGCGGTCGACGTAGCGCAGACACAGCACGTCCCGGGTGCCATCCCAGCGCTCGTGCCAGGCCGTCACGTAGCTCGTCGACGCCACATCGCCAGCCGCCCACGTGATCAGCGTCTGGCCGATCTGGTGGTGGGTGCGTCGAAACATCGCCTGGCCCTGCGCGATGCGAGCCGCGATCGCTTCTCGGCCCTGGATCCTGCCGCCCCGGCCCGGGCCGTAGTCGGTGGCTGCATCCGGGGTGAAGCACGCGGCCACGCCTGCGATGTCGTAGGCATCCAGGCACAGGCAATAACGTGCCAGCGTCTGGCGGATGTCCTGCTCGGCCAGCAGGCGTCGCAGGCGCTCATCGATGCCAGTGTCAGTGTCGTGGTCGATGGCTCGGAAGTCAGGCGGGAAGGGTGGCGTCATGGGGGTTGATCCTCGGGATCCTGTGGCGGCAGCGCTGGCGTCGGATGCCATCGTCGTCGGTCATGGTGCGGACATGCCCGCGGCGGGTACCGGCCGCCTGGAGCGGCTGTTCGCCCCGCTGGAGCTGGGTGGCTTGCGCCTGCGCAACCGTATCGTGATGGCGCCGATGACCCGGGAGATGGCGCCCCAAGGGGTGCCGACCGAAGCGATGGCGCGGTACTACGCCCGACGTGCGGCCGGTGGGGTCGGGCTGATCCTCACCGAAGGCACGCCCCCTGATCGTGCCGGACAGTTCGGTGACGATGTGCCCCGCTTCTTCGGTGCCGATGCCTTCGAAGGGTGGCGGCGCGTGGTCCGGGCCGTCCACGACCATGGCGCGGCCATCTTCCCGCAGCTCTGGCATGTCGGTGCGTTCTCGCCATCGATGATCGGGATGACCGAGACGATGGATCCGTCGACTGTCCGGCTGAGCCCGTCGGGCCTGGCGGCGCCTGGTCGGCCGTTCGGCCAGGCGATGTCGAAGGCACAGATCGAGGCCACTGTCCACGCCTTCGCGGACGCCGCGCTTGCGGCGCGCGACATCGGTTTCGACGGCGTGGAGGTGCACGGAGCGCACGGTTATCTGCCCGATCAATTCCTGTGGGCCGGCACGAATCTGCGCGGCGATGCCTATGGGGGCAACAACGCCGGCCGGGTGCGCTTCGCCTGCGAAATCGTGGCCGGCATCAAGGCGCGGGCTGGGCGGGACTTCCCGGTCTCCTTCCGGGTGTCGCAGTGGAAGCAACTGGATTACGGCGCGCGGCTGGCGCAGTCCCCGGCGGAGTTGTCGGCCATCGTCCAGCCACTGGCGCGTGCCGGAGTCGACCTCTTCCACTGTTCCACCCGACGGTTCTGGGAGCCCGAGTTCGGATCCGATCCGCGGACCTTCGCGGCCTGGGTTCGCGAGTTGTCCGGCGTGCCCACCATCACCGTCGGCTCGGTCACCCTCGGCACCGACTTCAAGGCGCCGACCGGCAAGGTCAGTGCCACCGTGGTGGCCGATCACCTCGGGATGCTCGAGGCTGGCCTGGCGCAAAGGCACTTTGACCTGGTGGCCATCGGCCGCGCCTTGTTGAGCAATCCTGATTGGGTCCATCGAGTCCGGTCTGGACGTGCCAGCGAACTTGTCGATTTCGACCGCTCTGCGTTGGCTGCACTGGACTGAACCCTGCCCGCGGCGAAGGCCGAGAGCCGCTCGTGATCCCCTAAAACCCGAAGAATGCGCTGTTCGATGAGGCATTTCTACCCAATCGTCCAGAACGCCTACGTCGTTGACGACCTGGATGAGGCGGTCGAGCGCTGGCATGCAGCGCTGGGGATCGGCCCCTTCTTCGTGCGGCGCCATCTACGGCTCGAGCGCGTCGTCTATCGCGGCCGGCCGGCGCGTCTGGACTTCTCCGCGGCCTATGTGCAGTCCGGCGCGATCATGGTCGAGTTGGTGCAGCAGCATGACGACGAGCCCTCGGCCTTTCGCGACATGTTCGCGAGCGGACAGCAGGGGCTGCATCACGTGGCGATCGTGCCTGACGATTTCGAGGGCTGCCTGTCCCGCTACAACCGGATGGGGTGTCCGGTCGCCGCCGAGATGCATACATGTGCGGGGCGGGGTGCAGCGCTCGTTGACACCCGTCGCCTCATCGGGCACATGACCGAGGTCTACCTTCCGACGCCTGGATTGCAGCGTCTTTACAGCGAAGTCGAGCAGGCCTCGCGGACCTGGGACGGACAGCGCCTGCGCATCGAGATCGATCCCTCGACCTGAGGCGCCCGCCCGCGGCAGGGGCTGGCGCCCGGCGTTTGCGCTTCCCGCACAAAGGCGCAGGAAGTTCAACGCCTTGCGAGGCGCCCGCGATCCGAGGTGACGCGGGGCTGGGCAGCCCCGCGCAGCCGATCGGCAGGCTTACTTCGTGGCCTGGATCTGCTCATAGACCCCTTCGCCCCACACCTTCGGGGCGAACTGCTTCCAGACGTCCTTGGTCGCTTCCTGGAAAGGCGTCACGGGCGGCCGGGCCACGGCCACGCCGTTCGAGCGGAACAGCTCGACCAGTTCGTTCTGCTTGGCCCACTCCTTCTGGGTGATCTCCGCGGCCACTTCCTTCCAGGCGTCGCGCACGATGGTCTGGGTCTGGGGGGTCATCCGCTTCCAGACGTTGTCGTTGATGATGGTGTTGGTGATGTTGAACACCCACTCCACGACGGCCAGGTTCTTGCCCACTTCCCAGTGCTTGTTGTCCGCCATGTAAGCCAGCGGACCTTCCCAGCCGTCGGCGGTGCCCTGCTGGAGCGCGGTGTAGAGCTCTGGCGCGGCGATCACCACGGGGCTGGCGCCCAGTGCGCGCAGCGAGGCGACGATGGTGGGGATCTCGGGGGCGCGGATCTTCAGCCCCTTGGCGTCCGCCGGGCTGTTGAGCATGCGCTTGTTGGTCAGGAACATGCGCGAGCCGTTGATCAGGTAACCAACCTGGCGCACACCGGTCTGCTTGTAGAAATCGTCCTGCCACTTCGCGCCGACGGGGCCGTTGACCACCTTCTGGGCGTGGTCGAGGTCGCGGAAGCTGAAGGGCGTGAACAGCAGGTCATAGGTCGCCGAGCCGGTCGCGCCGATCGAGCCCATGCCGATGGTGCCCAGCTTGACGCCGTCCATGATCTGGCGCTCGCCGCCGAGCTGACTGCAGCAGAAGACCTCGATCTGGACCTTGCCGCCCGTGCGGTCCTTGACCAGCGAGGTGAATTTGGTGATGCCGTCCAGGTAGATGCCGGGACGTTGGACCGAGGCGAAGCGGAACTTCAGCTCCTGCTGGTCCTGCGCGAAGGCGGGTGCCAGCGTGCCGGCCATGATCAGCGGCAGTGCCCAGCGCGTGGCTTTGGCCAGCAGGCCCCGGCGCGTGGGTTTGGATTGAGGGGTCGACATGGTTGTCTCCTTGGTCAGGGGAAGGCCCGCGGATGCGGTGGGTTCGAGGTGGAGCGGACCTGCTGACCGGTCCCGATGCGAGACTGGTTTGCAGGACGTGAGCCAGCACGTGTCATCGGAACAGCCATTGCGGTATCCAGAGCACGAACTCGGGCACGTAGGTGATCAGCAGCAGCACTGCGATCAGGATCCAGATGAAGCCCAGGCTTTGGTGTGCGACCCGCATCACCGGGACCTTGGCCATGGCTGCCGTGACGAAGATGTTGATGCCCACCGGGGGAGACAGCGATCCGATCATCAGGTTCAGCACGATCACGACGCCGAAGTGCACTGGATCGATCCCGAGCTGGCTGGCCACCGGATAGAGGATGGGTACGGTCAGGATCATCACCGGGATCGGCTCCATCAGTGTGCCCAGCGCCAGCAGCACCACGTTGACGATCAACAGGAAGACCCAGGGCTCCTGGCTGACCTGGACGAGCAGGCTGCCCAGGATGCGGCCCAGTCCCTCGGCCGTGGTGATCCAGCCGAACAACTGCGCCGCGGCGACCGTGACCATGACCGATGCCGAGGTCATCGCCACGGTGGAGAAGATGCCCACGAGCTGTCCGGGCTTGATCTCGCGGTAGACGAACACGCCCAGGACGAGTGCGTAGACCACGGCGACGACCGAGGCTTCGGTGGGCGTGGCGATGCCGCTGAGGATGGCGCCAAGGATGATCACCGGCATGCCCAGCGCGAGAAGTGCCTCGCGCGTGGCCTTCCAGAAGCCGGGCAGTGTGGCTCTGGGCTCGACCGGCAAACCCTTCTTCAGGGCTTGCCGATAGACCACCGCCATCATGGCCAGAGCCATCAGCAAGCCGGGGATGATGCCCGCGGCGAACAGTTGCCCGACCGAGACGTTGACCATCGAGCCGAGCACGACGAACATCAGGCTCGGCGGGATGATCGGGCCGATGCAGGCGGCTGCGGCGATGACAGCAGCGGCGTATTCGGGCGTGTAACCCCGCTTGACCATGCCTGGGATCAGCACCGACCCGGTGGACGCGGCATCGGCCACAGCGCTGCCGCTCATGCCTGCCATGATCACGTTGGTCACGATCGAGACCTGCGCGAGGCCGCCTCTGATGTGTCCGACCAGGACGCCGGCGAAATTGACCAGCCGGGCCGTGACGCCGCCCCGGGTCATCAGCTCGCCGGCCAGCAGGAACATCGGCACGGCCAGCAGCGGAAAGGAGTCCACGCCACCGATCAACTGCTGCGGGATCAGCGTCAGGGGCAGCGGCATGTCCCCCGTCTGCGTGGCAAGCAGGTACAGCAGGCTCGCGGCCCCCATGGCCGAGAACAGGTCCAGCCCGATCAGCAGCAGCAGCAGGAAGGAGATGAACAGGAATGCCAACATGGCTCAGGCCTCCTTGCGGGCGCTCGAGCCGCGCAGTTCGCCGACATGCTCCCACAACCGCACGGTTTCGTAGATCAGCATCAGCGCACATCCGACGGGCACGGCTGCGAAGAACCAGGCTTTGGACAGGAAGGGCAGAGCGGTCAGGGGCTGGAAGGCCAGCTGGGGCAGCATCTGCAGGCTGTAGTAGATGACCACCCCGAGGAAGATGATCGCCACGGCGGTGGTGGTCAGGCGGATCCAGGGCTGGACCTGCGGGGGCAGCAGTTCCACCAGCGAATCGATCTTCAGGTGTGCGTTGTAGGCCACGGCTAGCGCGCCGCCGGCGAAGGTCGCGTAGACGAAGGCGGTGCGTGCGAGCTCCTCGGTCCATTCCGGCGGATCGTTCAGTGCGTACCTCGCGGCGACCTGGATGAACAGCATTGCCACCATCATGGCCATCATGGCCGCGCAGAAGAACTCGAGAAATCGCGTGCCGGCGCGGACGCGGCCAGGCGGGCTGCCTGCGGCAGGAGAGTGATCTGGGCTCGTCATCGGACGGTCTCGTCAGCGGTCGCGTTGAGGGGTTCGAGCAGGCTCGGTCAGGTGGGTCTTGGCCGGTAAACGGTGACTCAGAACGGCGAGATCCCCAGTGACAGACCACCGTCGATCACGATGGACTGCCCGGTGAACCATTCGGCCCGGACGCAGTAGTCGATCGCCTCGGCGATCTCCCGGGGGGTGCCCACGCGCTGGAGCGCGTGATAGGGAGCGATGGCCTGCATACGCTTGTCGTGCTCTTCCTCCGTGAACAGCCCTGCGCGGATGTTCAGGTCGGTGGGTACGGCGCCTGGGACGATGCAGTTGACCCGGATCTGCTGCGGACCGAGTTCGGCCGCCACGACCTTGGTGACCGTTTCCAGGGCCCCCTTGGTGGCTGCGTAGGGTGAGGCCCCTGGGTAGGCGCGCCGCGTGTGGACGGAGCCGAAATAGACGATCGCGCCACGTCGTTGCGCCAGATGCGGCACGGCCAGCCCGGACAGCAGCATCGCGGCCACGACATTGACATTGAAGACGTCGAGCAACTCGGCCTGGGACAGCGCGGTGATCGGTCCGCGCAACATGTTGCCGGCATTGTTCACGAGCGCGTCCAGGCCGCCGCCGTGTGCGACGGCCGCCTCCAGCAGCCGTTGACGGTCCTCTTCCGACGCGACGTCGGCGCGCACGGCCAGGCAGGCCGGGCCGAGCGCGGCAGCCACCGCGTCGATGCGGTCCTGGCGGCGCCCACAGATGGTGACCTTCGCGCCGCGCTCGACGAAGTACCGGGCCGTACCTGCGCCGATGCCGGTGCCGCCCCCGGTCACGAGCAATGACATGCCTTCGATCGGCCGCATCTTGCGCCTCCTGCCTCAGTTGTCGTCATTTCGCTGGCTGCGATCCAGCAGCCAGTCCACGGCCTGGCGCAATGCCAGGCGATGTCCATCCACACGCAGGCTCTGCTCATCATGACCGAGCAGGTCGACACAGACCTTGGCGCGGCCCCGGCGATGCACCCACCAGGTCGGCCACCAGGAGCCGTCTGCCACGCGTGAGCACGCCAGGACGTGGATTCCAGGCTGCATCTCGAGATCCGAGTAGACCTCGTCCGGGGCGCCGAAGTCCCCCACGTCCCGGGTGATCGGATGCCGGTCGTCGAGGATGTGCGTCTGCGTGTGGCCGTGTGGCGCGTGCCAGGACCGCCCCCAGACCCAGCGCGCACCCAGGATGTCGCGCCATTCAGGCCAGTCGCCGAAACTGATCGATGCGGTGTGCAGCGCGAGCAGCGCCCCGCCGGCGCCGAGATGGCCGGAGATGGCCGACCGGGCCGATTCACCGATGCGGTAAGCCCACTGCGTGCGGTGGGGTGCGTATTTCTCGTCGTTGTCCATCGGCCAGCGCAGCGCGCTGACCACCAGAAGGTCACGGCGCTGCTGCGCGAGGCGGGCGCAGCCCTCTTCGATGTCCTCGAAGGTTTCGGCTTCGACACCCGCCTCGTGCCAGAGCTCCTGCCAAAAGGCGCTCGTGGCTTGCGCCGGGTGGTGCAGGCCTGCGGTCAGGTGCACGACCGTGGGTTTGCGTGCCATGGTCTGCTTTGTCAGCGTTGCGCGGGTTCGCGCGGCAGTTGCGCCAGCAGGCTCGACACCACGCCGCCGTCGACCACCAGTTCATGCCCGTTGATGTAGGACGCCTCGTCACTGGCCAGGAACATCACGGCCTGCGCAATGTCCATGGGCAGTCCCAGGCGTCGTGTCGGCACGGCACGTCCGCGCATCTCCCGGACCGACGTGTTGGCGAAGAAAGGTGCCGACAGTCCGGCGTCGATGAAGCCCGGGGCCACGGCGTTGACGCGCAAGCCCAGCGGGCCCCATTCGATGGCCATCTGCTCGGTCATCCGGGCCAGCCCGGCTTGGGCGGCCGGGTAGGCGCCCGCGCCCGGGCCCGGCGTGATCGAGTTGATCGAGGTGATGTTGACGATGCTGCCGCTGCCACGTGGTGCCATGCGGCGGGCGCAGGCCCGCCCCACGATGAAGCACGACAACAGGTTGACGCGCAGGACGCTCTCGAACTGCTCCAGCGGCATGTCCATGAGCGGGCCGAAGCGCCCGATCCCGGCGTTGTTCACCACCAGCGCAGGCGCGACTTCCAGCCGGTCGAGCAGCGCCTCGACCTCGGCTTCGCGGGTGACGTCCAGGGCCTCGGGGCGCGCGCCGGGGATGTTTGCCGCCACGGCCCTGGCCGTGTCGAGGTGCTGGTCGGCCACCACGACCTGGTAGCCCTTGCGGCCGGCCAGTTCGCAGATGGCCGCGCCCAGACCACCACCACCGCCGGTGACGAGTGCGATCGGATGCATTTGAGGACTCCAGGTTCCAGGGTTCAACCGCAGTGTCGGGACTGCGCCGCTCAGGCGTGCCCCAGCAGCATGGGGTAGGTGGCCCAGTTGTTGCGGACCGTCGAACGGTCGACAACGCCTGGGTGTTGCGGATCGGGCCTGGCACCGCAGCCGAGCAGTTCCTGGGCGATCAGCGTGACCGTGCCCCACTGGTGGTGCTGAGGATCGGTGTCGGGGCGGGGCAACAACCCGGCCGCCAGGTTCAGTCCGATGCACGAGTGCATGCCCAGGCCGAAGGACAGGCCATAGGGGCTCGCGCTGGCCGGCGCAGGCCGGTGCGGGTTGTAGGCGCCTGCATCGTCCCCGAAGACCGCTGGGTCGCGGTTGGCGGTCATCAGATCGATGGAGATCAGGTCCGTGGGGCCGGCTTCGCGACCGCCGGGCAGATGGACCGGGCAGGTCGGCCGTCGGCCTGCGGTAGGGCTCGAGGGATGCAGGCGCATGCTCTCGTGGATCGCGCGCTGCAGGAACAGCCTGTCCCGCGCGTAACGCGGCGCATCTTCGGGGTGCTGTTGGCGCCACTCGAAGATCTCGTGCATGGCATGCGTCAGCGTGTGGATCGAGGTGAAGGCCCCAGCCAGCAGGAAAAAGCCGATCTCCTTCATCAGAACGTCATGGCTGAGCGCGTGCTCATGCTGATGGCGCAACAACTCCGTCAGCACGTCCCTGGGCAACCCATCCTCGGTGCAGCGCCCGGCGGCCAGATCGGCAAGGAGGGCCTGCCTGCGGTCCAGCGAGGGCCGGAAAAAGACGGTGTCGAATTCCTCGAGCGCCTGTCGGATCTCGCCGCGGATGGCTTCCTTGTCGCCGAGCGCCTGCCCGAGGGTGGCGGCCTTGCCGAAGGTCCGCAGGATCTTCAGCAGGTGCGCAGTTTCCTCTGCGCTGCGCAGAGGACGGTCTACGCCGGAGAAGTCCGCCGTCAGGTTCATCATGGCCCGGAAGCCGAAATCGACGAGGTCGGCCGACCCTTGGGCGATGTAGGGCGCCAGTGTCTCGCGCAGGGTGACCGGGAAGACTTCGCGCTCGTACCAGTGGAAAAAGTCGCGACGGAACACCCGGGTCTCGATGTTGCGGCGGGCCCGGTGCTCCTGACCATGCAGGTTCACCAGCACCTTCTCCATCAGGATCGCCCCCTCGTCGTACAGCGCCTGACGCAGGTCGGCCATGCGCAACGCTTCATTGGCCTGCGAGTAGGTGTCGACCACGAGTGCGGCCATCGCTGTGTCTCCTCCAGTCGTCGAAACGCACCGGTCTCGGTGACGCCCTTGATGTTCGATTAAAACGAAATCGTTGTACACGCTAAGTCGAAGGCGGTCGACTGTCAAGGCGAGTTCGGGTTATCACCGATCCCGGTGATGCTGCTGACAAGAAAACGCCGGGCCGCCCCAAGTTTTCTTGACCCCCTCGGGGGGCGGGCTGGGCACCGCCCAGCCCTGGGGGCGCTGACAAGAAAACGCCGGGCCGCCCCAAGTTTTCTTGACCCCCTCGGGGGGCGGGCTGGGCGCCGCCCAGCCCTGGGGTG
>Ga0172376_10003615_pt1 | contig 18178 bp, 22 predicted proteins | sample Lak35m_FD_121114 | JGI IMG/M metagenome (GOLD analysis project Ga0172376, IMG submission 121114) | Freshwater microbial communities from Kabuno Bay, South-Kivu, Congo - kab_092012_35m | ecosystem: Environmental > Aquatic > Freshwater > Lake | place: Democratic Republic of the Congo: South-Kivu... | reverse complement strand
GTTCCGGCCACGCAGCCAATGCCGATTGCTGGAGAACTTGCAGAGGTGCTCCAACGGGCAGGGCAGCGAATCGACTGATCTAACTGTTCGTCAAAGGGTTGCCTAAACCAAAGATGGCGTGCCCCCGTTCGGTCACAGCACGAAGTTGCGTATCTTCTTCGACCCGGACTTGCTGCAGTACGACGAGGTGTGGGCGGCCGCTGGGACGTGGAACGACGTGTTCGGGATCGAACCGCACAAGCTGGTCGAAGCCAGCGGGGGAGTCGTCACCGACCTGAAGCGCGGCTAAAGAGAACGGTCGGTCTCTTGCCCGAACCAGAGGCCGAGAATCAGTATCACTCCCGCACCCCCAAGAATCGTCGCTGAGTAGGCCGTCGCTTCATGTGGACCGGACGAGGCGAACCAACTGGAGTAGAACGTCGTCGCGAGGGAGTCGAGGACGAGCGCCGGTGCGATTCCGGCGATTGCCATGCTGGGTCTCCATGATGGGGGAGTCGAGAGAAGGCGAAACGCGGCGAGTTCCACCAAGACGAACAACACAGTCGCGACCACCATCCAAGCCCAGAAGACGGAGCGAGATTCGCTCGGGTCGTAGTCGTTCGGGAAGTAATGCTGGAAGACGAGCGGGTAGCCGATCCATCCTCCAAATGCCAGGGCGACGAATGCTGCGAGTTGGCCGCGGTAGGTAGGTGAAATCTTCATGTTGCACCTCCCGAGGCAACGGCGAATTCATTCTGGATCGTGGCCAGGTCGAAGTTGTCCGACCATCTCGCGTTGACGACTCTCGGATCCGGGTGATGCATGGAAACCTTTGTTGTAGCGATAACTACAACAAAGACTAAACGTAGTGTTCGCTACAGTCAAGAGCGTGGGTTACCGGCATTCGCGGGACGAGGTGGTCGAGGCGGCGGCCTCCATCGCCCTGCGCGATGGGATGGCCAAACTCACGTATCGCAGGGTGGCAGAAGACCTCGGGATCAGCGATCGGATGGTCGTCTACTACCTGCCTTCCAAGGAAGACCTGGTGCTGGCAGCCGTGGAGGCGCTCTCGGTGCGGATGCAGACGATTCTCGAGCAGGCGTTCGGGGACGATCGCCGATCGCCCGACGAACTCTTGAAGATGGCCTGGCCAGTCCTCACCAAGAAGAGTGCGGATCAGATCTTCGCGCTGTTTCTGGAGGTGGTCGGTCTGTCGGCCGCCAAGGTCGAGCCGTACGACCGGATTTCGAGATCGATTCTGGACGGGTGGATTCGCTGGTTGTCGGACCGGATCGAGGCCCGAACCGAGCGAGATCGACGTCGCGGCGCGCTTGGTGTCATCGCCAGGGTTGATGGGCTTCTCCTGCTACGCCACGGTCACGGCGTGGGAGTTGCAAATGAGGCCGCGCGAGGTCTCGGCTTGATGGGCGATTAGCGGCATTTCGAGAGGTCGACACCATCGCACCCAACGGGACGCAAGACCGAAACGTGACGTGCCTTCCTGCGGTCACCGAAGGCGTCCGTATCATCGAAACGACCACACCCCGAAAGGACCCGGCGATGCTCGTCCGCCCGCACGATGCCCCGTACGACGAACAGGAGTGGCGCGACCTGATCGCGGCGCATCCGTTCGGCACGCTCATCGCACCCGGTCGAGACCGCGACCTACCGATCGTCGTTCCGACTCACGTTCATTTCGACGGTGATCGAGAGCTCCGTTTCCATCTCGCCCGACCCAATCCCGTGTGGAGAGCGTTGGTGGAGAATCCTCGTTGTCTGTTCGTCGTGACCGCCGCGGTCGCCTACTCACCGACCTCGTGGGAGGCCGAGCCGGGCACCGACCCGTACTGGGGCATCCCCACCTCGCACTACGCCACGGCACAACTCGACTGCACCGCCCGGATCACCGACGACGAGGACGAGATTCGCAACACCCTCGCCGACCAACTCGCGACGATGCAGCCCGACGAACCCTACGGTGACCCCCGGCAACCCGACGCCCCGTACACCGATCGCTTCGCACAGATTCGCGGGCTCGAGCTCACCATCAACGACGTGCGTGCCAAGTTCAAGTTCGACGGCGGCGATCCCGACGCGGTGCGACGGCAAGTCATCGCCGGCTACCGCCTCCGCGGAACCCCCGACGATCTGGAAGCTCTCCAGCACCTTCAGCGTCGACATCCCGTCGACTGAGCCGGCGGACACCGTCCGGTTCGGCCACTCGAGATCGGGTCCGGAGGGTGACGAGACGATGATGCCGAAAGACTCATTGCTGCTCGTGATGGCTGACAAGGTTCACGACCCCCAAGGTGTTCGGCTTCGAACCTCACACGTTGATCGGAGACCAGCGGCAGATTGGTCGCCGACCCGAAATCGACGCGACACCCTGGGGCGTAGACTTCTCTCGTGGGCCAATGGCACAACCCGAACGAGGATTGGCGCGGAGTTGACGTGGGTCAGATCCGCGCACTGCTCCGTCTCACCGTCGAAGTCAGAGTCAGGCACATGGTCGAAGTGGCCAATGCCTTCATGGATGTCAGAGAGCGGGTTCGAATAGTTCGCAGGTCTGAGAATCGATGAAGTTCGACCCGGTTGTCATCTGTCGTATCCTGAATGAATACGGGGTCGATTATGTGGTGCTGGGAGGATTCGCCGCGGTTATCCACGGTTCACCGATTCCCACCGAGGACATTGACGTCATTCCATCCCGAGATCCTGAGAACCTTGGTCGGTTAGCCGAAGCTCTGAAGAAGATGAACGCTGCCATCAGAACCAGTGACGGACCGGTTTTTGCGCGGATTGATGCTGGGTTCATCGCGAACATGCCGAACATGTTGAATCTGGTGACGGATTACGGAGATGTGGATTTGGTTTTCAATCCTGCTGGTCTGTTGGTCGATTTCGAGCAGTGGAATCACGGTGCCGAAAGTGCACAACTCGAACCGGGTCTGGTCGTCGCGGTCGCGGCTCTCGACGACATCATTGCGTCGAAGTCGGCCGCGAATCGTCTCAAGGATCAGAGGTCGCTCCCGTATCTCGAGTCGTTGCGCGATGAGCTTCGTCGTCAAGCCGAGGAGTGATCGACGTTGGTCGAATGAATTCGGAAGCCAAGGACGATCTGCACGTCTGGCGTCACCACTCGACGTGAGAATCAGCACGACGTGGCCCGCGGTGAATGATCGAACGTCCTGCGCGTCGTCGATGGGGCGGTCATCGTGTTGGCACTCGATTGGGGCCCCACTCTTGACACCACTTTCCGGCAAAGGCCGACCGAGCCGAGACGGCGCGGGTGCTCCGTGGGTACGCCGAGGCTCGGCTTGCTTCCGACCTCGAGGAGGTGCTGGCGGCGCAACACGACGGCATCGAACTGCAATACATGGGCGAGAGTCCGCTCACTGGCTCGCACCGCACGAAGGCTGATTGTGGCGTCGTGGAGTGATCGTCGCCCACGATCGTGTGCGACTGAAACTCGGGGCTTCGTCACTTCTGGAGAATGAAGCAGAACTCGTTTCCTTCGGGGTCGTTCATCACTTGGAAGTAGTTGGAGGGTTCCTTGTGGATCGTCCCGATTCTGGTGGCTCCGATCCGGGTGCTCAGCGCGACCGCTTCCTCGATGTCCGACACTTCGAGATCGAGATGCACACGATTCTTGACCTGCTTGGCCTCCGGAACCATCTGAAATCCCATGATCCCGAGCGACGGAACGCCCTCGAGAATCAGGTAATCATCGGGCGAATCGGCGAACTCGTGACCGCCGACGAGTTCTCGCCAGAAGGTGATCAGGCGGCGAGGATCGTGACAGTCGATCGTGACGGCGAGTGGTCGGGCGATCGGCGACATGACGGGCACCCTAGGCAACCCGATGTGATCAGGCCAGACACAGAAGGATCGCCATCGCGCCTTCGATCGCGAGGCCCGCGATGTTCTCCTTCGCTCGTGATCCATCGATCAGTAGCGAGATGGCTCTCGCCACGAATGCTCCGGCCCATGCTGTGCCCAGCACCAGCGCCGCATCTCTGTTGGCGATCGACACGACGGCAACGCCGGCTCCGATGAAGAGTCCACCGTAGGTCGCGCGCACTTCGGACACTCCCAGCTTGCCGGGGATCTGCAGACCGATCGTTCGACTCACCTGCCTCGGCCAGATCAGACCGAGACAACCGGCGATGATCGAGATGGCCGCCCCGATGTATCCCGTGGCGTTCACGGGGTCAGTTTGGCACGGACTGCTGTTACTCAGCCACGGCATGCGTGTCGGTGCCGCGAACGATGCGCCCGGGCACTCGGGTTGGACGATCGCTGGGTCGTCACCGCTCGACATCGGCGTGGGTGCCGTCGATCTCGACGGTTCCCGTGATGCAGATGGTGACGTCGCCGCCGATCCACACGTCGCCGGTCTCGTCGGAGGAAACCCGCACCACGCCCGCGCGCCCGAGTGCGGTCCCTTGGGATACCAGGTAGGGGGCAGTGAACCGACCCGTGGCGATCAGCCATTGGGCCAACGACGCATTCAGGCTTCCGGTCACCGGGTCCTCGAGAGTCGTACCGGCGGCCGAGTAGAACGCCCGAACCTCGTAGGCGAAGGGTCCCCCGGCGGAGTGGGGCCCCACCACTCCGATCGACAGGTTGGTCGCTCGTGGTCGGATCGCCAACACCTCGTCGGCCGATTCGAGCAGGATGCCGAGCCAACCCGGACCGTTGTCGACCCACGCCGAGTCGACGATTCCGCGACGGTCGATGCCCAGCGACTCGGCCATCTCGACGATCAATCTTTCGTCCACCGGACCCGACCGGAGTAGTGATGGTGCCCGGAACGACAGTGAGTCACCATCCCGCCGGACCTCCACCAGGCCGACGCCGCACTCCTGGACGATGGAGTCCTTGGCTCGTGGTCGACCTCCGTGGGCCAGCCAGGCGGACGCCGAACCCAGGGTGGGGTGACCGGCGAAGGGAAGTTCTTCGGTGGGAGTGAAGATGCGAACGCGATAGTCGGCGTCGGAGTGGGACGGAGGCAGTAGGAACGTGGTCTCGGACAGGTTCGTCCAGTTGGCGAAACGCTGCATGTCGGAGGTTCCAAGACCTTCGCCGTCGACGACCACCGCCAAGGGATTGCCTCGGTAGGGAATCTTCGAGAACACATCGAGTTGCGCGAAACGCCGGACCATCTCGAGAGTCTGAACGCGACTGGTTCGTGACACAACCCCGAAGGAACCGATGGCGGGATTCGGGTCAGAGCCCGACTTCGACCGAAGGAGATGCCGACGGGATGCGCTCGGGCAGGAACCGCAGGGCCATAAACGATCCGAGTATCGCAACGACACCAACCGTCGTGCACGCGGTCTGGAATCCGTCGAGGAACGATGTTCCGGCGATGTCGCGAATCGCGTTCGCCAACGAGGGTTCGCCAACCTGCTCGGCCACTGCGAAGGCGGCGCCCACCGATTCCTCGGCCGACGCGACTGCGGCTTCGGGCAGTGCCAGGGTGTTGAGCAGGTCGACGATTCGGGGCCCGTACGTGGAGGCGAAGATGCTGCCGATGATGGCGACGCCCAGCGTTCCACCGACTTCTCGTCCGGTGTCGTTGATGGCCGACCCCACGCCGGCCATCTCGCGGGGCAACGATCCCATCACCGACTCCGAGGCCGGACTGGTGATCAGCGAGAGTCCGCAAGCCATCAGGACCATGCTGGCCATCACGGGACCGAAGTAGGCCGAGTCGACGGCGAAGGTGCCGGCCCAGATCTGAGCGGTGCCCATGAACAGCAGACCGACGGGGATCACCCGACGGGGACCGAAGCGCAAGGCCAGTCGGGCGGCGATGGGAGCCGTGATGCCGGCGCCGACCGCGAAGGGAAGGGTGCGCAGGCCCGACTCGAATGGGTCGTAACCGCGGACGAACTGGAAGTACTGGGTGATGAGGAAGGTGAATCCGAAAAGCGAGAAGAAGGCGATGAAGATCGACGATGTGGCGGCCGTGACCCGCATGTCGCGGAAGACGCGCACGTCGAGCAGTGGTTGGTCGGTCGTGCGCTCGCGAATCACGAAACCCGTGCCGAGGAGGGCTGCTCCGACGAATCCGGCGAGTGATGCGCCACTGGTCCATCCCTGGTGAGGTCCCTCGATGATCGTGTACACGAGTAGCGACACGAAGGTGATCGACAGCAGGAATCCGGGCACGTCGATGCGCTTGGCTTCCGGATCACGGGATTCGGGAACGAACCGCCAGCCGAGAACGAGAGCGATGATCACGATCGGCACGTTGATGAGGAACACCGACCCCCACCAGAAGTGCTCCAGGAGAAATCCACCCGTCACCGGACCGAAGGCGACGGCGGACCCCGAGACCGCCGACCACACGCCGATCGCCTTGGCACGTTCGGTGGGGTCGCGGAAGACGTCGATCACGATGGCGAGCGTGGCGGGAAACACGAGCGCGGCGCCGATCCCCATCAGGCCGCGGCCGATGATCAGTCCGCTCGTCGAGTCCTGGAAGGCGGCCCACGCCGAGAACACGCCGAAGAGCACCAGGCCGATCTGCATGACGAGTCGTCGTCCGTAGCGATCGCCGAGCCCACCGCAGGCCAACAGCAGTCCGGCGAACACGAGCGCGTACGAGTCGACGATCCACTGCAGGCCACTGGTGGTGGCATCGAGTTCGCGGGCCAGCGTGGGGATGGCCACGTTGATGATGAGGTTGTCGACCACGGCCAGGAACACCGAGAGACTGAGGATGGCCAGAATCCACCAACGGAGGCGTTGGACTCTGGAATCGGGGTGGGCGATCGAGGACGTCGTCATGTTGACAGTGTCTAGTCCCGGGATGTGACACTGTCAAGTGTCGTAATGCACGACCAAAAAGGTCGTTCGCTGCGGTGAGGATCGACCGGGGATCGGTGACTCAGATCGTGCCGCGTCGACGCAACGAGATCACGAGGCCGAGACCGGCAGTCAGGAACACGAGTGCGGTGGTTCCGGTGGAATTCGATGAACTGGATCCGGTCTCCGGAAGGGCCGATGGCGCCATGGTGGTGGTGGATCCACTTCCGCTACCCGTGGCCGACCCGGGTGCCACCGAGGTGGTGGATGCGGCCGTGGTGGGGGCAACCGTCGTCGGGGCAACGGTGGTGACCGCCACCGTCGTGGTGGGTGCCGTCCATGTCCCCGAACTCATGAGGCGACTGTTTCCGAGATCGCGCACGCCCACGAAGATCCCGTCGCCGTGCACCACCGATTTCCACTGGTCGGTGTCGGCGAGCGAGTGGCTCGTCCAGGTGGTGCCGTCGGTGCTGGTGGCGGCCTGTCCGCTGAGGGCGACGAACTTTCCGCCGCCGTAGGTCACGGTGTTCCAACCGTCGGTGATCCCCGTGGAGATCGTGCCGGCCGTCCACGTGTTGCCATCGGCGCTCGTCATCACCCGGCTGGTTCCGGAATCCGCGACGGCCACGAATCGACCGTTGCCGTACGTGACTGCTCTCCAGTTGTTGTTCTGCGCGGGGATTCGGGCCGTCCACGTGACGCCGTCGGGACTCGTCATCACCCTCGGGTTGCTCTGGCCGACCGCGACGAATGTTCCGTTGCCGTACGCGATCGAGAGGAGGTCGGAACCAGGGGTGGTGTTCTGTTCGGTCCAGGTGATGCCGTCGGTGCTCCACATCGCTTTCCCCGACATGCCGGAGACGGCGACGAATCGACCCCCGCCGTAGGCGACGTCGTACCACGTTCCCATGGGCGAGGTCCGCGGCGTCCAGTTGATGCCGTCGGGGCTGGTCGCCACGAGAGTGCTTCCCGGACCACCCGCAACGGCGACCCACAGACCGTTCCCGTAGGTGATTCCGTTCCAACCGGTCGTCACCGAGGTCGAACGCTGCGTCCAGGTGACACCGTCCGGGCTCGTCATCACCGCGTCGTTGGCACCGACGGCCACGAACAAGCCGTCGTGATAGGCGATGTCGCTCCAGAAGGCTCCCGTGAGACCGGAGGGTGGGGTGCCGAACGTCCAGTTGATGCCGTCGGCCTCGGCGGTCATCACGGGAACGATCGCGAGAACGACGGCCACCGCGCCGATGAGACGAACGAGACGGTTCTTGACATTGGACATCAGGGACCTCGCTTCTGTACCGAAAGTACGGACAGCCGGAACCAATAGAGAAAAGTTTTCGCGACCGACGACATCCATCCGCTGCGATCTCCCGGCTGGCGCGGTCCGATCCATTCGAGAAGCCGAAGCCGACGCGTGGGTACCCTGCGTCAGCCATGGATTTCCTGCCCGACCTCGCCACCGAGACACCGCTCTGGCTCGCGCTTCTCACCGTCGGAGTGAACGCGACCGTGGGTGCCGTTCGGGCGTCGGTCGACGACGAACAGCACTGGGACATCGTGGGTCTGGCAACGTTCGCCACGCTGATGGGGCTCGGGGGCGGATTCATCCGCGACGTTCTTCTCGGCAACACCCCGGTGGAGAGTCTCCGAACGCCGTGGTACTTGGTCACCGTTCTCGGATGCATCGCTCTCGTGCTGATGGTGGGTCCGCGTCTGCGTCGCATCGCCGCCCTCATGAACTTGTTGGACGCCCTGGCCGTCGGGCTCTTCGCCGTTTCAGGAACCGCGTATGCGTTGCGCGCCGGTCTTCCGGTGGTGTCGGCGCTCTTCGTCGGCACGGTGTCGGCCGTCGGCGGGGGCGTGTTGGTGTCGGTGCTGAAGGACGAGGTGCCGCGAATCCTGTTGGCCAGCACGCCGAATGCGTTGGTGGCGGTGCTCGCATCGGGCGTCTACTGCGTCGCCGAGGTGGCCAGCTCGCGGGTCGCCGCGGTGGCGGGCATCGCCGCGGCGATCGTGTTCCACTACCTCTCGCGTCAACTGGGCCTGCGCACCCATCGCGCCACCGGCGCCTCGGCGGTACTCTTCACGCGCGAGGGGACAGAATCGGCGTCATGAGAATCACCGGCTACGACCACGTGCAGATCGCCATTCCCGTGGGCGGCGAGGACGAGGCCGTTGCGTTCTACGAAGGCGTTCTCGGTTTGCGACGAGTGCCCAAGCCCGAACCTTTGGCGAGTCACGGCGGTTGCTGGTTCGAAGGGGATGGCATTCGACTCCACGTCGGAGGCGAGCGCGACTTCCGTCCGGCGCGCAAGGCTCATCCGGCCCTGCTGGTGGCGTCGCTCGACGAGGCCGTGGTCACCCTTCGCGCGGCCGGGGTCGAGGTGCATGACGACGTGGCGATCGAGGGTTACGTGCGTTGCTACGTGTTCGATCCGTTCGGCAACCGAGTGGAGTTCATGCAACTTCTCTGAAACCGGACGGAACCCGAGAACGCCGAAAGTTTGGGGATTTTCGTGGCGAGGCCCGTACACCAAATCGGGCGACACCGAAGTGTCGCCCGATCGGACCCGAGGATTCACGGAAACTCCGCGTCGGTCTCGTCGAACGCACGTGTAGGTGTGGCGCCGATCGATGTGGCGATCGCCTGCACTCGGTTCGACTGGTGCAGCAAAGGAACAGGGCCGCCGGTTCTCCGGCGGCCCTGACAAACGGAACCCGAGAACGACGAAGGGGGTGCCGATCCGAGGACCGGCACCCCCTTCGGGGAATCGTTGATCAGAGCGAAGTCTTGAAGAGGCTGTCGGTGATGGCCGGGCCATATGACGAAAACTCGAGCGACATGACGGCGAACATGAAGAGTCCACCACCCGCCATCGAGATGTTCTTCAGGAAGCCGATCATCTCCATCTGCTTAGCCTGGGGCTCGCTCTGCTTCCAGAAGTCGTGCATCAGCACGGCCATGATCACGAGCAGGATGCTGACCACCAACGCACCGAGATCGGCGAAGACACCGAGAATCACCGAGAGGCCACCGACCAGCAGGATTGCTCCGGAGGCGAGATTGGCCAACTTGGGCGAGGGCACACTCTTGTGCTGTGCGTAGCCGGTCATGGCTTCGGCCTGCGTGAAGTGGTTCACTCCCGAGAGCACGAACATGACGGCGAAGAGGATCCGCCCAATGAACATCACTGTTTCCATAGTTTTCTCCTGTCGAGGGGACGTCCCACGATGCGTGGGCCTCGTCAACCTATGAAGGTTCGGTTCTTTTGGCGAGTGTTTGTTTCTTGACGGTTTCCGCTGTTTCGGTGGACGGTCGGGATGTGACGAGATGGTAGACAGTCGGGCATGAAGCGTCTCGCATTCACCGTCGCCGTTCTCTCGTTGCTCGCCTCCTGTGGGGGAGGAGGGGAATCCGATTCCACTCCCTCTGCCGCGCCTGCGGATTCCGAGGCGCCGGTCTCCACCGAGGCGCCGATGGACGAGGACGTGACCACCGAGGCTCCGGCGGTCACCGAGCCGGCGCCGAGTGGTTCGGCTTTCGACATCGTGACGGCCCGCGACGAACAACTCTGGTCCGAGGTCGTCGACGGCACCTTCGCCGACTTCGACACCATGTCGGGATCGGCCACGCTGAACGAGGCGTGGCAACGACTCTTCGCGTGGCCCTTCGAAGTACCGATGCCCGACGATTCGCGCATGTCGTACGCGGTGGTCGACATCTCTCCGTACGACATGGAGTGGAGCGAGGACTTCTCGCTGAGCGTGGTGAGCGACGTGTCGGTCGACGAGGCGCGAGCGCTGGTGGCCGACTACCAGAACGATCTGTTCAGCACTGGGTGGATGGTCGAGTCCAACCTCAATGCCGGCGACTTCTTCACCTACAACTTCGACGTCACCGAAGCCGGCGACGCCGACGGCTGGTACTCGTTCTCCATCACGGTCGGTCCCGAGACCGACATCGATGGAGCGACCGGGCTCACCGAGGTCGAGTTCTCGCTCGATCGGTACGTCGACGACTTCGCCGAACTGGACGTGCCGTTCTTCCTGCGTGGCTGGGTGGCCGAGGCGCCGATCGACGCCGATCTCCAGTTCACCGGCATCTATGCCTATTGGAGCGCGTTGTACGAGGGCGGCCCCAACACGATCGACGTCGACATGAAGTTCGAAGCCGACGCTTCGCGTTGGGCGGAGTTGCTCGACTTCTTCGGCGCTCAGGACTGGGTGCAGGACGGATTGGTGATGGAGGGTTCGTTCGTTCCCGACGACCCGAGCACCGCCGACTACGTGCCGGTGGCGTCGTTCGCCACTCTCGGCGTGCACGGTTTCGATCTCGTCCTCGAGCGCGACCTCGCCGATGCCTCCTCGCCCATGCGGGTGACGTACGGGGTGTCGGTCGGCAACGGGATGTAGATCGACCGCGGGTTCAGATCTCGAGCGACGTGAGATCGGGGCCGAGCACCACGTTGCCGGCGAAGTGTTCGGCGGCTCTGGCGTGCCAATCGTCCTCTTGCCCGGCCTGAAGCGGTGGCACGTAGTGGGTGAGGACCAGGTTGGTCACGTTGTTACGCGCGGCGGTCTGGGCGGCCTGCTCGACGGTCGAGTGGTAGTCGAGGATGTCGCGGAAGCGTTGTCCGTGCGGCATGAGGTCGGCGACCGCTGACACCAGGTCGGCACGGATCACGGTCTGCACGTAGGCGTCGGCGTCGCGGCACATCTCGTCGAGTCCCGAGCACGGAATCGTGTCGCCGGCCAACGCCACCTTCTTGCCGTCGTGCTCGAGGCGGAAACCGATGGTGGGGCGCACCGGACGGTGGTCGGTTTCGTGAACGGTGGCGGTGATGTCGCCGATGGTGAACGAATCACCGGGGGTCACCTCTTCCACGTTCACCGTCAGTTCGCCACCCGCGCGCAGGTCGTCGTGATGATCGTGTCGGTACTGCTGGTCGAGCGCGAGCATCGCGAGCAAGGCGTCGATCATGGCGCGGGTGCCCGGAGGGCCGATGACGCGCAACGGCACGTGCACGGGAGTCATCACCCAACGCGTCGTCACCAGATCGTTCACGTCGGTGATGTGGTCGCTGTGCAGGTGGGTGACGAGGAGGGTCGACACCATGGGCGGCAACACGCCGGCGGCCATGAGTCGCATCAGTGCCCCGCGGCCGCAATCGACGAGCACGTTCTGGCCACCGGCTTGCACGAGCGTGCACGGCCCGGCGCGGTTGGCGTCGGGAAGCGGACTGCCGGTACCGACGAGGACGATCTTCATCGCACCATCATGGCACGAAGTGACATCAGTTCTGACAAAAGATGAGGCGGTCGTGGAGCGACTCAGGCCTCGGCGAGGGCCTCGACCAATGTGTTCCAGGCGAGCACCGCGCACTTGATGCGCACCGGAAACTTCACCACACCCTGGAGAGCCTCGAGATCGCCGAGTTTCACCTCGCCGTCGGGCGCGCCGTCGTCGGTCTCGATCGACATCATCGACTTGAAGCGATGCACCAGGGCGCGCACCTCGTCGATCGTCTTGCCCTTCACGGCCGCGCTCATCATCGACGCCGAACTCTGCGAGATGCTGCATCCCTGACCCGATGTCTTCACGTCGACGACGCGGTTGCCCTCGACCTGAAGGAACACCGAGATCTCGTCGCCGCACAGGGGGTTGTGACCGAGTGCCTTCACGGCGGGGGGAGTCTCGAGTTCGCCGCGATTGCGCGGCGAGCGATAGTGGTCGAGGATGATCTCGCGGTAGAGGTCTTCGAGGCCGGGCATGGAGGTCGTCCCTTTCGTCGCTGACAGTCTGTCGGCTACGCGCCGAAGATGTCGGATGCTCCGTCGAGAGCGTCGGCCAGGGCGTCGACGTCGCGGCGATGGTTGTACAGGTAGAAGCTGGCCCGGGCGGTGGCGTTGGCCCCCAACAGGCGCATGAGCGGCTTGGCGCAGTGGTGGCCGGCGCGCACGCACACGTTGCTCTGGTCGAGCACTTGGCTGATGTCGTGGGGGTGGATTCCGCGGAAGGCGAAACTGAGCACTGCACCGCGCACCTCGACGTTGCGCGGCCCGTGGATGGTGATGTCGTCGCCGAATCGCGCGTCGAGCGTGTCGAGCGCGTAGGCGGTGAGGTCGATCTCGTGGCGACGAACGTTGTCCATGCCGAGGGTCGACAAGTAGTCGACGGCGGCGCCGAGTCCGATGGCTTCGACGATGGGCGGCGTGCCGGCTTCGAACTTGGCCGGTAGTTCGGCGCACGAGAAACCGTCGAGGCGAACGTCGGAGATCATGTTGCCGCCACCGAGGAACGGCGGCATCGAGTCGAGCAGTTGTTCGCGTCCCCACAGCACCCCGATGCCGGTGGGTCCGCACATCTTGTGGCTGCTGAAGGTGATGAAGTCGGCGTCCCAGGCCTGAACGTCGGTGACGTCGTGCGGTACGTGCTGGCACGCGTCGACGAGGGCGATCGCACCGGCACGATGGGCCGCCGCGCAGAGATGCTGCACGGGGTTGATGGTGCCGAGCACGTTGCTCATCGCGGTGAACGAGAACACCTTGGCGCCGTCGAGCAGTCGGTCGAGATCGGCGAGGTCGAGACGACCATCGGTGTCGAGGGGCACCCAGCGGATCTCGATACCGCGTTCGGCGGCGAGCATCTGCCAGGGCACGATGTTGGCGTGGTGCTCCATGTGGGTGAGCACCACCGCGTCGCCAGGGCCGAGGTTGGCCCGCCCCCACGTGCCGGCCACGAGGTTCAGCGACTCGGTGGCGTTCTTGGTGAAGACAATCTCGCGCGAGCGGCGCGCGTTGATGAAGGCCGCCACCTTGTCGCGGGCTCCCTCGTAGAGGTCGGTAGCCTCGGCGGCGAGTCGATAGGCGCTGCGGTTGATGGGCGCGTAGGAGTGGCGCATGACATCGGCCATGGCGTCGATGACGGCGTCGGGCTTCTGCGACGTGTTGGCCGAGTCGAGGTACACCAGTCGACCGCCGTCGATGGTGCGTTGCAGCACCGGGAAGTCGGCGGCAACGGCCGTCCAGTCGGATGCCGATCCGCTCACGGGCGGAAGGCCTCGTAGCCGGATCGCTCGAGTTGCTCTGCGATCTCCATGCCGCCACTTCTGACGATGCGGCCGTCGACCATCACGTGCACGTGGTCGGGGGCGAGTTCGTCGAGTAGGCGCTGGTAGTGGGTGATCAGCACCACGCCCATGGTGGGTCGGTCGGCGCGCACCTCGCGGATCCCCTTGGCCACGATGCGTAGCGCATCGATGTCGAGTCCGCTGTCGGTTTCGTCGAGCACCGCGAGGTCGGGCTCGAGGATCGCCATCTGCATGATCTCGTTGCGCTTCTTCTCGCCACCCGAGAATCCTTCGTTGAGGTAGCGATCGACGAACGACGAATCCATGCCGAGTCGTTTCATCCAGTCCATGGTGGCGAGGCGCAGTTCGAGCACCGACAGGTCGACGCCCTTGCGCGCGCTCAGTGCCTGTCGCAGGAACTGGATCACCGACACGCCGGCGATCTCCTGTGGGTACTGGAAGCCGAGGAAGAGTCCGGCCTTGGCGCGCACGTCGGTGGGCCAGTCGGTGATGTCGTCGCCGCGGAAGAGGATGCGACCCTGGGTGACCTCGTACTCGGGGGACGCGAGCAGGCACGACGCGAGCGTGCTCTTGCCGCAACCGTTGGGGCCCATGATCGCGTGCACCTCGCCCTCGCCGACCACGAGATCGAGTCCCTTCAAGATGTCGGCCGGGGTGCTGGTGTCGAGGTCGTCGACCGAGGGTCGGGCGTGGAGGTTCTCGACCTGGAAGAGGGGTGTCGAGGCGGCGTTCACGGGGACAGATTGTACGACCGGCGACGGATTAGCACTATTCGTGTAGTGGAAATTCGGTCACCGGTCGGGGCTGGTCAGGCCGGATTTCCGGTGCGCAGGGCGCGCCAGATGGCGCGGTAGTTCGGGTACTCGTAACCCGGGTGCACGTAGCCCGATTCGCGGAGCATCCGGTGGTAGCGGGGGAGATTGCGGAAGGGCACGCCGGCGTCGACGTGGTGCGCGAGATGGAAACCGATCGCGTACGGCACCATGAAGAAACGGGCCAGCGGATGTTGCGCGACGCTGTGCGTGGCCACGCGGCGGTCGTCGGACTCGCGCAGACCTCCGTGTTCGGCGATCGAGCGCAACCGGTTGATGACGCGCCACACGGTGAGGTACGGCGCGAGCCAGAGTAACGGGTACACCCACCAGTGTCCGGATGCGATCGCGGCGGCCAGTATGACGATCTGGACCGCAACGATGCGAATCTGTGTGTTTCGCGCGAGACGATTGTCGCCGCGGAGCGCGCCCAGTTGTTCGCGCAACAGCCTGAGCCCGGTGCGGCCGGTCGCGTCGCGCATCAACTTGCGGCGGAACGATGCGGGGGAGATCGGATAGTGCGCGTACAGCGGCACGTCGGGTTCGTCGGGTCCGAACTCGCGCCGGTGATGCGCCATGTGCACGCGGCGATAGGCGTCGGTGTTGGTGAACGACGGGTATCCGATGAGCCACCGTCCCACCACGTCGTTGGCGGTCTTGTTGCGGAACAGCAGTCGGTGGGCGGCCTCGTGCATGAGCGAGAGGAACTGCGCGTGCGCCCGTCCCATGAGCAGGAACGCGATCGGCCACGACCACGGCCCCAGCGTCACCGCGCCGAACAACACGGCACCGGTCTGGACGAGGAGAAGAAGAACCGTGAACGCGTTGCGCCACGACGGGATGCGTCGCAGTTCGGGACGCACGGCGGGTTTGGGTCGACCGTCGGGGCCGACGGTGGCGGTGTCGCGCCCCGGAGCGAGAAGTTCGGTGGCCGGCACCATTCCGCCCAGAACGTTCGTTGCGCCGGTCATCACCACACTCCGAGCCTACGAATGGTCTCGCAGGTCTTCTTTCCACGAACGGAAACGCGTATGACGCGTTCCGCTCGGGCCCACGCCGTCGCCCGACCCGTCGGGAAACAACCGGAACGCCATCTGCTCGTCGAGCCGATCGGCCCGGGCCGCCCAGTAGATCGCGTCGGCGTCGGTGGCCGGACCGGCGCGCCACAGCAACCACGAACCGATGCGTCGCTTGTATTCGGCCTCGGGAGCATCGGGGAGGTCGTCGCCCAGTCGACGCAGCGATTCGGGGGCCTCGATCCACGCCGAGGCGACGATGTTGCGATCGCGCACCGGCGTGTCGGGTAGTTGTTCGGTGTGGATGGGCGTGCGGTCCACGGGGCGCTGGTCGTAGCGCAGCGCGGGGCGCTCGGAATCACCAACCACGGGCGACCCATTCGGGCAGATGCGGTCGTTCGGCGCCGATGGTGGTGCCGAACCCGTGTCCGGGCAACACGATGGTGTCGGCCGGAAAGGTGAGGAGTCGATTGTCGATGGAGTCGATGATCGTGGCGAAGTCGCCGCCCGGGAACTTGGTGGCACCGGGTCCACCGGGGAACAACGTGTCGCCGGTGAAGAGCAGCGGCGTACCCTCGATGGCGAAAGAAATCGAACCCGGCGTGTGACCGGGATTGTGGATGGCGCGAAGTCGCAATCGACCGACCTCGACGACCTCGTCGTGTCCGAGGAACACGTCGTAGCCGACCTCGGCCAACATCGGGGCGTCGAGTTCGGTGACGGCCACCTCGTAACCGGCCTCGCGCATCGCCGGCACCGCTTGGATGTGATCCCAGTGTCCGTGGGTTTCGAGCACGCGCGTCACGCCGAGCGATCGGCACAACTCGAGCAGTCGTTCGTGCTCGTTGGCGGCGTCGATCAGCACGGCGTCGCCGGTGTCGCGGCAGCGCACCACGAACACGTTGTTGTCGTAGTTGCCCACCACGACGCGGTGCACCTCGACGGCCGAGTCGATCCAGTGGAGCGTGGTCACGGCGTCATTGTCGCAGGTTCGACGGGCGGTGCATCGGTGCGAGGGACGGACGTCTCGCGGGGGCGACCGACACCGGAGACCGGCGAGCCGTAGTGTTCCGCCGTGCCCGAACGCCCTTCGGACCCCTCTTTCCAGGAATTCCCTCCCCCCACTCCCGACCCGAAGGCCTTGCGCCGACTGGCTTCCATGGACGTGGTGTCGGCGGGCGCCCCGGCACCGATCGACGGGTCGACGGGTGTCGACGCGACCGGCGGAAAGGTTCGTGGCCCGACCGGAGCGGTGTTCGCATCGTTGTTGCTGCCCGGCGCGCCGTCGTTCTTCCGTCGGCGCGGGTTGTCGACGGTGTTGATCTTCCTCGGAGTGTTGTTGCCGGTGGCCACGGGAGTGTTCGCCGTGTTGCGTCGTGATCGGCTGGCGTCCACCTTCTTCGACGCCAAGGTGCTCTGGACGGTGCAGGCGGCGATCGTTCTGTTCGTGCTCGCTCGTGTGGTCGGTGTGATCGAGGTGATCGGTGCGCGTCGACCCGGTTCGGCGAAGCGGGCGGCCTCGTGGTTGGCGGTCGTCGGCGTGCTACTCGTCGCGTTGCCAGCCGGTTGGGGCGGTTATCGCGCCTTCAAGCTCGGGGGTGTGATCGACGACGTGTTCTTGTCGTCGGGCAGTTCGGATCCGTTGGCCGACAGCGGAGGTTCTGGTGATGGAGTCGGTTCGCCGCAGAGCGACGAGTTGTTCAACGTTCTGTTGCTCGGCGGCGACGAGGGCCCCGGCCGTTGGGCGTTGCGCACCGACACCATGATCCTGGTGTCGATCCACAAGCCGTCGGGTCGCATCGCGATGCTGTCGATTCCGCGCAACCTGCGCGGCGTGGAGTTCCCGGCCGATTCACCGATGGGTCGGGAGTTTCCGAAGGGTTTCCCCGATCTCGCCAACGCCATCTACCCGTGGGTCTTCACCCATGAGGAGGTGGCGGTGCAGTACCAGCGCGGCGAATTGTCGCCCGAGGCGGTGGCGCTGGCGCAGGGTTTGTCGTATTCGCTCGACGTCACCATCCACGATTACGTGCTCGTGAACATGCAGGGCTTCCTCGAGATCGTCGATGCGCTCGGCGGCGTGACGATGAACCTGGACGAGCGAGTTCCGATGCCGGGCAACGTTCCGGGCGCCAAGCGTCAATATCCGGATTCGATCGGCCCGGGCGTGGTGGAGATGGACGGCACGCTCGCCCTCGGTTTCGCTCGGTCGCGTTCGGGAGACAGCGACTACGGACGCATGGGACGTCAGAGGCAGTTGTTGGAGGCGTTGGCCTCGCAGACGTCGGGTTCCGACGTGTTGTTGAAGTTCCCGAATCTGGCCGACGTGTTGCGCTTAACGGTGCGCACGTCGCTCAGCACCGACGAGTTCGGCATGTTGGTGGATCGCATGCGCGCCGGCGCCGACATTCAGGAGTCCACCGGTCTCGGTCCGCCCTTCATCAATCCGGGCAATCCGAAT
>Ga0172376_10003614_pt1 | contig 18182 bp, 12 predicted proteins | sample Lak35m_FD_121114 | JGI IMG/M metagenome (GOLD analysis project Ga0172376, IMG submission 121114) | Freshwater microbial communities from Kabuno Bay, South-Kivu, Congo - kab_092012_35m | ecosystem: Environmental > Aquatic > Freshwater > Lake | place: Democratic Republic of the Congo: South-Kivu... | reverse complement strand
GTGGGAATCTCCTTGAACTCGCCGCGCACTTCGAGCGGCGCGGCGGGCTTCATGTCCCAGGTGTCCTGATGCGCCGGCCCGCCCCACATGAAGAGCAGGATGCAGCGCTTGGCCCGCCCGAAACTCCGCGCCGTCGCCGCCTGCGCGCTCGCCCGGCCCCGCAGCACATCCGCGAAGGAAAGCCCAAACAAGCCCAGCGCCCCCGCGCGCACCAACTCGCGCCGCGTCATGCGCCAGGGCTGGACGAGCTTGGGGGCGGGAGCGGGCATGGTGGCTTCGACGCCTTCGGCGGCGGAGTAATCAGTGTTCAGTAATCAGTGTTCAGTAATCAGTGTTCAGTAATCAGTAATCAGTAATCAGTGTGTCGCTCCGAACGCACCCGCCCGACTGAACACTGAACACTGAAAACTGATTACTTCTTCCCCGCTTACTTCGCCAGATGACACGCCGCAAAGTGCCCGGCCGACACCTCGCGCAGCGCCGGCACCTCCGTCTTGCACCGCGCCTCGGCCACGGGGCAGCGCGGGTGGAACGGGCAGCCGCTGGGCGGGTTGATGGGCGAGGGCACGTCGCCGGGCAGGACGATGCGCTGGCGCTTCGAGTCCGGGTCCACCACGGGCACGGCGGAGAGCAGCGCCTGCGTGTAGGGATGCTTCGGCTGGGTGACGACGGCCTTGGACGCGGCGGTTTCGACGACCTTGCCGAGATACATCACCACGACGCGATGGCTGATGTGCTCGACCACCGCGAGATCGTGCGCGATGAAGAGATAGGCCAGCCCGTGCTCGCGCTGGAGGTCTTGCAGCAGGTTGATGATCTGCGCCTGCACGGACACGTCGAGCGCACTGACCGGCTCGTCGCAGACGATCAGCTTCGGCTCCACCGCGAGCGCGCGGGCGATGCCGATGCGCTGCCGTTGCCCGCCGCTGAACTCGTGCGGGTAACGCTGCGCGTGCTGCGGGTTCAGGCCCACGTCCTTGAGCAACTGCCCGATGCGCGCCTCGCGCGCCTGCTCGTCCGCCGCCAGGCTGTGGATGTCCAGCGCCTCGCCGATGATCTGCCCCACGGTCATGCGCGGGTTCAGCGAGCCGACGGGGTCCTGGAAAATCATCTGGAACCGCCGCCGCCGCGCGCGCAACGCCGCGCTGTCGAGCGCCGCGATGTCCTCGCCCTCAAAGAGCACGCTGCCGGCCGTCGGCTCCAGCAGGCGGATGATGGCGCGGCCCAGCGTGGTCTTGCCGCAGCCGCTCTCGCCCACGAGGCCGACCGTCTCGCCCGGCGCGACGGCGAGGCTCACGTCATCCACGGCCTTCACCCACGCGTTGACGCGGCTGAAGACGCCGTGCTTGACCGGGAAGTGGACCTTCAAGTTGCGGACTTCCAGCAGGTTCATGGCGGGACGCTAACGGGTTCCAGCCCGCGCGTCAGTCCTCTTTCGCAGGGTGGTCCGGGCGGCGACTCTGGCCTTGCGCGGCATGGCTCAAAGTCTAGCTTCCACGGCCATGAAAACCGCCCTGATCGCCGCCTTTTGTTGTGCTGCCAGTTTGGTTTTGCCCATCGCGCATGCTCAAGGATTGAAATTCAAAGCCGGAGAGTTGGCCGACTACCAAGCCCGTGCCGAGTCGGGAGAACCGAAAGCACAAGTCGTGTTGGCCCAATACTACCTACTCACTCTGGGCAAAGAGAAAGATCCCTTGGAAGGGATCAGATGGGCCCGCAAGGCAGCTGCACAAAATGAAGCTGAAGCCCAAGTGCTCTTGGCGGGATGCTACATGAGTGGCGACGGTGTGGAGAAAGATCTGAAGGAAGCGATGCGTTGGTATCGCAAAGCTGCCGAGCAGAATCATGTCATGGGGCAATTCGGCCTCGGTGTCGGATACTCCAAGGGGTTGGGCATGGAAAAGGATGAGAAGGAAGCGTATGCATGGCTCAGTCTGGCCGCCAGAGCGCAAGCGGACGCAGCTGTTTTCCGCGACAGGCTTGAGAAACAGTTTTCCACTGAGCAACTCGCCGATGCCAAACAGCGCACCGAAGTGTTGCGCGCGCAAATCGAGGCACGGCTCAAGAAAGGCGGCAAGTGAGGCTCCCTCACGCGGACGCGGTTGGTTGAACCCGAACTCCCCGCTGCCTTCCCCGGAGCGCGGGTGTGTGCGGAGCACCACCCGCAGCCGGCCTCGGCGTCCGCACGCGCTGCGGCTGGTCTGCGACACAGCCGCGCTCCGCCTCCTTCCTCAATCCCAACGGGATTGTGTCCTCCAGCCGGTAGCAGTGGCCGGGCAAGCCGCATCAGAGCCTTGGCAGGCGATGGCAGTGCCGGCACAGGCGTTTCAGGTTCGAGAAAGGACATTCAACGCAAGGACGCCAAGGCGCAGAGGCGCAAGGAAACCTGACGGCAACGGCACTCGCCTTCTCCCTCCTCCGAAGAAGGGAGAGAATCCACGGTCTGCCAACTGCCGCGATTTCGGAGCCAGAACCATCTTCTCTGCGCCCGTCCCGCCTCTGCGGTGCAAAAGCCAGCCGATTCAGCACCGCAGAGGCGGGACGGGCGCAGAGGTTCAAGGGCAGGGAGGCGAGCGGGTCAGCGGCGCGCTGGGGGGGGGAGTCGCGCCCTGCCGCCCATCTCAGTCTGCTGCCGCGTATTTGCGCCCTTGCGCCCTGGCGTTGAAACGGGACGCGCGAAGGCGTGACACGACGCTGGGGGAAATGTGAGCATCGCGAAGCACGCCATCACCACGCCATGAGACTCCTTCCCGCGCTCCTTGCCTGCCTGTTCATCGCCTGCGGTCAGTCGGTGGCGGCGGACGCTTCCGCAGCCAAGCTGCACCGGCTCGACGCGCAGACGGCGCAGGGCTTGCAGGAGCTGTTCCGCTTCACGGGCGAGCCGCTGCCGCTCGTCAGCGGGCATCGCGGCGGGCCGGACAAGGGCTGGCCCGAGAACTGCCTGCCGACCTTCGAGCGCACGTTGCAGCGCGGCTTCGCGATGCTGGAGATTGACCCGCGTTACACGAAGGACGGGGCCATCGTGGTCTTCCACGACGCGACGCTGGAGCGAACTTCCACCGGCAAGGGCAAGGTGGCGGACCACACGCTCGCGGAGTTGAAGCAGCTTCGGTTGAAGGACAACGACGGCAACGTCACGGAGTTCCAGATGCCCACCCTGGGCGAGGCGTTGGAATGGGCGCGGGGCAAAACGGTTCTCGTGCTGGACCAGAAGGACGTGCCCGTGGCCGTGCGCGTGAAGCAGATCGAGGAGCACAAGGCCGAGGGCCACGCGATGCTGATCGTCAACACGTTCAAGGACGCGCAGGCATGCCACGCGGCGAACCCGAACGTGATGATGGAGGTGATGATCCCGAACCGCGCGAAGGCCGCCGAGTTCGACGCGCTGGGCATTCCGTGGCGCAATGTGGTGGCGTTCGTCGGTCATGTGCCGCCGGAGGACAAGGGTCTGTATGAGCTGATCCACGCGAAGGGCGCGCATTGCATGATCGGCACCTCGCGCAATCTGGACCGGCAGTTCATCCGCCGGGAGGTGGCCGACCTCAAGCTGCTCGAACCGGGCTACCGCGCCTTCCTCCAGCGCGGGGCGGACCTCATCGAGACGGACATTCCCGCGCACCTTGGCCCGGTGCTTTACGGCGCGACGCCCGTGCCGGCGTCGAAGCGGAAGTTTTTCAAGGCTCCTTAACCACCCAGCCCGCCCGCCATGTCTTGCAAGCCCGTCACGCATGTCGCCGTTTTGCGCGACGCGTGCCAAAGGATTCTCCGAACCAAGTCCGCCCCCACGCCATAAGAACCACCTGCTCCATCCTGTTCGCCTTGCCCGCCTCGCTCCTCGCCGCCTCCGGTGCCGGGCCAGCTCCCGAGGCCCATTTCACCGAGCTGTCGCCCACCGAAGTGCGGCGCGTGGCCGACCTCGCGCTCATCCCGCTTCTCCGGACTGCTACGAGGCTCGTGGGGAGAGATTCGCGATGGTGGCCTGACCAACGAGCATCATGACCGAGCCTGACCGTCTTCACGCACTGTGCCGGCTTCGTTCCACGCTGGAGGCGTTCGCCGTGCGGCGCTGGCCGGCCGGTGCGGCACGCGGCGCGGTGACGCGCGAGTTGCGCCAACGGCTGGGTGAACTGAAGCGGTGCGCGGCGGCGGGTGATTACGGGGCGTTTCACCGGGCGGACCGCGAGCTGCACCGCGCGGCCGTGGCCGCCGCCGGCCTGCCGGCGCTGCGGCAGAGCTGGGAGCTGGTCTCCGCCGAGCTGGACGCATGGATTCTCGCGGTCAAGCACACCTACTGGCCGAGCCTGATGGCGCTCTACCGCGAGCACGAGCTGCTGCTCCGGGCCTGGCTGGGCGGTGACGACGACGCGGCGGAGTTGGCGACGCACCAGCACCTCGAGGCGGGCTGGCACCGGCGCATGATGGCGGGCGGACGCGGCGGCGCGGAACTGGATCCCGTCGAGCGCGCGGTGTCGTTCATCGCCACGCACTACGCCGATCCGCTCGACGTGGAATGGCTCGCGGCCAACGTCAGCTTCGTCAGCCCGAGCCATCTGGGGCGGCTGTTCCGCCAGCGGATGCGCGTGTCGCCGCTGCGGCATTTGAAGCAGGTCCGCCTCGAACGCGCGGCGCAGTTGCTGCGCGCGGGCACTGCGGCGGTCGCCGACGTGGCGCGGCGCGTGGGCTACCGGAACGCGTCGCACTTCGTCCGCGACTTCCGGCTCACGTTCGGCGTCACGCCGCTGGATTACCGCCGGTGTGGCCCGCGCTGATACTGATGGCCAATGATCTTTGGCAGGACGGCGGGCACCCGAACGGATCCTTCTCCCTTCGCGGAGCGAGGGGAGAAGGTGGCCGCAGGCCGGATGAGGGGTGCGGCCACTTGCGCTCAGGCCCAACCCCTCACCCCGACCCTCTCCCCTTGCTGCGCAAAGGGAGAGGGAGCCAGCTTCGGTAATGCGCCTCCTTTGTGCCCATACCCATTGGCATCTGGTGTGACCCGCGTGCGCGTGGGAAATGTTCTGTTTCGTGCGTCGCGCTGTGCTGGGCGGCGCAAAGACGCGGCCCCGCGCGCAATCCAGTTGTCCTACTGCTTGCGATCCCTGTTAGCTTTCCGGCATGAGAACCACCGTGGCTTTTCTGGCGATGCTCCTCGGGCTGGCCCTTTCAGCGGCGGGGGCAGGCCCGGGCCGCAACCTGCTGCCGGCCGGCTGGGATCCCGCGCTCGCGGGCGATGTGGTGATGGCGCGGCTGGTGAACACCTCCGCGCCACAGGTGAAGGGCGCGCACGATGCGGAGTTCGTGTGTGTGGGCGGGCGGGCCTACGTCGTGGCGGAGGCGAACGACGTGAAGGCGGGCGAGAGCGCGGGCTGGCCGTTCATCTACGCGACGCTGTCGGTGGTGGACCTGAAGACGCTCGCGGTGGAGCGGGTGATTGACTTCGCGAAGGGCGAACAGCGGTTTGCCAACGAGGCGCTGCCGGTGGGCGCGTGCTTCGTGCCGCGCATCCTCCAGAAGGACGCGAACACGCTGCGCTGCTACTTCACCAGCGAGGATCCCGGCCGGCGGCAGTCGCAGATGTGGTATCGCGACTTTGATGTGAAGCGCGGCGAGTTCGCGCCGCCGATCCACAAGGCGAAGCTCAAGACGACGGCGGGCACTTTCGACTTCCAGCCGCAGCATTTTCACGCGGACGCGGCGGCACGGGGCTTTGCCAGGAAGGCGGCGGACTCGTCGTTCTTCATCTTCGACTCGTTCAAGCGGTTCGATGGCCGGCTTTACGTCGCGCTGAACAACTTCACCGGCAAGCAGAACGCGCTCGCGCTGGTCCACGACGACCTCGCGACGTTCGAGGTGCTGGGCCATTACAACGAGCCGCAGGCCGATCAGCTCAGCGAATCCGCCGTGAACCGCCTGCCCGACGGCACGTGGATGGCGATCTGCCGGAATGACAGGGGCAACTACCATTTTACTACGAGCGCCGATGGCCGGAGTTGGAGCGTGGGCAAGCCGATGCCGTTTGTGCCGAACGGCGCGAACTCGAAGCCGACCTTCGACCGGTTCGGCGGGGTCTATTACCTCGGCTGGCAGGAGGCCACGCAGATTCAGGGCGCGCACCGCAGCGTGTTCAACGTGGACATCTCGCGCGACGGCCGGACGTGGGAGCGCAAGTATCGCTTCGAGTCGCCGAAGTCGTTTCAGTATCCGACCTTCCACGAATACGAGGGCGTGATCTGGTTGTGCGTGACGCAGGGCGACACGTCGTCGAGCCGCAAGGAGCGCATCATGTTTGGCAAGCTGGAGGACGTGGGGCAGTTCGAGTCGCTCACGGGGAAAACACGCACGCCGCTGCCTCCGCCGCCAGCGGAGGCCGCCGTGCTCCAGCCGGGCGTGAAACTGTTCACGGACCGCGAGTATGTCGCCGACGAGCTGCCGGAAGCGGTGCGTGGCCTGGCGTTCTTCCGCACGAGCATCGAGCGGACGGACGTGGAGGTCACCCGGCCCGGCCCGCTGTTCGCGCTGACGCCCACGATCCGCCCCCGCGCCGCGAGCCAGGAGGAGGCGTTGCGCGGCGCGGGCTTCACGAAGGTCAATGTCCCGGAGGTGCAACTGTTCCCCGGCGAGATCAACCGCGTGAGCCTTTACCGCAAGGACGTGCGGGCCGGCGAACGGCTGAAGTTCAACAAGATGGTGCTGCTCATCCTCGGCCCGGGCGTCGCGGTGAGTCCGCACACGCCCGCGCCGCTGAAGCCGTGGAGCGAAAACGACGGCGAGCGGCTCTACAACGGCATCGTGCTGCCGCGCGCGTGGCCGCCGGATCACTTCGACCCGAAGTCCACCGAGCCGATGCCCGTGCCCTACCGGCAGCATCCGCCGGCGGTCATCCCGATTGACCTCGGCCGGCAGCTCTTCGTGGACGACTTCCTCATCGAGAGCACCACGCTGAAGCGCACGTTCCATCAGGCAACGAAGTTCGCGGGCAACCCGGTCTTCAAGGCGGAGACCGCGCGCGAACTCGGCCCGTCCACGCAGGGCGAGCGCGGCGAGGAGGCCACGACGTTCCTCGGCCAAGGCGGCGTGTTCTGGGATCCGGCGGCGAGGCATTTCAAGATGTTCCACGTCGCCGGCTGGCGCGGGCCGCTCTCGCTCGCGACGAGCACGGACATGAAGAACTGGACGCGCCACGGCCCGTTGCTGCCCGAGGGCCTGCGCTGGACCGGGCCGAAGCTCACCACCGGCGGCTCCGACAACTGCGTGTGGCTCGACCTCAACGCGAAGAACCCCGCCGAGCGCATCAAATACATCACCTGCTGGCTGCACGTGCCGAGGGAGCAGCGGCCGCAGGGCTTCATGCACTCGCTGCACGTCTCCGACGGCCGGACGTTCTCGGACGCAGTGACGACGAGCATCGCGGCGGATGACTACTGCTCGTTCTTCTTCAATCCGTTCCGCGAGAAGTGGGTTTTCAGCATCAAGAAAGGCACCGCGCGCGGGCGCAGCCGCTACTACTTCGAGAGCGATGACTTCCTCAAGGGCGCGGACTGGGGCAAGGCCGTGTATTGGACCAATGCCGACCGCCTCGACGCGCCCGAACCGGCCGGCCGCTATCCCGGCGCGGGCGACGCGCCGCAGCTCTACAGCCTCAACGCCGTCGCCTACGAGAGCCTCATGGTCGGCATGCACTACATCCATCGCGGGCCGAAGAACGAGATTTGCGACGCGGGCAAATTCCCGAAGCTGCTCGATCTCGAACTCGGCTTCAGCCGCGACGGCTTTCATTGGGACCGCCCGGACCGGCGCGGCTTCATCGTCGGCTCGCGCGCGGAAGGCGCGTGGGACCGCGCGTATCTGCACGGCACGGCGGGCGTGTTCGTCGTGCTCGATGACCAGCTCGTCTTCCCCTACATGGGCACCAGCGGCGTCGCGCCGAGCGGCAAGCGCGGGATGTATTCCGGCGGCAGCATCGGCCTCGCCACGCTGCGCCGCGATGGCTTCGCCAGCATGGACGGCCCCGGAACGCTCACGACGCGCCCGGTGAAGTTCAGCGGCGGGCATCTCTTCGCGAACCTGAACGGCGAACTGCGCGCCGAGGTGCTCGACGAATCCGGCAAGGTGCTCGCGTCCTCGCAACCCGTCAGCGGCGACGCGACGAAGCGGCGGCTCGAATGGACCGGCCGCACCGACCTGGCCGCCTTCGCCGGGCGGGCCGTGCGGTTCCGGTTCCACGTCACACGCGGCTCGCTGTTCGCCTTTTGGATGACGCCCGACGCGAACGGCGCGAGCAACGGCTACGTCGGCGCGGGCGGCCCCGGCTTCAACGGCGTGCGCGACAGCGCCGCCACCAAGTGAGCTTGCGATGAAACGCTTCCTCGACTGGTTCAACAACCTCTACCCCGTCTGGCTCGTGGGCCTGGCGACGCTCGCCTTCTTCCAGCCGCAGACGATGCTGTGGTTCGACAAGCCGTGGATCTTCTGGTCGCTCGCCGCCTCGATGCTCGGCATGGGCCTCACGTTGAGCCTCGCCGACTTCCAGGCGGTCGCGCGTGTGCCGGGCAGCGTGGTGCTGGGCTTCACCGCGCAATACGCGCTCATGCCGCTGTGCGGGTGGCTGGTGGCGACCGGGCTGCGGCTCGAACCGGGGCTGGCCGTGGGCATCATCCTCGTGGCGAGCTGCCCGGGCGGGATGGCCTCGAACATGATCAGCTACCTCGCGAAGGCGAACGTCGCGCTCTCGGTGGTGCTGACGCTGTGCTCCACGGTGATGGCCTTCGCCTTCACGCCGTTGTGGACCAGCCTGCTCGTCGGCAACCGCGTGCCGGTGGATGTCTGGGGCATGTGCCTTTCCGCGCTGCAGCTCACGGTGGCCCCGGTGGCGCTGGGGGTGTTCATCCGCTGGAAGCTCCCGGCCACGGCCGACCGCATCGGCGCGTGCGGCCCGACCGTGGCGGTGCTGGCCTTCACGCTGGTGACGGGCGGCATCGTGGCGGCCAGCGCCGAGGCCATCGCCGCGCATTTTGGCCGGCTGATCCTGGCCGCCACGGTCCTGCACGTCATCGGCTTTTCAGCGGGTTACGGCGCGGCGAAGCTGTTTCGCTTCCCCGAATCCGTGGCGCGCACGGTGAGCATCGAGGTGGGCATGCAGAACGGCGGCATGGCGGCGGCGCTCGCCCGCCAGCACTTTGCCGCGATGCCCCTCGCCGCCGCCGGCGCGGTCTTCAGCGGCGTGATGCAGAACATCGTCGGCGGCCTCGCCGCCGCGTGGTGGAAACGCCGGCCACCCCAATGAGCCGCCGCGCCATCCACTACTGGAAGTGCGACCGCCCGGCGGCCTTCCACGGGACGGAGGAGCGGCGTCCGCTGCCGCCCGGCCTTGAGGCGGATCTGCGCGCGGCGTTGCGCGGGCAGTTCGCCGCGCGCGCGGTGGAGCTGAAGCCGGCTCGCACGCAGGGCAACCATCTCAACTGGCTCGCCGACGTGGACGGCACGCCGATGTTCGTGCGGGTCGAGAACGGCCCGGAGGGCGACGACCGATTGGAACTGGAGTCCGCCCTGCTAAACCGCGTGCGCGCGACCGGCGTGCCCACGCCCCGCGTGCAGGGCTGTGACGCGGGCCGCCGCCGCGTGCCCTTCGCGTGGCAGGCGCTGGAGCGCATCCCGCACCCGGACTTAAACCATTGGTTCAAGCAAGGCCGGCTCGACGCGGCACAGGTCGCCTTCGCCATCGGGGCCGCCGTGGCGACATGGCAGCAAATTGGAGCGACCGGTTTTGGTCCGTTCGACTCGGAGGCGTGGCACCGGGACGGCGCGCTCATCGCCTATCACGCGCGCTATGAGGATTACTTCACGTTGCGCTTGGAAGAGCATCTGCGCTTCCTCGTGGAGCGCGGCTTTCTGACGGAGTCCCAACGCGCGGAGATCGCAGAAGCCATCGCACGGCACCACGGCCTGTTGCAACTGAGCGCCGGCTGCCTCGTCCACAAGGATCTCGCGCTGTGGAACATCCTCGGCAGTCCCGACCGCATCGCCGCGTTCATTGACTTTGACGACGCCATCAGCGGCGACCCGATGGACGACCTCTCGCTGCTGGCGTGCTTTCATGACGCGGCCTTCGTGGAGCGCGCCTTCGCCGGCTACGCGAGCGTCCACCCGCTGCCGCCGGAGCATCGCCGCCGCTTCTGGCTGCACCTGCTGCGCAACCTGATCGTGAAGGCCGTCATCCGCGTGGGCGTGGGCTACTTCGACCGCGACGACGGCTTTTTTCTCATCGGCGCGGGCCGCAGCGGGGCGGACCTCCGGCGGTTCACGGAACAACGCCTCGCGCTGGCCTTGCGCGGGCTTGAACAAAACGCTGAACTCTCCTGCTTATGAACCCGCCCGCCCTCCAACTCGGCACCTGGCTGTCCCTCGGCTCGCCGGTCGCGGCCGAACTCGCCGCGCTGTGCGGCTTCGACTGGGTGCTGCTCGATCTGGAGCACGGCTGCGCCAGCGAGGCCGCGTTGCCGGAGCAACTGCGCGCGCTGCGCGGCAGCGGCACCCGCGCCGTCGTGCGCGTCGGCGCGCCGCATCCTGACCTGATCGCCCGCGTGCTCGACTGGGGCGCGCAGGGTCTCATGGTGCCGCACGTCAACACCGCCGCCGCAGCCGAAGCCATCGTGCGCGCGATGCACTACCCGCCGCGCGGCGAGCGCGGCTTCTCGCGCACGGTGCGGGCGCATGACTATGGACTGCGCGCGCCGGAAAGCACGCCGCCGCCCCCGTTCCTGGCCCAAATCGAAACGCGCGAAGCCGTCAACCGCGCGGCCGAGATTGCCCAGGTGGATGGCGTGGATGTCCTGTTCGTCGGCCCGGCGGACTTGCAGCACGACCTCAAGCAGCACTCCGCGTCGGTGGCCGAAGACTTCGAGGCCTGCCTGCGCCGCGTGGTGGAAGCCGCGCACGCCGCCGGGAAGTCCGCCGGCCTACTCGTGCGCGACCCAGCCGAGTTGTCGTTGCGGGTGAAGCAGGGCTTCACGCACGTCGCTGTTCAGTCCGATGTCGCCATCCTGCGCGATGCGTTCCAAAAAATTGTCCAAACCAAGTCCGCGCCCACGCCATGAAAACCAACTGTTCCACCCTATTCGTCTTGCTCGCCTCGCTCCTCGTCGCCACTGCGGCCGAGCCGAATCCCGAAACCAGCCTCTCGAAGATGTCGCCCGCCGAAGTGCGGCGCGTGGCCGATTTCGCGCTGATCCCGCCCGTGCTCAACACCTCGCCGCTGCCGCAATACGACTACGACAAGCTCGATTACGGCATGACCATCGGCATCGAGCGCACGCCGAAGGGCCGGCTCTGGGCCTGCTGGGTCGCGGGCGGCGACAGCCCGAAGGCATTCTTTGTTCTCGCGACCAGCGATGACGACGGCGAGACGTGGTCCAAGCCGCGTCTCGTGGTGGACGCGCATTCCAAGGAGCTGCCGACGGATCGCAGCGTCCTCGTGGGCAACCTGTGGACCGATCCGCTTGGCCGGCTCTGGTTGATCTTCGATCAGAGCATGGGGATGTTCGACGGCCGCGCCGGCGTGTGGATGGCAAGGTGCGAGAATCCCGATGCCGACAAGCCAACGTGGTCCGCGCCGCGCCGCATCTGGCACGGCGTCACGCTGAACAAACCCACCGTCCTCGCGAACGGCGAGTGGATGCTGCCCATCTCGCTCGACCAGCGCGAAGGCTTTGGACCGTTCAAGGGACAGTTCAAGGAACTCGATCCGTTGCGCGGCGCGAATGTGTTCGTCTCGACGGACAAGGGCGCGACGTGGACGCGGCGCGGCGCGGCGACGTTTCCGAATCCCGACTGGCACGAGCACATGGTTGTCGAGCGTCGCGACGGCTCACTCTGGATGCTCGCGCGCACGCGGACGGGCATCATGGAAACCGCCTCGCGCGACAGCGGGCGCACCTGGTCGCCGCCGGTGGACTCGGCCATCAAGCATCCCGTGGCGCGCTTCCACATCCGCCGCCTCGCCTCGGGCAAGCTGCTGCTCATCAAGCACGGCGACAAGGTGGACGCCCACGAAGGCCGCGTGCAGTTGAGCGCCTGGCTCTCCGACGACGACGGCAAAACGTGGCAGGGCGGCCTCGTGCTGGACGAGCGGAAGGGCATCTCCTACCCCGACGGCTTCCAAGCACCCGACGGCACGATCTACATTTCCTATGACCGCAACCGCGCCACCGACGGCGAAATCCTCCTCGCGCGTTTCACCGAGGCCGACGTGCTGGCCAAACAACTCACCGGTCCGAAGTCGAAGTTGAAGATGCTCATCAGCCGCCCGCTCGCGCCGAAGAAGCCGGAAGGCAGGAAGTAAAACAGCGTCTGGCCGGACACGGCGCGCCCTGCTACAAACGGCGTATGGAAAGCCGACATCTGCTCCGGGCACGCGAACTCCTGCCACCGCGATAGCTGCCGGGTAACAAACTTTATGAAAGCCACTGAAGCCAAGTTCCTCGACTTCCTCAAAAAGTCTCCGCAGTTCGTCATCCCAATCTACCAGCGCACTTACTCGTGGACCGAGCGGGAGTGCCGCCAGCTCTGGGACGATATTCTGCGCACCGGCAGCAACGATGCCGTCACTGCCCACTTCGTCGGCTCCATCGTTTACATTGAGAAGGGTCTTTATCAGGTATCGAGTCAATCGCCCATGCTGGTGATCGATGGTCAGCAACGATTGACGACCCTGACTCTCCTACTCGCCGCGTTGGCGCGGGCGCTGGACAAACACGACGAGGCTAAACGCGAGCCGGTGGATGGTTTTTCGCCGCGCAAACTTCGCAACTATTACCTCCTTAACCCGGAGGAGGAAGGCGACAGGCACTACAAACTGGTTCTATCGCAGACCGACAAAACTTCGCTTACTGCCATTGTCGGCGGCAGCGAGCAACCGAAGGAACCTTCCATCCGCATAACCGAAAATTTCGCGCTGTTTGAGTCGTGGATTGGCGCGCGCCAAGGCGATTTAGTCGCAGTGTGCAAAGGGCTGGCAAAGTTAGTCATCGTGGACATCGCTCTCAACCGCGACCAAGACAACCCACAGCTCATTTTCGAGAGCATGAACTCTACGGGTCTCGAACTCAGTCAGGCCGACCTGATCCGCAATTTTATCCTCATGGGGTTGGAGCCAAAATTGCAGACTCATCTTTATGAGCAGTTCTGGCGACCAATGGAATTAGACTTTGGCCAGGATGCCTACGGCACGCACTTCGACGGTTTCATGCGCCACTACCTGACGATGAAAACCGGTGATATTCCCAACGTCCGCGCAGTCTACGAGGCGTTCAAAGCGTATGCCCGCTCACCCAAAGTCGCGGTGGCCGGTGTGGAGGCGCTGGTTGCGGACATCCGCGCCTTCGTCCGCTATTTCTGCGCAATGGCACTGGATGCGGAAACGGACCCGGAACTGAAACTGGCTTTCCACGATCTGCGTGAACTGAAGGTGGATGTGGCTTATCCTTTCCTGCTTGAGTTGTATCACGACTACGCCACGGGCGGGTTGTCCGGAATGGACTTTGTCGCGGCAGTTCGTCTGGTCGAAGCCTACGTGTTCCGCCGCTCCATCTGCGCCATCCCCACAAATTCTCTGAACAAGACTTTTGCTACGTTCACCAGGACGCTCAAAAAGGATCGCTACCTTGAAAGCATCCAGGCACTGCTGCTCACGCTGCCGTCTTATCGCCGCTTTCCGACTGACGACGAGTTCCGGCGCGAGCTGCAAACCCGTGATCTCTACAATTTTCCGCGCCGCAGCTACTGGCTTCGCCGGTTGGAAAATCATGGCCGCAAGGAACGCGTGCCGGTGGATGAATATACAATCGAACACATCCTGCCACAGAACGAGAATCTCTCCGCTGCTTGGAAACTGGCACTCGGCACTGAGTGGGAGCGCATTCAGCAAACATGGCTGCACACCCTCGGCAACCTCACCCTTACCGGCTACAACTCGGAATACAGCGACCGAACCTTTGCTGAGAAACGAGATAAGCAGCCCGGCGGTTTCAAAGAAAGCCCGCTCAAACTTAATCAGGGACTCGGTCAGCTCGACCAGTGGAATGAAGACACCATCAAAACGCGTGCAGACAAGCTGGCTGGCATGGCGCTTGATGTCTGGATTGCCCCGAAGCTGCCAACTGATGTATTGGCGGCTTACAAGCCCGCTCCGGCACCGTCACCCTCTGCCTACACCATTACTGATCACCCACACTTGGTCACGGGTGCGCTGAAAGAGGTATTCGATGCATTCCGCAAGGAGGTGCTTGCTCTTGATCCCTGCGTCACCGAGGAGTTTCTGAAGCTGTATGTCGCCTACAAGGCGGAGACCAACTTCGTAGATGTCGTGCCGCAATTGAAGCGTTTGCGACTTTCACTCAACATGGCGTTCTCCGAAATCAGCGACCCCAAAGGCCTATGCAAGGACGTGACCGGTATTGGCCGTTGGGGAAATGGCGATGTCGAGATTGGTCTCTCGACTCTGGCGGAGGTGCCCTACGTCATGGGTCTGGTGCGTCAGTCTTTTGAAAAGCAAATGGGCAGTGGAGGCGAAACCTGACCGCAAGCTGCCATGCCCCACGTCAACATCGAAGCCCAGCAAGCACCGAGCACCCTCACCCGGCCTCTCCCAGCAGGAGTGGAAATGGCGGGTTGTTCGCGGAGTTTGGCGGGCGGGTGGAGTTGTCGCCCACGGGAGATGTTGTTGCCATTTCGGAGTTAAAGGTGAACTGACGATGGCCTGGTTGCTGTTCATGGATGAGAGCGGGCACAGCCACAAGGAACTGCCCTACGAGGTGCGCGGTGGTTACGCGCTGGCGGACACGCATCTCTGGCCGTTCGTGCAGGAGGTGCTCCGGCTGGAGCTGTCGTGCTTCGGAACGCGGCTCGCTGAATACAAGTCGGAGATCAAGGGCATGAAGCTCTTGAGCCGGGACCGCTTCGAGCACGCGGCGCAGTTGCCTGAAATCGAACCCGCCAGGCGGCAGCATCTTTGCCGGGCGCTGTTGCAGGCGGGGTTGGAGAAGCGTCCGCCGACGCGTGAACAACTCACGGCCTACGGCCAGGCATCGTTGCGGATGGCGGACGGCATCTTCGTTTTGCTGGAGCGGCACAAGGCGGTCATTTTCGCTTCCGCCGTGCCGCGCGGCACCGCCAGGCCCGCGCCGAGCAGCCCGCCCCCGCCGGACATTCTGCGGAAGGACCATATTTTCCTGCTGGAGCGGTTTTTCTATTTCCTGGAGCGCGAGCGGCAGATGGGCCTGCTGGTGATGGACGAGGTGGAGAAGACGGAGGACCGGCGCTTCGTGCAGCGGCTGCATGACTACTTCGTCAAGACGGCCAACGGGCGGGATCGCTCGCGCTGGATTGTGCCATCGCCGTTCTTCGTGGCTTCGGACATGGCGCTGCCGGTGCAGGTGGCCGATGTGGTGATCTACGCGCTGAACTGGGGCTACCGGCATCCGGCGGAGATGACCGCTCCGACACGGACGGAGATCGAAAGCCGTTTTGGCGCGCGCATCGAGAAGTTGAAGTGGAAGGGCGAGGGGTATGACGGTGTGCGCACCTACCGGAGTTTTGGCATCGTGTGCGTGCCGGACCTTTACCGGCCAAGAAAATGAAAAAGGAGACAATGCTTTTGAATCCCCTCCACTCCAGAAGAGCGAAGGTTACTCGCAGCCGAGTCTCCAAGCACATGAGAGCAAATTAGGAGCCGGTTGCCAACTCCCTATTTCACCGACCGTCACGTTGTTCCGCAGAGTGTTGAGCAGTGCCCGGCGCTCCGGTTCGGGTTGGTAATGTTCGTAGCCATCACATCATGAAGACCGCTGTTCTCACGCTGGCCGCATTGATGCCGTTGGCCGCCCACGCCGCGCACTGGCCGTTGGATGCGGTGACGGACGCGGGTCTGACCATTCGCGGGAGGGTCGCGCTTGTGGAGGGCGTCGAGGGCCGGGCGGTGTCGCTCGTGGGCGGAACCGTGCTGGAGGTGAAGGATTCGGCGACGGCCGGGCACGCGGCGGCGGGGTTTTCGTTGAGCCTCTGGGTGAACCCGCTCGCGACCGGCCAGGGCCAGCAGATGGTCGCGGGCAAGAACCGTTACTCGGCCAACGAGCGCGAGTGGGGCGTGATGCTGGACGCGGACGGCCTCTTCCGCCTCTACGTCTGGCAGGGCGCGTGGAAGACGGTCGGGCATCCGCAACCGCCGGTGCTCGGGCGCTGGCATCACCTGGGCGTGGTGCTGCGCGCGGAGGCCGCGGAGTTGTGGGTGAATGGCGCGTTGTCGGGCAAGGTGGCGTTGCAGCAGCCCATTCCGAAGACCCGTGCGCCGCTGACGCTGGGCGGCATTCCGGATGGCCAGAGTCCACGTCAGATGCTGACGGGCGCGCTCGACGAGGCGCGCACGTTTGACCGCGCGCTGCCGGCAAGCGAAATGGCGGCGCTTTACCGGCCGGTGGCGGCCACGTTGCCCGTGCCCGCGCCGGTGAAGCCGGTGGCGTTGTGGAATGAATCCGCTCCGCTCGGCAAGGCGGCGGAGTTGCCGGCGGTCGCGGGCGTGGAGTTTCACGTCATCAAAAAGTGGGACCAGCCGGGCGATGGCTACACGTTTCTGCACGGCGTCGGGCTGGCGTGGCACAAGGGCAAACTCTACGCGTCCATCGGCCATAACAAGGGCGCGGAGAACACCGTGACCGAGGAGGCGCAGTATCGCGTGAGCAGCGATGGCGGACGGACGTGGAGCGCGTTGCGCGTGATTGATGCGGGCGACGAGCCAAACCTCGCGATCAGCCACGGCGTGTTCCTGTCGCACGGCGGCAGGCTGTGGGCGTTTCACGGCGCCTACCACAACTTCATGGAGCGCATCCACACGCGCGCCTACTCGTTGAACGAGGCGACGGGCGAATGGGTGAAGCACGGCGTGGCGGTGGAGAACGGCTTCTGGGCATTGAACGAGCCGCAGCGGCTCGCGAACGGCAACTGGATCATCCCCGGCATCGCGGCGGGCAGGTATTCCAACGAGCGTGTGTTTCCGGCGGCGGTGGCGATCAGCCGGGGCGACGATTTCACGAAGTGGGACTTCGTCGGGATTCCGACCGATCCGGCGATCCAGCGCATGTGGGGCGAGTCGGCCGTGTTTCAGGACGGGGCGAAGGTCTTCAACCTCGCGCGCTACGGCGGTGGCGCGGCGGCGTTGCTGGCGGTGAGCGAGGACCACGGGCGCACTTGGAGCCATTCGCGCATCAGCAACTTGCCGATGGCGACCTCGAAACCCGCGGCGGGCGTCCTCAGCACGGGGCAGCGTTACCTCGTCTGCACGACCACGGCGGATTCCGGCGGACGGCGTTATCCGCTGACCATCGCGGTGTCGAAGCCGGGCGAAAATGTGTTCAGCAAGGTCTTCGTAATCCGGCACGCGCTGAATCCCGGTCAGCCGGGCGAATCGCACGAACGCGCCGCGCTCTCGTATCCGTGCGCGACGGAGCACGAGGGGAAACTTTACGTGGGCTTCTCGAACAACGGCGGGCGCAAGGGAAACTTGAACAGCGCCGAGCTGGCGGTGTTGCCGGTCGCCAAGCTGGCGGTGCCGTAGGGGGCATACCGTTTACGGGTGAAAATGGGTGGAACGCTGAGTGGGTGTGCGGAGAGCCTTCGCCCTTCGCGCAGCGAGGGGAGAAGGTGGCCGCAGGCCGGATGAGGGGAGGGGCCACCAACGCCGTCGCGGCCAACCCCTCACCCCGCCCCTCTCCCCTTTCTGCGAAAAGGGAGAGGGAGCAACGGCGGGGCCTCTGCTGAATTCTACCAGGTTCAACCGCAAGTAGTATTATTCGTGCCGCAGCGCCTCGATGGGGTCGAGGGCCGCCGCGCGCGACGCGGGGTAGATGCCGAACACCACGCCCACCGCGCCCGAGATGCCGAAGGAGATCAGCACCGAGAGCGGCGTGACGATGGTCTTCATGTCCGTGAGCTGCGACACCAGCAGCGGCGTCGCCACGCCCACCACCACGCCGATCAAACCGCCGCCCACCGAGAGCACCACGGTCTCGACGAGGAACTGCGTGACGATGTCCTTCTTCTTCGCGCCCAGCGCGCGGCGGATGCCGATCTCGCGGGTCCGCTCGGTGACGGTCGCGAGCATGATGTTCATGATGCCGATGCCGCCGACGACGAGC
>Ga0172376_10003612_pt1 | contig 18187 bp, 18 predicted proteins | sample Lak35m_FD_121114 | JGI IMG/M metagenome (GOLD analysis project Ga0172376, IMG submission 121114) | Freshwater microbial communities from Kabuno Bay, South-Kivu, Congo - kab_092012_35m | ecosystem: Environmental > Aquatic > Freshwater > Lake | place: Democratic Republic of the Congo: South-Kivu... | reverse complement strand
TTGGCTTCCTGGGCTTCCTCAAGATTTCGGGCGCCCCCATCCCAAAAACCACAGGTATAGGTTAAACGCTCATCGAGCATCGTTTTGTAAACGTCATGATCGATATCGTAGTGTTTCTCCCCCACGATAAACGCCCGATGTTTTGTCTGGAAATTAAAGAACCCCCGCATGAACTCAAAAAATCTTTGGATAATAAAACTGCGCAAAAATTCTGGGCGGCTTATTGCTTTGTTTTTTAAGTCTGAACGAAGGACCCTATAAAAGAATTCATCCAAGCTCTGGCAATCCCACCAGCCGTCCATATAGGACCCACCCAAACCAAGGTCGACATTCTTCATCAAACGATTATACAACCGCTCATCATGAACTACGATATCCCAAGGACGGTTTCCATTAATTTTAATATCTGCGAACGAAAAGATTTCTTGGACAACCTTTTTCATAGCATCATCTCTCATCATCCAACTTTAAAGGTTAATTTCTAAAATTTTGATGACTTTTGTCAATACGATATTCTATTTTACTCCAATCGATTGCGTAGTAAAGACTTGGGTTTGTGTTTGGGGATTTTGCCAGCAATTTTTCGGCAACCCCGCTTTTTGAAAGCATAGCTCCTCCAAAAATTCTTCTTTTTTTGGAAAATCTTTTGAAACATCCGGCAAAAACACACCCACTCGTTTACCTTGCGACACGATGACACCATGGGTCCCATAAATGATCTCATCTACGCTTCTCACTGTAACCGGCGGACTCAGGATAGATATCTCGATAGACAGCTCCTTTAATTCATTAAGACTTAAAGGAGGAAAGCGGGTATCCTTTGTTGCAGCTTCAATGCTCATATTTTGGACAGCTTGATAAAGGGGTTCTTCAGCCTCAAAGCGCCCGATACACCCCCGAAGCTCCCCTTTTTTATTTCTTAAGGTTACAAAAACAGCCCGTTTCTCCTTTAACAATGGATCTTCAACCAAGAACGTTGGCATGGTTTTATTGGCAAGATAAGAATAAAGTGTATCACGCGCAAAGTTGAGGAGAATTTCACTTTGCTCAGGAGAAATACCCTCAGAAATAGCCACAAGAGAAGCATTATAACCCACAACATTATTTGTATCCCGTGTTTGGGCCCCGCTGTTAGCATACTGTAAATTGATGAGTACCGTCTTCCCAACCAATTGGCTGAACTCTAAAAGCGTTAAAACCCCGGGGGCACCACAAAGCTCAATTTCTCCCTTGGTATAAGCTTGACGAAACGTTTCTGGAGATAATGTCTGAATAATATCTTGTGTTCTCCGATCAATATTCTGCGCTATTGTATCTGGGTGATAATGGCTCAGGTCTGTTGAAGCGACAACCAAGGCAGACCGCCCCTGAAGATGTTTATAAAGCGCCTTCGCAAGTGGTTCTGCAAATCGGATATCACTTATCAAAATGGGAACAATCTTTGCTCCTCCACCAACGACCTGGATAAAGGGAAGCTGCACCTCCAGAGAATGTTCAGAAGTGTGAATGTGAGAACTATATTGGAAGTCTTTTGATTCATTTTGAAGATTTCTAGCCAATGTTTCATCAATAGAAACCTCCCCCAGAGGCGTACGCCAAACTCCTTCTGCCCAAATGGAAACCCCTGGAAACTGGCTCTCATGATAGGGGCCAATAATAACAATAACATCAAATTTTTGGTTTTTAAGGCTATCGTAAGCAAAAGCCGCCGTTTGGCCAGAGTATTGATACCCCGCATGGGGCACTATCATGCCAATAATTTTTAAGGGGCTTGGTGCCGTTTTTTCTTTCGCATTTAATAGATATTGATCAATATTTTTTTTCAAAATTTCAGGAGATGCAGGATAAAATTGTCCCGCTAGAGCTGGAAATCGGATGACTTTTGTATGAGCCTGGCAATTCAGAAATAATCCTATAACCATCAGTAAAATTTTGAACATGCACCCCCCAAATTCTTCTTTATAGACGCTCCCTAAATCAAATCATAAGACAGAATCCAACTTAAAAAAATAGTCTCGAATTTTCTTGCTTTGTAGGCTTTTTAAGCATATGTTTATAATTATGCTGATGGATTTATTTCTTTCTACGTCTCGATCATCATCCGCTTAAAGCGGAATGATCTTTTTTACCCAAAAACTCCATACCTTGACGAATAAATGACCATCTCAAAAATAGAGAGAGAAAGCCGTGCTTAAAAGTTTACCCGCTCAACTTATCATTGCCATTTTCGCAGCATTTTTTTTAAGCGATATCTTTAACCTTGAAACAATTCGTTTCTTTTTCTCTGTCAGTTGTAGTTTAAAAGAAATCCTTATGGGCGTTTTGCCCTTCATCATACTGAGCTATATCCTCGCCGCCATTTTATCTATGGAACAGCGCGCACCTTTACTCATTTTCAGCATTATAGTCCTTGTCACTCTCTCCAATGCTTTCACTGTTCTCGTCTCTTATGGTGTCGGTATCAGCCTTTTACCCCTACTCACCTTTGGAAGCGCTTCAGTTTTATCTGAAATCCAAGATACAGTTACACCTCTCTTCTCTCTCTCTATCCCTGAAATTTTGGCACCGGATCAATCCTTGTTACTCGGGATTATTGTCGGTCTTATTTTTAGCTTTATCAAGGTCCCTGCCGTAACAGTCCTCGCTCAAAATATGCGCCACTACGTGACCGTATTTTTGCAAAAAGCTTTTATCCCTCTATTGCCCCTTTATGTTTTTGGGTTCATCTTAAAAATGGACTACGAAGACACGCTAATGATCTTAATTAAAAACTCTGGCCATATCTTTGGGCTTATATGGGTTTTTATTTTGACCTACTTAGCTTTCCTATACTTTATCGTAAGCGGATTTCGGCTGAACCGCTTTTTTGAAATTACTCGCAATATGCTGCCCGCCGGCATTACAGGTTTTTCCACTATGTCAAGTGCAGCTACCATGCCTGTTACATTGGCCGCCACAGAAAAGAATATGGGAAGCCAGCAATTCGCAGATTTCGTCATTCCAACAACCGTGAATATCCATTTAATGGGGGATGCATTAGCGATCCCAATCCTAGCTCTGGCGGTATTGGGTTTATCAGGAATGCCCCTACCCACTTTTGAGAATTATTTGTTGTTTGTTATATACTTCTGTCTGGCCAAATTTTCCGTTGCCGGTATTCCAGGCGGCGGCATTATTGTAATGCTACCAATCCTACAAAAATACTTGGGTCTATCGCCTGAAATGACGAGTCTCCTAACAACAATCTATATTATTCAAGATCCTATCTTTACCAGTGCGAATGTTATGGGGAATGGAGCATTCGCTCTTTTAGTGCGCAAAATTACGGGGCATGAACCCAAGAATTCTAGAATAGCTACCATTGATTAATCCTGCTTTTATGGTTTTTTATCTTATATAAAACCTAGATGAAGAATTTAACTCTTTGGCAACATGTCTGAAGGTTTTTCTTTTGCCTCTCTGTTTACCCTCCCATCTGCTTCTCTGGCCATTAAGAATTCCCGCATTAACCCAGGGGTTACCGTGGTGATAGGATTAATGGCTAAATCTGGGTCTTGACGATCTCCTGTTAACGTAAAGTGGGTGATAAATATTCCCTCCTCACGCCCACCGGAAATCCAATTACCAACCAAAGGGATTCGCGCTAAGAAAGTATTGATCATATAGAGAGGGATCAATTCTCCCGCAAAATCAACTTTATGACGGAGCCGGTCAATAGACCCCTGCAAAAGCAACCCGAGAGACGGACTTATTAAACGAACTTTCTTCAAATGAAGACTTTCAGGCGTTAATGAAAATTCAGCCTCTCCATCCCGAAAATGAATGCCCCGTCCTGAAAAAATATTCACTATTCCTTGGAGAGATGCCGCTGATAACAACCGCGCCAAGAGAGGAGCTTTATTGATTACAAAATCGTTCATACTAATATTGCCGACAATCTCCCAAGCCTTAGGCGTCTCCATTTCTTTTTTATTATTCTTGATCGTTTTAATCCCTTTTATAATCAAATGGCCACCTTCCACATCATATCCAGCCCCGAGCATTTCTAAAAGATACCCTCCATCACCTGACTCTAGGGTAAACTGCTGCCGATCTTTGGATAAAGGGACCATATTCAAAGAGGTTGGTTCCCCATTATGGCGAGTCTTACCCCTTAATTTTGCCCACATTAGTGTATCTCGATCATAAAGCATTTCGCCATTCAGCTGATGGATCGTAATTTCTTTCCCCAGCCGAACTTCATCAAGAAGCAAGTTCGCTTTTATCTGAAATTCCTTTTTGCTATCTTTTAAAGAAGGTGGTTTTAAAAGGGGCTCAGGTATTGAATCATCTAGAATATGAGATAAATCGAGGACTTTCCCTCGGATCATTGCCTGAACCAATCCCCCTTTATCATATTGAATGGTTGACTTTAGACGACTGTTGCCAACTTGAAGATGGTCCACCTGATAGCTACACCCCTGTTCACTTCCCTTTCCCTTCATAAGCATTGCTAAACCAGGGCCAATAAGAGAGGCTTCTTCAAGGGAAAATAAGTCTTGACGGGGGTCTTTCCGTAACTTTAATTTCAAGTGAGCTGGTTTCCCTTTCACCTTCTGCCAAGGCAGAAAGGGCGATACCATAATTGCAGAGGTCAAATCCATAAACCCTTCCATAATCCCTACATCACTAAGGTTAACCATATACTGAAGGTGAGCTTCTGCGTGTCCCCCTAAATAACCATCCACACTAATTCCAAAATTCTTCAGATCCTCTAAATTTAAATTCCCTTTTAAGAGAAACCGGCGACGAAAAGGACTGCCCACATCAGCAAAATACTCCTGCCACTCCATTTGAGCCATCACACCTTGAAGCCGCCCAAACCCTTTCATCTCCAACGATTTTTTCGTAATATCTAAGTCAAAGTTCCCTTGATCTAGCTTAACGTGTTTCCCATCCAGTTGTGTCTCATATAAAATCGCCGCCTCTTTAATCTCGCTTCGCGCTTTCAAGTTAATAAGACCTAAGTCAAGGTTGGTTTCTAAAGGAAAAGCCAAATGAAGTTGGGTTCTAGCCAACCCTGAGATACGTGTGGGATCGAGGTCAAGCTTCCTAGCAAAATGCAGTGGCGCCGCATCGACAATTTCAAGGCTATTACGCACAGGACCCTCTAAGTCCAACTTAATGTCAATTGTCTGGTCTTTAACATGCAGATCATCAATTAAGATTTTCCCCTCTTTAAGAAGGATCCCATTAGCCATACCCACGGCATGAATTAAAAATTGCTTACGGGTGAAGTGGCATATTCCTTTTACGTCGACTACTGGCGGCAACTTGCCAAAATAATCAACCGTAACCCCGCTAGCCTCAATATCCCCCGCGATATGAGAAACGTCAAAGTGGTTGATTTCCCCCCCGACATCAAAATCTATAACACCTTTCATTTGGGTAGAGGCATGATTGGCCACGCCCTTAGAGAGTTGGTGAACAACCCAATGGCGTGGCTTGGGGCTCAATCCATGAGGCCATAAAAGATGTAAGTCATCCATAGGGATCGCACCGCCCTGCCCTTCCAAATCCACTTGGACTTTTCCGCCTTTTTTATATAAATTTTTCCACGAAATGGGAGAGTGAACCGATCCTTGAACAGCCAACGAAGCTGCCCCTCTCCTCAAATCGAATTTCTTTAAAGATAAGGTTTGTCCGCTTCCGATCAATGAGAATTGGACCTTATCAAAATGCACAGGATGGGGATAAATTTCAGGAATAGACAACTTTCCGCCTTTTGTTTGGCACTCAAGGTCCATTCTTGATAAGCCTGTTTTTAAGTTTCCTTCTAAAATTAAAGACCCTTCAAAAGGTAAGGAAGCACCAAGAGGGGGCTCCTTGGCTTTCAGGAGGTAACTCAAGGTTGTTACATCAACTTTTTGAAACGTCGCATGGAGCGATACTTTTTCACCATTCATCTTAGCTTTACCTGAAACTTCTCCCAGAAGTGTATTTTTAGAATAAATTTTTGCTGATTCAAAAAGGCCTTGGCCAATTTCAGCTTTTCCCCCAAGGAGAGGTATTATTTTAACAGATAAAAGGAGGTTAGGTATTTCCATATGTACGCCTCCTTCCTTCTCGAGGGCCACTTGATGCACGCGGATCCCTAGGGGGTGGCGCCATCCGCCCCAATCCACTTGGGCTTGAGAGATTGTAACCTGAATAGGGTCAAGAGTTTCTTTTAATGCCGAACGAAAGGAAGGCTCAACCCAACCGGTTGGAAGGCGGTAAAAACCAATACCTGCAATTAAGCAAATAAGGCCCACACAAATTGTAAGTAATTTAGCCACAGTTGACAAGATTTTGAGTCGTTGCGTGTTGATGAATCTTGCCCTTTCCTGGAGAAATCCTTTAACGTTTTATTAATACTATCTGCCCCCATAATGAGGGGGACAAATAGTATTATCAACATTTAGATTAAGGGAGATAGATATGAATTGGAAGCATTTGTCATTAGCAGCACTATTAGGTTTGTTTCTGGTTGCCTGCGACAGCAAGAAAGAAGAGAAGAAAACTGATGAGGCTGCCCCTGCTGAAGCCGCTAAAGTAGAAGAGCATAAGGCCAACGAAGCAAGACCTGCAGAAGAGCCAAAAGAAGCGCCTAAAGCTTCTTAAATGTCTTTAGAAATCGGGAGCCTAGCTCCAAATGTTGAACTGCCTGGCAATGCTGGGCAGTTTTATAAGTTGTCTGATTATCACGGTCAAAAAGTTATCCTTTATTTTTATCCAAAGGATGATACCAGTGGATGTACTGCTGAAGCCTGTGCATTTCGTGACCAATTACAAGACTTTAATAATCTCAATGCCGTCGTCTTTGGCATTTCACGCGACACCCCCAAAAGTCATGACGCATTTAAACAAAAGTATCAATTAACTTTCCCCCTTCTTTCAGATATCGATGGTACTGTTTGTGCTGCCTATGGAACATGGGTTGAGAAGTCAATGTATGGGAAAAAATATTTCGGTATCGAGCGCTCAACCTTCCTTATTGATGAAAAAGGCACCATTCGCCAAATATGGCGAAAAGTTAAAGTCGTTGATCATGTGAAAGAAGTTTTAGAAGCCCTTCATAAAATTTGAGAAATTATTTTCTCGTTAACTACTTGTTAATATCTCATAGAATTATAATAAAATTGAAAGTTTAATTTTACTATAAGAGGTTGCCATGAAGTTCTCTAAAGCCCCGTTTCTCTTAATACCAATGGTCCTATCAATCCCATCGCTTTTCTTATCCGGGTGCGCAAACCCTTATGATATTAATGCATGCGACGGCGGACGGTACCAACCCCCTTACTATGGGACTTATCCTAACTCCTCCTACTATGACAATGACTATTACAAAAACTTTGAGAGGAAGACTTTCGGATTAACTGACCATAGATATGATGCAAACTATGGCCCGAACCAATTGTACCATCCTTCAGAGAAACCTTAAGAGAATTATGGTCTTAAAGTTTGAGGTCATACCATTTTTAAAAACCCCCTTTTTAAGGGGGTTTTTATTTAAACACTTCCCTTCTATACCTCAATCTCCCCTTGGAAACATATGCGAGCTGGCCCCGTCATGGTGATAGGATGGCCTTCCCGCCAATCAACGAGGATCTCACCGCCTTCTTGGATAACTCGAAGAGGGGCCTGCTCTGCGGAATCAACCAACTTTTGATGAATTGCGGCCACCGCAGCGGCACAGGCGCCAGTTCCACAGGCCATGGTATAGCCGGCTCCCCGTTCCCATACCCGTAAACGTACTGTGCCTTTATTCACAATTTCAGCAAACCCAACATTGACCCGTTCAGGAAAGGCAGAATGGTTTTCGATCTGTGGCCCAATGCTCGCCAATGGAACTGAATCCACATCCCCCACAAAAAATACAGCATGCGGGTTGCCCACATTCACACAAAAAGAAGCAATGGTATTGTAAGATACGTCCCTGAGAGCTTCAGGATGCGCGAGAGGAATATGGTCCCAATCAAAACGGGGAATACCTAAGGTCACTGAAATACTCGCTTCTCTCTCTTTCTGCCTACCTGTCCATGAAGCTCTACACAGGGTTCCAGCCGTTTCAAGGCAAAGCTCATCCTTCCCTCCTTCTTCCATAAGGAGGCGAGCGACACAGCGCGTTCCGTTTCCACAAGCGTCAGCCTCACTGCCATCTGCATTATAAAATTTGAGGCGTACGTCAGCTGAAGAATCCGTCGGCGGAAGAAGAAAAATAACCTGATCACACCCAACACCTTGACGACGGTCTGCGAGGGTGTGGATTTGATCTGCTGTGAGCAACAAGGCTGTTTTTCTTGCATCTAAAATAAGGAAATCATTTCCAAGGGCAACGGCTTTTGTAAAAGCAATTTGGGGCATAACTCTTTCACCTTTTCATAAACTATTGTAGGTGTATATTATACGAAGCCTTCCAAAAGAAAAACTTATATATCTCATAAACTAAGGAGTGGTAAATGTCTTTTGTTTCAGGAATAATGGTTTTTTTTGTGATCTGGTGGGTGGTCCTTTTCATGGTTCTTCCCTTTGGAATCCACATTGAAGAAAATCCTGAAAAGGGGTTTGCCACATCTGCCCCCAAAAACCCCAATTTAAAGAAAAAATTTCTCATCACAACAGCCTTAACCGCTTTTATTTGGGGGATTATTCAATTTGTAATGATAAACCATTTGGTAACGTTTTAAGAATCCTGTTTATGCGGGGAAAGAAAGAGAAGACTGCTCAAATAATTCACAATTTACGAATGAGAATACACCTTATTAATCTACAAGCTGCCAACCTTTGTCTCCTAGTAACTTTATTAAACCATGCTGCCCTGATAAATGACCAAACCCAATCACTATCAAGGTAGGCGTATGATCAGGAATATTATTGATAGTTTCAACCCATTTCATGTTTCTCTCTCCCACAGAGGGTGGGTGTTTTGTACTCATATTTTTAGCACTTTCAATTGTGCATCCTTTTGTGCTAGTTCTTGCTGATTTAGCAAGTTGATACTCTTCGTCATTAGCTAAACATAATAAGGTTGGCATGAAATTTATTTTTATCTGCTCTATATCTGTATGATGCTTTTCAAAAGCATCGTATATATCCTTATAATTTTCGAGATATTTTATCGGTTTGCCGTGTTGACTAAATAACTCAGCTATTTTAACTTCCATGCCCCCACCTGTTTCCGACATTATTTTTAAAACAAGTTGAGTAGATACCAATAAATCTGCAGCCCAAGGCTTCAATTTCGGAATATTATTATAATTAAAATCAACGAGTATAGGGTTACTTACATCATAATTATGAAATCCATTAATTAAGTTCTTGTTACGTTTACTCACCAATTGAAGTATCCTAACCGAACGTTCATCAATCCACGCATGATCCTTATTTTCTACAGGAAATTCTTCACTATCTCTCAAAAATTCTAGCGCCATATTGTCAATTTTATGTTCTATATACAACTCATGATGTTCCTTAAGCATCCATTGAATGATCTCCTCATCTAGTGCTTCACGCAAAGGGGCTTCATGGCAAGAACCAATCAGGGTTATTATTTTTCCACCTTTTACAAATTTAAAAATAGGAAGCCTCTCAGCTCTCTCCATTGCAACAATAGAAAAGCAAGAGCTAAAGTAGCTCATTATAAAGATAATTAAAAAATATTTTTTTGTGCTGAAAATCATTATGAAAACCCAATTAAATTATCTACATAGAATCATATATCAGAATGTATTTAAAAATACTTAATGTTACACATTCTATAACCTTCACAAAATTTCACTATAATCAATAATACTTATAAAACAACAACAATATATAATTATTGACATTTAACATTATGAGTACATATAATAACGCGATAAAATGTTTAACTTTCGAGGTTGGTATGAAAAAAAGTAGACTACTTGTTGTTGCAGGTTGCCTTTTTGCTTGTTCCCCAGCGATAAAAGCAAGTGAAAAAATCGATGCTGAATTGATGAAATTAGAAGAAAGAATTCAGAGCAGAAACTTAAAAATTGAAGAAATCAATAAAACTTTAAAAGAATATAACGCCCCCGATGAAGAATCCCTAGAGCAAATCCTTGAACAAGAAAAAATTAAGGAAATACTGCCCAACAGCAAAATTACCGCAGCTCAATCAATTATAGCTACCTGGCGATGTGTCTATGAGCTAAGTAATGAGCAAGATAATGAAAAAATAGAAAAATTAAGCCTGCTAAAGACAAAGCTTCCTAGTATTTCTTTCGAAGCTGAAATAGATGGAATCCTAAATCCTTGGCGCCTAAGTGCTTCATATATGTATTAAAGGCTTCGTAAGAAGGAATTTTACAAGAAGTTGGCTGAAGCTCATGGGGCTCCCTACCTTATTTCCTTTTCGCGCCAGGAGATGTCCGAGCGAAGCTCTCCTTAGCTAAGCTTCCCCCTTCATTTTTCACTTTCCGTGCTTCTGATTCTTTTTCTTTCTCTTCCTGCTTCTTCTTGAAAGCTTCTTGAGCTTCTTCTGCTGATCCTTCTTCCTTTGACTCCTTTTTTTCAACTTTTGAAGAAGAATCATCACACGATGAAATAGTAACAGCTGCCAAAAGCGTTAAAATGACTGACAGGATTTGAAAATATCCACTCAACTTACCCACTGTACTTCTCCTTTCTAACTCACATGGCGCAATTCATTCACAAAATCCACCAATCCCAATTGGCGTGTCCGACGCAACCGCTCAGCTAATAATATTGCCCGCACTTGATTGACACTCGTATCCAAATCTCTGTTAACGATAACATAGTCGTACTCTGCCCAATGGCTCATTTCCGTAGCAGCATCTGCCATTCTCCGCTGAACAACATCGTTTTCGTCTTGAGCCCGCCCCCGCAACCGCCTTTCCAGCTCCTGCGTCGTAGGCGGCAAGATGAAAACACTCACCAAATCTGTTCGAGCAAGTTGTGCTAATTGCTGTGTACCCTGCCAATCAATATCAAAAATCATATCTTTGCCGGCGTTTAACGTATCAAGAACTTGTTTTTTGGGTGTCCCATAGCTATGACCGAAAACTTCCGCATGCTCCAAAAGGTCGCCATTCTCAACGAAACTATAAAATTGATCAGAAGTGACGAAAATATAGTCACGTCCCTCCTGCTCCCCAGGCCGACAGGGACGCGTTGTCACGGAAATGGAGGGTATAAGGTCAGGTTCTAGTTGGAGTAAATGTTTTGCAATTGTTGTTTTACCCGCTCCAGACGGAGAGGAAAGAACAAGCATAATACCGCGGCGATTAATGTCTTTCATCATCATCTCAATTCTTCATTATTTTTTGATATTTTGAAAGTACTACCTTCCCAAAAAACTTCAACAGCAATGTGGCAACCCTTCTTTGTAGGTTGGATAAATCAGGCGAATACCTAAAGCATCTTTAATCTTACAGTTATCCACACGCTTATGTTCTGCATAAAATTCTCGAAGACTTACCGACAGAGCTGCCTCTTCAAAGGGAACAAGGGGGAAGATTTCCACACCTAATATACGGCATCCAAAGGCAATGACTTCCGCTGCTGCCGCAGGCTGGTCATCTGCAAGGTTATAGATCTCCCCCGGTTGCGGATGGTTAATAGAAGCTTCCAAAATCTGAATAATATCTTCAACATGAATCCGTGAAAAAACATGACCTGGCTTATCAATACGCTGCGCAACACCTGACTGAATACTCTCCAGCACACTCCGGCCAGGACCATAAATACCGCTTAACCGAAAAATGTGAAGAGGAAAAAGAGGATGCTTAGCTTGGTAATCTAACCACTGAGACTCTGCCAGAAGGCGGTGACGACCTCGAGAAGAAATTGGATTTAAAGCAGAATTTTCCTGAACCCAAGCCCCTTGATGATTCCCATACACGGAAGTGGCCGACAAATACCCAACCCACTTTAGGGAATGTCCTGGGAAGTCAAACTGCCGTAAAACAACATCTCCCTTCTCATCTGGTGGAATTGTTATAAGAATATGGGTAACGCCTTCTAAGATTCCTTGAGGATAAGGCCCAATACCATCCCAGATAGCAATCTCAAATCCTTGATCTTTAAGGTTTTGTGCGCGACTTGAGGCCCGGATTGTTCCCCTAACACGCCACCCCTCAGCCAAGAGGACACGTCCTAACCGTTGCCCAACGTACCCAAGACCAAAGATCAAAAGGCAGGACATCAAAAATCCAGATCTCTATAATGAGCCGCAGGTGCCAATCCAGGCACCCTATCCGATAATAAAGCTCGAAAACTGGGGCGCGATTTAATGCGCGCATACCAATCCTTAGCCAGCTCGTGCTTGTCCCACGGCACATCGCCTAGATAGTCAACAACAGACAAGTGTGCCGCTGCTGTGAGGTCCGCTAATGAAAATTCGTCTCCAGCCAACCATTTCCGCCGATCCACTAACCATGCAATATACGTAAGATGGTCATGGATATTGGTCTTAATCATTCGAAGGACAGCAGAATTTGGTCCCGACTGATCTTTATAAAGATGTTTTTTGAGGACTTTTTCAAGAATTAAACTGACACTAACTTCGTGGGCAAATTTGTCATCAAACCAAGCCGTTAATCGCCTTACTTCAGCTCGATAGGTCAAGCCAGAGCCAATTAAGAGACGCTCTGAATAAGCTTCTTCTAGGTATTCAGTAATGGCCATACTATCAACAACCGTTGTTCCATTTAAGTCTATAAGCAAAGGAACTTTACCCGCTGGGTTCAACTCCATAAATTCTGCACGACGTTCCCACATGCGCTCTGCCTCAAGCTCAAAATCCAGCTTTTTTTCTGCCAAAATCAACCGGACCTTTCGTGAGAATGGACACAGACAATAATGATAAAGAGTGCGCATATTAATACCCTTGGGATAAAGCCTTTTGGAGCTTATCTTAATACGACTAGGCTTTTGAATTAAAGTCCCTATTCACATCATGGTGAAGAAACCATCAACAAGCGATCTTTACGAAAAATTAAGCCCCTTAAGCCTATGATAATAAGAAGTAATTCGGGATTGAAGCCCAGTTGTTAACACGTGTCGACGGAAGAATCATAAAAAGCAGGCTAAGCGCTGGCACATAAGAGGCAAAAAATGAATTTAAAAAGAGAAAACAATCAAAAAAACCAATATAAAGGGGGCTTTGATAACGTTTTTTTTGAAAAATTTGGTAATGGCTTTTTTGGCTCTGTCCATAAACACTTTCCCCTGATTCCTTTTTTAAAACTTGATAAGAAAATAACATCCAATATAGACCATAAGCTCCACGCCCTCTGGGCAAACTTTAATTCTTTTTCTCCCGGTTCTATAGCAACCGCTTATTATGATTGGGTGATTCACCTCTCTATATCCCCCGGCAAACAACTTGACCTTTTAGAAAGTGCCCGCCTCAAAAGCCTCATGCTTGCAGAATATCTCACTTCGGGTGAGCAAGATAACAAGAAGCGGCTCCATCTTCTCCCTAAAGACAAACGGTTTAAGAATGAAGCTTGGCATAAATGGCCTTTTTGTGTTTATCAACAAGCCTTTTTACTCATAGAGCAGTGGTGGATCGAAGCCGTTAGTGATGTTCGTGGCGTCACCCAACACCACTCAGACATACTCCCTTTTCTTTTACGTCAGTTTATCGATATATTCTGCCCCGCAAATATCGCTTTTATGAATCCGCTTGTTTTAGAAAAAACAACCGAAGAAGCGGGTATGAATTTTGTTAGGGGAACACACCATCTCTGGGAAGATTGGGAGAGAATCGCCCGAAAAATGCCACCTGTCGGCGCTGAAAAGTTTAAAGTTGGTAAGAATATTGCCGTAACCCCCGGAAAAGTTATTTACCAAAATCAACTTATTGAATTAATTCAATATAGCCCCAGCACAGATACCGTATATGCTGAACCTCTCTTAATCATTCCAGCTTGGATTATGAAATATTACCTTCTGGACTTATCTCCTGAAAATTCCCTTGTCAAATATCTTGTGAGTAAAGGTCATACGGTCTTTATGATTTCATGGAAAAATCCAAGTAGCCAAGACCGTGATCTTAATTTCGACAGCTATTTGAAGCTTGGGGTTATGGATGCCTTAGAAGCTATTTCTACCATTGTTCCAAAGCAAAAAATCCATGCTATTGGTTATTGTTTAGGTGGTACATTATTATTTATTGCGGCTGCTCGTATGGCTCACGATAGGGACACGCGGCTTAAGACAATAACAACCTTTGCAGCCCAAGTCGATTTTGAGGACGCAGGTGAGATCCAGTATTTTGTCGATGAGAGCCAATTACATTTCCTGGAAGATATTATGTACGACAAAGGATACCTGGATGCATCACGCATTGCAGGAACATTCTACCTGCTTCGCTCCAATGACTTAATTTGGTCACGTATGATTGAAACTTACCTCATGGGAGAGCGCCAAGAAATAACCGACTTAATGGCATGGAATACTGACTCAACGCGGTTGCCTCATAAAATGCACTCTGAGTATTTACGTAGTCTGTACCTGAATGATGATCTCGTCAGCGGCCGGTTTATCGCCCTTAAAAAACCCGTTTCCTTAAGAGATATTTCAACCCCAGCATTCGTCGTCAGCACACAAAAAGATCACATCGCCCCCTGGAAGTCTGTTTATAAAATCCACCTTTTTATAGAATCCGAAATTACTTTTGTTTTAACAAGTGGAGGACATAATGGAGGTATTATCAGCGAGCCTAGGCGCCCCCACCGACGGTATCAAATCGCTACACGCAAAGAGAGAGATATACATCTATCCCCTCAAGAGTGGGAAGAAATAGTCCCTTCCCGATCTGGATCTTGGTGGCCGGCTTGGCAGAAATGGTTGGTTGCCCACTCAACGCATAGAACCAAACCACCCAGCATGGGGTGTAAACCTTATAAACCACTCAGGAAGGCACCTGGTAACTATGTCTTTATAAATTAGATTGGCTTTGAGGCACCCATGAACAAATCTATGGATAACAAGACCTTTAATGAAATTCGTATCGGTGATTCAGCCTCCCTTCAACGCACCCTCACCCTTAAAGATATCCAATTATTTGCCATCGTGTCTGGTGATATTAACCCGGCTCATTTAGATGAAGACTACGCACAAAGAGACATATTCCACAAAATCATCGCCCACGGCATGTGGGGCGGGTCTCTCATATCAACACTCCTAGGAACACTGTTGCCAGGGCCTGGAACCATATACCTTAGTCAATCTTTTAAGTTTTTAAGGCCCGTTGGTATCGGTGATACGATTACAGCACACGTAACCGTTACCCGTAAGCACCCCAAAAGACCCATTGTGACCCTAGACTGTTGTTGCGTAAATCAAGATACGAAAAAGGTCATAATAGGTATCGCTAAAGTTTTAGCACCAACTGAAAAAGTCCACAGACCAAAACCCAAACTACCTAGAATTGAATTTAAGGATTAAGCCAGAGACACTTAGTTTTTTCCCCTAAAAAGATGTGCGTTTTTTGAAGTTGCCATTGTCAACTCGGCCTTGGATTTGCTACAAGATAACTAATTGACCCATCCATGAAGAAGAGATTCCGTGGCATCCACAACACCCCTCATAGACCCTGGGCTTCATCCAAAGTCCCAGACAACGCTGGTTGGGCATCAAGCAGCCTACGACCGGTTATGGCATGCTTTCCAAAGCGAAATGATGCCCCCCGTTTGGTTATTAACGGGAGAACAGGGTATTGGTAAGGCGACGCTTGCTTACGCCATCACGCGGAAAATCTTAGCCCATGAGGGACAAGACCCCAGCATCATTGCGCGCCAAATGGCCCATGGAAGCTATCCCAATTTTTTAGCCCTTGAGCGCGGCTTAAATGTAGAAGGAAAAATCCCCCGGGAAATTACAGCCGAAGATGGCAGGAAGGTAGGCCAATTTTTACGCCAATGCGCCACAATCCCAGGCTGGCGGGTGGTTATCATTGATGCTGTCGATGAAATGAATCGTACAGCAGCCAATGCTTTGCTAAAAATTCTAGAAGAGCCTCCAGCCAAAACAATATTTTTCTTGATTGCTCATTCCTTAGGGCAGGTGCTGCCAACGATTCGTTCACGGGCTTGTAAACTCCAGCTGTTTCCTTTAACGGATGCCGAGATCGCAACCCACCTAAAGGATGATATTCCGCCAGAGGTTCTCTCTTTAGCACAAGGAAGTATTGGGCGTGCCACGTCCTTACAACAAGCAGGAGGGATCAAGCTTTTGGATCAAGTCATACAAACCATGAGCAGCGCCTTAAAAGGTGAGTGGCGTTCCGCTCAAGCTTTAAGTGCAACATTCGATAAAGATAACCCACATTATGAAGTCATGCTTAATCTCATCATATGGACCCTTCATCGCTTGATTCTGTTGGCTCACATACCCTTACCAGAAAGATCCAGTGATGGAAAATTAAACCAACTGACAAAGATTAAGGCCATGACCCACTGGGTGAATGCATTTCAGAGAATCAACCAATTCTTAGAAATAGCGCGCACCAGCCATTTGGACCGCAATCATGTTGTTATGGCCATCTTTTTTATGATTGAAAATCCTGCTGTCGGAGATGAGTTCACTTATGGTTCCTTCTAAAAAATTTTACATTACTACCCCTATCTATTATGTAAACGATGTTCCTCACATTGGTAACATGTACACAACCCTTGCCTGCGATATGATCGCTCGTTTTATGCGCCTGGATGGGGTTTGCGTTAAGTTTCTTACCGGAACCGATGAGCATGGTCAAAAAGTTCAGAAAGCCGCTTTAGCCCTAGAAAAAAATCCTAAAGATTTTGTCGACTTACTTTCTCAGAATTTCCGCAATTTGAACTCCGTCATGCAGTTCACAAACGATGACTTTATCCGCACGACAGAGCCACGTCATATTAAAGCCGCTCAGCATCTATGGAAAACTTTACTGGAGCGGGATGAGATTTATTTGGGTGAGTATTCTGGATGGTATGCAGTTCGCGACGAAACCTTTTATCAGGAATCCGAGTTAGTTAATGGAAAAGCGCCAACTGGTGCAGAGGTAGAATGGGTAACGGAACCCAGTTATTTTTTCCGCCTTTCCAAGTGGCAAGATCGACTTCTTGAACTTTACCATACTAATCCTAACTTTATTGCTCCGGGAAGTCGGCGCAATGAAGTGTTGCGGTTTGTGGGGGGAGGCCTCCATGATTTATCCGTTTCTCGAACCAGCTTTAAATGGGGCATACCTGTTCCAGACGTCCCTGATCATATCATGTATGTATGGTTAGATGCATTGACTAATTATATCACTGCTCTGGGCTATCCCAATCAAGATTCTACTGATTTTAAAGATTTCTGGAGTAATAGCCTTCATATTGTTGGAAAGGATATTTTGCGCTTTCATGCCGTTTTTTGGCCAGCGTTTCTCATGGCAGCTGGTTTAACCCCTCCCACCCGCATCTTCGCTCATGGGTGGTGGACAAATGACGGTGAAAAAATATCAAAATCGATTGGCAATGCAATCGACCCGCTCAAATTGGTTGAAACGTATGGCCTTGATCCCGTTCGATATTTTCTCTTAAGGGAAGTTCCCTTTGGTAATGATGGCGATTTCTCTGATACAGCCCTCATTGGGCGTCTGAATAGTGATCTCGCCAATAACTATGGAAACCTCGTACAACGCGTTTTATCCTTTATTGCAAAATCCTGTAACGGCATTATCCCAACGCCCGAACCAATGACACCTACAGATCAAGCTCTTCTTTCTCAAGTAGCCATGCTACTCCCTTCCTTAAGGGCCGATATAGAAAAGCAACTCCTCCATAAAGTCGCCGAACAACTTTGGCAAGTCATTGGAGAAGCAAACCGTTACATTGATGAAGAAAAACCATGGACTTTAAAGACAGAAAACCCCACACGGATGGGGACTATCCTTTATGTTTTGGCCGAAACAATCCGTCAAATCGCCATACTAACCCAACCCCTCGTGCCAAATGCGAGCACCCGCATCCTGGATCAGCTTGCGGTCGCGCCTAATCAGCGAACGTTTGCTGATTTAGGCACAGCACTTCTCCCAGGAACAGTTCTTCCTCCCCCTGAAGGCGTATTCCCCCGTTGGATTGAGGAGAAATAATTGGTGCTTATTGATAGCCACTGCCATTTAAATTTCCCAGAGTTTAGTTCTGATTTAGATGCC
>Ga0172376_10003611_pt1 | contig 18187 bp, 9 predicted proteins | sample Lak35m_FD_121114 | JGI IMG/M metagenome (GOLD analysis project Ga0172376, IMG submission 121114) | Freshwater microbial communities from Kabuno Bay, South-Kivu, Congo - kab_092012_35m | ecosystem: Environmental > Aquatic > Freshwater > Lake | place: Democratic Republic of the Congo: South-Kivu... | reverse complement strand
CGCGCGGCCTGGGTCTCGGCCATGGCGGCGTGGGCGTTGCCGGCGGGCGGTGCGAGCGGGCTCGTCGGGGGTGTGCTGGCGGCGGCGGTCGTGGCGCTGTGCCTTGGCGGTTGGTACGTGCTGCGCTCGGGTGGGCAGGTCGAGATCGGGCCGGCGGTGGAGGCGGAGATCGCACAGCTGGAGGGCCCGAAGGAGGCAAGCGTCCCCGCCTCGGTGGGCGGGCGTGAGCCTGTTCTGGAGGTCGTGCAGACCTCGCCAGCGCCTGCTGCGCCGGCGCGCCTGGTCGGGACCGTGCGCTTGCGGGCGGACGCGAGCCCGCTCGAGGGGGCGCGCGTGCGCGTGTACGCGGGCGAGCTCGGGATGCAGGAGGCGACCACGGACGCGAGCGGTGCCTTCGCCTTCGAGTGGAGCGCGGGCGCGACGGTCAGCTTGGTCCAGGTGCTGGCCGGCGAGGGAACGACCGCGACGCAGCAGTACCTGAACGAGCGGCTCCTGCCGGGCGCGCGCCGCGCGCTCGAGCTCTTCGTCACGAGCGGCGCCACGCTCGCGGGGCGCGTCGTCGACGCGAGCGGGAATCCCGTCTCCGGAGCCGAGGTCCTCGGCTGGTGCGCGGAGCGGATCGATGCCTTCCACCCGGAGCCCGACCGGCGTACGCGTGCGGGGAACGACGGCTCGTTCACACTCGAGCACCTCGGCGAAGCGTTCGTGGTCGCGGCCGAGGCGCCCGGGTTCGCGTGCAAGACGGGCCTGCGAGGCGAGCTCGCGGAGGGGAGCCGCGTCGAAGGCCTGAGCGTGGAGCTCGCGCCCGCGCTCCGCGTCGCGGGAGTCGTCGTGGACGAGCAGGGACGCCCGGTCGAGGGTGCGCGCCTCGCACAGGACGGTCAAGACATCGAGGGTCTCGAGGATCAGACCGAGGTCGTCGGCGTCCGGCGCTTCTCGGCGACGCGCTTCGACGTGCGCAGCGGACCGGACGGTCGCTTCGAGGTTGGCCAGACGGCCGTGGAGTATGTGAACGTCTCCGTGAGCCACGCGGACTTCCTGAGCCTCGATCGGCTTCTCCGTTCCGGAGCGGACAACAGCATCGTGCTCATCCGCGGCCTGACGATCTCGGGGCGCGTGTTCGATGCGCAAGGACGGCCGCTCGACGGCGCACGCGTGCGGCTGGGAGACTGCCGTGGCGGTCGCGCGACCACCGACGCCGACGGACGCTGGACGATCGGCAAGCAGGAGCCGGCCGAGAGCGCCTACCTCCTCGTGCAGGCCGCGGGTCACGCCATCGCGGTGCGCGAGCCCGTCGAGCTGTTCGAGGGCATGCCGCCGCTCGAGCTCCGCCTCGCGCCCGAGCTCGCGCTCGCTGGCCGCATCCTCGATGCCCGGCATCGACCTGTGGCCGGCGCCAAGCTCCTGCTCGTCGGCGAGCGCGAGGTGTCGATCGACGGCACGCGCTACAGCGAGCGCACGACCTGGGAGTGGGCGGCCGGGCTGAATCGCGGGACGACCGACGAGGAGGGGCGCTTCCGCTTCGGTTCCCTCAACGCAGGCGCGTACGCGCTCGGGGTCGTGCCCCGTGAGGGTGCCGCGCCGGGCGTTCCCTTCCGCTTGCAGGCGGGGGACGAGGCGCTCGAGCTCACGCTGGAAGAGGCGCAACAGGGAGTCATCTTCCGCGGCCGGGTCATCGATGCACTCGAGCGACACCCGCTGACGAGCTTCACCGTCACGGTCATGAGCCCGGGCCCGGCCGGGTGGACGGGGAATCCGCACACGATCGCGAGCGCGAACGGCGAATACGAGCTGACGGGCTTCGCTCCCGGCCGACATCGCCTCGGCTTCGAGGCCGTCGGCCACCAGCCGCTCTGGCTGGAAGAGCGCGACTACTCGAGCGGCGTGACCAGCGACACGGTCCTGCTGGAGCGCCCGGTCACCGTGGGCTTCGAGCTCACCGGTCTGGAAGTCTCCATGGCGACCTTGACCTTCGCGGACCTCGAGGGCCGCGTGGTGCACGTCGGCTTCGGCCCGAGCACGATCAACATGCTGTTCCTGAATCCGGGCCCGGCGGTTTTCGCGGTCCTGCCGCAGAAACCGCTGCGCGTCACGGCCCGCGCGCCGCGCTGCCGCGACCTCGAGTTCGAGCTCGACCTCACGACGCCTCCGCTCGAGCCCGTTCCCGTGCCGCTCGAGCTCGATCCGCTCGAGCGCGTGCAGCGCACGCAGCTCGGCGTGTTCCTCTCGGCCGATCCCGAGGTGCGCGGCCTGCGCACGCTCGACGGGCTGCGTGCTGCGATGGAGCAGGGCAAGCTCGCCTTGCCCCGCGAGCGTGTCGAGCTCGAGTTCCTGCGCGCCGACGGCACGCGCCACGGCGTGGGCTCGCTCGAACTCGTCGAGGGCACGACCTACGCCTGGACCACGATCCTGCCCGACGCGGACGGCGAGCTCCTCAGGCTCCACGAGGAGGAGCAGGGCCCGGCCCTCGAGCTCGAGCTGCCGGCACGCGTGACCACGATCCGCTTCACGGGCGAGGAGTGCGCGCCGACCGAGGTCGAGCTCGCACCGCTGCTCGAGGCCGAGGCACCCGTCGTCATCCTCGCTCCCCGCGACTGAGGACGGAGGCGGCCAGGAGCACCCCGCCGCAAGAAAATCGCGCTAGCCTGCGGACCTTCGCCCGGGCGTGGTGTGCCCTGGTGCGAGGCGAGTGTTCCATGAGTGCCGAATCGAAGCGTGAGGCCGTGCCGGCCGAGGAGCTCCTGGCGGAGGCCGGGTTCCTCGGGCGGTTGGCGCGCGAGCTCGTGCGTGGCGCCGAGCGCGCCGAGGATCTGGTGCAGGACACCTTCGTGGTGGCGCTCGAGCAGCCGCCACGCGAGCGGGGCGCCTTGCGCGCGTGGCTCGCGGTCGTGGCCCGCAACCTGGCGCGCAACACGCGCCGCGGCGAGCGGCGGCGCGGTGAGCGCGAGGGAGAGGTCGCGCGCCCCGAGCGCGTCGAGGCCGAGGAACTCTCTCTCGAGCGGCTCGAGCTGCAGCGGGGGCTGTTCGAGCTCCTGCTCGCGCTGCCGGTCGAGGCGCGCACGGTGCTGTACCTGCGCTACTACGAGGGCCTCGGGCCGGCGGCGATCGCGGCGCGGCTCGGCGTGCCGCCGTAGACCGTCAAGTCGCGCCAGACGCGCGCCCTGGCGCTCCTGCGCGAGCGCCTCGACGCGCGCACGCACGGCGATCGGCGCGCGTGGGTCGTGGCGCTCTTGCCGCTCGCTCGTTCCGCGCCCGTCGGCACACCCGCCGGTGGGCTCGCAGAGGTGCTCGGAGGCTTGGCGATGAAGAAGGCGCTCGGCGTCGCTGCGGCGATGGTGCTTCTCGTGCTGTCCTGGTTCGCCTACGGGCGTCTCGAGGGTGACGCGCGCGCACGCACGCGGAGCACGCTCGACGCGCCGCTCGAGACCGCGCCGGCGCCGGTGGTGACGCCGCTCGCCTTCGAGCCCGTTCCCCGGCGCGAGGCCGCGACCGCGAAGATCGGGGAAGGTGCGCCGGACGGTGCGACGCTCGCCGGACAGGCCGAGATCACGCTGCTCTGGGCGGATGGAGCGCCTGCGCGCGACCTGGGGGCGATGATGCGCCGCCAGGGACCTCGCGGCGCGCCGCGCGAGCTCGTGCGCGCGGTGAGCGACGACGAGGGGGTGCTGCGCTTCGAGGACCTCGAGCCGGGCAAGAACCGCCTCTCCGTCGACCTGCGTGCGAGCTTCGAGCTCGAGATCGAAGCCGGCGCGACGCATCGAGCGACCCTGACCTTGCCCGCGGGCGAGCGCGTGCGCGGCAGCGTGCGCGACGACGAAGGGAATCCTCTGGCGCGGGCGCAGCTCGTCTTCGAGCTCAGTGGACGCGACGCACCCGAGCTTGAGGTCGCGGCGACGACCGATGCCGCAGGGCAGTTCGAGCTGCGCGACGTGGTGGGCTGGTACGACCTGGGGGCGCGGGCCGAGGGTCATCTGCCCTCGGCGCTCGTCGAGCTCGACGATCTGCCCTCCCGCGAGGGCGCGCGTCGCGTCGACTTCACGCTCACGCCCGGCGCGGGGCGGCTCGTCGGACGCGTGCTGGATCCCGAGGGAACGCCGCTCGCCGGTGCGCGCGTCGTGGCCGGCACGCGCAACGGGCACATCGTCGTCGGCCCGCACGGCGGCAACGCGACGGCACCGATGCCGCACGCGGTCCGCACCGACGCCGAGGGGCGCTTCGTGCTGGCCGATGCTCTGCCGCTCGGTCCACAGCCGGTGTTCGGCACGGCGCGCGGTTTCGGTCCATGGAGCGGCAAGGTCGCGATCGTCGCGGGCACGAACGAGCTAGAGATCCGCCTCGAGCCCGCCGCGCGCATCGAGGGTCGCCTGCTCGATGTGCAGGGGTCGCCCGTGGCTGGCGCCGAGGTGCGTCAGTCGGTCGAGCACCTCGGCGGCTGGTATCTCGAGGACGCCTTCGCGCCCTCCGGGGACAGGACCGACGCCGAGGGCCGCTTCGTGCTCGAGTGGCTCGCGCCGGGTCTGCGCGAGGTCAACGCGCAGCACCTCGCCAAGCCCGGGATCGGCCGCGCGCGCGCCGCGCTCGAGTGCCGCGCGGGCGAGACGACGCACTGCGAGCTCCGGCTCGAGCTCGGACGCACGATCGCCGGACGCGTGGTGGACGAGCGCGGTGCGCCGCTCGTCGGCTGGTACGTCGGCTCGCAGCCGTCGGACTTCCTTGCGCAGTGGTATCCGCGCAGCGCGACGACCGACCGTGACGGGCGCTTCCGGCTGGTGAACCTCGGCGAGGGGGCCCACGACCTCGACGTGCGCACGCCCCAGCTCTCGGCCCCGCGGCTCGAAGTCACGGCCGTCACCACCGGAACCGAGGACCTCGAGCTGGTCGTGCCCGGGGCCGAGCTGGCCGAGGGCGAGCTCGTCGGCCGGCTGGTCGACCCGGCCGGCAGTGCGCTCGACGACGTCGAGATCACGCTGTGGCCCACGGACCAGAACGAGGGGACGTTCCTCGAACTCGAGCTCGCCACCGGGACCTTCCGCGGGCGAGGCTTTCCCGGCGAGTACCGCCTGATGTTCACGCGCGCCGGCACCGAGCTCGTGCAGCTAGCGCCTTTCGAGCTCGCAGCGGGGGCCGTGACCGAGCTCGACGACATCCTGCTCGCCCCGCGCGGCCGGCTCGAGCTGCGCCTGACCGGATTGCCGGCCGAATCCCTCGCGCGCCTGTACTTCACTCTCGAGCGGACGGGCCTGAACGGCGTGAGCCTGGAGAACGACGGCTCGCGGCTCCGCTCGCCCGAGGTCCTCGCCGGCCGCTGGAAAATTGTGACCCACGAGGACGAGCTGGCCCTGGAGCCCGCCGAGTTCGAGGTCCTGCCCGGCGCCGTGACACGCGGCGACCTGACGGTGACGGTGCGTTCGCGCTGAGCTGCAAGTCGGGGTTCCCGGCGCTCCGGCGGCACCTGCGCCGGACCGAGAGACCGCCCCTGGACCGTGGCGGGGCCGCGCCGCATCCACTAGCATCCGCCGCGCGTGCAGCTCGGCTTCGTCATCGACCACTCCCGCTGCATCGGGTGTCACGCCTGCACGGTCGCGTGCAAGAGCGAGAACTCGGTGCCGGTGGGGAACTTCCGCACCTGGGTCAAGTACACCGAGGCGGGCGAGTTCCCCGAGGTCAAGCGCTCGTTCGCCGTGCTGCGCTGCAACCAGTGCACGGCCGCGCCGTGCGTGACGATCTGCCCGACGGCGGCGCTCGGGAAGCGCGCCGACGGCATCGTCGACGTCGATCCGGCCCTGTGCATCGGCTGCAAGAGCTGCATGCAGGGCTGCCCCTACGACGCGCTCTACATCAACCCGGACAAGGGCACGGCCGAGAAGTGCCACTTCTGCGCGCACCGCGCCGAGCAGGGCCTCGCGCCGGCCTGCGCGGTCGTGTGCCCGACCGAGGCGATCATCCCGGGCGACTTCGACGACCCGACGAGCTGGGTCTCGCGCCTGCGCCGCGAGCACGAGCTCGTGGCGCGCAAGCCCGAGGCCGGCACGGGTCCGAACGTCTTCTACCGCGAGGTAGGCCCGGCCGGCATCGATCCGCTGAAGACCAGCGATGCGGGCGGGCACCTGTGGGCCGCGCGCCACCCGGGCCTCGCGCTCGACGTGCGCGAGTTCGACGCGCTCGAGAAGCAGGCCGCCGCGCGCACGACCTACGATGCGCCGCACCCGCCGCTGTGGGGCTGGAAGATCACGGCCTACCTGCTGACGAAGGCGATCTCGACCGGCGTGGTCATCGCGGCGATCGCGAGCGGGCTCTGGCCGCTCGACAGCGCGCCGCCCGAGCGCACGCTGGCCCTGGCGGTGCCCGCGCTCGCGCTCCTCTTCCTGGCGCTGACCTCGGTGCTGCTCGTGGCCGACCTGAAGCGGCCCGAGCGCTTCTACTTCATCCTCACGCACCCCAACCCGAAGTCGTGGCTCGTGCGCGGGACCTACGCGCTGATCGCCTACGGCACGCTGCTCGCCTTCAGCTTCGCGTGGAGCTGGTTCGAGGCCGGACCGCTCGCGCTCGGGCTGGCCTGGGTGCTGCCGACGTTGCTCGCGGCGCTCGTCTCGGCCGGCTACACGGGCTGGCTGTTCGGTCAGGCGAAGGGGCGCGTGCTGTGGATGCAGCAGGGGCTGTGGCTGCGCCTGATGCTGCAGGCGACGGCGGCCGGTGCGGGGCTGTTGCTCGCGCTCGGACCGCTGCTCGCCTTCGAGCCGGCCGCGCTGGTCGGGCTGAACGGCGTCGCGATGGTGAGCGTCGGTCTGCTGCTCTTCTTCACGGTCTTCGAGGGCCAGCTCGCCCCGAAGGGCCGGGAGGCCGAGTACGCGCGCACGCTCGCCCTGATCAAGCGCGGGCCCTACGCGAAGGAGCACGCCCTGCTCGGCCTTTTGGTCGGCATGATCCTGCCGCTCGTGCTGCTCGCCTTCGCCCATCCGCTCGGCGTACCCCTGGCGGGCGTCCTGATCCTGGTGGGCCTGTGGTCCGAGAAAAGTGTGCTGGTGCGCGCCGGCCAGGCCCTGCCGATCAGCTGAACTCGAAACGGCGGGTTGAGCCCCCCAAGTGCGGCCCGAGCGTCTATCCTCGGTGTCCCCCCCCGGCCGAGGAGTTTCCTTGCGCTTCACGTCGATCTGGTTCGCCCTGCTGGCTTGCAGTCTGTCCACCCCCGCCCAGGAGCTGCGCTTTCGTTCCGGTGAAGTGCTGGCGCGCCGCGCTCCCGCCGCGCGACCCGCGCCGCGCGCGCTCGCCCGCCGGCTCGCCGGTCCGGCGCGCCACGTGCTGGTGCGCTTCGAGCGCTCGCCGGGCGCGCAGGAGCGGGCGGTGCTGGCCGCCGCAGGAGTCGAGCTCGGTCACGCGCTCGGCGCTGGCGCCTTCTTCGCGCGCGTCGAGCCGGGTCGACTCGACCAGGGCCTGGTTGCGCGCCTGGCCACGCTCAGCGACGTGCGCGAGGTGAAACTCTCCTGGAAGCTGCACCCGGAGCTCCTGGCGGGCGAGGAGCGGCCCTGGACGGTCGTCGCGCGCGACGCTGCCGGTGCGCCGACGCTCGCCGTGTACGTGCTGCTGCAGGAAGGGGCGCGCCGCGCGGACGTGGCCGTGCGACTGGCCGAGCTCGGCGGCGCGGTCTTCGACGAGCTCGAGAGCATCAACGGCTTGGTGGCCTTCGTGCCGCGCGCGCGCGTGGGCGAGCTGGCCGTCTTCGACGCGGTGGCCTGGGTCGAGCCTGCGCTGCCTCAGCTCGACACCGTCGGCTGGAAGCGCAACGATTCGAACCGCGTGGTGACGCAGGCCAACGAGCTGCAGGCCGCGCCCTACAACCTGACCGGCGCCGGCGTGAAGGTGCTCGTTTACGACGGTGGCACGGCGCGCGCGTCGCACACGGACTTCGGTGGCCGCCTGGTGGCGCGTGACGCCTCGGGCATGATCGATCACGCGACCCACGTGGCCGGCACGATCGGCGGCAGCGGTGCGGCCTCGAGCGGCACGTTCAAGGGCATGGCCCCGGGTGTCACGCTCGAGAGCTACGGCTTCCAGTACGACGGCTCGGGAGTCTTCTTCTTCACGAACCCCGGCGACTTCGAGAGCGATTATCAGGCGGCCTTCGCGCTCGGCGCGGACCTGGCCAACAACTCGATCGGCACGAACGTCGAGCCGAACGGCTTCCACTGCCCGATCCAGGGCGATTACTCGGTGCTCGACGTGCTGATCGACGAGGTCGTGCGTGGCTCGCTCGGCGCGCCGTTCCGCGTGGTGTGGGCCAACGGCAACGAGCGCCAGGGCACGCGCTGCGACGTCGAGAGCACGCCCGGCTACTACAGCGTCGCGCCGCCCGCGACCGCGAAGAACCACCTCACGGTCGGCGCGCTGAACTCGAACGACGACTCGATGACGGGCTTTTCCTCGTGGGGTCCGACCGACGACGGCCGCCTCAAGCCCGACGTCAGCGCGCCGGGTTGCCAGTCGAACGGCGACGGCGGCGTGACCTCCACGGGTGCGACCGGGGACAGCTCCTACGTGACCTTCTGCGGCACGTCGATGGCGAGCCCGACCGTGTGCGGTCTGGCGGCGCTGATCCTCGAGGACTGGCGCGTGCAGGTCGGCGGCGCCGATCCGCTCAACTCGACCCTCAAGGTGCTGCTGGCGCAGACGGCCGTCGATCGTGGCAACGTCGGGCCTGACTTCCTCTTCGGCTACGGCTCGGTGCGTGCGCGCGCGGCGGTCGACCTGCTGCGCAGTGGCCAGTTCGTGGAGAGCGAGCTCGGTGAGACGGGCGCCAGCCGACGCTGGAGCGTGGTGGTCGCGCCGGCCACGAGCGAGCTGCGCCTGACGCTGGCCTGGGACGACGCGCCGGCGCTGCCCAACGTGTTCGGCTCGCTGGTCAACGACCTCGACCTCGTCGTGCGCGATCCGAATGGCACGCAGCACCACGTGTGGACGCTCGATCCCGCGGCACCGGCCGCGACGGCCGTGCGCACCGCTCCCGACCGTCGCAACAACCTCGAGCAGGTGCTCGTGGAGGCGCCCCTGGCCGGCACCTGGACGATCGAGGTGCGCGCCCACGACGTGCCCGAAGGGGCGCAGAGCTTCTCGCTGGCCTCCTCGCATCCGTTCACGCTCCTTCCGCACCTCAGCCTGTCGTTCCCGAGCGTGCCCCCGGCCGTGCTGCTGCCGGGCGTCGCCACACCGCTCGACGTGCGCATCGCGGCCGTTGCGGACACGCTGGTCGCAGGTTCGCCCACGCTGCACGTGCGCTACGACGCGGGCCCGTACCTCGAACTCCCGCTGCTGCCGCTCGGTGGTGGGCTCTACCGCGCCGACCTGCCGCCCGCGGTGTGCGCCGCGCAGCCCGATTTCTGGTTCAGCGCCGAGGGGCTGGCCAGCGGCACGACCACGCTGCCGCCGGACGCACCGACCGCGACCTTCGTGGCACAGGTCGCCACGACCAGTGTCGCCTACCAGGACAACTTCGACGCGAACGCGGGCTGGACCGTGCAGAGCACGGCCCTGACCGGCGGAGCCTGGGCGCGCGGCGTGCCCGTCGGCGGCGGTACGCGTGGCGATCCGCTGGCGGCCCACGGCGGCGCGGGCGCCTGCTTCCTGACCGAGAACCTGGCCGGAAACTCGGACATCGACGGTGGACCGACGCGTCTGCTCTCGCCGGTGATCGACCTCTCGAGCGGCGCCTCGTTCGAGCTCTCCTACGCGCGCTGGTTCACCAACGACGACTACGACCTCGACGCGCTGACGATCGAGCTCTCGAACGACAACGGCACGAACTGGACGACGCTCGAGCTCGTCGACGACGGCGGTTCGGGCGGCGGCTGGGTCACGCGCAGCTTCCAGGTCGAGACGATCCTCGCTCCGAGCGCGCAGATGCGCCTGCGCGTCAGCGTGGTCGACAACCCGAACGACTCGGTCACCGAGGCGGCTTTCGACTCGGTGCTGGTGCTGCGCCGCGACTGCGCGGGCGGAGTCGATTGCAACGCGAACGGGATCCTCGACTCGGACGACATCGCCAGCGGGCGCTCGCTCGACGCCAACGGCGACCTCGTCCCGGACGAGTGCACGCCGCCCGCGGCCGGCAAGGTGCGCGCGAACCCGACGCCCCCCGGCAGCGCGCCCGGTCGCAGCCTGCCCTGAGACAAGACCTTGCTGGCGTCCGGCGCGGCCGCGCCGGGCGTTCAGCGCCGGAAGGGCACGGGGCGCGCGGGTGAGAGGCGCGGCGTTTGCTCGCCCTCGACCACGACGACGTGCTGGCGTGCGTCGAGCGGGCCGACGACCTGGGTCTCGCCCGTGACCGGCCAGAAGATCTCGAGACGCTCGACGCGTGCGGCCACGCCGAGGCCGAGGTGCAGCTCGAGCGGGCTCGTGCCGAAGCTGCCGTGCTCGCCCATGGTCTTGTACAGCGAGCGTTCGCCGGCCACGTCCTTCACGACCACGCGCACGCGCGCGCCGATGCCCGCGCGGTTCGAGCGACGCCCCTCGAGGCGCAGCTTCAGCCAGTGGTTCGGCGTGCCGGGGTTCTCGAACAGGACGTCGCCGAAGGCATCGCCCGGGTACGCGCCGCCCATGTTGGCGTACACGTCCTGGTCGCCGTCGTCGTCGAGATCCGCGAAGGCGATGCCGTGGCCCTTCTGCAGGTGCCCGAAGCCGCCCGCGGTCGTGACGTCGGCGAAGCGCTTGCCGCCCTGGTTCCAGTACATCACGTTGGGCACGAGCCCGTCGTAGAACGGGTAGCCCGTGCCGAGGTACATGTCCGGGAAGCCGTCGTTGTCGAGGTCGCCGAAGGAGGCGCCCATGATGACGGTGAAGAGGTCGAGGCCCTGTTCCTGCGCGACGTCGCGGAAGTTGCCCTTGCCGTCGCCCTTGTAGAGCCGATTCAAGCCCTGCGCGATCGGCTGCTTCAGGTGGCTCGACACGACCGGTCCGAGGCGCGCCTCGCCGACGCTCTGGAAGAACGTCGAGACGTACAGGTCGAGCGCGCCGTCGTTGTCGAAGTCGAAGAACCACGTCGGGAAGCTGTCGACCGGCCGCTCGACACCGCGCTCGCGGGCGACATCGACGAACGTGCCGTTGCCCTGGTTGATGTACAGGCGATTCGCGTCGAGGTAGTTCGACACGTAGAGATCGGGGTCGCGGTCACCGTCGACGTCGCCCCAGCTCGCACCCTTGGCCATGCGCACGTTGCGCACGCCGGCCGCGCGCGCGACGTCCTTGAAGGTGCCGTCGCCCTGGTTCTGGAAGAGCTCGCAGGGGAACGGGCTGCCACCCGAGGCCTCGTTGCCGACGTAGAGGTCGAGGTCGCCGTCGAGGTCGTAGTCGGCCCAGTCGGCGGTCTGCGTCGGGTAGTGCACCTCGCCCAGCCCGGCCAGGAAGGTCACGTCGAGGAAGCGCCCGGGGTGCTCGGGGCCCTGGTTCTGCAGCAGCGATTTCGGGTGCCGGCCGTGCTCGCCGATCTGCCAGCCGCCACGCAGGATGAGCACGTCCACGTCGCCGTCGCCGTCGTAGTCGGCCTGGCTCAGGTTCAGCCCGCCGGTGATGCCGGTCAGGTTGGCGGCCGCGGTCGCGTCCTCGTACGTGCCGTCGCCCTTCGCGCGCCACAGCACGGCCTGGCCGCGCGGATCCCAGGTGGTCACGAACAGGTCGAGGTGCCCGTCCTGGTCGAAGTCCTCGATCGCGATCCCGCCCGAGGTCGTGTGCAGGTTCAGGCCGAGCCCGGGCGCGATGTCGGTGAAGCGCGGGAACGGCGCGTCGGAGGCGAGCAGCTCGGGCGCGATGCGGTGCTCGGCCGGGACCTGGTCGGGCCACTCGCCGACCGTCATGTACGCCAGGTTCAGGAGCCAGCGCGCGCCGAGGCGCGTGTCGGGCCCGGCATCCTCGGCCGCGAGCACCTCCAGCAGGTACCCGATCGCGCGCCGCGAGCCTTCCTGGTCGACGTGCACGCCCGAGCCTTGAATCGGCAGGATGCAGCTCTCGCTCGTGTGGCGCGCCACGCAGTTCTGCGACTCGCCGAGGCGCATGCACGCGACCGCCAGGTTGTAGGTCAGGCGCGTCAGGCCCTCGGGACGCTTCTCGGGCGGCAGCTCGAGCACCAGCGCGCGCGTGCGCTCGAGCAAGGCCACCGCCTCCGCGTCGTTGCCGAGGAAGAGCTCCTCGAGACCGAGGGCCGGAAACAGCACCATCAGCTCCTCGCGCGGCGTGCCGTCGTCGGTCGCGGCCCGTCGCGCGCGCAGCGCCTCGACCTTGTCGAGCCCGAAGATCGGGTTCGTGCGGTAGGCCTGCGTGGCCATCTCGCTCAGGGTCGCGAGCATGCGCCGGTGGGATTCCAGGCGCGGATCGGTGGAGGCCTCGCCCTGCGCACACAGGGCGACGACGAGCGACGTGAGGACGGACATGCGTGAGGGACGGCCGGGAGAGGGCCGGGCGAACTATCGACCCCGCGGGGGGAGGACCGCGAGGTTCAGACCGACGCGTCGCGTGACGGGGGGAATCGCGAGCGCCTGCCCGATGGGGGGAACGTACTTCTGTACCGTCGCGCCGCCGGAACGGGGACGAAGGAGTGCAAACTCCGGAGCCTTCGAGGGCCCTCACGGACGCGACGGAGCCTCGGCAGGTTCCTTGGCGGGGTTGCCGGGGGGTGGACCTGGAGTCGCGCGCGGACGCGCTTGCGCGCGCCGGTGGCCCGACTCCGACGCTCATAAAGCCCTGTCTGCTAATGGTTTGTGGCTCTTCAGTTCAGCCCGGACCGGCCCGCTCGAGGTCCCGGTCCGCCGGCTGCCGGCCGGAGGTCCTTCATGGACGAAATGGCCGACTCGATCGAACCAGCGCTAGATTGGCGCCGGTAAGGACCCTGTAGCTGCTGTCCGATTCGGGCAACGGACGGGTCCTGCGAGGGAGGTCTCGAGATGCCTACCGCACGGTGGGGTGTCGTGATCGGTGGAGTGGCGCTCGGCGGCGCAGTGCTCTTCCGTCGACTGGAGCTTCCGCCGCCTGCGGGTGCGGAGGTCCGCGCGGCCGAGCCCGCGCTCAGCCTGATGGTCGCGATCGATGCCGTGCACCTCGATCGACGGCGCGTCCGGCTGCGGCTGACACCGATGCGCTACGAGGAGCCGCCCGTGGAGCACGAGGGCGAGCTCGGCGCGGACGGATGCTTCCGCGTCGCGGGCCTCGCCGACACCGACTACCGGGTCGAGCTCATCGCCCGCGATGACCCCTCGCTCGTCCTGGCCAGGGCCGACTTCGTCCGCCCTCGCGCAGAGACCTTCCGACTCGTCGCCGATCTCGCGCCCCGCACGCGTCCCACCCCGGACACGGACTGACGCGGGCCCTCAAGGCAGAGCGCCGCGCCCCGGCGGAGCCGGCGTCAGGCGCACGGCCCGCGCGCACAGCGCCACCACGAGGAGCGACGCGATCAGCAGGCGTTCGCCGAGCAGGCGAGCGAGCAGGCTGCGCTCAGGCAGGCCGATCCCCTGTTCGACCCGCAGCAGGCCGCCGCGCGCGTCGAGGTGCAGGTAGGGGTACATCTCGAACAGGAGCGGGAAGGCGCGGCTCGAGGCGCGCAGGTAGCCGCGCACGCGGCGCAGCTCGAGGCCCTCCGGCACGCCGAGGCGCTGCATCAGCTCCACGGCATCGAGCGTCGCCTCCTCGAACGAGGTCCGGAAGTTCGTCGGATCGGTCGTGAAGCCGCCGATCTGCTGGAAGGGCGCGTAGCGCGAGCCATCGATCCAGTGGGCTTCCAGCAGGGCGTGCACGTCCGCGCGGCGCGCCTCGACCCGCTCGCGCGCCCCCAGGCGATCGAGCACGCGCACGCAGAAGAGCGCCGCCGCGAGCGGCGCGTGCGTGCGGGGCGCGGGCCAGCTCGCCTCGACGCGCGCGACGAGGTGCGCGCGCTCCTCGGGCGTGAGCGTGCGCGTCGCCAGCAGCATGGCGAACAGGTACTCGTCGTAGGGCAGCAGGTGAAGCGGCCCGTCGGCCTCGAGGAGCCGCTCCAGCTTGTGCGCCTGGATCGGATCGGCGGCCAGGCGCCGCCACAGCGCCTCGTCGACCTGGCCGAGCTCGTCGGCCGCGCACCACACGGTGGGATGGGCCACCCTGCCCGCCAGCAGCGCCGTTTCAAGCGGCGCGCGCAGGTGCGTCAGCGCCGGCGCCCGATGCCCCGTCGCGCGCAGGGCCGCGTGCGTGTGGCCGGCCTCGCTCCAGCCGCGCAGGACGCCGACCTCGAGCTCGAGCGCCTCGAGCTGACGCGCCAGCGATCCCGGCGACGAGAACGTGACGCCGATCGGATTCAGGAACAGCACGAGCCCGACGACCCAGCTCGTGGCCCCGAGGACCTGCAGCCACGAGCGCTGCCGCGCGAGCAGCGGGCACAGGATCGTCCCGGAGAGCACCACCGCCGCGCTGGCACCGAAGCCGAGGTCGGAAGCCGCGTCGGACACGTTCAGCGGGCCGATCCACAGGAAGACGCCCGCGAAGAGCGCAATCAAGAGCCCCGTGACGAGCCGGGTGACCTGCTTCGGCGTCAACCAGCCGCTCTCCGCCAGCCCGCGCACCGACAGCACGAGCCCGGCCGAGGCCAGCACGAAGAGGAGCGAGATGAGATCGAGCGCCCAGTGCACTCCGCCCAGGCCGGGCAGCAGGAACAGCACCGCCCCCAGCGTCTGCAGCAGGGCCACGAGGAGTCCCCCGAGGCGCAGGCTCGACGAGCCGCGGCCCGCGCTCACGTTCGCGGCCCGCGGCTCGCCGCTCACCGGCTGTGCGCGCTCGATCGAGCGCTTCAGCGCCGCCGCTCCGGCCACGAAGCCCGTCACGTGCAGGACCACGAGGAAGAGCGGCACGAGCGCGGCGGCCGTGAGCCCCTTCGCCAGCGCCAGCGGCGTCGCACCGCCGGCCGGGTCGAGCGCCACCAACGCGGCCGCGCGCCGCACCGCCAGCGCGCGCAGGTCGGGGCGCAGGTCGGGATCATGCTCCGGCTCTTGCTCGGGTTCCTCCGCGCGCTCCGCGATGCGCCGCGCGACGCCCGCGCGGAAGGCCTCGGGATCCGGCCGCCGCCGGCGGAAGAGCTCCAGCAGCTCGCCCTCGCTGATCTGCCGCTTGTCCTGTGCGCTCATCGTCGGCCCTCCGCGGCGCCACGCCGCTGCAGACGCTCGACCCGCTCGCGCAGGGCGCGACGGGCTTGATACAGGCGCATCTCGACCGCCTTCGGAGTCGTGGCGAGCAGTGCCGCGACCTCGCGCGCGCTCGTCTCCTCGAGGTAGTGCATGCGCAGCACGGTCTGGTGCTCGGGCTCGAGCTCGGCGAAGGCCGCCACGAGCAGCGCGCGCCGCTCGTCGTCCTCGACTTCCGGCGAGGCCAGCTCCTCCGGCAGCGCCACGGCCGCGCGCGCCGCGCGCCGCCGACCGCGCGCGCGGTACAGGTGCACGGCGATGCCGCGCAGCCAGGCGCCGACGGCCTCGACCTCGGCCGGATCGCCCGCGAAGCGCGCGCGGGCGAGCCAGGCCTCGGCGAAGACGTCCATGGCGAGCTCCTCGGCCGCGGCCCAGTCGAGCCCGAACGAGGCCAGAAGCCCGATCAGCGGCCCGCGGAAGGCCGCGATCCAGCGCTCGAGGTCACGCTCGTCGGGCGGTGCCATGCGCGAGTCCTTGTCCCGGCTCCCCGCAGACCCTCAGGGAAAGCCGGGAAAACCCGCGCTCACTTGCCGCGAGCCGACTTCGTGCCTTTGCCCTTGCCGAAGGTGCCGATGTCGCCCGGCGCGCGCAGCATCTTGTCGACCTCACCGAGGTGGCGCTCCTCTTCCTCGATCATGCGCCGCGCGTACTCCTCGAGCATGATCGACTCGCCCTCGACGGCCGCCAGCAGGCCCTTGTACAGCGAAAGCGCCGCCGCCTCGTGCTCCATCGACTCGCGCAGGATCGCGCCGATGTCGTGCTCGTGCGTCTCGAGCAGCGGGCCGATCCCGAGCGACGGATGCTCACCGAGGTGCGTCACGAGCTCGCCCGCCTCGGTCGCGTGCTGCATCGAGGTCGTGGCCTCACCCCGCAACCAGCCCACGATCGGGATGCGGTTGTACCCGTAGACCATCAGCGAGTAGTGCGTGTAGCGCACCACTCCGGCGAGCTCCATCTCCATGATCTGGTTGAGCAGCTTGACGACCATTTTCGTGTCCATGTACGGGCTCCGGTAGGGGAAGGACGCAGTGTAGCGCCGCGGAGCGGCGGGCCCGCGACGCGTAGCGCCGAATCAAGCCTTGCGCGCCGAGCGGAACAGCAGCGCGGCCAGGGCGACGAGCACGGCGAGGGCCAGGGCGAGCTCGGCGTTCGTCGGTGCGGGCGCGCTGTAGCGGCCGGCGTCGGTGTAGTAAGCCCAGCCGACGATCAGGACGCCCGCCAGGCCTTCGCCGGCGACGAAACCCGAGGCGCACAGGATGCCGGACTCGACTGCGCTCTTCTCGCCGCGCTCGGCGTAACGGCGCACCAGGCCGCCGACGAAGATCGTGGCCAGCGTGCCGAGCGGCAGGTAGATGCCGAGCGCGAACGAAAGTGCCGGCAGACCGACCAGCGCCGCGCACAGCGACATCACGCCGCCCATCGCCATCAGGTCCCACGGCAGGCTCTCGCCCAGCACCGCCTCGACCATGGTCTTCATCAGGTTGGCCTGCGGCGCCGGCATCGCGCCCTCGCCCACGAAGCCCTGCCCCTTGCCGATCGCGACCACCACGAAGGCGACCGCCCAGCAGGCGACCGAGGCCGCGATCAGCTGCCCGAACTGCTGCAGCGCCGGCGTCGCCTTCACGAGCTGTCCGGTCTTCAGGTCCTGCGAGATGTCGCCGGCCTTCGAGGCCGCCACGCACACGATCGTGCCGACCGTCAGCACCGCCGCGCGCGCGTCGAGTCCGCTCCAGCCGAGCAGCGCGAAGATCGCGGCCGTGCCGGCCAGCGTGACGAGCGCCATCGCGCTGGTCGGGTTGGACGAGACGCCGATCACGCCCACCATGCGCGAGCTGACCGGCACGAACAGGAAGGCGAAGAACGAGGCGCCGAGCGCGGCCAGCACGCGCCGCCCGAGCGACAGCTCGCCCGCCAGCACGCCCGGCACGAAGGCCAGCAGGCACACGACGAAGGCGATCCCCGCCACGATCATCCAGCCCGGCACGTCGCGATCCGTGCGCTCGTCGCTCGCACCCGCGCCACCGCCCCGCAGGCCGGCCACGACCGCCACCAGCGAGCGCACCATCGTCGGTCCCGTGCGCACGACGGTCAGCAAGCCCGCCGCGCCGACCGCACCCGCGCCGAGGTACAGCAGGAACCGGTCCTTCGCCGCCTTGGCCGTCAGCCCCGCGACCTCGGGCACCGCGCCGATGTAGGCCTCCAGGCTCTCCTTCACGCCCTTCTGCGTCAGCCAGTCCGCCGCGCCCGCCGCGTGCGCCTTCGTCACCAGCGGATACAGCACGAGCGAGGTGATGAAGCCGCCCACCACCATCACGGCCGAGGCCTTGAAGCCGACGATGAAGCCGACCGCGAGCAGCGCCGGCGACAGCATCAGCGCCAGCGAGGCGTTCTGTCCGAACGACCAGGCCAGGTTCTCGTGCAGCACGTGAAACTGCCCGATCGCGAGCTTCAGCACGAAGCCGAGCGCGAGCCCGATGAAGATCCAGCGGCTGCCCGCGCTGTCGCCCTCGGTCGCGTGCAGCACCTCGGCGCAGGCGCGCCCCTCCGGGTAGGGCAGCTCGGCCTCGGCCTGCACGATCAGGAGCCGCCGCAGCGGCACCATCGCCAGGATCCCGAGCAACCCGCCGCACAGCGCCAGCACCGCGACCTGCTGCACCGGCGGCACGATGCCCCACATGAACAGCGCCGGGATCGTGAAGATCGTGCCCGAGGCGAGCGACGAGCTCGCGCTGCCGATCGTCTGCGCCATGTTCGCCTCGAGGATCGTCCCGCCGCCGAGCAGCTTGAACAGCGCCACCGACAGCACCGCGATCGGGATCGAGGTCGAGACCGTCAGGCCCGCCTTCATCCCGAGGTAGGCGTTCGCCGCGCCGAACAGGACGCCGAAGAAGAGCCCGCACAGGATCGCCTTCAGCGTGAACTCGGCCAGTCCTCGGCCCCGGCCGTCGTCGCGTTCGCTCATGGGCCAGAGTAGAGCGGAAGCGCGCCCCGCGCGGCAAGGCGCG